>OGLX01000006.1_pt1 | contig 183393 bp, 160 predicted proteins | sample 1572821 | NCBI WGS metagenome assembly OGLX01 (sample SAMEA2581908, study PRJEB24529) | metagenome | biome: Human gut stool | place: China | collected 2011 | reverse complement strand
TTATGTTTATCCTTCAATTGTTCCCAATTGGGAACAATTGAAGGATAAACATAATCCTCGGCTTCTTCTATTCCAGTCAACTTATCTATGACATTTTTATACTGATAAACATACGGCCTTTTGAATAATTTGTGATAACAAGTCTGAATAAACCTCTGAATTTTTGATGACTCAACTAAATCAAAATTATTAAGCCTCAATAGATTTACAGCATTAAATCCAAGATTCAGTATTTTAGGGATGTCTTTTATGTCATTACATTGAGAAATAAAATGAAAACCTGCTAAACCATTTTTTTGAGCAAGTTCATTCCATTGATGAATAAATTCAGTAACATTTTCAAAATCCAATGCCCTATATATCATAAAAATCAATTTATCATCATATCTCATGTAGCGTTTATCTTTGAAAGCATGAATCAAAGAATAAAAATGCTTTTCATTATCCTCTTTCCCTAAATACTTTTGCTCTATAAGCAATTTTTTAGTTGCTGTGCCATCTTTATTCCAAAATTTGCAATGCCAAGACTCATTTGCCCAGCACAAACAAAAGGGGAAATCAGGTTGCCCAGTATTAACAACTTGCTTAAAGGGTAAATCCAATTCCTCCTTCCCAGACTCAAACCAATAATGGTAATAACAAAAGCCTGCAATTCCTGCCTCTCTCGCCAGTTCAGCTTGTTGCAATCTCACCTCCGGCAATCTAAGGTCATAATATCCCAAATCTGCTGGTACCTTCGGCTGATAATGTCCTCTAAAAAGAGGGGTGGCCTTACCGACATTTGTCCATTCTGTGAATCCCTTTCCCCACCATTTGTCATTATTGAGTGTTGGATGAAATTGGGGTAAATAGAACGCTATAACACGTATTCCATTATCCATATTTATTACCTCAAATAAAATTCAATAATTATTTTTTTCTATAATCTGTTTATTATCTCTCTTAGTTCATAAGCACTTTTCTTATATTCTGGTATAATCATCTCCAATTCCCTTCTGATTTCAGTCACATTTTCCTCAACATAATTATAAGCTTTTTCCAAAGCACCAGGATGATATTGTTTAGAATCCACTACTGTATCTACTGGCATGGATAAGTCTGTTGCTATACCTACCGATTTAATACTATATCCTAAAGCAACAGAAGGTACACAAGTGGAGTATGCAGATATCATAGCATGAGTTCGTGCACCAATAAAAATAAAACACTTTGATATGACATATCTGAGTTGACAATAATTCAAAGAATCAGAATCAAGTAAATGTACTCGTCTTGTATTCTTATATTTATCATAAATAATTCGACTTACTATTCTATCATCTTGATTATTCCACATTACATGAGGAATTAGTAAAATGTGCCTATTGGATAAATTAATAATTGCATCAATTAAAGCAATCACGTCTTTACCCAACGATGAATGGAAATCAAAACCTCCTAACACATAATTACTGAGATTGACACCTACAACTTCTCCTATATCAAAACAATCAGGAAGTTCCACTTTTTCTGGTTCTAACACAAAAGCCGGATCAGGAAAAGTTACTATATTTTTCAAATTTAGTTCTTGTTTCAACATAGTAGCAGTCAATGATTCACGAGCATAAATTAAAGAGAAATGCTTTAAGGTTTCAATTTTCTCAGGGGTTAAATCTTTTTTCCCAATAGAACATCCCCATAGAACAGATTTTAATCCACGTGCACGTACTTTCTCATTTGTATAGATTACCTCGTTATTGCCATAACACAACATATCTCCACCTGTAGAGAACAAAATATCCTCTGATTCCATCTTACTTAAAAACATGTTGTAATGACATTCAAAATAGAGTTGAGTAAGTTCAGACTCATCCTTCATAAAAAAAGATTTAAGCTTGTAATAAAATTTGCTACAGACTTTCAACCATAAAGGAGATTGCCATAAACTCACAAATTTATTTGTGCCTAAACGTTTGTCTAGTTCTAAATTACTACACAATCCTACCAAGTCTTCTCTTGGTTTTCCAAGAATTACAGCAGTACCTTTAGCTATAGCTTCACAACCACGATTACCGCCATCAAGATGTATAGGAAAATATATCTTCATAAAAACCGTGTTTTATCTCTTCATTATCTTTTTTATTATTTCTACTTGTCTTTCACCTATGACATCCCTCACCAACTCACCTACTCTATATCTAGTAGAAGTTTCAATAAAATACATACGGTGCAAAGCCTCATTCTCATCATTTACATCTGTAAATACTTCAAAAATCATCGGTTTTTCTGTTAGTTCCGGTGTTATAAAACGCTCATATACCCCCTCAAAATCATCTTTATTAGATGCAGAAAGATATTCATACCCCCAATCTTCCGCCAAATGCTTCACTACATTAGAAGATTTTCGTCCAAAATGCCCTCCAGCTGACAAATATTTATCGATATCATTAACATATACACTATTAATCTGCTTAAATAAATGAAACTCTGCCCCCAAAGCATTATTTATCAAAAGTATTCTCACATTTCTACCTATATGATGATTTCCCAAAACATTCATATCATAAAAAAAAGAAAGGTCACCTACTACTCCAAAGTATAATCTTTCAGGATGAACCAAAGAAGCCCCCAATAGTGAGGACATATTACCATCAATACCGAAACCTCCCTGATTACAATAAACTTCTATATGAGAAGGAATAGGGAAATACCCCCATGAACGTAGTGGACTTAATATACCAAGATGGAGTACAGCACCCATAGGAAGCCCGCCTGCAAGTCCCTTTGCAGTTGATACAATATCAGGCTTAATATCAAAGTTTTCGTATGCAAAATATCTTCCCGTTCTTCCGTTACCTGTTTGTACTTCGTCCACAACCATTAGTATATCTTTTTCATTTGCAAGCTTTTCAATAGCTTTTACAAAATCATAATCAAGGTTGTTTACTCCGCCTTCACCCTGTACACATTCAAACATAATTGCACATACATCATCTGTTGCCATTTCATTCAGCTTTTCAATATCATTGGCAGGGCAGTATTTAAAGCCTGGTGTAAATGGACCGAATACAGTGTGAAAAGTGTCTTGCCCTGTTGCGGCAAGTGTTGTTATAGTTCTTCCGTGAAATGAATTAACAAGTGTGATTATCGTGCTTCTGCCGTCACCGTATTTGTCATAAGAGTATTTTCTTGCAAATTTGATTGCGCCCTCGTTTGCTTCTGCACCGCTGTTAGCAAAAAATACTTTTTTCATATCTGTTTTGTCACACAGCATTTTTGCAAGCTTTGCGCAAGGCTCGGTGTAGTAAAGGTTACTTACATGCTGCATTTTATCAAGCTGCATTTCAACTGCCGCTTTCCATTCATTGTCGCATAAGCCAAATGCAGTTACACCGATTCCAGAGCCGAAATCAATATATTCTTTTCCGCTTTCGTCATATACGGTTGAGCCCTTGCCTTTGCTTAAAGCGGTATTAAATCTGCCATATGAATGGGCAACGTATTCGTTATCTAATTCTTTTGTTTCCATTTTTCATCCTCTTTATCTGCTTCTGAACATTGTTCCCATACCTTCATCAGTTAAAAGTTCCATTAAAATAGAGTGGGGAACTCGTCCGTCAATTATAAACGCTTTTTTTACACCCTCACGCAGTGCTTGAGTCATTGAATCAATTTTCGGTATCATACCGCCGCTGATTATTCCCTCGGCAATCAATGCCGGTGTATCTGAAATATATACTTTGTGAATAAGTGTTGAATCATCGTCTTTATCTCTTAAAAGTCCTACAATGTCGGTCATTGATACAAGTGCTTCGGCCTTGAGTGCACCTGCAATTGCGGCTGCGGCAGTATCTGCATTTATGTTGTAGCAGTTGCCTTTTTCATCATATCCTATTGTTGAAATTACAGGGATAAAATTATGGTTTAAAACTTCTTCTATAACTTCGGTATTTACTTCTTTGATTTCGCCTACAAATCCATGACAATCATCAAGTGCTTCGCATTTCATCATATTTCCGTCCATACCGGAAAGTCCGATTGCGTGTCCGCCCATATTTCCTATTTGGCAAACAAGGTCTTTGTTAACCTTACCTGCAAGCACCATTTGTACTACATCCACAGTGTCTTTATCGGTAACTCTCAATCCGCTTTCAAATTTGCTTTCAATTTGCATTTTTTCAAGAGTTTTGTTTATTGCAGGGCCGCCCCCGTGAACAAGTACCACCTTAATTCCGACTGTGGTTAAAAGTACAAGGTCACGCATTACAGCCTCTTTTAATTCATCGTTAATCATAGCGTTTCCGCCGTATTTAACTACTACTGTCTTCTTTCTGTATTTTTGAATATGCGGCAAAGCGTGAGCAATTATCTCGGCTTTTTGCGCATTGTTAATATTATTGTTCATAGTGTGTAATCCTTTTTTATTTGTTGCAAAATTTGGAGCATCGTGTTGTGATTTGACTATTAACTGAATCTGAATAACTACATTTATCAGGTACGGTAATCACCGTTGATTTTTACATAATCGTATGTCAAATCACAACCCCACGCGGTTGCGTTTTCGCTTCCTTGGTTGAGATTTATATCAATATATATTTCGTCACTTGCAAGTACCTTTGAAGCCTTTTCTTCGCTGAATTCAATTCCGGAACCGTTTTTGCATACTTCGACTGTTCCGTATTCACTTCTTAAATCAACATCAACTTTGTTAATATCAAAATCGGCGTCGGCATAACCTATTGCACAAAGAACGCGGCCCCAGTTTGCATCTTCACCAAACATTGCAGCTTTGAAAAGGGAAGAGCATACAACACTTTTTGCTACTGTTATTGCAGTATCTTTATCCGGTGCGCCGGTGCAAATACATTCAAGCAATTTGCTTGCACCTTCGCCGTCTTTTGCAAGCATTCTTGTAAGATTTGCCATTACTTCATAAAGTGCCTGCTTAAAGGTATCAAATGCTGCTCCTTCTTCGGCTATTTCTTTATTGCCTGCAAGTCCGTTTGCCATAAGGCTGACCATATCGTTTGTAGATGTGTCACCGTCAACCGAAAGGCAGTTATATGTAACTTTAACTATTTCGCTCAATGCTTTTTGCAGCATTTTTGCTGAAATGGCACAGTCGCTTGTAATGAAATTAAGTGTTGTTGCCATATTCGGATGAATCATACCCGAACCTTTAGCCATACCGCCGAGCGTGCATTTAACACCGTCGATTTCAAATTCAACCGCATATTCTTTTTTTATTGTGTCTGTTGTCATAATCGCGGTTGAAGCTTCTTCGTTTTTACCGTAATCAAGCTCCTTTGCAAGAATAGGAACAGCTTTAATTATAGGCTCAATAGGTAATACTTGGCCTATAACACCTGTTGAAGCTACGATAACCTGTTCTTTAGGTATTTTTAGCTCACTTGCAACAAGCTCACACATTTTATCAGCCTTTTCTACTCCGTCTGCGTTGCATGTGTTTGCATTTTTGGAATTTGCAATTACTGCAATTGCTTTATTTCCGCTTTTTTCCAAATTTGCTTTTGTTACAAGAATAGGCGCACCCTTTACTTTGTTTTGGGTGTAAACTGCCGCCGCATTGCATATTACATCACTCGTAAAAAGGCATATATCATTTTTGTGTTTTACATTTGGGTCAAAGTTTTCTACATTTGGTTTTTTTATTCCGCAGTATGTGCCGCTTGCTTTATACCCTTTTGCTGCACATATTCCGCCGTCAACATATTTCATATTTTGTTATTCTCCTATATTAAGACCTGTTTTTTCGTTAATTCCCATTGCGATATTAAGGCACTGGATTGCCGCACCGGATGCACCCTTGCCTAAATTATCAAATCGGGATGTGATAATAATTCTTTCATCATTACCGTTAATCTCAATTTCCATATCATCACGGTTTGCAAAGTTGTTAGAGCCAATCATAGCCTCGCTGTAACCAAGTGGCCTTACTTTAACAATATCGCTTCCGTCATAATGTTCTTTAAACATCTCATATATATCTTCTTTTGTATATTTCTTATTCATTTTGCTTGTGTAAAGCGGTATATTTACGAGCATACCCTGTGGGTAATCACATATGATAGGTGTAAATATCGGCTCTTTTGAAAGGTTTGATATTGCTTTCATTTCTTTAAGGTGCTTGTGCTGCTGGCTTAATGCATAAACTCGCGGTGAGTCAAGCTCCTTATCTCTGTTTGCATCTTCATATTGTGCAATACCTTTTTTGCCCGCACCGGTATATCCGCTCATAGCAAAGCAAACAATGTCATAATCATTTGAAATGAAATTACTGTGAACAAGAGGGTACACAATCGAATTGAATCCGCTTGCATAGCAACCCGGAACTGCAATTCTGTTGCTTGTTTCAATTTTATGCCTGAATTCATTTGAAAGCTCGGCAAAACCGTAAGCCCATTCAGGCAAGGTTCTGTGCGCTGTTGATGTGTCGATTATTTTTACTTTGTCATTTTCTACAAGCGAAACTGCTTCTATTGATGCCGCATCGGGAAGACAGAGGAAAGTAATATCACTTTCATTTATCATTTTTGCTCGCTCTTTTGTATCTTTCCTTTTTTCAGGGTCGATAAGCAAAAGCTCAATATCATCTCTGTTTTCAAACCGTTGATAAATTTTAAGTCCGGTAGTTCCGTCTTTTCCGTCAATGAATATTCTTTTCATTTTTATACATTGTCTCCGTTAATTATTTTCTATTGTAATTTATTATACACAGTGATTTTGTAATGTCAATACTTTGTTATAAATATACATTAAAATGAATAAATATACGCATAAAACGCATATTTTGAAAAAAATTTTATGTGGTGACAATTATTGTACTTATACTTGCAAAAATCTGCATTTCGTATAATATTGACAAATTAGCAGGTCACTCCTGCGCCACCCAAAGCCACCCGAAAAATATTCAGAAAGGAAAATTTTTATCAGTAAAGACGTTTTAATATCTTTGGTTTCGATGCTCGGAACGGTTATTGGTACATTCGGCGGTATTTTAACCTCATCAAAGCTTACATCATTTCGCCTTGAACAGCTTGAGCGAAAGGTTGATAAGCATAATAATTTTGCAAGTCGTATACCCGTTGTCGAGGAACAAATCAAGGTTATAAATCATAGAATAGATGACTTGGAAAAGGGAGGCAAAAACATATGAAATGTACACAGCAAACTATAAACAAAGCAATCAGAACTTTTATTCAAACAGCAATCGGTTACGCCGCCGTTAATATTGTTGCAATTGATTTTTCAGCATCAAAGCAAGTGCTTAAAACCGCACTTGTCGGCCTTGGAGTTTCAGCTGTATCGGCAGGAATAGCGGCAGTAATGAATTTGGAGGAAAAAAATAATGACATTTGATTCGTTTGTAAAAAGATTTATCGGCAAAGCTGTTGATTATGACGGAGTAAGCGGCGTTCAATGTGTAGACCTTGTGAAGCTGTATTTATATAATGTATTCGGTATTCGTGCAGGTGCGTGGGGAAATGCAAGGGATTACTGGCTTGATTTTAACTCACATAAAATCATGAAAGAAAATTTCACTAAAATTAAAAATACACCTGAATTTGTACCTCAAAAGGGTGATATTTTGGTTTGGAGCGGTGATATTTCAATTAAAAATAATTACGGCCATATTGCCATTGCCACAGGTGAGGGCAATACAAATACTTTTTATTCTTATGACAGCAATTGGAATAAAAAAGAAATGCAAAAGGTGAAACATACTTATTTTGCACTTTACGGGGTGTTGCGTCCAAAAAATATAAAGGCGCTTTTTGCCGCACCCGATGTTTCACTCGGTGATTATTCTTTAACCAATGTGCGTGGTATTTATAATTTTGCCGGGGCAAAATCAGGAAGAAAAATGGTTAAGGAAATAACAAGAAACGCAAAAAAATCCGCAACCTCACAAAAGGCGGATGATAATGCTTATTTAAAGGCGGGTACTGCTGTTTCCGTGCTTGAAACCAAGTTGATTTCAACAGGTAATTTGTGGGCGCGTATCCCAAGCGGATGGATATGTATTTGGGAACACGATAAAGATAAGCTTTTTATTAAGTGATGATACTAAAAATCAGAGTGCGACTTAAATTGCACTCTGATTTTTTTAGGAAAATATTAAATAAGTCTTGACATTGTGACAAACATACTATATAATACATTTCGCAATGGCCCGGTAGTTCAGTTGGTTAGAACGCTAGCCTGTCACGCTAGAGGTCGACGGTTCGAGCCCGTTCCGGGTCGCCATTTTTGCTGATATGGCTCAGGTGGTAGAGCACATCCTTGGTAAGGATGAGGTCACCGGTTCAAGTCCGGTTATCAGCTCCAAGGACAGAGATGCTTACCACCTCTGTCTTTTTTTATTTATAGGTAAGCGTAAAACTTGAACCGGTGACACGAGGCTCCAAATTCTGCGAACAAAGAGAGCAAAGAATTTGGAAAAAACAGTCCGGGGGACTGTTTTGCAGCGAGTGGGTTCTTTTCAAGTCCGGTTATCAGCTGCGTCGAAAGAAACTTCGTGTTTGAATGAATTTTTTGTAAAATTCATAAAAAACACTGCGTTCCTTTCTCCTTTCCCCAAAGAGATGCTTACCACCTCTGTCTTTTTTTATATCAAAATCTTGAGACTCGCCGAGTCTCTTTTTTATTTTAATTTGTGGTGTTGTTATGTTAAAAGATTTACATATTCATATTGAAAGAGGACCTTATACTTTAGAATGGAATGAAAAATTCATTTCAAAAGCACAGCAAATGGAACTTGATGAAATTTGTCTGCTTGAACATTCAATTAGATTTAAAGATTTTCTTGACTTTGCGGTTAAAAACAGCGTTAAGTTTTCAACCGGTTCTGATGCACACAGGGTTGAAGATGTCGGCAGAAAAATAAAGGAAGCAGATATGCTTATATCCCGTAGCTTGAAGTAATGGGGTCTTTAAAAAGCGGAATAATCGGCGGCGCAAAGGTGAACAAAATAAATATTGTACCGCAAACAGCAAACAATATAATTGAAACGATATTTGCGCTTACGCTTTGCAATTTGTCACTTTTAATAAAGGTATAATCTACTGCAAATGCGCAAAATACGCCGATAAAAAACGATGCAATGTTTAATAAATCAATATTTTTTCCGATTATCCCTGTGTAGGTATAGAAAAATGAAAGTGTTATTCCCATTCCTACAAACACGCCGATAAATTTTGCCGGGAAAATATTTTTTGATTTATGCATTATAAAATATTGAGTGACCGTCCATATTAAATAAGGAAAGAAAATCAATTTTAAATGTTCCCACGGACTTTCGTTAATGGGGCAAAATAAGCCAACAACAGTATTGTTACCGCTCCATTCAAAAACGAAATGTGCAAGTGTACCTATAACGCTTACAAACACAAAACCAATAATGTCAAGCTTTAATAATGTTTTACTCATTTTATCACCTATAATATTGTATGTGGTAAATTGCTCTATTATAAATTGAAATATTTGCTTGACATTTTGTTTAACTTATGATAAAGTATAACACGCACGAGATGTGCATAAAACTTGACAGGTTCAACCCGTCAACTTGCAGAAGTACTCAAGTTGGTGACGAGGCGCCCCTGCTAAGGGCGTAGGTCGGGTAACCGGCGCGAGAGTTCGAGTCTCTCCTTCTGCGCCAAAAAAGGAAGTATCATTTTCGATACTTCCTTTTTTGATGTAAAGAACAGAGAGTCGAACAAGGCAATTCGGAGAATAGTAACAGTCCTGTGGACTGTTACGGTGCCTGCGTGCGTGCCGAAGAAAGCTTTAGCTTTCAATGGGCGAGTCTCTCCTTTTTTGATGTAAAGAACAGAGAGTCGAACAAGGCAATTTCGTCAAAAGAAATTTCGTGTTTGAATGAATTTTTTCAAAATTCATATTAAACACTACATTCCTCTTTCCTCTCCACAAAAAGTTGACACTTTTTGTGGGAATTTTTGATTTTGCACCATAGTGTGAACGGAACTGATGATAAAACGCTCTACAACTCGGTAACATCTTGAAAGTTGAAAAAACATAATGTAAAATAGTATTGCACACTATGAGAAATAAAAGAGTATTTTAGGTAGGGAAATCCCGAATAAAAGACAGATTGATTTTTCAATCTGTCTTTTGTTTTGCTTAAATATTTCGCTTGAAATGACTATATATTATATAGTATAATAAAAAACGGTGATGTTTTATGAAACAGTTTTTAGAAGTAGGAAAATTAAATAATACACACGGTATCAAAGGTGAGTTGAAAATGCAACTTTGGTGTGATGATATTGAATTTTTGAAACAGTTTAAAACTTTGTATTTTGATGATAAGGGGCAAAACAGTGTTGAAATTACATCTGTAAGATCTCAAAAAAATCTTGCAATAATAAAGCTTAAAGGTATTGATTCAATCGAGCAGGCGGAAACCGTAAAAGGTAAAATTCTTTATTGTAACCGTGACGATGCTTCTATTGATGAAGATGCTAATTATATTGCAGACCTTATCGGCTGTTATGTGGTGGATATAGATACCGAAGAAGAGTACGGAAAGGTTGTTGATGTGCTTAACTACGGTTCGTGTGATATTTATGATACAGAATCTTGGGGAAAGCATATTCTTATCCCTGCAACACCTGATATAGTTAAGGAAATAAATACGGAATATCAGGTTATTAAGATTAAGGCAATGAAAGGGCTTTTTGATGAGAATTGATATAATGACGCTTTTTCCCGATATGTGCAATGCTGTTTTGAGCGAATCAATAATAGGCAGAGCGCGTCAAGCCGGAAAAGTTGAAATAAATTGTGTTGATATTAGGAACTATACGCTTGATAAGCACAGGCGTGTTGACGATAAACCGTATGGCGGCGGAATGGGAATGATAATGGCACCGCAGCCTATTTTTGATTGCTATAAAGCAATAAGTGAAAATATAGGCGAAAAGCCGCATTTGATATATCTTACGCCACAGGGCAAAACACTTACACAACAAAGAGTAAAGGAACTTTCAAAGCTTGATAATCTTGTGCTTTTGTGCGGGCATTATGAGGGTATTGATGAAAGAGTTATTGAAGAACTTGAACCTGAAGAAATTTCAGTCGGAGATTATGTGTTAACCGGCGGTGAACTTCCTGCTTTGATTGTGGCTGATTCGGTAGCAAGAATGTTGCCGGGTGTTTTAAGTGATGATGAATGTTTTGAAGAAGAAAGTCATTTTAATTCACTTCTTGAATATCCGCAGTATACACATCCGTCAAGCTGGAACGGCAGAGAAGTGCCGGATGTACTTCTATCAGGTCATCATGCAAAGGTTGATGAATGGCGCAGGCATAAATCACTTGAGCGTACATATAGGCGCAGGCCTGATATGCTTGAAAATGCCGAACTTGATAAAAAAGACAGAGAATTTTTGTCGAAACTTGAAAAAGAATAAAAAAATATGTGAAATATGCACAAATACCACTGAAAATTTTTATTTGAAATTAACAAGTCAAACGAAGTTGCGGTATTATTGTTGACCGAATTTAATTTGGTGGTATAATAGTAATAAGAAAACAAAAACACTTATATTAACCACAATATATTGTACATTTAATGAGAGGTTTTAATTATGTTCGTTAAAGATGTTAAGGTAGAAAACCAGGTTGGTCTTCATGCTCGTCCGGCAACTTTCTTTATTCAAAAGGCAAACGAGTTCAAATCATCAATTTGGGTAGAAAAGGAAGAAAGAAGAGTTAATGCAAAGAGCCTTTTAGGCGTTCTTTCACTTGGTATTATGGGCGGAACTGATATTCGTATCATTGCCGACGGTTCAGATGAAGAAGCTGCTGTTGAAGGTCTTGTATCTCTCGTAAAGTCAGGTTTTACAGAATAATTATTGTTTTAAAAATCAAAGAAAAGGCATTGCTTCGGCAATGCCTTTATTTTTTAGTATAAATATGTTATACTTATGATAACTTATTAGGCAGGTGATTTAATGACTGAAAAGCAATTGCGCAAAAAAGCTATGGCATTGCCGCTTCATCCCGGTGTGTATATAATGAAAAATAAAGATAAAAAAATCATATATATCGGCAAGGCGAAAAAACTTAAAAACCGCGTTTCTCAATACTTTGGCAGTCATTCCAATCATTCGCTTAAAGTCATCAGAATGGTTGAAAATGTTGACGATTTTGATTATATTCTTTGTGACAGTGAGTTTGAAGCGCTTGTACTTGAATGTTCTCTTATTAAACAGCACCAGCCTAAATATAATATTTTGCTTAAAGATGACAAAGGCTATAATTATATCAAAATTACTAAAGAACAATATCCTAAAATCAGGGAATGTAAGCAAATGGCAGATGACAACTCGCAGTATATCGGCCCATATACTTCTAATTTTTCTGTTAAGCAGGCGGTTGATGAAACTTTGCGTATTTTTAAACTTCCGCGCTGTAATAAAAAATTTCCGAAAGATTATAAAAAAAGCCGCCCGTGTTTAAATGGGTTTATGGGGATTTGCAGTGCGCCTTGTGCAGGCAAAATATCGCTTGAAGAATACAGAAAAAATATTGACGAAGCAATCGCATTTCTTAAAGGCGGAAGTGTAAAAGCCGTGAAAGAAATGGAAGCAAAAATGCTTGAATATTCCGAAAATCTTCAATTTGAAGAAGCCGCAAAGCTTAGGGACAGAATAAAAGCCATTAAAAATCTTGAAGAAAAGCAAAAAGTGGTTTCAATCAATGTACCTGAAGAGGATGTTTTTGCACTTGTAAACGGTAAGAAAAAAGCTTGCTTTGAAGTTATAAGATTTGAACACGGAAAACTTACGGATACGGAATTTTGGCTTATTGATTCTGTTGATGATTTGCCGCAGGCAAGATTTGAACTTATCGAACGATATTATTCAATGCGTGACAGGGTTGCATCTCGCATTGCGATTGACGGTGAAGTTGAAGATGAAGAACTTTTAAAAGAATTTCTTGAAGACAAAAAGCAGAAAAAAGTTGAATTCATTCATCCGCAAAAGGGCGAGCATTTGTCAATTGTGAATATGTGTATATCAAATGCAAATGAGCATTTGGCACAGCAGCAGGGCAGACTCGGCAGGGAAATTGCAACTCTTGAAGAACTTAAAAATCTTCTTGGACTTGATAAAATGCCTGAATATATTGAATCTTATGATATTTCGCATACTTTTGGTGCGGACAATGTGGCAGGTATGATTGTTTTTCATAACGGCAGGCCGATGAAAAGTGCTTATAAAAGGTTTGCTATTAAAGGTTTTGACGGGCAGAATGATGTCGGCTCAATGCAGGAAGTTTTAACGCGCAGGTTTAATCATTATTATAATGATGAAGATGGAAGTACATTTAAAATTTTGCCTGATTTGATTTTGCTTGACGGCGGTGAACCGCAGGTTAGGGCTGTATTGCCTGTTGTTGCATCAATGGGACTTAATGTACCGGTTTTCGGTATGGTTAAGGACAGCAAGCATAGAACGCGCGCTATTGAAGTGGGTAATGGCGAGATAGAAATAAATTCCCACCGCCGGGTATTTACCCTTGTATCTAATATTCAGGAGGAAGTACACCGTTTCGCTATTTCTTATCATCATAATAAACATAAAAAAAGCACGCTTTCAACCTCTCTTACAAAAATTAACGGTATAGGCGATGCAAAAGCAAAAGCTTTGATGAAATATTTTAAAACAATTTCTGCAATTAAAGAAGCAGGGGTTGAACAGCTTAGGCAGGTTGACGGTATTTCTGAAAAAAACGCTCAAGAAATTTACAATTTTTATCATAAATTGTAAAAATAATTTTAATTGACTTGACTATTATTTTTGTAATTTGTATAATGATAAGTGATTTATCAAAAAGATTGTAACTTTTTTATTTGAAATTAAGAGGAATCTGATTTATGATGCGAGTGATTACGGGCATTGCGCGCGGCAGAAAGCTTGAAACTTTGCCGGGCGAAGATGTCACTAGGCCTACAACAGAATCGGTCAAAGAAGCTGTTTTTTCTATGATTCAGTTTGAAATTGAAGATAAAAATGTTCTTGATTTGTTTGCAGGTTCGGGCCAGCTCGGTATCGAAGCACTTTCAAGGGGTGCTAAAAAATGCACCTTTGTTGAAAATAACAAGCAGGCTTATAATGTTATTGAAAATAATATTAAGCACTGTAAGCTTGAGCAGAACGCAAGAATAGTTATGAGTGACGCTTTTGCATTTCTTTCAAGAAGGGATAGTTTTGATATAGCGTTTCTTGATCCGCCATATAAGCAGGGAATCATTGAAAAGTGCTTGCCTCTTCTTTTTCCTATGATGAGTGATGACGGTATAGTAATATGCGAAACTTCGCGTGATGAAGACTTACCTGATGAACTTGAAGGATTTTATGCTGATAGAGTCAGAACTTATGGTAAAACTAAAATTACCCTTTATAGAAGGGGGAATTAAAATAAGATGAAAATTGCTATTTGCCCCGGCAGTTTTGACCCGGTAACTTTGGGCCATAAAGATGTTATTGAGCGGGCTTCGCAACTTTTTGATAAAGTTATCGTTTTGGTACTTAATAACAGTTCTAAAAAGCCTATGTTCACACTTGATGAGCGTATGGAATTTATAAAACGATGTGTTGATAAGGAAAATGTTGAAATTGATACATACTCCGGCCTTTTGGTTGATTATGCAAGGCAACATAATGTTAATGCTATAATTAAAGGGCTTCGTGCCGTGTCTGATTTTGATTATGAATTTCAGCTTGCACTTATCAATAAAAGCCTTTATCCAAAAATTGAAACACTGTTTATTCCTGCAAAGGGCGAAAATATGTTTTTGTCCTCAAGTATGGTTAAAGAGGTATGCTCACTCGGTGGTGATATATCATCGTTTGTGCCGCAAGAAATATTAAAAGATATTTACGAAAGATGTAAAGGAGATATTTAAAATGACTAATACAGATATTTTACTTGAAGATTTGGAAGATGTGCTCGATGACGCAACATCAATTCCATTGAGCAAAAAGTATGCAGTTGATGTAGACAAAATTAAGACTATTATTGAAGATATTCGTCTTAACACTCCGCAGGAAACAAAGCAGGCTAAAGCTATTGTTGATTCAAGAAACAATATTCTTGAAGAAGCAAAGAAAGAAGCTGCCGATATTATTGCTAAGGCACAGGAGGAAGCAAGGGAACTTGTTGCCCGTGACCAAATCACTCAAACTGCTCAAGCAGAAGCTGCCGATATTATTGCCAAGGCTAAAGAACAGGGCGATGCTTATATTGCAGACGCTCAAAACCAGGCTTCAGATATTCTCGGTAACGCTACAAACCAGGCAAACGAAATGGTTACAACAGCACAGAATAAATCAAGAGAAATGCTTACAGCAGTTAATAATTATGCTGATGATACACTTCTTGCTATTGATGATTCACTTTATAAGGCACTCAGTGATGTTCGCAGAATTCGCCAAGGTATTGAGAATACACAAAACAAAAATAAGTAATTTTAAATCATATTGGGCGGCCTACGGCCGCCTTAAACTGTAAAAAAAACCTGCTTCAGCGAAAGCCGAAGCAGGTTTTTTTACATTCTAAACCACCGGCTTAGCCGGTAGCTATTATTATGCTTTTTCTCTATTTCTCTTTTCAACAATATGTCCGTGTACTTTATCTGCAAGTTCACCGTGAAGTTTGAATTTTTTGGTGAAAACAATAAGTGAAATAAAAATCAAAATCGGAGGAATTGCAAAGCAAATAATTCCTATTCCGGCTTTTGTGCTTTCGTTAATAGCTTTTGTGGCACTTGTAATTTGCTTGTTATATCCCATTATTGCCAATCCGCCGAAAAGAACTATTGTTTGAATGGTGTAAGCCATTTTCTGCAAAAATCCTTTCATAGAAAAGGTGATTGATTCGTTTCTTTCTCCGTTTTTATATTCGCCGTAGTCAACAATATCTGCAAGAAAAATTGTTTGACCTACAAACATTGCCGCTATACCCGTTGATGAAACGATATATGCAATATCAAGTGCTATGGTTATTTTAAGAATAGGCCCGAAAACATACATCATAATGTATCCTATTATAGTGGCGATAAGTGAAATTTGATAAATTTTCTTTTTATTCATCCATTTTGAAAGTATAGGAATTACAGCAAGACCTAAAACTGAGCCGACAGCACCGATAGTTTGGAAAAGGCTCTGTGCCTTTGGCTCACCAAGTACATCTGAAAAATAGTACACCGCTGTGCCTGATGTTAAGTACCAACCGGCATTTGAAAGCATTGCAACTATCATAAATACAACAAGTTGGTCATTGTGTGCAATAACGGAAAAAATTTTTTTAAATGAAAACTTGGCTTTTTTACCGTATACTACATTTTTTTCCTTGGTTGAAAGTACGCATATGGTTGAAAAAAGTACAAGCATTATTCCGCATATTCCTGCCCAGCGTGAAAAGCCTGTTGCACTGTAACCTTTATCCGTTGTCATTCCGGTTGAAAGCATAGGCAAAACAATAGGTGTTGCCACCGTAATTATGCCTTGGCCCAAACCGCTAAAAGTTCTTGCAACGGTTGAAACAAGGTTTCTGTCTTTAGGGTCTGATGTGAAAGAAGGTACCATACTCCAATACGGAATATCAGCCATTGTATTCGTCATACCCCAAAGTATGTACATAACGCCTATGTAAATATATAGCTTCGTTCCGCTCATTCCAAAGTTTGTGAAAAGTAAAAAGAGTACAACTGCGTTGCATATAGCACCGATAAGTATCCAAGGTCTGTATTTACCGTGTTTTGTTCTTGTGTTGTCAACTATTGTACCCATCATAGGGTCGTTAATTCCGTCCCATATTCTTGCAATAGGAGTGAGAAGAAGCAAAAACGCTTCTTTAAGCCCAAGTACGCTTGATAAATAATAGCTTAAAAATGAATAAAACATTCCGTAGCTTAAATCAAGTCCTACCGCACCTACACCAAAGCAGATTTTTTCTCTCCACGAGGTTTTGTATTCCTGCATATTCTGTCCTCCGATATTCAATATAAAGGTATTATATCATATAATTATATATTTGTACAACAACATTTCTTTTTATTTTGTTGCAAATTTATTTTGCCGATGATATTATATAAAATGTAATATTTAGTCTTATTCGGAGGTTTTGTATGAAAAAGATTTTTAGTTTGCTTTTGTCATTTGTAATGCTTATAAGTATTGTTTCACTTGTTGATTTTTCTGCTTTTGCCGCAAGTAAGCTTCCGGCTACGTCAATAACTTCTTTGAGTGCAAAAGATAACGGATTTACAGTTAAGTGGAAGAAAAAGACAAAAATCACGGGTTATCAAATTCAGTATTCAACAAGCAGTAAATTTAGCATGAAAAACACTAAAATAGTTAAAATCAAAAAAGCGAAAACAGCCTCTAAGAAAATAACCGATTTAAAATCATCAAAAAAATATTATGTACGGATAAGAACATACAAAATAGTTAAGAAAAAGAAATCTTATTCAAGTTGGTCTAAAAAGAAAAATGTAACTACTAAGAATTGTGAGCATTGTACAAACAATAACAATCATAGTATAAAATGTGGCAATATGGGAAGATGGTTTAACAGTAGAAGTGAATTAGTAGCATATTATAATAGTGAAGTGAGCAAGTGGAATAAAAAGATTGATAATGAAGAAATAACATATGATGAATATTATAAAAATGTACCTTCTGGATATGAATGTTGGTCTTGCAGTTATTGTGGCAAGTGGACAGGTAATCTTAAACATTATTAAAAAGGTCGTAAAGGAGAAAAATGATGAAACGGAGTATATTTATAGTAATTACAACAATTATATTGTTAATATCTATAGCCTTTCCTACAACTGTTTTGGCGGCATCAATGCCAACAACGACAATTACATCAGTAAAGGCACAAAACAAAGCATTTACAGTTAAATGGAAGAAAAAATCAAGTATTACAGGATACCAAATTCAGTATTCTACTAACAGTAAATTTAAAAAGGGAAACAAATCAATAAAAATAAAGAGTGCTAAAACGGTATCAAAAAAGATAACCAAGCTTAAAGTAGCAAAAAAATACTATGTTCGGATAAGAACATATAAAGGAAAAAAATATTCAAAATGGTCTAAAGTAAAGAGTATAAAAACTACGAAAGAATCAAAATGTAACAAAGATAATATCCAAAAAGAAACCCATTGCACAGACAATAATAATCATAGTATAAAATGTGGTAATATGGGAAGATGGTTTAACAGTAGGGATGAAGTTGATAATTATTGGGTGCAAGTAGATAATGATTATTACAATCAATACAAAAATGGAATAATTACATTTGAAGAATATTATAAGAAGTCACCATACGGTTACGAATGTTGGTCTTGTAGTTATTGTGGCAAGTGGACAGGTAATTTTAAATATAATTAAAATTATGACTTGACATAATATAGATAATTAGTTAATATAGTATTTGTAAAAGTGAAAAGAAGTTAAGGAAACTTGGCTTCTTTTTTTGTGTGTAAGAAAGAAGCAAAAAAACAACTAAGAATAAGGTTAAAAGCTTAAGGCAAAGAAAAAATATTATGTTCGTATTCGTACATATAAAATGGTAAACGGTAAAAAGGTTTATTCTTCTTGGTCGAAGGTGAAGAGCGTTAAGACGAAATAAAATCACGCAGGGGCGATTGATAATCGCCCCTGCGTTCTTAAATTTTAGATAGTATAAATGAATAAGACTACTTTGGGCGAACATTGTTCGCCTCTTTTTTATGATTAAAAAGTTACAAAAGTATTACAAATATTAAAATTCGGTATCGCGTTAATTTGCACTTGACAATACCACTGTACCCTTATATAATGTAATCAATGGTGATAATTCCACTTAAATCCCATAGATTTCAAGTAAATCCCATTAAGATTACATCAAAATTCACGAAAGGAGCAGAAGTTATGCGTTTGTTTGTAGGTACTTTAGACGGTTATAAACTTGATTCTAAAGGCAGACTTTCTGTTCCGACTAAGTGGAGAGAACGCCTTGGAAAAGAGTTTTATATGGTAGCTGTTACCGTAAGGGGTTGTAAATGCCTTACTCTTTATCCTGTTGAGCATTTTGAATCAACATATGATGCAATGCAGCAGGGTACTGAAAATCAGAAATATGATGCCACTACAAGCTTTCTTGATAATGCAGAAGAGGGCGTACTTGATGCCCAGGGCAGATTTACCGTCAACCAAAGGCTTAAGGAAGCTTCTGCTCTTACAAATGAGTCGACAGTTGTATTTAAAGGTAAAGGTGCTGTAATTGAAATTTGGAATACCGACGAGTATGAAAAAATTTATAACACTTATGACCATACACAAGGTATTTATGACTTGATGGATAAAGTCAAGGGGAATGAGCAGTAATGGAATTTGTTCACAAAAGTGTGCTTTTTGATGAAGCAATAAAGGCACTTGATTTAAACAAAAATAAAATTATAGTTGATGGCACGGCAGGCGGCGGAGGCCACAGCGGTGAAATTGCAAAAACCGCTAAAAGAGTTATTTCAATAGACCAAGACCCCGATGCAATAGAAGTTCTTAACGAAAGACTCGGAAATAAAGAAAATGTAACTATCGTTCACGATAATTATTCAAATATAAAAAACATTGTTTCAAATCTTAATATTGATAAAATTGACGGCCTGCTTCTTGATTTAGGAGTAAGTTCGTTTCAGCTCGATACTGCCGAGAGGGGATTTTCTTTTCATAAAGATGCCTCGCTTGATATGAGAATGAGTAAAAGCGGACTCAGTGCCTATGATGTTGTAAATAATTACGATGAAAAAGAACTTGCGGATATTATTTACAGATACGGAGAAGAAAAATTTTCACGAAGAATCGCGGCAAATATAGTTAAATCAAGAGAGGAAAAGCCTATTGAAACAACTTTTGAGCTTGTAGATATAATTAAGGCCTCAATGCCGCAAAGGGCGATGAGGGATTCACACCCTGCAAGAAAAACTTTTCAGGCTATAAGAATCGAAGTTAATGCGGAACTTGATGTGCTTAAATCAACACTTGAAGACGCATTTGAAATTCTTGCACCGGGTGGCAGAATTGCTGTAATTACTTTCCATTCATTAGAAGATAGAATTGTAAAAGAGCAGTTTTCAAAATGGTGTCAGGGTTGCACCTGTCCAAAGGAATTCCCGGTTTGTGTATGCGGAAATAAGCCGAAAGGCAAAAGTTTTAAATCAATTTCTCCGTCTAAAGAAGAACTTGATGAAAACCCGAGAGCAAGGTCATCACGACTTAGAATTTTTGAGAAATTTTAATTTGAATATATAGGACTATAAAAAACGAGGAGGAGTAAAAAATGACTAATACAGGCGATTTCAGGCGCTATTCATACAGCACGGACGCCGCATATGCCGTGCAGGCGTTTAACTATCAGCGTACTTCGGCAGCTCCGTCTTATGTTCCTACGCCAAAAAAGGATTTTAAGGTTAGAGAAAGAAGCCAAAGAAAAAGCAAAGCCCAACTTCTTCACGAGCAGAAATTGGGCTTAAAAAAAGCTTTGCAAATTTCAGTGGTGGCGGCTTTGTGCCTTACTATGCTTTTTGCAGTGCTTTATACTAATGCCAAAACTAACGAATTAACACACGAAATTTCAGATTTGCAAAAAAATCTTTCTGTTTCACAAAGTGAAAATACACGCCTTAACAGTGAGCTTGACAGCCTTGTGTCAATGAATATGATTGACCAATATGCTGTCGAGAAACTTGGTATGACTAAAATGAAATCCAATCAAATTAAGTATATTGATGTTTCACAATATAAGCAAAAGCGTATGGCTGCGGCACAGGCAATTTTGAATCAAAAGCAGGCGCAATCCAAAGCTGAAAAAAAGACTGTCGCCAAGTAATAATATATATTATTACAGCGTAAATCTATTATGAGAGTTAAGAATATTTACTTAACTCTCATATGTTATTATTAAATAAGATAACAATTGCGAGGGAGATGATTAAAAGTGAATACATCAAAGAGAATGCTGAAAAGAATTTTGATAATGTCGTTGGTAATCATCTTTCTTATGACAACAACAGCGGTGCGAGTTTTTTATTTAACAATCGTCAGGGGCGAAGAACTTGCACAAAAAGCTGAATCACAGCAGCTTAAGGATGCAGAGATTTCCGCAATGCGCGGAACGATATACGACGCTAACGGAAATGTTCTTGCACAGTCGGCTTCGGTATGGAATGTTTTTATCGACCCGCTGAATATTAAAGACGATGAGGAAAGGCAACTTATCACAAATGAATTTGCCACTCTTTTCAAATATGACGACGAAGCAAAAAAAGATTTTTACGAAAAAACAACTCATCAAAATCATTATGAGTTAGTTGAAAAAAAAGTCGAAAATAACATAAAAGAGAAGCTTTCAAAATTCGTGTCGAAAAATAAACTCGGTGATTGCATAGGAACGGAGCAAACCACCAAAAGATATTACCCTTACGGTTCGCTTGCTTCAAGTGTTATCGGTTTTACCGGTTCTGATGACCAAGGCCTTTCCGGAATAGAAGCTTACTATGACGAAGATTTAACCGGAACAAACGGAAGAATCATTACAGCAAAGGACGCTGTTTCAAACAACATTGCAAACGATTATGAAACAAGTATTGCGGCTTCTGACGGTAATTCGGTTGTCCTTACAATTGACCAAACAATTCAGTATTACCTTGAAAAAGGTTTGAAAGAAACTATGAATGAATATCAGGCAAAGGGTGCTTACGGTGTTGTAATGAACTGTAACACAGGTGCAGTGCTTGCAATGTCATCAATGCCTGATTATGATTGCAATAACCCTTATAAGCTTACATACAGCAAAAATAAAAAAGCTATTAAAAAACTTACCGATAAAACGGCTAAGCAGGAAGCTGAAAGTGCTGCGGTTCAAAATCAGTGGAGAAACTTTACGGTATCGGATACCTATGTTCCGGGTTCTGTTTTCAAAACTTTTGTCGCATCTGCCGCTTTGGAGGAAAATGTTGTAAATTTAAACACAACATATACTTGCACAGGTGCAATCCAAGTTGATAAGTACCGTATGAAATGCCACTATCATCCCGGCCACGGAACAGAAACACTTACACAGGGACTTGAAAATTCGTGTAACCCGTTTTTTATCACAATAGGTCAAAAATTAGGTGTTCATAACTACTTCAAGTATTTTGACGCTTTTGGATTCACGCAGAAAACAAATATAGACCTTCCGGGTGAAGCTTCACCGCAGTATTACAAGGAAGACCAATACGGTATAGTTGAACTTTCATCTGCATCATTTGGTCAAACAAACTCTCTTACTCCTATTCAGGTATGCACCGGCCTTTGCGCTATTGCTAACGGCGGTAAGCTTTTACAGCCTTACCTTGTTTCAAGTATTGTTGATTCAAACGGAAAAACTGTCAAAAAAACTCAAACTAAAAAGATTAGACAGGTAATCAGTTCCGATACATCCAAAAAAATGCGTGCTATGATGAAATCTGTTGTAGATAACGGTACAGGTAAAAACGGTTATGTGGCAGGTTACAGTGTCGGCGGTAAAACGGGTACATCCACTAAGCTTGGTGAATCAAAAGAGGGCGAGGGTGATAAGTACATTGTTTCATTCGCGGCTATTGCTCCGAGTGATGATCCTGAAATTGCAATGCTTATTATTGTTGATGAACCTAATCAGGATTTAGGCGGCGGCGCTCTTTGCGCACCGATTGCGGCTCAAGTTACACAGGAAGCTATGAATGTTCTCGGTATCGAGCCGAAATATGATGAAAAAGAAATGAAAGACCTTTCTAAAGAAACACCTAATGTTGTAGGAGAAAGCCTTGACGATGCAAAAGCTGCTCTTAAGGAAAATAACCTCAACTATGTTGTAATAGGTGATGAGTCAACTGTAACAAGGCAATGCCCGTCAGGCGCAGATGCAATTCCTAACGGCGGTACAGTTTATCTTTATACAGATGAAAGCGAAAAGGAAACTGTAAATGTTCCTGATTTTACAGGTCTTACGGTTACGGAAGCTAAAGACCTTGCTTCAAGCAGTTCTTTAAATATTCAAATTGCCGGTAACAGTATGTCGAGCGGTACGGTAGTTGCTTACCGCCAGAGCGAAGAAAAGCAGGCAAAGGTTGAAAAAGGCACAGTTGTTACAGTGACTTTCAAAAATACACAATCAGTTTTAGACTAAAATCAATTTTGATTAAAGATATGGGGTTTTAAAATGAGGCTTAAAGATTTATTAAAGGGAATCAATGTTCAAAATGAATTTGATGATGTTGAAGTTTTGGATGTTACACAGGATTCGCGTCTTGTAAAAGAGGGCTCGCTGTTTATATGCATTAAAGGTGCGGCATTTGACGGCCATTCGGTTGCAAAAGAAATGCTTGATAAAGGTGCTGCTGCGGTAGTAGTTGAACACGATCTCGGAATAGATAAGCAAATTATTGTTGAAAATTCAAGGGCTGTGTATTCACCGATATGTGCAAATTTCTTCGGCAATCCGGCTGATAAATTAAAACTTATAGGTTTAACCGGTACAAACGGTAAAACAACTACAACTTTTCTTATCAAACAAATTCTTGAAAATGTAGGCAAAAAAGTTGGCCTTATAGGAACGGTTCAAAATATGGTGGGTGATGAAATTTATCCTGCAAAATATACAACTCCTGACCCATATGAACTTCAAAAGCTTTTTTCACTTATGGTAAAAGCAGGCTGTGAATATTGTGTTATGGAAGTTTCGTCGCAGGCTCTTGCTCAAGGCAGAGTTAATGGACTTCGTTTTGCACTCGGTGCTTTTACAAATCTTACACAAGACCATCTTGATTATCATAAAACTTGGGAAAACTATTTTGCTGCAAAAAGAATACTTTTTGAAAATTGCGATATTGCAGTTACCAATGCTGATGATGAACACGGTTTGAAAATAATTGACGGGCTTGAATTTGATAAAGTAGTAACTTATGCTGTTGATACAAATGATGCAACATATACTGCCAAAAATGTCAAGTTTAAAGCAAGCGGCGTTGAATACGAAATAGTATCTAATGATTCTATCGGCAGATGTACTTGCCCGATTCCTGGTAGATTTTCGGTTTATAATTCACTTTGTGCCACAACTTGTGCACTCGCTCTCGGTATTGATTTTGATGATGTGCTTTCAGCTGTATCAAAATCGCAGGGTGTAAAGGGCAGAATTGAAGTTGTGCCAAGCAATAGGGATTTTACAATCATTATTGACTATGCCCATTCACCTGACGGACTTGAAAATATTATCACTTCCCTTAAAGAAATTGCAAAAGGCAGGGTAGTTACACTTTTCGGCTGCGGCGGTGACAGGGATAAAACAAAAAGGCCTAAAATGGGCAAAATTGCCGCTGAACTTTCTGATTACTGCATTGTAACATCAGATAATCCTCGCAGTGAAAATCCAAGCGCAATTATTGATGATATTCTTGTCGGTATGAAAAATATAAAAACTCCTTATAAAGTTATTGAAAATAGGCACGAAGCTATTGAATATGCAATAACTCACGCAAAGAAAGATGATATTATTCTTCTTGCGGGTAAGGGGCATGAAACTTATCAAATCCTGCCAACAGGAACAATTCATTTTGATGAAAGAGAAGTAATTGCCGAAGTACTCGGTAAAATGAATTAAATTATGGAAACTTTAACTTTAAAAGAAATTGCTAATGCACTCGGCACTCAAACAAAGTTTGATACGCAGGTTAATGCTGTTTGCATAGATACAAGAAAAATTACAAAAGGTTGCCTTTTTATTTGCATTAAAGGTGAACGATTTGATGCCCACCAATTTGCAAATGAAGCCTTAAATTTGGGCGCGGCGGCTGTTATGATTAGTGAAGATATTGAAGTGGCAGGGCCTTATGTAAAGGTTGATGATACTGCAAAAGCACTTCTGTCACTTTCTGGATATTATCGTTCAAAATTTGATATTCCCGTTGTGGCACTTACCGGCTCGGTAGGCAAAACTACTACCAAGGAATTTACTCACCTTGTAGTTAATTCGCAGTTTAATGCCATTAAAACACAGGGCAATTTGAATAATGAAATAGGACTTCCGCAAATGCTGTTTCAAATTGACAGCAGTACCGAAGCGGCGGTAATTGAAATGGGTATGAACCATTTTGGCGAAATTCATCGCCTTGTTACAGCAACAAAGCCAACAATTGCGATGATAACAAATATCGGTGTATCGCATATTGAAAATCTCGGTTCAAGGCAGGGCATACTCAAATCAAAGCTTGAAATTCTAGACGGACTTAAAGCAGGTTCACCTTTTATTATAAATTGTGATAACGATATGCTTAAAACGATACTTGATAATGATGAAATTATGCAAAAGTATAATGTAATCACATTCGGCATTGAAAGTGACGCTCAATTTAAGGCGGTTGATATTAAGGAAGAAAACGGTTTAACTTCTTTTGATGTTAAATACTCAACTTCGAAAATCATTGATGAAACCGATGGGCCGACAGTTCAGTTTTCTTTGTGGTCACAGCATATATCAATTCCTACAATAGGTATTCATAATGTTTATAATGCACTTGCGGCTTTCACAGTCGGCATAACTCTCGGTATTGATTCCGAAAAGGCGGCCGGAGCTCTTGCAAACTATGTTCCTGCAGGAATGAGGCAGAAAAGCGTAAATGTCGGCGGTATAATTTCTATTGAAGATTGCTATAACGCAAGCCCCGATTCAATGAACGCGGCAATTAAAACACTTGCTAATGTAAATGCAAATAAAAGAATTGCTGTTTTGGGTGATATGCTTGAACTCGGCGATTTTTCAAAAAAAGCACACTCAGATGTCGGCAAAATGGTTGCCGATAATAATATAGATTACCTTTTGGCTTACGGTAATGACGCAAAGTACATCGTTGACGGTGCTCAGCAAAACGGTATGAAAAATGCCTTTTATTTTGATAATAAAGATGAACTTTCAAACAAACTTTTTGAGCTTGCACACAAGGGTGACGCAGTTATATTTAAAGCGTCAAGAGGTATGAAGCTTGAGGATGTAATAAATAATGTGTACAACAGGTGGGAAAAATAAATGAACAGTACAATTGCTTTAATAATCAGTGTAATAATAGCTTTCGGTGTAACCGCAGGCCTTGGATTTGTAATAATTCCGTGGCTTCGCAAATTAAAATTTGGGCAAACAATTCTTGATATAGGCCCAAGCTGGCATAAATCAAAGCAGGGTACACCTAATATGGGCGGAATTATGTTTATTATCGGCATAGTTCTTTCATTTGGAATTACTGCTTTAATCTATTATCTTTCAGGCGGAGAACTTGAAAGTGATTATTCTTCAATTATGAATGGTCGTGAATTGGTTCTTCTTTTCGGTGGGCTTCTTTTAGCTCTCGGCTGCGGCCTTGTAGGCTTTATTGATGATTTCACTAAAATTAAGCTTAAAAGAAATGAGGGCCTTTCACCAAAGCAAAAAACACTCGGTCAACTTATCGTTACTTTAGGATATATCACTACTCTTTGGGTATCACATAATACAAGCTGGTATATTCCTTTTATCGGTACAGTAAATTTTGAAAAAAATATATTTACGGCAATTGTATTTTGGATTTTATCTCTGTTTATTATATATGGTTGTGTCAATTCGGTTAATCTTACAGATGGTATTGACGGACTTTGCTCAAGTGTAACAACTACCGTTGCAATTGCGTTTATTGTTATAAGCTATATTCAAGGTTTTGCAGGCCTTAATATTTTTGCAGGCGCACTTTTGGGCGGAGTTCTCGGTTTTCTTTGCTGGAATTGGAATCCTGCTAAAACCTTTATGGGTGATACAGGTTCGCTGTTCCTCGGCGGAATGGTTGTAGCTCTCGGTTATCTTTGCAAATGTCCGATTATTCTTCTTCCAATCGGTATTGTTTATGTTTGTGAAACTATGAGTGATATTATCCAAATAGGATATTTTAAAATCACACACGGTAAGCGCATATTCAAAATGGCACCTATTCATCACCATTTTGAAATGTGCGGCTGGAAAGAAAAGAAAATCTGCGTTATATTCTCAACAGTAAATGCAATCGGCTGTGCAATCGGCGTGCTTCTTCTTTACTTCGGCAATTTTGCAAAATGATTTTATTTTAAATTTTAATTGAAAGGAGTGTTCTTGTGCCAAAAAATGATAACGAGCAATTAGTTGTTAAGCCAAGCAAATGGAAAAATTTTAAAGACACCTATTTTCTTGTCGGCAGTATTGATATTCCGTTTTTGGGATTAACAATAGCACTTTTAACAATCGGTTTAATAATGCTCTTTTCAGCGTCATATCCGTATGCGTATTATTATAAGGACAGTTCATATTACTATTTTATTCGCCAGCTTATTTTTGCAGTTGGCGGCCTTGTGGGAATGTTTTTCTTTTCAAAACTTAACTATAAGGTACTGAAAGCTTTATATAAAGTCATATTTTTTGTAACAATAGGTCTTTTGATAGTTGTATTATTCTATCATACTGATTTTGGTGATTTTAAACGCTGGATACCAATCGGCTCGTTTACTTTTCAACCGTCTGACCTTGCTAAATTTACTATTATATTAAGTCTTTCGGTTTATATAAATGACCATTACAGAAAAATGAATTCGCTTAAATACGGTATTGCAATTCCGATTGGAATTATATTGATTTTCTGCGGCCTTATTTATCTTGAACATCATTTGTCTTGTACAATTCTTATGTTTTTAATCGGTGCTACTTTAATGTTTGCCGGTGGTACAAATTGGAAATTATTTGCATTTGGACTTGCAATAATCGCACTTGTCGGCTTTCTTGTTGTAAGCTTTCCTAATCTTATTGAAAACTATGCAGGCGAGCGTATTGAAGCTTGGCTTGATAAGGATTTTGAACCTACGGGTGCAAGGTGGCAAACAAATAATTCGCTTTACGCAATCGGCTCAGGCGGATTTTTCGGAACAGGCTTGGGCAATTCAAAGCAAAAATATCTTTATGTTTCAGAACCGCAAAATGACTTCATTTTTTCAATTGTGTGTGAAGAACTCGGATTTTTCGGAGCAGCTGTAATAATACTTCTTTTCGCGGCACTCGTAGTCAGAGGTTTGATAATAGCCTCAAGGTGTAAGGATAAGTTCGGCTCACTTCTTGTAATCGGTGTTGTAGCACAAATCGGTTTGCAGGTTGTGTTTAATATACTTGTAATTACAGACACACTTCCTAACACAGGTATTGCACTTCCGTTTTTCTCATACGGTGGTACAGCTATATTTATGCTGCTGCTTGAAATCGGAGTTGTGCTGTCGGTATCGCGAAAAACAAATCAACAAAAGGTATAGGTAAATCAAATGAAAATATTATTTGCAACAGGCGGCACAGCCGGCCATATCAACCCGGCACTTGCTGTTGCCTCATATATCAGAGAAAAATATCCTGAAAGCGAAATTATGTTTGTCGGCACGGCAGACCATATGGAATCACGCCTTGTGCCAAACGCAGGTTTCGATTTTAAAACTATTAAAATTTCAGGTTTTCGCCGTTCATTTGCACCAAAGGCAATTTTGCATAATATTAAAACTGTTTGCCAGCTTATAACATCAAACGGCGAAAGCAAAAGAATTATCAAGCAGTTTAAGCCTGATGTCGTTGTAGGATTTGGCGGATATGTTTCAGGACCGGTGCTTCAAACAGCGGTTGATATGCACATTCCTACTTGTATTCACGAGCAAAATGCTTATCCAGGTATTACAAATAAAACTCTTGCCAAAGAGGTTGATAAAGTAATGCTTACGGTTGAAGATGCAAAAAAGCATCTTGAAGCAAAAAACGAAGTAATCGTTACAGGTCTTCCTGTTCGTGGCGAACTTCTTAATGCACGAAAAGATTTATCACGAAAAAAGCTCGGTATTCCTAATAATAAATATCTTGTTCTTTCATTCGGCGGTTCACTCGGCGCAAAGCCTCTCAATGATGCCATGTATGATATTCTTCTTGAAAGTGCCGAAAATGATACTTATTATCATATTCATTCAGTCGGTACTAATGGCAGTGAATTTCTTGATAAATTTAAAGAACAGGGTTTTACCGAGGGTGAAAAAGGTTTAGTTAAAGGCAATGTTGAAGTTAGGCAGTATATTGATGATATGGATACCTGTATGTCTGCCTGTGACCTTGTAATCGGCAGAGCAGGCGCATCAAGCCTTTCTGAAATCGAGGCTATGGGTAAGGCTTCAATCCTAATTCCGTCACCGTATGTGGCAGAAAATCATCAATTTCATAACGCTATGGCACTTGTTAACAGAGGAGCCGGCTCAATTATTGAAGAAAAAGATTTAACTTCGCAGTCACTTAAAGAAGCAATTGATTCAATGCTTTCAAACCCTGCCAAGCTTATTCAAATTGAAGAAAATGCCAAAAATATGGCTATTACCGACGCAAGAGAAAGAATTGCAGATATTATTATTTCACTTGCCAAATAGGTAAATAACAAAATAATCACTTTTGCATAGTATAGCGTGCAGAGGTGATTAAATGGAATATTTTAAAATTAACGGCGGCAAAAAGTTATTTGGAGAAATATCGGTTCACGGAGCTAAAAATTCTGCTTTACCAATTCTTGCATCAACACTTCTAATTAAAGGTGAAAGTGTTATACATAATTGCCCCGATTTAAGCGATGTAAAAGTTACACTTGATATTCTTGCATCCATTGGTTGTAAAGTTAATAAAGAAAATGATACTGTAATAATTGATGCAACAAATGTTACAGGCAGCGAAATCAGTGAAAATACAATGCGTACAATGCGTTCATCTATAATATTTTTGAGTGCATTATTATCGAGGCAAAAATGCGCTTCGATTTATTATCCCGGTGGTTGCGAAATAGGAACAAGACCTATTGACCTGCATTTAAAAGCACTTAATGATTTAGGAGCGAATGTCAGCGTTAACGGTTCATCCATCAGTGCTTGTGCCGATTTTATAATCGGTACTAAAATTATACTTCCTTTTCCAAGTGTTGGTGCAACAGAAAATATTATTATTGCATCAGCCATATCAAAAGGTAAAACGGTGATAGTCAACCCTGCAAGAGAACCTGAAATAAGCGACCTTGCTGATTTTTTAAATCATTGCGGTGCTAAAATTTACGGTGCAGGAGAATCAACAATAGTTATTGACGGTGTAAGTAAGCTTCATCCTTGTGAACATACAATTATTCCAGATAGAATACTTGCATCAACTTATATGTCACTCGGTGCGGTATGTTCGGATGAATTAACTGTTAAAAATATCAGACAAAGTCATTTATCTCCGATTTTTCCTGTTTTTACAGAAATGGGATGTAAATTATATTTAAGCGATAATTCGCTTACTCTTGCTGCACCTAAAAGGTTAAAACGGGTAAGAAGTATTAAAACAATGCCATATCCCGGATTTCCTACTGATTCGCAATCTCCCATTGCAGTAGCACTTGCACTCGCCAAGGGAACATCTATATTGCAGGAAACTATATTTGAAAATCGGTTCAGATATGTCAGCGAATTAAACAGATTCGGTACAGATATTGAAATTAAAGACAATATTGCTGTTATTAACGGTGTTGATAAACTTCATCCTGCAAATGTTCACGCCACAGATTTGCGTGGCGGCGCGGCACTTGTGGTAGCGGCACTTTGTGCAGACGGTGAAAGTAATATATATTGTATAGAACATATTGACAGAGGTTATGAAAATCTTGAAAAAGCACTTTCATCAATAGGTGCGAATATTAAGAGGAGTAAAAATGAAGGAACAACAGAAAAAGAAACAGGCGAAACGAAAAGCATCCAAAAAAAGCAAACCGAATTCTAAAATAGACAGCGAATTTTTAGACCTTGGTATTGAGCCGCCAAAAATTTATCGTGAGTCACAAAAGCGTATTACGCAGGCGCAGGAAAAGAAATCACGCCAAAGCAGTGATTTATATTCAATGACTCGCTTGGAACGCAGGCAGAGAGAAAGCAATAAACGAAAAAAGAAAAACAAAGCACGAAAAGTGATGAGCTGGATAGGTGCTGTACTTATAATTATTGCAATAGGCACAGTTTTATGCTTAACGGTATTTTTCCAAATAAATACAATATCCGCTTCGGGTAGCAAAATATATTCATCAGATAAAATATTATCACAGTGTATTATTCAAAAGGGTAAAAACCTTTTTACCGTAAATACGGATGAAGCCGCTTTGAGAATTGAAGAAAATCTGCCTTATGTTTATAAAGCAGAAATTAAGCGCAAACTTCCTGATACTATTGAAATTAAAGTGACAGACGCAAAGGTAGCATATTCGCTTTTGTGTGAAGATAATACTTACATTCTTCTTGATAATAATTTTAAAGTCCTAGAAAAAGGCGCACAAATGGCAACGGGAATTATTATCAATAAAACAGATGTAAAATCTGCGAAGCCCGGCCGTAAAATTCAATTTAAAAACAGCGATGTAGGCACTTGCCTTGAACGAATGGCAAATTGTATTAAAGAAAACAATTTTACGGAAATCACATCAATTTACAGTAAAAATATAAGCGATAATTATGTTGTTTACGATAATAGAATTACTTTTAAACTCGGTAACAGTAAAGATTTAGATACAAAGATAATGAAAGGCTTGGCGGCTTGCGATAAGCTTAACAGTTCCAGTCCTAACGCAACAGGTACAATGACTGTTTCAACTGACAAGTCAATTTACTTTACAGAAGAATAGCCGTGAAGTAAATCACTTTACAGAAAATGTGACAATTATCGGAATTTGTGCATACCTTACAAATAAAATAAAAATCGATTGCAAAACATTGTCAAAAAGTTTGAGAATAATTCAAAAAAAGTATTGCAATTTGGTTACAATCTTGTTACAATATCATATGTAACGAAAACCTGTATAGGGGTATATAGACTGAATAATAAAATTAAGGAGAATCATGCAATGGGACGTTATGAAATTGATACAGATGACTCAAAAGTAGTACAAATTAAAGTAGTAGGTGTCGGCGGCGGCGGTGGAAACGCTGTTAACCGTATGGTACACTGTAATATTCAGGATGTTGAATTTGTAGCCGTTAACTCTGATAAGCCGGCACTTGCAAAGTCAACAGCAACACATAAAATCCTTATTGGTGAAAAGGCTACAAAGGGTATGGGCGCAGGTGCAAGACCTGAAGTTGGTACTCGCGCAGCTGAAGAGAGCAGGGAAGCTCTTACCGATATTCTCACAGGTGCTGAAATGGTATTCATCACTGCCGGTATGGGCGGCGGAACAGGTACAGGTGCAGCCCCTGTTGTAGCTAAAATTGCTAAAGACCTCGGTATTCTTACTGTCGCAGTTGTTACAACTCCTTTCGCTTTTGAAGGTAACAGAAGAATGAAGCAGGCACAGGAAGGTATCAAGGAGCTTGCACAGTATGTAGACTCAATTATGGTAATTCCTAATGAAAACTTAAAGTATGTAACAGAAGAAAAAATTACTCTTCTTAACGCATTTGAAATTGCTAATGATGTTCTTCGCCAGGGTGTTCAGTCAGTATCTGACCTTGTTAACGCAACAGGCCTTGTAAACTGTGACTTTGCCGATGTAACTGAAATTATGAAGGATTCCGGCTATGCACATATGGGTGTCGGTCGTGCTAAAGGTAAGGATAAGGCTGAACTTGCAGCTCAGCAGGCTATTTCTTCTCCTCTTCTTAACACTTCGATTGACGGCGCTCGCGGTATCCTTATCAATATTACTGCTTCAACTGATATTGGTCTTGAAGAAATTGATGCAGCATCATCAATCGTAAGTGCTGCTGTTCATCCTGATTGTGAAATCATTTGGGGTGCTAATTTTGATGAAGAACTTGAAGATGAAATGATTATTACTGTTATTGCTACACGCTTCGGCGATGAAGGCCCGGGCGCACCGATTAAGTCAACAACAGCTAATAAGGAAGTAGCTCCTCCTCAACCGGTTGCTCCTGCATTTACAGCTCCTGCTCCGGCAGCAGCATCATCAACTTCTCCTGTTTCTACATTTAATGATAATGACGATGATGCTTTCACCGACATTGTCAACTTCTTTAAAAAGTAATAAACTTTAAATGAAAAGTGCGTCTTTTTAGGACGCACTTTTTTGTTTGTTATAATATTAACAATATGTATATTATAATCGACTCGTGTTTATTAAGTGGAAAACTTTTCCTGTCAAGTAATTTGCTTTACATTTTTAACATTTTCCACAATGTTTTTAACATTTTTTGTTGCTGTACGCTCGACTTTTCCACATTCTTAACATCGTTTTCCACAGCGTTTTTAACAATTTGTATTTGTAAAGTTTATTGCCATTACATTTAAAAAAGCGGCTAAATATACAAATTATGTATATTTAGCCGCTTCTGCGTTATTTACCATTCACTTTTTGTGTATGATCTGATAATGTTAGTTATTAAATTATCTCTTAAAAATCCTTTGCCTTTACCACCGTTGTATTGGTCTTGAATTTTTCCGGCTCTGATAGTTATTGCATCTGTTTTATCGGTGATTTTATCAATCGGCGGTATTTTGCCGAAATCGTAATTATCATCAACTATGTCAATAACATTATCTGCAAGGTTTGTAAATTCTTCCTTTTCAGCGGATGTCATTGCAAATATAACCAATTTGTTATTGTTAGGGAAGCGTAATCGCTTTTTGTTTTTCACATTAAGTGAATATAAGTACATTCTTGCTTTTTTTACGAGGTTACCCTCAGGATGATGCAAGTGGGTGAATTCATAGCCGAATGCTGTTTCATCATCTGTATGAGCTGTTTGCCCAAGTCCGTACATATCCCATTTGCTGTATGGCGCTGTCATTGATTTAAAATTGATGTTATAATCTTTTCTGTCAATTTTAAATGTTCCAACAATGTCTTCTTCACTAACTGCACCTGCGAGTATGTAAATTTGGTTATATTTACCGTCAAGATTTATGCTTTGACCCCTGCAAGCTACTGCGTCATATTTAGGCTTCTTGTTCTTTCTGTTACCGTGCGGAATGTAAAATTCAATTCCGTTGACTTTTATGTTTCTGTCAATCAAATCAATAGGAAGTGAATATCCGCCGCCTTGTAATATGATATGCTTCATATTATCATAATTTGTGAAAGCCTTAACATTGTAATTAAGCCTCATTGGCGAATATGTATTATTGTTTTCACATTCTTCTGATTTTGCAAATTTGATTTTTAAAGTCATTGTTTCAAACGGCTTTAAAGTAACACGAATAACTTTACCGTTAACTTCTGCGTGATTTCTAATAAATTCTTCGCTTGTATTAACTTCGTCAACCTTTTCAAATTCACGGTAAACACTTAATGCCGCATTTTTTTGCTCAATTGCGGTTGCATTGTTAAGCCTTACTATTAAAGCGTTTTCATCATCTTCGCTCATTTTTACAGCTCTTATAACAATGTTATCGTGTGTTATTTTTAATAAGCTTGCAAGCTGTGAGAATTCGCCCTTGCTTTCACTTTTCTTCACTTCGCAAGTGATAAGCTTTCTTGCAAAGTTCATTGATTCTTTGTTAGTTCCGTTATCAATATCACCCTTATGGCCATAAATACCAAAGCTGAAGCAGTTTCTTCCAAGGTCTTGCAAATCCTGCCTCGTTTCTTTCGTAAATGCACCTAAAGGTGAGTGAATACAAGTGAGGCGCAATGTGTTGTTGTCAGGCTTATCCCAACCGTGCTTGCAATCTGTAAGTATACTTACACCGAATTCGCCGCTCGTATCGGTAATGTCCGCCCATTTTTGAGCAGGTACTTCATAAAGTTTTTCGTTGTTGTTTTCTCTTTCTGTATATCCTACTCCGGAATCATACTTCGCAGTGTAATTTGATGCAGAAAGCGGAAATACAGCTTTTAAAAGCGTTCTTCTTGTTCTCCATTCAATTTCGTTGTCTACTCTGATAATTTTGCTGCCAGGGTAGAGTGAAACTGTTTGAATTATTGTTGAATATTCGGCTTCTCTTGTAATTTTAATTGCAATTTTTGCAGGCCCGTTTTCAACTGTTTCAAATGTAGGTGTGTTTGCATAGCAGTAAGGTTGTTTGTCAATATCTTCTTTCCTCAGTTCCCAAGACGGGTATGCAAGCGAACCTGTATCGTGAAGTAAAGCAAGCTTAATCGGTGCTTTTATAAGCTGCTTGTTAAGCTCTTTATCAAACAGATATGCAAGGTCACCGTTTTTGTTGAAAATAACTTTATATTTACTGTTTTCAAGCCTGTGTTCGCTGACTTCAAGGTCATTTTTTATTTTGCATTCTTCGTCACTTGGTACTACCGCATAAATGTGTACTGCATATGACGGTACATCTGCAAAAAATATAATTTCAAAATTCTTGCCTGTTTTTTTGACGACTTGGCTCGGCACTTCCTGCTTCTGCTTATCAATTACCTTAACAAAAGGAGTGTTTACATTTAATTTGATTTTTGCTTCAACGCTCTCTTTTCTTCTGTATTGTGTAGGGTTTGATACAGAAATTGCAACTGCATTTTCAGGTATCCAAGAAGTATCCATATTTCTTGAAAGCGCCTGAATGGAAGATGTTAATTCACCCTTAAATTGAGCTATTGATGAATAATAGTCATCCCACGCGTCATTGTACACTTCCATCAAGGATGTGCCGGTAATATCATCGTGAAATTGATGTTTAATCGAGCGCTTCCAGGCTTTGTTAAGATTTTCTTTAGGATATTCGTAACAGCCGCAAAGTTCGGCGAATGAGCAGACAAATTCTGCACTGTGCGCCATTTGCTCACTTTGATAATCTAATCTTTTGCTTTGCGTTCTTGAAGTGTAACATCCGGCACCGTGATTTGTCATAAGTAAATCACCTTTATACCTTGGGATAAATACGCCGTTTGAACCGTTATTGTATTTTTTAAGCTGTGTGAATACCTTATCGCTTCGTGCACTTTTTACTTTGAATAGCTTGTTTTCTTCTTTAGCATTTGCCTTTACGCTTTCGCAAACACTTTTAACACTTTCTTCAGTCGGTGAGCCGCCCCAGTCTCCTGTTCCGTAGAGGTGATTTACCCAAGGAAGCTTCATATTGGTTTCCATATAAGCTTTGCTTATTCCGTCAATAACGCTTAAATCGGCACGCACATCACCGCTGAGTTTATATCTGTAACTTTTAGCGTTTAATGATGCACCGATTTCGTTTCCGTCAGCACCTACCCACATACCGATGTCAAACGGTATGCCGTATGCACTGCCCCAAGAAAGTTTTTGTGTACTAAAACCTAAAAGGCCCGCGTCATTTATGATTTGCGGTAATTGCGCACCAAAACCGAAACAATCAGGTAAAAATATATCCTTGCTTTTTATACCGAATTTTTCATAAAAATAGTTATTGCCGAGAAGTATGTTTCTGGTAATAGCTTCAGGTGAAGGAATGTTAACATCACCATTTTCATATTCGGAGCCGGCAGGATTCCACTTATTTATTCTTACATATCTTTTGATTTCTTTAAATGCTTTTGGATAGTATTCTTCAATAAGTTCATATCTGTAAGCACCCTCAAAATTAAACAGATAGTTAGGATATTTTTCAATAAGGTCAAAGTTTTTGCTTAATGTGTCCGGAATGAATTTTTCAACCGTGTCTGCAAGAGTCCATCTCCAAACTGTATCGAGATGAGATGTTGCAACCATATAAGCTGTTTTCGTCTGCATAATTATACCTGCTTACTTTTCAATAATTTCATATGTAAATTCGTACTTTTCCTGAAGAGCCTTAACTTTATCTTCATTGTCTTCAATAAATGTTTCGCTGTAAACGCTTTTTCCGTCTACCGAATAATCTTTAACAATTTGGTTGAGTGCTTCCCACGCTTCAGCTTCCTGTGCGTAACCGTCCTCAAATCTGATTAGGAATTCTCTGTGCTTAGGTAAAATAACTTTCATTGTCTATAACTCCTTAATTATAATATGCTATTATATTATATTATTTTTAGGAAAATATTTCAAGCTTTATTTAAATCTTTAATAACAAGTTTAGCTTTTTCGTAAAGTAAGTTGTCGGCATTTTTTATCGCGTCTTCTTTGCTTATGTTTTTTTCGACTAAACTGTACATTTTATCTCCGAGTTTTACATTTTCAATATCTCCGCTCATAACAATACATTTTTTGTCATATTTCTTGCAAAGTTCACTTATTTTAAATACCAATTTTCCCATTAAAGTTTGCTTGTCCGTTTTTCCCTCACCGGTAATTACAATATCACTTGCTTTGATTTTTTCTTCCAAATCCGCCGCTTCACTCAATATATCAAATCCGCTTTTGATTTTTCCGCCGTATACAGAATAAAGAGCACCGCATATTCCGCCGGCACTTCCGCCGCCCTTTACATTTCTGATGTCACGCGGTAAAAAAGCGTTAATCATTTTCAGCCCGTCATCAAGCTCTTTTACCTGCTTGTCATTAGCTCCTTTTTGCTTTGCAAATACATATGCCGCACCGTTTTTGCCAAAAAATACATTTTCTACATCACAGGCAAATGTAAAGTTAATATCCTTTACAATATTTGTGAATCCCACACCGTAAATATTATTTAAATCCTTGCCGGCAGGAAAGTCGATTTCATCACCGTCTATATCGCGGAATACTGCACCGAGTGCGGTCAGCGCACCGGCACCTGCGTCGCAGCATCCGCTTCCGCCTAATCCGAGTATAATATTCTTAAAACCCTTTGATACAGCGAACTTTATCAGCTCTCCCGTACCATATGATGTGGCGTTCATTACATCTTTTTTCTTTTGCAGGCCGCTTGCTGTGGCTGTTTCAATAATTGCGGTGTCACCGTAAGTGTATATATGCCCTTTAACCTTTTTTAAATATATGTCACTGCAATATGTGTAAAGTATATTGCCATTACAAAAATTACATAAGCATTCGCCAAATCCTTCACCGCCGTCGGCAAACGGCAGGCAGGTTATGTTGTGCTTTTGAATACTGTCAATTCCTGCTTTTATATTTTCACACACTTCTTTTGATGATAAGCTTCCTTTAAAGCTGTCAGGAACGATTAAAATGTTCATTCAGTATACCCCTCAATGCTTTTTCAAATTTTTCGTCTTGCTCTTTTGTTCTTTTTGCCGGGCCTTTTAAATGCTTGCCTGCTCTTCTTGCCTTCTTTGCAATGTGGCGTGATGTTAAAAGCGTGTCAATGTTGTAATCGTTTATAATCAAACCGTTTTGGTTAATTATTATTGCACCTTTTGCAAGTGCCATTGCCGATAATCCGTAGTCTTGTGTTATCACAATATCTCCGGCTGTGCATTTGTTTACCAGTGCAAAGTCGGCACTGTCATTTCCTTTTCCTACCGTAATTATCGTTACGCTTTCAATATTAAATTGATGGCTTGTATCGCAAAAAATAATGCTTTCAATGCCAAATTCGTTTCCTATTTCTATTGCCGATTTTGTAACCGGGCAACCGTCTGCATCAATTAAAATTTTCATATTTTAATAATACCATAATTGTATTAACTTATCAAATATGATATCATTTGAGTGGTGATATATATGAAACTTATTATTATTCGTCACGGTGATCCTGATTATGAGCATGACTCATTAACTCAAAAGGGTGTACGCGAAGCGCAGTTGCTGAGTGACCGTATTTCACAACTTGATGTTAAGGCTTTCTATTGCTCGCCGCTCGGCAGAGCGCAGGATACAGCGTCTTACACTCTTAATAAAATGAACCGCACTGCAGAAAATTTGCCGTGGCTTTGCGAATTTGAGGGTAAAATCGTGTCAGGCTTAAAGCTTATTTCCTGCTGGGACAGATTACCGAGCGTTTGGACTAAATATCCGGAGCATTATGATTATGATAATTGGTATAAGTCTAAAATTATGCGTTACGGTACAGTTGAACGCAAATATAAAAATGTGTGCGAAGGTATTGATGAATTGTTAAAAAAGCACGGTTATGAGCACAACGGCAGGGTATATAAGGTTAATAATTCCAATCACGATACCATTGTTCTTTTTTGCCATTTTGGTGTTGAATGTGTGCTGCTGTCACATATTTTTTCTTGCTCCCCTATGGTGCTTTGGCACAATTTTGTTGCACTTCCGACTTCTGTTACCACTTTGATTACCGAGGAAAGAGAAAGGGGTATTGCATCTTTTCGCTGCCAGCAGTTTGGTGATATAAGCCATCTTTATAAGGGCGGGGAGGAACCTGCGTTTGCGGCACGCTTTTGTGAATGTTTTGATGATGATACAAGGCACTGATTTATTATAAATGAATTTTTATACCTATTTTGTAAAATATAATATTGTAAAATAAGAAAAATTATTGTATTATATATTTTGTAAGAGTTCCACAAAAATATCTAATAAAGGATGAATATTATATGGAAAATAACAAAGCAATTAAACCATTCGGCTTTAAAGACAAAATAGGCTATATGTTTGGTGATTTCGGTAATGATTTAACATTTCTGCTTTCTTCAAGCTTTCTTTTAAAATTTTATACCGATGTAATGGATGTTGATGCATATGTAGTCGGTATAATTATGATGATTGCCCGTTTTGTAGATGCTTTTACAGATGTGGCAATGGGCAGAATTTGCGATAAAAGCAAAATGACTCCTGCCGGTAAATTTAAACCTTGGATAAGAAGAATGTGCGGCCCTGTTGCAATCGTTTCTTTTTTGATGTACCAAAGTTCACTTTCAGGTTTGCCAAAACCTGCTAAAATTGCATATCTTTTTATAACATATATTCTTTGGGGCTCTGTTTTTTATACTTCAATCAATATTCCTTACGGCTCAATGGCTTCTGCTATTTCCGAAAATCCTGATGACAGGCAGTCATTATCCACTTTCAGAACAATGGGCGGCGTACTCGCCGGTGCTATTATTATGGCTGTCGTTCCTCTTATTATTTACAATAAGGAAAACGGCAATGAAGTTATAAGCGGTGCTAAATTTACACTTGTTGCAGGTATTTGCTCCGTATTCGCAATCATTTGCTATCTTCTTTGCTATCATTTGACTACCGAGCGTGTAAGGCCTGAAATTTCACAGGAGCAATTAAAAAAGAATAATATCGGAAAAATGCTTTCAAATGCATTTAAAAACCGAGCTTTAATTTCTATTATTGTAGCAACAATTTTTATGCTTATTTCTCAGCTTACCATTCAGCAAATGGCGAACTATGTATTTCCGAATTATTACGGTAACGCTAAAATTCAGAGCCTTTCGGTTGTAATGATGGGCGGGGGCATGATAATTGCGGCGGTTATTGCCAAACCTCTTGCAAAAAAGTTCGGTAAAGCAGAAATAAGCGTTGCTTCAAATATGGTTGCCGGTATAGTATGCGTTTTGCTTTATTTTATCAGGCCTCAAAATGTTTGGGTGTATGTTGCATTGCAATTTTTATGTTGGTTCGGTTTAGGCATTTTCTCTATGGTTGTGTGGGCGCTTATTACAGATGTTATTGATTATTCGGAAATTAAAAACGGTATCCGCGAAGACGGTTCCGTTTACGCCCTCTATTCTTTTGCAAGGAAACTCGGCCAAGCTCTTACATCAGGGTTATCGGGTGCACTTCTTTCAATGATTGGTTATAAAAAATCAACAGCATTTGATAAAAATGTTGTTGAGGGTATTTTTGATATTTCAACTCTTCTTCCTGCAATCAGCTTCATCTTGCTTGCACTGATACTTTGGTTTTGGTATCCGCTTAAGAAAAAGCTTGTTGATGAAAATGTTGAATTTTTAAGACAAAAGCACAATAAATAAAATACTGCAAAATAAAAGACGATGCACAGCATCGTCTTTATTTTTATTCCGGTTTACTTATTCTTTTAATTGCTTCAAAGCTTTCGCTTGAAATAATGTGTTCAATTCTGCAAGCGTCTTCAACAGCGGTTTTTTCATCTACTCCTATGCTCATAAGCCATTTTGATATTGTAGTGTGCCTTTCATATATTTTTTCGGCAATTTGCCTGCCGGAATCAAGCAAAGTAATGTAACCTGATGAGTCAACCTCTATGTATCCGTTTTCCCTAAGATTTTTCATTGCAACGCTGACACTTGGTTTTGAAAAGCCTAATTCATTTGCTATGTCTATTGAGCGAACTGCTCCGTTTCTGTTTTTTAATACTAAAATTGTTTCAAGGTAGTTCTCTGCTGATTCTTGGATTTTCATATTGCACCTTCGCCTTATTACATAATATACAATTTATTATAACATTAAGCTGTATTTTTTTCAAGTTTTATAAAAAGTTAAAATTTTTTCTTGACAAATCAGTTAGGCGGTGCTAACATATAAACGGTTAGAGAACACTAACAATCGTTAGCAGAACCTAACATAAACATATTTTATGTGTAAAGGATGTGTGTATTATGATGCCTATTACTTTAGCAGACGCAGGTGAGGAATTTACCATTCAGCGTATTGCAGGCAAACCGGAAATTAAAGCCCATCTGGCTGACCTTGGTTTTGTTGTTGGCGGAAATGTTACGGTTATATCATCATATTCAGGTAATGTGATTGTTAATGTTAAAGGTGCCAGAATTGCTATCAGTGAGGGAATGGCACAAAAGATTTTTGTTTAATTTTTATTTTTAATAAATATTAAGGAGGAAACAGGATGAACACTTTAAGGCAAGTCAAGGTTGGGCAAACCTGTATCGTTAAGCGCGTGCACGGTGAAGGTGCATTGAGGCGCAGAATTATGGATATGGGTATTACCAAGGGCGTTGAAATTTATGTTAGAAAAGTTGCACCGCTCGGAGACCCGATTGAAATCACTGTAAGAGATTATGAACTTTCAGTTCGTAAAGGTGACGCTGAACTTATTGAGGTAGAATAAGGCTTATTTTTTAGCACCCGAGTTAGTTAGAACTAATGAAAATTAGAAAGAACTAACATAATGAATAATGTTTTAGTATGAAAGGATATACATAAATATGAGTATTAAAATTGCTCTTGCCGGTAACCCGAACTGTGGTAAAACAACTTTGTTCAATGCACTTACCGGTTCTAACCAATATGTCGGCAACTGGCCGGGCGTTACGGTTGAGAAAAAAGAAGGTAAACTTAAAAAGCACAATGATGTAGTTATCACTGACCTTCCGGGTATTTACTCACTTTCTCCATACACACTTGAAGAAGTAGTTGCCCGTAACTATCTTATTGATGAAAAACCTGATGTTGTTCTTAACATCATTGACGGAACAAACCTTGAAAGAAACCTTTATTTAACAACTCAGGTCGTTGAACTCGGTATTCCGGTTGTTGTTGCAGTTAATATGATGGATATCGTTAAAAAGAATGGCGATAAAATCAATATTAAAGAACTTTCCAGGCAGCTCGCTTGCCAGGTAGTTGAGATTTCAGCTTTAAAGGGTACAGGTGTTATGGAAGCAGCCGAAGCAGCTATTGAAGCAGCAGGCGGCCCTGCAACAATTCCTCAGCACGAATTTTCAGGTGCTGTTGAGCATGCAATCGCTCATATTGAAGAAGCTGCTCTTAATAATATGCCTGAAAATCAGCAGCGCTGGTATGCTATCAAAATTTTTGAAAGCGATGATAAGGTACTTGAAAAGCTTAACATTTCAGATGCAACCCTTGCTCATATTCAAAAGGATATTGAAGCTGCAGAAAATGAAATGGACGATGATGCTGAAAGCATTATTACAAATGAAAGATACCTTTACATTTCTTCAATTATTAAAGCTGTATATAAAAAAGCTCATAAAGGTAAGCTTTCAACTTCAGATAAAATTGATAAAATTATTACAAACAGAATTTTAGGTCTTCCTATTTTTGCTCTTATTATGTGGGGTGTATATTTCATCTCAATGCAGTGGATAGGCGATATGGGAACTAGCTGGGTAAACGATGTTCTCTTCGGTGAATGGGTACCGGGACTTCTTGAAAAATTCCTTGAACCACATCTTGCTCCTTGGCTCTTCGGTCTTATCAATGACGGTATCGTAGCCGGTGTCGGTGCAGTTCTTGGTTTCGTTCCTCAAATGCTTGTTCTCTTCTTCCTTCTTGCAATTCTTGAAGGTTGCGGTTATATGAGCCGTGTAGCATTTGTAATGGATAGAATTTTCCGTCACTTCGGTCTTTCAGGTAAGTCATTCATCCCTATGCTTATCGGTACAGGCTGCGGCGTTCCTGCTGTAATGGCTTCCCGTACAATTGAAAATGAGCGTGACCGTCGTATGACAATTATGACTACCACATTCATTCCTTGCGGTGCTAAGCTTCCAATCATCGGTCTTATTGCCGGTGCTTGCTTCGGTGGAGCCGGCTGGGTTGCAACATCAGCTTACTTCGTTGGTGTTGCCGCAATCATTGTTTCAGGTATTATGCTTAAGAAAACAAAGAAATTTGCCGGTGACCCTGCTCCGTTCGTAATGGAACTTCCTGCTTATCATATTCCTACTCTCGGCACAGTTCTTCGTTCAACTTGGGAGCGTGGCTGGTCATTTATCAAAAAAGCAGGTACAATTATTACACTTGCAACAATCCTTATTTGGTTCCTCCAGGGCTTCGGTGTAGAAAACGGTGCCTTTGGTATGGTTGAGGATATGGATAACTCAATCCTCGCTAAGTTTGGTAATTTGTTTGCATGGCTCTTCATCCCACTTGGCTGGGGTGGTTGGAAACCGGCTGTTGCAGCTGTTACAGGTCTTATTGCTAAGGAAAATGTTGTTTCAACATTCGGTGTTCTTTATCACTTCGCAGGCGAACTTGCTGAAAATGGTGATGAAATCTGGGTTAACTTTGGTAAAGACCTTGCAAGTCTCAGTGGCGGTCATGCTGCTCTTGCAGGTTATTCATACCTTATCTTCAATCTTCTTTGCGCTCCTTGCTTCGCAGCAATCGGTGCTATCAAGAGAGAAATGAACAATGCTAAATGGACTTGGTTTGCAATCGGCTATCAGTGCGGTTTTGCTTATATCATTTCGCTTATTGTATATCAAATCGGTCTTGTATTTGCCGGTGATATCAATGTTATTGGCTTTATTGCTGCTCTTGTTTGCCTTGCAGGTCTTCTCTATATGCTTTTCAGAAAGAATAAGTATGATGATAACAGACTTACAATCAATACTAAAGCCTCAAAAAAAGATAAAGTTAAAGCATAATTTAATTTAAAGAAAGGAAGTATTTGTATGCTTGCGTTTTTAAAAGCAAATATTTATAATATTATTGTTATTGCGGTTATTTTGCTTGTTGTTTTCTTAATCATACGAAAGATAGTGAAAGATAAAAAGGCAGGCAAGAGTGCGGTTTGCGGCGGCGATTGCAGTAAGTGCCATTCAAATTGCAGTCACAAAGGCTGACCTTTAAATTAGTATAGAATTATCCGTCTGTATCTGTTATAATGATGCAGACGGATTTTTATTTTTAGGAGTTCTTTATGATTAAAACAGTTTTATTTGATTTGGATGATACCATTTTTGATTTTAATATGAGCGAAAAAATTGCTATTATTAAAACATTTGAAAGTTTCGGCTATGATGTAACAGACGAAATGATTTTAAAATACAGCCAATATAATATTTCACAGTGGAAAAGGCTTGAACTTGGCGAAATATCACGAGAAGAGGTTAAAGTTAACAGATTCAAACTTCTTTTTGATGATTTGGGCTTGGATTTATCACCTAAAAAAACAACTTTGGTTTATGAAGAAAATCTTGCAAAAGGTCACTACTTTGTAAAAGGGGCAGAAGAAATGCTTAATTCTATTTATAAAGATTATGATTTATACCTTGTTTCAAACGGGACTAAAAAAGTGCAAGAGGGAAGAATGAGTACCGCAAATATTTCCCATTGCTTTAAAGATATATTTATATCGGAAGTGGTAGGGTATGAAAAGCCTAATGTGGAATTTTTTAATTATGTTTTTTCAAAAATAAAGGATTTTAACAGGGATGAAACCGTTATTATAGGCGACAGCCTTACATCTGATATTTTAGGCGGAAAAAATGCAAAAATAAAAACCGTTTGGTTTAATCCAAACGGTAAAAAATGCGAAGATATTGTGCCTGATTATCAAATTTCAAGTTTAAACGAAGTAAAGTCGCTTTTAAATTCAATTTAATTATTTAATCTTTTTTCAAGCTCCTTGGTGCTTAAACAGTTGGCACTTTTAAGGAGCTTTTTGTATCGATCCATATTATATTGCGAGTGTTCCGTTTCCTTGCTCCAAAGGTGCATTACCCAGCTTTCTTCACCAAAGTATGTAACAATCAATACACCTATTACTGCCATTTTGATTTTTGATAAAACATCATAATCGTAAACAGCCAGAAGAAAGTATTTGAATAAAAAATACATTGCTATTTGTTCATTGTATATTTCATTTGATATTTTATTTTCTTTTCCTGCTTTTACTTTTTCTACCCATTCTTGATTTATTACTTCGGGGTTATCAAATACTTCAAAAAAGTCAATATCATCATTTCCCTCGTCATATGTGTCCAAATCTTTTTGTATTTCTTTTCCGTAGTCTAAAAGTTCAAGCAATCTGTCTTTAATATGCTTGTCCCTGTTTTGAATGATTGAATATGCTTGCTTTCTTGCTTTAACCAAATAGTAATATGTTTGCGCGTCAATTTCGTTAAGCTGTGGTAATCTGTCGTTTGCTTCATCAACAAATGTCATTTTTTCTTTAAGGTTAAATATCATATCACTTGCTACCGGGCAGGAAAATGAAATACCCATTTCTTCAGTACCGCCGAAATCGTTAATAAATCGCGGAAATGTTCTGCAAGTGTAAGGCGTATGCTCACCGCCTATTGCAATGTGCATATCGCATAAATTTTGTTTGTTTAAAAACGGACAACGCTTTTTTTCTGCTAATTTAAAAATTGTGTTGCCGAATTCATCTTTAGAAAGTACGCTGTCTATTCTTTCTCTTATTTCACCCGATATTGTTTTGTAATATTTAAGTGATTTTTCATCTGCGTCTACTTCCCAGCCTTGGCAGCAAGAGTCCGGGCAGGCGCCGGCAATACATTTAAAATCTTTATAAAAACTTGGTGTTCTTAATATCATATTTATCCCTCAACACTGAATTTATATATTTATTTTATCACGGAAATTGAAAAACGCAATATAATTTTATTGCATACTTTTGTTATTGATGATAATATAAAAGCTGTATGGTAATTGTTGGGGGCTTACTTATGACAAAATTGCTTATAAATATGATTAAAAGTAAATATGATGTTTCATCTTCTCTTGGCCGTGAAAAAGTCGGCACAATGAGTGGCTGGTGCGGAATAATTTGCAATGCTTTTCTGTGCATTGTTAAATTTATTATCGGTACTGTGTCCGGTTCTGTATCAATTACGGCAGATGCGTTTAATAATTTGTCTGACGCAGGCTCAAATGTTGTTACTATCGCCGGGGCTAAACTTGCAAATAAGCCTGTGGATAAGGAACATCCTTTCGGTCACGGCAGGCTTGAATATATATCCGCTTTGATTGTATCGTTCATTATTCTTTTAATGGGGTTTGAACTCGGTAAATCTTCTGTTGTTAAAATATTTAAGCCTGAAAAAGTAAGCTTTAGCATAGTTTCAATTTTTGTTTTGCTTCTTGCAATTTGCGTTAAGCTTTGGATGGCTTATTTTAATAATAAGCTTTATAAATTAACGGATAATATAAATCTTAAAGCTGTTTGCCAAGACAGCCTTAATGACTGCATTGCAACTTCGGCTACAATTATTTCACTTGTAATATCTCATTTTACGGGCTTTTACCGTATTGACGGAATTGTGGGTATTTTTGTTGCTGTTGCGATTATTATGTCAGGTGTCGGAATTCTAAAAGATGTAATGGGGCCGCTTCTCGGTCAGCCGCCGTCTGCCGAACTTGTAAAAAGTATTGAAGACTTAATTTTGAGTGAGTCTGAAATAGTCGGCGTTCATGATTTAATAGTGCATGATTATGGGCCAGGCAGAATTATTGCTTCCGCCCATGCAGAAGTACCGTCAAATGAAGATATAGTTCATATCCACGATGTTATAGACAATGTTGAAAAGAAAATACAAAAAAAACTTAATATTGTAATTTGTATTCACCTTGACCCGATTGATATTGATAATGAAGAAGTAAATAAATATAAGTCAATCGCTCAAAAAATAATTAAAAGTTATAACAGTGAATATTCATTTCATGATTTTAGGCTTGTAAACGGTGAAACTCATAAAAATCTGATTTTTGATCTTGTGATTCCTTTTGATAAAAATAACGATACTACAAAAATATTGAATGATATTATGGCTCTGTTTAAAGAATATGATGAAAAAATAAATGTAGTTATTACTATTGAACACTCGTTTATTTAAAGTTTATAATTATTTTATAATTTTGTTGACGGATTATATCTTAACTGTTATAATAGACTTAATAATTTAAGGGGGATTTTTATAATGAATGTTCTTATTTTCGGCGGTACAGGCCTTTTGGGTTCTGCTGCTGCTCAAATTTTTATTGACCGTGGTCATAAGGTTAAAACTATTGCTTTGCCTCCGCTTCCTGAAGGTGCACCTATTCCTAAGGAAATGGATATTGAATTCGGTAACTTCCTTGAACTTACTGATGAAGAACTTGAAAAAGCTATGACAGGTATGGATGCTTTCGTCTACGCAGCAGGTGTTGATGAAAGAGTTGAATTCCCTCATCCTGTTTATGATGCATACAAAAAGTATAATATCAACCCAACCGATCGTTTCTTGAAAATGGCTAAAAAGTGCGGCGTTAAAAGATGCGTTGTTCTTGGCTCATATTTTGCTTGGCTTGCAAAGGAAAGACCTGATATGCAGCTTTGCGATAAGCACCCTTATATCCGTTCTCGTGTTGAGCAGGAAGAGGTTGCTTTTAAATATGCTGATGATGATATGGGTGTTGCAGTTCTTGAACTTCCGTATATCTTCGGTACTCAACCGGGCAGACGCCCTGTTTGGGTTATCCTTATTGAACAGCTTCAAAGATTTGAAAAAATGCCTTTCACTATGTATCCAAAGGGAGGCACTGCAATGCTTACAGTTCGCCAGGTTGGTGAAGCTATTGTAGGCGCTGCTGAACAGGTTAAGGGTGCAAGAGCATACGGTATTTCTTGCTATAATTTGACTTGGAGAGAATTTCTTAAAATCGTTTACAGAGCTATGGATGGTATTCCTGATCGTAAAATTGTTGACTGCCCTAAGGTATTCTTCCAAATGTTCGGCCATGTAATGCGTAAGGATTATGCTTCCCGTAATGTTGAAGGCGGTATTGACCCGGTAGGCCTTGCTGATATTATGGGTATGAATCTCTTTATTCCTACCGATGATACTAAAGAGCTTGGCTGCACTCCTGACGATATCGAGGCTGCAATCTTCGATTCAATCAAGCTTTCTAAAGACGCTTATGAGGGCAAAGCAAAGCTTCTTGAAATGAAGGGCGAGTAATTTAAAATTACATATTATAAAAGGCGGCTTTTGCCGCCTTTTTCATTTGGCTTTTATTTATCTTTAGGTCGGCAGATAAGTGCTACCGTAAGGCCGCTGAGCATTGCAACGGTAATTCCGACTGCACACGCTTGAAGTCCGCCTGCCACTACACCCATAAAACCGTCTTTTTGTATGGCTTCCTTTACACCTTTTGCAAGGGAAGCACCAAAACCTGTTAGCGGAACTGTTGCGCCGGCACCGGCAAAATCAATTAAATGTTGATATATTCCGAGTCCGCCGAGCAGTACGCCGATACATACGAATAAAACAAGAATTTTTGCAGGAGTCAGCTTTGTTAAATCTATAAGTAATTGACCTATAACACAGATTAAACCGCCAACTATAAATGCTTTTAAAAACATCATTTTTATATCACCATATATAATTTTTGCCATTTTGATATAAATATTCATTTGCATTTTGAATTTTGCAAAAAATAAGGAAATTTGCGAAATTTAATATAGCTTATGTTATTGATATGACTTGACAAGTGTGATATAATGATAATTAAGAGAGGAAAGATATTTTAGGAGGGTTTATACTATGGCAATGACATATGATTCAGTTGTTCAGGCAACAAGAAAGAAATTTTTAAACACGGATGTTTCTTCAGTTCAGGGAACTCTTGCTTTTCAAATCAATCTTATCGGTAAAGTTGAGGGAATTTTCTATATTGAAATTAAAGATGGTCAGGTTCACGTTGAGCCTTATGAATACTATGACAGAAATGCAATTCTTACCGTAAATGCAACTAACTTTACAAAGCTTATTAACGGCAAGCTTGACCCTGTAATTGCTTTTACAACCGGCAAGCTTAAAGTTGACGGTGATGTTAATGCAGCACTTGAACTTATTAAGTTTATAAAATAAAATTAAAAAGGACTGTATTAAAATCAGTCCTTTTTTTATTGAATTTATAGTAGGTGATTTTATGTTTAAAGAAATCAAAGCAAGTGATATTAAAGAAAATATTTGCGATTTGCTAAAAAACAACTGGGGGCTTGTTACAGCAGGCAACAGCGATAAGTTTAATACTATGACTGTTTCTTGGGGCAGTATGGGTGAACTTTGGGGGAAAGACAGTGTGACTGTATATATTCGCCCGCAAAGATATACGGAGGAATTTATGAATTCTAATGACCATTTTACCCTTAGCTTTTATCCGCTTGATAAAAAGCAGGCTATTCACGGAATTTGCGGTTCAAAGAGCGGCAGAGATGTTGACAAGGTTAAGGAATGTAATCTTACACCTAATTTTGATGAAAACGCTCCGTATTTTGAAGAAGCACAGCTTGTGCTTGTTTGCAAAAAAATGGCAAAAAGCAAGTTCGACCCAAAAGATTTCACAGATGCTTCAATTGACGGCAGATGGTATCCTGAAAAAGATTATCATTATATTTATTTTGCAGAGATAGAAAAAGTCTTGATTTCTGAATAATTATGTAGTATAATACTTTCACAAAAGGTAGGGGTTATTCCTTATTTCATAGTGTAGCGTACGGGCCCTGTGCAACGGGATGCTACGAACCTTGTCAGGCGGGGAACCGAGCAGCAATAAGTGGATTATTCTGTGTGCCGCAGACAAGTCTGTGCGTTACATTATGAAATAAGCTGTCTCTGCCTTTTAATTATATTAGTTAAGTGTAGGAGTGATGAAGATGTATCAGGTATTGTACAGAAAATACAGACCTAAAGTTTTTGCTGATGTATATGGGCAGGAGCATGTAACTTCTACGCTTAAAAATGAGATTAAGGAAAACAGAATTGCTCACGCTTATCTTTTTACAGGTTCGCGCGGTACAGGTAAAACAACTTGTGCAAAAATTTTGGCAAAGGCTGTTAATTGCGAAAACAGTATTGATGGTGAGCCTTGTAATGAATGTGAGGTTTGCAAAGGGCTTGACAGCGGTACTATTTATGATGTTGTTGAAATAGACGCTGCTTCAAATAACGGTGTAGATAATATCCGTGATTTAAGAGAAGAAGCTAATTATACACCGAGCAGGGGTAAATACAGAGTTTATATTATAGACGAGGTTCATATGCTTTCTACCGGTGCATTTAATGCTCTTCTTAAAACTCTTGAGGAACCGCCGGCTCATGTAATATTTATTCTTGCCACTACCGAGGTGCATAAGCTTCCGGCAACAATTTTGTCACGCTGTCAAAGATTTGATTTTAAGCGTATTCAGCCGGAAACTATGTCAGTCAGGTTGAAGCAGGTTGCACAGCTTGAGGGTATGGAGCTTGATGATGATGCGGCAATTCTTATTGCCCGTATTGCAGACGGTGCATTGCGTGACGGACTTTCTATTCTTGACCAATGCGCAGGCAGAAGCAAAAAAATTGATTCTGCCCTTGTAAGTGAAGTTGCAGGTTTGGCAGGCCGTGAAGCTTTGTATAAACTGACGGATTGCATTTGCACTCAAAACAGCTCATCTGCTATGACTGTTATATCTGAACTTTATCAAAACAGTTATGATATGGAAAGGCTTTGCGTTGAGATGATAAATCATCTTCGCAATTTTCTTATTGTTAAAACAGTTAAAGACAGCAGAGGCTTGATTATTTGCACAGATGATGAGTATAATTCCATCATATTGTCGGCAGAAAATTTTACACTTGAAAATGTAATTTTTGCTCTTGATTTGTTTCAGGATGCTTTAACTAAAATTAAAACAGGGGCAAATGCAAGGGTAGAGCTTGAAATGGCATTTGTTAAGCTTTGTGAGCCGAAACTTGATGTAAATATTGATTCCCTTGTTGATAGAATTTCAAAGCTTGAGCGTGCAGTTAACCGTGGTGTTAATGTTTCGCAACAACCGGCGGTTGTTGAAAGTGCAAAGCCTGTTGTTGCAGAAAACAAGCAGGAGGTTAAGGCTGAAAAAGCTGTTGAAGAAATTAAAAACGATACTTTGCAGCCGATAACATCTTCTAAACCAAGCATTGAACCAAAAGCTTCGCAAGGTAAAAACGAAACTGCGGTTAATAAGCCGCAGCAAACTGTAAATACAGATGATTCCAATACCCAATATGAATTTGAGCATTGGGGTGATTTTATGGATGTTATTCATAAGCAAAATATAGCCTTGTTCGGTGTACTTGCGGGTTCACGCGGGTATATAAGAGGGGAGTATTTCTTAATTGACAGTCCGAATCCGACAATCATTCAGTTTTTAAAAACTCCTACTTATTCTAAAGCAATTAAGCAGGCACTTTATGATGTTACAGGGCAAAGCTTTAAACTCGGTATTTTTAAAAAGAAAGCAACAGACGCACCTAAAAGAGATTTGCTTGAAGATTTAATTCATCAGGCAGAGGATAATATCAAAATAAATTTTGAATAAAATATAGGAGAATTAACTATGAAAGCAAGACTTCCTCAGGGAATGGGCGGCGGTCCGCAAAATATGCAAAATATGCTTCGCCAGGCTCAAAAAATGCAAGAAAATCTTGAAAACAAAAAGGCAGAACTTGAAGAAAAAGAATATGTTGTAACTTCAGGCGGCGGTATGGTTGAAATTACCGCAAAAGGTGACCATACTATTAAAGCTATCGGTATCAACCCTGAAGTTGTTGACCCGGAAGATGTAGAAATGCTTGAAGATATGCTTGTTGCCGCTCTTAATGAAACTATGCGTCAAATAGATGAAGAATCAGAGCGTGAACTTGAAAAGGTAACCGGCGGTCTTAATATTCCGGGACTTTAAGTTTAAACTTTATAATAACATTATATTTCTAATTACAGAGGTAATAAAATGGGCTTTGACCTTGCACCACTTCAAAATTTAATAGACCAATTTGAGCGTATGCAGGGTATTGGGCATAAAACTGCTCAGCGTATGGCGTTTTATGTTCTCGGTCTTTCTGATGAACAGGCACGCGAATTTGCACAAGCCATAACCGATGCACATACAAAAATTAAGCAGTGTAAAGTTTGCTGTAATCTTGCAGATGATGACTTATGCCCTATTTGTAAAAGCAAGACAAGGGATAAATCCACTATTTGTGTAGTACAAGACCCTCGTGATGTTGTTGCAATTGAAAGAACACATGAATATAACGGTACATACCATGTTTTGCACGGTGCTATTTCACCTATGGATAATATCGGGCCTGATCAAATTCGTATTAAAGAGCTTGTGGCAAGGCTTGGCAGTGAAGAAGTGGAAGAAGTTATTATGGCAACAAACCCAACTGTTGAGGGTGAGGCAACAGCTATGTATATCAGCAGGCTGCTTAAACCTATGGGTATTACTGTCAGCCGATTGGCTTATGGTGTTCCTGTCGGTGCTGATCTTGAATATGCAGATGAAGTTACACTTTCTCGTGCACTTGAGGGAAGAAGTTTAATATAAATTAAGGAGTGGTAGACTTGGATAAAAATCAAAAGCAAATAATTGCAAATAATAAAAAAGCCTATCACGATTATTTTGTGCTTGAAACTTATGAAGCCGGTATAGAACTTTTCGGCACAGAAATTAAATCTATCAGAAACGGCAAAGTTAATCTTAAAGATAGCTTTTGTTCGGTTGATGACGGTGAAATGTTTGTTATCGGTATGCATATTTCCCCTTATGAGCAGGGAAATCGCTTTAATCGTGACCCAATGCGTAAAAAAAGACTTCTTCTTCATAAAAAAGAAATCATGAAACTTTTCGGTGAAAGTCAGCAGCAGGGGCTTTCAATAATTCCGCTGAAATTATATATTTTCAAGGGCAGAGCCAAGCTTGAAATTGGGCTTTGCAAAGGTAAAAAGCTTTATGATAAGCGTGCAGTTCAGGCAAAGAAGGATTCTGACCGTGCCATTGAGCGTGCTATGAAAGGCAATTATTGATGAAAATCACTTGCAGTCAATGCGGCAAAACATTTGAACTTACTCAAAATGAGATGAATTTTTATAATTCTAAAGGGCTTGATTTACCAAAACGCTGTAAATCCTGCCGCGATAAAAACAGCGGAAAATATATTGTGGCTTATACTCAAAAGAAGCCTGAAAATTTAGTTTTTTCAGTTCTTTTCTTTGCGCTCGGCGTTGCAATTTCATATTTCACTTTTAAGATGAAAACACTTTCGGGTATTGTGCCTGTGGCAATCATTGTCTGTTCGTTTTTACTTTCTTTTGTTTTATTAGTTAATGTACAAAAGCGTAAAACAATAGATGTTTCGTTTAATGAAAAATATCAATATAAATTTTATGATGCTCAAAATTTTCTCAAACATTATTATAAGCATAAAAACGATGTCGGTGTAACAAGCTTGGAAAGTTATTTGAAACTTGCAAATAAAGTTATAACAGATAAAAAATCAGTGCATAAAACCATTTCAAACGGCGATATAATATATTATAACAAGCAGAGTCAATATTTTGTTGTTCTTTCAAAGGCAGGCTATATTCGCAGTTTGTATAAATCATCATATAATCATTATTTAAAGCAATAATATGGGGATGAAAGGATTTCGACAGGGTTGGTGAGCCTTGATCAGCGAGTAGAGGAGTTGCACCTCTTTAAAAGTAACACTTTAAAATTAACTGACAATAATAAATCAGTAGCTCTTGCTGCGTAATTAGCAGCTTGCGTTCTCCCAAAGAATGCCACGACTTTGGATAGAGCGTCGACTTAGTGGCGAACATGAACGAAAGTATTCCTCGTCTTTCGTCAGGTATTAGAGGATACCGTAGCATATAGGCCGTTTACCGCCGATATGTGAGGGGATAACCCAAAAGGTAAAATACACTCGTAGAGCCCTTGGTAAGCCGATTTTGGACGCGGTTTCGATTACCGCCATCTCCACCAAAAATTAAGAGTACCCTTGTGGTACTCTTATATTTTTGCTGTGGAATGTAATCGAAACAGCCGTTAAGAAAACAGTCCGGTGGACTGTTTTTAGGCGCGGCGTGTCGGCGAGCGCAGAAGCGAGCCGAGCGATTACCGCCATCTCCACCAAATATTAAAACCCTACATAGTACCTAACTATGTGGGGTTTTACTTATGTTTGCGTACTACTCACTACTACATAATGTACCACGGTTGGTAACAAGTTGGTAGCAGGTTGGTAACAAATATTCTATGTATGAATTGTGTTTACTGCATCAATTTTTGTCTTTAAATAAATATGAGTGTAAACTCTTTCTGTAAACGATTGAGCTGATTTGTGTCCGACTATCTCTTTTATAACACTTTCATTTACATTATGTATTGTCATTTGAGTAATGCAAGTGTGTCGAGCCTCATGCGTAGTGTGTTTCATCGATAATGAAGTTAATACACTTTGCTGTTGTTTTCTGTACCAACTGTCAGCAAGTCTGCCACCGTATTCGGCTGTTATAACCCATTGTAATGATTTTAGCTATATGATATAATACTATAAAAAATTAGTGATTTTATCACATTGTATAAATTAAATTTAGGAGGAAAATAAATGAAAAACAAAACTAAAATGTTATCAATCGTTTTGGCGATTGTTATGATTCTAACAAGTGTCAGCATTGGTGTGCCGACATTCGCAGCAAGTAAGCCGAGTGCAACGCAAATTACTTCAATTAAGGCTGTTGATAATGGCTTTAAAGTTAAGTGGAAGAAGAAGTCCTGCACAGGCTATCAGGTGCAGTACAGTACCTCAAAGAAGTTTACTTCAAAAACTTCTAAAACTTTGAAAGTAAACAAAGCAAAGACTACAAGCAAAACTGTAAAGAAGTTAAAAGCTAAGAAAAAGTATTATGTAAGAGTAAGAACATACAAGACTGTTAAAAAGAAGAATTACTACTCAAAGTGGTCGGCTAATTACAGCGTTACTACTAAAGCTAAAAAGAAATCTTCAAGCAGTAGTTCAAGTAATTCTCCTGTTATTGCAATTCAGTCGGTATCATATATAACCGGTAAAAACTATGGCTTTAAAGTTACTTGGAATAAAGTCAGTGGTGCGCAGAATTATGATGTTCAGTGTTCTTTTGATAAAAATTTCAAGCATGATGTTTATCGTTTTAGTTCAAACAACGGAACTACAACTACGAAATCTTTTACTGAAATAGGCGAAAACGATGACCGAGATTATTATGCAGAAAAAACATGGTATTTCAGAGTAAGATATTATGATAAGAACTTTAAAGCCAAGCCTTGGTCAAAGGTTGTAAGTAAGTTCTCTTATGAAATGAATGATTACCAAAACCTTATGAATAATGCTTTTAATGAAATGGGAATTGTTTCAACTGATTCTGATTTCGATAAAGTTATCAAAATTCAGCGTTGGATTGATTCGCATTGGAAATATGGATATGCTAATGAAGAAATTCAAGGAAATTATGCTCTTGCAAAATGTGGTAAAGGCGTGTGTGCAGATTTTGCAGATGCTTTTAATGTTTTTTGTGAAAAGGCAAACATTAAAAGTTATACAGTTGGTGGTGGTGATTATAATTCATTACATTCTTGGAATTGGGTTAAAATTGATGGCTATTGGTATAGCTATGATTGTGAATCAACATACACTAACGGTCGACAAATGACTACCAGATTTTTTCCGAATGATAATACAAGACAAAATAATTATAATTTGTCTGAAGATTCATTAAAACTGATAAATTCATCAAATCCAAAGCCTACAGCTGAAATGGTTGCTGAAAAATTTAGAGCAATTAGAACAATACTCTATAACAAATAATATTTGCAATTAAATTTAAGAACTATCAAATTTCGTGTTTGATAGTTCTTTTTTTATTTTCATTACACTTTTAAGGAGGTGAATGGTAATGAAAAAATATTTTTCAGGATTTATTTAGAATGAAATTGAAAGATTTTATTTTATTTTCCGGAAAGTAAATTAAACAACAATTAAAAACTAAAAGTCTCAAAGAAAGGAGAGGACTATATGAAAATTCGAAATAAAACGATCGGGAAGCGCATATTAGCTGTGCTATTATCATTGCTTACAGTATTAAGCTGTATGACAATAGGATTCGCACCGGCATATGCACTTGATTCGACAGCTAAAGAATGGAACGGACATCACCGGTTTTCTGTTGATGGAAAAGATGCTTATTGTATTAACTACGGTAAAGCTTCAAATGGCAAATTTGAAACAAATGCTGTACAAATTGTTGTACAAGTATTTTGCAACGCTCTCAAACGCCCTAAAATAAACAACTTTTCAGCACAAAAGAATATTTTAAAACGGACATCTCCACCAACAAAGAATAATCCAAAACTTGTTATCATCGGTAACAGTTTCGGATTTTCTGTTTATATAGACACAAGGCGGGGCTAATCCCTGCCTTATTTTTATGCCTTGTTATTCGGATTTTTGTCATTACTCTCGTTCTCGTTTTGCTCGGTAATTAGTTCGAGAAAACAATGAGCAAGCTTTTCTAATTCATAATTCGGAATGTTCCATTCGCCTTTTGCTGCCATAAGGCAACACGCTAACTATGATTTTATATCTGCCTCCTTTAATTTATTTTGCCTTTTGTTTTTGTGTTTGTTTTCATATTGTATATTCGCTTTTATGATGCTGCATTACTATTCATCTCTTAATAATTGAATTTGATTTTTTACAAAAGCCTATAAAACCTATTGACAAAGTAGGAAATAATGATATAATGATACCAAGATACCATTATTTTTGAAGTAAGGTGATTTAATTGAAACAGCTTTTATGCTTTGGCGATTCTAACACTTGGGGCTTAATTCCAAAAACAAATGAAAGATATTCCTGGGGCGTACGATGGACCAGTATTTTGCAGGAAAAATTGTATGATAAAGATGTTCGTGTTTTAGAAGAGGGGCTTTGTGGCAGAACTACTGTTTTTGATGATGCATACCGCAAAAACCGAAACGGTTTAAAGTCACTGCCTGAAATTTTAGAAACAAGTTATCCTATTGATGCAGCGGTAATAATGCTTGGAACTAATGATTGCAAAGCGTATTATAAATCAAATTCATACAATATTGCCAAGGGACTTGGGTTGTGTGTTGATGAACTGCTAAAGTATATTTCGCCTGAAAAAGTTCTTATTGTATCACCAATCTTCCTCGGTGATGCAGTTTGGAAAGAGGAATTTGACCCTGAGTTTGATGCTCATTCGGTAGATATAGCAAAAGGCCTTTTCAACGAATATAAAAAAGTTGCCGAAACCAAAGGTACAAATATAATCTCTGCTTCCGATTTTGCTAGGCCGAGCAATGTTGACCAAGAGCATTTAACTAAAGAGGGACATCAACTTCTCGCCCATGCAATCTACAATGCGGTTATCACTTCAAATATTGTATGAATTTGATTTTGATGTTATTCAATTTCGATTTTAAAGCAAATAGGGTAGTTATCACTAAAGCAGCTGTTTGCTTTAACGGTTAATTTAGTATTGCTTCTTTCAAATTCGAGCTTTTCACCGGTTGAAAGAAGTGTAATATTTTTAATTATAAAATCAGGTCCGTTTTTCTTTTTAAGTGTTTTTATTACAGCGTCCTTACCGTTAGGGCGCATTTGAAATGCGTAGATATACCCGTTTTTATATGTAAATCGAAAATCTTTATTTGTAAATTTCTTTTCACTTGAATCTTGGAAAAATCCCGCTTTGTTATTAACTTTTCCTTCACCAAAGGTTTTCCAAAATGTTGTGTTGTAAATTCCTTCACCGTTTAGTTTAAGCCAAGCGCCTAATTGTTTCAGTACAGCAGTTTCTTCATCTGTAATCGTACCGTCGGCTTTTGGGCCTACATTCAAAAGTAACATTCCGTTTTTGCTTACAATATCTATTAAATCAGTAATAATGTGCCTTGCTGATTTGAATTCGTTGTTTTTCGTATATCCCCACGAGCGTTTGCCTATTGCAGTATCGGTTTGCCAAGGAATAGGGGATATATCTGTTAAAGCGCCGCGCTCAACATCAAATGTAGCAACAGTAGGTGCAAACGCTTCGTGTTTATAGTTAACAGTAACTTCTTTGCCCCATTCGTCTGCACGATTGTAGTAATATGCACACAGCTTTTTTAAATACGGTTTAAATGAGTGATTGTGTATCCACCAATCAAAATAAAGGTCAGCCGGCTGATATTTATCTATAAGTTCGCAGGTTCGCACAAGCCAATCTTCAAGCCATTCTTTGCTTGCACCGATTGAATATGTGTTTGCAGTTGTTTTGTGAAGTGTATTACCGTCAAATTCAGGGCAATGCACAGCAGGTCCGTAAAAATCTTGATATTCTTCATCATTTACATCACTGTCAATCGTTTTTCCCATATTCATAAAAAAGTAATGTTCAGCCCTGTGGCTTGATGCGCAAAAAGTTAAACCCTGTTTTTCGCAGGCACTTTTTATTTCGCCTATAACATCTCGGCACGGCCCCATTTTTGTGGCATTCCAGCGGTTAAATTGCGTATCATACATTGCAAATCCGTCGTGATGTTCACAAACGGGCATTACAAATTTTGCACCGCTTTCTTTAAAAAGAGCCAGCCATTTATCTGCATTGAATTTTTCACCTTTAAACATAGGTATAAAATCTTTGTAACCGAATTTATTTTGAGGCCCGTAATTTTTTCTGTGATATAAATATTCTTTGCATTTTTTATCGTACATTGAACGCGAATACCACTCGTTGCCATAAGCCGGTACACTGTATATTCCCCAGTGAATAAATATTCCAAGCTTGCCTTTATAATACCAGTCAGGAGTTTTGTGATTTGTAAGCGATTGCCAATTATCTTTGTATTTTCCTTTTTCAATTACATCTTCGATTTGATTTAAGTATTCTTTTTTAGTCATTTTTTTCCCCATAATAACCGTATTCACAAAATACCGGAGCTTACAATATGTAAGTTCCGGTATTTTGGATTGAGCGTTATTTTTCTGCTTTCAAAATACTGTCAAGCTGTTTTTCATCATCAAGCTTTGAAAATTCTTTGTTAGTGTATTCTGCATTGCCTTTGTATTCATCAAGGTAATTATACTTTATTGTAAGTATTGTATCTTTTCCGTTTTCCCTAAGCACAAGTTCAGGAATACCGTCACCGTCCATATCTTTCACAAGATAAGCGGAGTTTTTCACAAAATTTTCTGATTTGTTGTTTTTAATCCATTGGACTGCCCAGTAATATTCACGGTGAATATTATTTGCTTTTTGTGATTCTCTTTTTGCCGAATATTTCAAATCAACTGATTTTTTGAATAACATATAATCGTGTTGCGGGCGCCATTGGTCACCGGTTGTGCATTTTGCGTTAAATGCATTTTCGTCTAAAGCAATGTTGATTTCTGTTATTCCTTTTAATTCACCGTCTTCGTCATATACAGCGTCCCAAAATGCGTGGTGCTTAATTTCTTTTACGGAAGAAGGAATATACATATATGATAACCCTCTTAAATAATACATACAGTCAGAGCCGATAAATTCAAGCCCCTCAGGCAGTGATGAATAGATTTCATCCATACCATCAATTGCCTTGTATGATGTTTTGATAACAGGCTTACTTGCTTTGTAACTGAAAATATTAACTAATACCGTATTTTTAAATATTGCCATATTTTCCATACGACTTACGCCCTCAGGAATATATAAATCAGTAATGTTTGAATATGCAAATGCAAGCTCACCGATTGTTTTTACGCTTGACGGAACAACATATGTTCTTGTGTTTCTGTTATATTTTTGATAGTAAGCTTCGTTATACTTTTTTGTTGTACCCCAAAGTTCTTCCATTTCTTTTCCGTCGTCGTCAACAAGAATGGAATGTTGCTCGCCCTTTTTGTCAAGCTTTGCATAACCGTTTTGCAGTCTTAATTCTCGGTCGTGGTCGGTAGGGTAGAATACGATTTCTGTAACATCCTTGTTATACAGTACACCGTTAATATCACAATAGTAAGGGTTTTCTTTGTCAACAAATACATTTGCTATTCCCCAGCAGGAATAAATTGATTTTCCGTCTATGTTCTTCACTGTTTTGCCGATATTTATTTTTGTTACTGATTCATCGCAGTTAAAGGCATATTCATGTATTTTCGTAATAGGCTTTGAAGTATCTTTTTTACCTGTTTTTACATCAATTACATAGTCAATTGTAACCTCTTTCACTTTACCCGGATTTGAATACTTTATAAGCTCGTAAGTTCCGTCGGAAAGCTGCTCATATTTGAATTCATCTGAATGTACCGCACGAACCGAAAGAAAAATAGCAGTTCCTATTGCAATAAGCAGAGTAATTACTACTATTATTTTTTTTAGGGTGGCATTTTCAAAAGGTTCGTTAATGTGCGGTTTTTGCAATCCCTCAATTTGATAAGTCCAAATTTCATCATCCGGAATATCAAGTGTATAATCTTCGGCGGTTTCTTGGCTTTCCTGTGCTTCTTGTGCCAAGAAATCGTCGTTTTCAATTGTATTTACTTCGTTTTTTTTACGCTTTTTCATTATGACATTACCTCCTCGCCGATTTTTTCTTCAACTGTTTCATCACTTTGGGTAATGCCGTGTTCCTCGTTGTATTTTGTGCGGGTGACTTTTTCTCTTTTTCTGAGAACCTGCATAACTTTGTTTTGCTTGTCATCATCATAATCCCAGAAGAAATACGGAATTGTCATAAGCAAATAACCAACAATATCAAATATAATTGGTATTACAATTATTTTGATTCTTGATGAATCAATGAAAAGTACATCCCAGTTGCTGTTAAATCCATATCTTAAAATTAAAATTGGAATAATTAAACCTACAAACGATACAATAGGTCCGGTAAACCAGCCAAACACACCTGCAAAACTTTCAAGTCTTTCGCCCGAAAGGTACATTTGATAGTCGTTCACTCGTACACTCATATCGTGGTCAATAGATTTCGGAACTGTTTGGAACATTTCGGTAATAAACAAGACTATTACAGATAATGTACCGCATAAAACAAGATGTTCACCGCAAAGTAAGTAGCAGGCAACTATAACGCTATAACATACTGCTCTTGATATGTTATAGAAAATCATAACTTGCTTGTATGAGAATTTTTTAATAAAATACGGTGTAAAGAAATCAGGCGGCGTACCTGCGAAAGATACTAACGCAACTATAAGTGAATAGCTTAATCCGCTTAACCTGAATGTGTAAAGGTAAAGTACTGTTGTAAATGCCAACATTCCGTTACCAAGCGAATCAAGCAAACCTACTATTGTTTGAATCCATCTGTATTTATTTCGCATTACACCAAACATACCGTCCCAAAATTTGATTTGCACTTTCTTTTCAAGCGGCGGCTGCGGTATTCTTTCTTTTATTCTGCCGGCAAAAACCATTGTAAGTACTGCAAATACAGTAAATGTAATAGGAATAATCCATTTGAATACTGCAATATCTGCCCATTTATCCTTGCACATACCTATAAATACAGGTAAAAGTATTGCTAAAATAGATTGCATTAAGTGTGATAATTTAATAGGGTATGTTCTTACTAATATTCTTTCGCGAACATTTGGTGAGCAGTTTTGCGCGCAGTTTTCGAGATTGTTACCGAATGGGAATAAGTTGTATATTGAAAACAGCAAATTAGCTACCCATACTCTTGTTACGGTATCGGTAATAGTTGAATAAAATGGTAACCAGCCAATTAACCATACCATTATAACTTTAGGTATGAAATCACAGTATAAGCTGTATTTGTATCTGCCGAATTTAGGTATAAGCTTTTTGCGGTAAAAAATATTACGCGCACCGCTCCAACCGTTCCACAAAATATGTGTGCCGAAAATTTTGATTGTTGATGCGGCAGATAATCCCTCAAGTCCGTTTAGATAGTGAACTAATTTGTTGCTGTCAGGAAGCATAAATGAAAAATCACCAAATATCATCCACAACCCCGCGGCAATTAAAAAGAAATAAAGCCCATAAAATCTGCGTTCCGTTTTCTTTGGCAAAAAGCCCAAGTTGTCGTTAATTATCCAACCTATTAAAGTCCAAATATAATTAAGCGGCATATTGATGATCGCTATAATTGAATAGGTTAAGTACGGCAGCTTGTAATGATACATCATTAAGTAGCAGCCGGCAGCGAATGTTATGTATTCAAGTGTTTTGTTGCTTGCATAGTTACTGCCTGAGCCGATAAGTATGTCCAAATATTCACGATACGGTACATATTTACCGGGTGCCGGTTTTTTCCAATGCGTTTTAATGTCTTTAGCTAATCTTTTTACCTTGCCCGCGTTAGCCATAAGTTTTCCTCCTCAGTCTTATATATTGTTTTATGCTTTTCAATACATATATATGTGCTAATATAAATATGTATTTTGCATAGTAATATAAACATTATACAATATTACCAAAATTTCTTCAAGAGGTATGAAAACTTTTAATAAAAACATATAAAAACAAAATAAAAAAGCAAATCTGCCATAAAACAGATTTGCTTTAATTTTAAATACTTATTTATTTTTTCTTTTCTCGGCTTCCTCTTCTTCTAATTTGCGGTAAGCGACTTTGCCTACCAAGGTTTTAGGAAGTGAATCTCTGAATTCGATTTCTTTAGGTACACCGTAACGCGAAATATTTTTCTTGCAGTATTCAAGTATTTCTTCTTTAATTTTATCACTTGGTTCAGCGCCTTGGCGCAATACAACAAAAGCTTTTACAACATGCATTTTGTACGGGTCAGGTATGCCGATTGCACATGAAAGAAGTACATCGGGATGTGCATCAATCGCATTTTCAACTTGAGATGGATAAACATTGATACCCGATACAATAATAAGTCTTTTCATTCTCTGCTTATAATAAATAAAACCGTCTTCATCCATAGTGCCGAGATCACCGGTGTGAAGCCATACATTTCCGTCTTTGTGTGTACGAAGTGTTGATGCGGTTTCTTCTGCGTTATTAAGGTAACCTTTCATAACGGTAGGGCCTGTAATGCAAATTTCACCTTCTTCACCATATGGAAGTTCAGTATCGTTTTGCGGATTAACTATTGAATAGTATGTATCTGAAAGCGGAATACCTATACTACCCTCACGGTATGTATCAAACGGAGTGAGGCAAGACGCGGTTACACATTCTGTTGTACCGTATCCCTCACGAACTTGGATTGTAGCATTATGCTCTTTAAGGAATTTATCAACTTTCTTCTTAAGCTCAACTGAAAGAGAGTCGCCGCCGCAGAACATTCCGCGCAGGAATGAAAGGTCAAAATCAAATCCCTCACTGCGAAGCAATGCTTCATAAAGGGTAGGAACACCTACAATAACATTAGGTTTGTATTTTTTTACATCCCTTGCGTAAGTTTTAATAGTGAACTGCGGAATTACTATGCAGGTTCCGCCTGCTTGAAGTGCTGTGTGTATTCCTACACCTAAGCCGAAACCGTGAAATAAAGGCATAACGGAAAACATTCGAAGCCCATCCATTGAAAAGCCGGCATTTGCAGCAACTTGAGCACCTAAAGCGTTCATATTCATATTTGTAAGCTCGATGCCTTTTGATGTACCGGTTGTGCCGCCGCTGAAAAGAATAACTGCGGTATCATCCATTTTAGGCATATTGTTTGTGAGCGCCGGTGCTTTTTTAGCACCTTTTATAAAGTCGCCCCAATCAATTATATTTTTATTATCTTTTGGAAGCGGAGCCGGCTTTTTCTTAACTGTAAGAGGGTAGAGCATATTAAGCGGAAAAGGAAGCTCATCCTTAATATGTGCAACTATTACCTTAACAGGATGTTTAACATCTTTTAATGCACGAAGAACCTTTTCATAAAATAAATCAATTACCAAAATAGCTTTTGAATTGGTTGTGTTAATGTAAAATGCTATTTCACCTTCTGCTGAAAGCGGGTGAATCATTGCCGGAATTGCGCCGATACGGTTGAGTGAATAAAATGTATCAATACCCTGCGGCGTGTTTGGCATACATACTGTTACGCAGTCGCCTTCGCAAATTCCGATGTTTCTGTAAGCCTTGCCCAGTGTTTCAATCTTTTCAAAAAAAGTTTTATATGTTGTTTTCTTTCCTTGAAATTCATATGCAACGGAATTTATTTTGTTGAGTTGATTTACATTATCCTTTATGGCTTCATACATTGAGCCTTGAGGATAAACAAGATGTTCAGGAATGTTACCAAAATATTTAAGCCATGGTGCTTTTGGAGTTTGAGGCATAACATTTCTCCTTTGTTTCATTTTTTGCTTATTATACAACTATAATATATTGATTTCTATATTTTTTTATTTATTTAATGAATATTTAATAAATAGAAGTAAAATAATTAACAAAAACGCAATGTAAGCACATTAACTTACATTGCGTTTTTAGTCAATCTTTTTGTAAAAGCATTCTGTCGTTATCAAAATCTTTCATTTCTCTTTCACGATAAAGCTTTAACAAGTCTGATACATTCATTTCTTTTCTTGTTTCACTGTCAAGGTCAATTATGATTTCGCCTGAATCCATCATTATTGTTCTTGTGCCGGTAACAAGTGCTTGCGACATGTTATGAGTAATCATCATAGTTGTGATATTGTTCTCTTTCACAATATTATTGGTGATTTTCATAACTTTGTCAGCTGTAACAGGGTCAAGTGCCGCTGTGTGTTCATCAAGTAAAAGAAGCTTTGGTGTAACAATTGTACACATTAAAAGTGTAACAACCTGCCTTTGCCCGCCGGAAAGAAGACCGATTTTAGTTTTCATTCTGTCTTCAAGTCCCATATCAAATCGTGCAAGATGCTCTTGAAAATATTCTCTTTTCTTTTTCCCGATAGCTTGTGAAAAGAAGCTTGAACCTGCACGCGAATATGCAAGAGCAAGGTTTTCTTCAATAGTCATATTAGGTGCAGTGCCTTTCATCGGGTCTTGAAAAACTCTGCCTACAAGTCTTGCCCTTTTATGTTCAGGCATAAATGAAATATCTTTTCCGTCAAGTATAATGCTTCCGCTGTCCTGTTCAAAAGTACCGCATATCATATTGAACAGTGTGGATTTTCCTGCTCCGTTTGAACCTACTATTGTAACAAATTCACCGTCATTAAGTGTGAGGTTAATGTTGTTTAAAGCTTTATGCTCATTTACCGTATCTTTAGCAAATGTTTTGGAGACATTTTTAATTTCAAGCATTTTTTCTTGCCTCCTTTTTACTTTTTGCATTTTCAAACTTATGCTTAATTTCAGGTACTACCAATGTAATGGCAACAATAATAGCACAAGTAAGCTTCATAAGATTTTCACTGTTTTTGCCAAAGAGTGATACATCTATAACAAATGCTACAATTATTTTGTAAATTACAGAGCCGACAACAGCGCTTGTTAAACCGAGAGCAACATTTCTTTTACCGAAAATTGCTTCACCGATTATTACTGCCGCAAGTCCGTAAATAAGTGTTCCGTTAGAAAAGCTTTGGTCACTGAGTCCCAAATAATGTGAAATCAGCGCACCTGAAAGAGCAATAAGTCCGTTTGCAAGTGCCAAACCGAATATGAGCGAAAAATCAACATTGATTGATGATGCCCTTACCATATCGGGATTATCACCCGTAGCTCTTATGCAAAGGCCGAGATGAGTTCTGAAAAATAAGATAAGAAGTATTAAAACCAGAATACAAACAACCGCACCTATAATAAGACCTGCAATTTTTTTATCAGCACCGCTGATACCGACTGCTTTGAAAAATTTGGTGAAAGCCGAATTATCGTTAAAGTTGAGGTTGGATGAACCCCTAACCATCAAATTTATTGAGTAAAGGCCGCTCATTGTTATAATACCTGCCAAAACAGGATGAACTTTTAGCTTGGTTTGCAAAAGGCCTGTTACAATTCCGGCAAGCACACCGGCAAAAAATGCCGCAATAAAACTTGTAATACTTAAACCTTTGCTTGCAACAACTGCGGCAACTGCCGAGCCAAAGCCGAATGAACCTTCGGTTGTAAGGTCAGGTATGTCTAAAATTCTGAGTGAAATGTATATGCCGAGTGCGAGCAGACCGTAAAGAAAACCCTCCTCGACAGCTGTAATATAAACCTGCATAATGTGTCCTTAATAGTTTGTAATGATTATTATTCGTTAACTAATTGAATTTCATAGCCGATTGTATCTTTATCAGGTGTGCTTACACCAAGCATATCGGCTGTGCCGCAGTTAAATGTGCAGTAGTCGATTCCTACAACTTCGGCTGGGATTTCTTCAATTTTAGTGCCTTTCATATATTCAATGCATTTATCTGCTGTTTTAGCGCCTATTCCCTTATCGTCAATTGCAAGGGTAGCAAGGCAGCCACTGTTAACTGTTGTAGCTGATGAGCAGTAAGTAGGTATTTTAGCTTCGTTGCATACCTGTGCAAGTGCAGATACACCGTCTTGTACAATTGCATCATTAGGTACAAATATTACATCACAGCCCTTTTTGATAAGTGTTTCTGTTGATGCTTTTACATCTGCCGATGTTTCAACTGTTGCACTTTCGTATTTAACACCTTTTTCATCAAGATACTTTTGTGCTGATTCAACTGTGTTTACAGCATTGATTTGTGATGTTGAATAAATAAAGCCCCATTTTTTTACATCAGGTGTAATTTTATATCCCATATCAATAATATCTGAAACAGGGATAGCGTTTGATGTGCCTGTTGCATTTTTGTCAGGTGCAGCCATATCGGTAATTACTTTAGCCTCAACCGGTGCGCTGACTGCACAGAAGAAGCAAGGTGTGTCAGAAGCTAAGTTTACAAGTGTTTGTGTGCAAGCTGTGCCGATTGTGAAAATAGCATCATAACTTCCGTCATCCATAGAGTTGATTATAGTTGTAAGGGTGGTTGAATCTCCCTGTGCGTCTTTATAATCAAATTCTGCATTTTCATATCCGTTTTTCTTCATTTCTTCAATGATTCCGTCTTTCATATCAACAAATGCACCGTTTGCACCTGTTTGAACTACAATTCCGAATTTTGCGGTTTTAGAATCTTCTTTACTGCCGTTGTCCGATTTTGAACATCCGGCAAAGCAAGCTGCTGCAACAGCAATTGCAAAAATAACAGCTAAAACCTTTTTGATTGTTTTTTTCATAATGTTACCTCTTTCTTATTAGTTGTTTTTGTTATATTCTTCAAGCTTTTTAAAAGCTTTTAATACCATTTCCTCGGTGATTTTGTAAGGGTTGTGGTCAATGTCTTTCATAGCGCACACCATTGGTACAAGCTTATCCAAATCGCTTTCGCTCATTTCAATATCTTTTAAGCAGGTTGGAAGTGAAATTGAACGGTTGAAATCAAACATTGTTTTAAACATTTCTTCATTTTCGTCAACAAGCAGTAAAATAAGTATTCCGAATCCGACAACTTCACCGTGCAAATGATTTTCTTCAATATGTGGATAAGATGTAAGCGCATAAAATACAGCGTGTGCAAGCCCTGTGTTATAGTCGATTATATGCTCCGCTGTTAATAATATTGATGCAATGCCGGTTGTGACAACTATGTCTAATACAACTTGCTCAACTTCAAAGCTTGCTGTGCCTGATTTAAAATCTTCAAGTGCTTTCTTCCCGTATTTAAGTAGGGGAGTCAAACACATTTGCGATGTTGTAACACCGAGTGCGTGGTAATGTACCAAATCTTCACCTCGGCTGCTCATCTCGGCTTCAAAATACTTTGCATATGTATCGCCGATACCTGCCCACATAAACCTTGCAGGTGATTTTGCAATAACCGGTGTGTAAATAAAGCAATGCCTTGGCGGAGCCGTAAAGAAAAACGGCTCTTTAAAACTTCCGTCATCATTATACATTATTGAAACTGCGGTTGTGCCGGCACAGTTTGATGCAATGGTAGGAAAAGTAAAAATATTTTTGCCGGTTTTAAAAGCAAGTGCTTTTGCAGTGTCAAGCGCTTTTCCGCCGCCTATGCCAAAAATAATATCTGCTTCTTTAACAAGTTCGTTTTCTTCCAGCTTTTTCACATTTTCATATGTGGCGTCACCGCCATACCATAAAAAGTCAAGTATCTTAAGCTCACTGCCGCAGCAGGCTTCAATTATCAAATCTTTAACCTTGCTTATTGCAGTTTTACCGCCGATGCATATTGCTTTTTTGCCGAAAGGCAGGCAGATTTCACATATTTTGTCATATACATTATCGCCGATTGAATAACTCGGTAAAGATATAGAATAGTTTTTCAAAATATCTACTTCCTATAAGTAAAAGATAAATAATTATAACATTATATAATCTTAATGTCAATTATACCAAAAGCTGTCTTGTATTTATTCTTGATTTCCTCTAAAAATAATATGGAAATTTAGGAGGGGATAGCTTGAAAAACAAATTAACTTCGCTTTTAATGTGTATTATTTTTGCTTCCTGCATTTTCTTTTCATACGGTTTTACAATATGCAGTGTGTGCGTGATTAACGAAAATAAAAATGTACTTAAAAGCTATTATTCCACTTCTGATATAACAACAGCGCTTTCCCGCGCACTTGAATATACTGAAAATAATGCAAATAAATATAATTTTTTAACCATAAAAATTTCAAAAGGCGTTTATAATGTAAAAAAAACATTACACCTTTCAAGCTATACTACAATTGATTTGAATAAATCGTTTATAAAAAATGCTAATTACGAACGCGGCAATATTTTTAAATCCCCTGAAAATAAGGAGTATCCAAAATATTCTTCACTTACCCGGTGTATAATCAAAAACGGAACTCTTGACGGCAATTTTAACCGTAATAAATCGTGCATTTTACGCCTTTGTCATTCAAATAATGTTAAAATCGAAAATGTAACTTTTCTCAATAATTATTATTCCCACCACGCTGAACTTGCGTCTTGCCAAAATGTAACTTTTTACAATTGCGTTTTTAACGGTCAGCTCTCAAATCTGAATGTCAATTCCTCGGAAGCTGTTCAAATTGATATTCTTGACCGTGTTCATTTTTTCGGCTTTACTTCTTATGATAATACTATGAACGATAATATAACCATTGAAAACTGCGTTTTTAAAAATGTATATAGGGGAGTGGGAACGCATAATTATTTTAAAAATCTTTATCAAACGAATATAAAAATTTTAAATTGCACCTTTGAAAATATAACCGATTGCGCCATATCAGCCGTTAATTTTAAAAATATTGAAGTTAAAGGTAATAAATTTCTAAATTGTAAATATTCTGCTTTTTATCGTGATAACGGTAAATAACTCTTGTCTAATCACTTTTTTTGTTATATACTAAATAGCGTTAGAAGGTGATTTAATGCCGATTTCGGTTATGCTTAAACCGGCATCAAGTAATTGTAATCTTGCTTGTGAATATTGTTTTTATCATTCCCTTTCTTCCAAAAGGGATGATTTCTCAAAAGGGTTTATGAGTGAAAATACAGCCCGAAGAGTTATTGACAGCGCACTTGATTTTGCGAAAGGTACAGATGTATTTTTTACATTTCAGGGCGGTGAGCCGCTTTTGTGTTCACTTGATTTTTATAAAAATTTTGTTTCATACGCAAAAAGCGTGAATAAAAAAGGCAGTAATATTCATTATTGCCTGCAGACTAACGGTACGCTTATCACTGATGAATATGCCGCTTTTTTTAAAAATAATAATTTTCTAATCGGCGTTTCGCTTGACGGTGATTTTGAGCTAAATAAATATCGTATTTATCCTAACGGTAAAAATTCGTTTGATGATATTTTAAAAGGCATTGAAATATTAAAAAAGCATAATGTTACTTTTAATGTTCTTTCGGTTTTAACCAAAAATACAGCTTTGAATTTCAGAAAAGCTTATAGATTTTTTAAATCAAATGATTTAAAGTATATTCAGTTTATAGTAGGCCTTAAACCCTTTGGTGATGAAAGTGATAATGATATGTATATGAGTAGTGATGATTATGCTTTCTTTTTAACTAAAGGTTTTAATATTTACTATAATGATTATCTGCGCGGAGATTTTGTTTCTGTTCGCACATTTGATAATTACATATCTCTTGCAAACGGTAATAATGCCGAGCAGTGCGGTATGAACGGCTTTTGCTCCAATCAATTTGTTGTTGAAGGGGACGGAAGTGTTTACCCTTGTGATTTTTACTGCACTGATGAATGGTATCTTGATAATATAAATACATTATCATTTAGTGAAATGTATCAAAGCCCTAAATGTGTTGAGTTTATAAAAAGCTCATTCAAACTCAATGAAAAATGTAAGGATTGCAAATATTTTTATTTGTGCCGCGGTGGCGGATGCAAGCGCAACCGTGAAAGCAGTGATTATTGCAATGCATATAAGCAATTCTTTTTACAAAGTGAAGATAAACTTAAACAATTAAAAAAGTAGGTGTACTTGAATGAAAAAAACCATATCTCTTATTTTGTGTGCAGCTTTGTTTTGTTCGATTTTTGCTGCTTGCAGTAATGCAGATTCTTCTAATAAAACAGACGAGTCTGTTGAAGCTGATAATGTTCAAATAAAAATTACGACAGATGCACATTATGCTTCACTTGACGAATCATCAATAAAAGCATATGAAAAGCTTTGTAATGCGGTTCTTAATTACGAAAGTGAAGTTAAATATAATGTTTCATTAACGGATGATGTTAACAGGCTTTTTTATACTTCGTTCCCGCAGTACATTCTTGTTGACGGAATTGATTTTCTTGATGATAATTCCGGTGTTAAAATCACTTATGCAAACGATAAGGAAACTCAAACTGCCAAACTTAAAGAATTTAATAATGAAATTTCAAAAATTATGATTAAATGCGGCTTCGGCAAAGTCAGCAAAAATGAATATTTACTTAATGTTTATTCATATATTACCAAAAATTTTACAGTCGATAATTCGGTTACTACCGTATTTGATACCGTTTTGCAAAAGAAGGGTATGAATTCAACTTTAAGCGGCCTTTTTGAATATTTGCTTCTTCAAAATGATATTAAAGCTTCACATCTTATTAACCTTGAAACTAATTCGATAGCTAAAATGATTTCAATGGCTGAATTTAACGGCCAAAAATATTTCTTTGATGTTACATCTGAAATTGAAGATAATTCCGGCAAGGCATTAAAATATTTTGCAATGAATACCGCCAGGGCGCAGATGGGTAACGGATTTATGTTTACCGATAATACATCTGCCGATGTTATTGAAGATGATACTTATTCAAAACTTGCTTCTTCCACATCTTATCAAATTAAATCATCAAAAGTTATTGCCGAAATAAAAGGCAATGATACATTTGAATTCAATTTGGACTAAATTCACTTTTTATACTACAATTTGATATATTCGATAAAAAGGATACAAGAAATTGTATCTTTTTTGTTGTAATTGCAATAAAAATATGTTATCATAATGCTTATGATTTAACTAAGGGGGATAAGTATGGCAGAAAATGCTTCACTCAAACAAAAAGTGACGACTCTTGTTGACAATGTGAAATACTATTGGAAAGAGCCGCCAAAGGGCAGGTATATGTCCTTTAAAGAAATCGGCGCCTATGCTTTCGGCGGAATCGGTGCATATCTTATCGTATGCATGAGTATTCCTTGTATTTTAGGTGCTACAAATGTGTTCCTTTCAGGAACTATCGGTATAGGTCTTACCGATATGTATATTATGTATGTTATCGGTGTATTGGCAGGTATTCCATTAACGGGTGTTCGTGCTAACATAGTTGATAATACGCGTAATAAAGCCGGTAAATATAGGCCTTACTTGCTTAGAATGGGTATTCCTTGCGCAGTAATTTTTGTTGCAATGGTTTGGTTCCCGTATGATAAGCTTCATCTTCTTGTAGGTGACGGTCAAATCTTCGGCAAAAATGCTGAATATGTTGCAAAGTGTGCAGTAGTTCTTTTGTTTAACCTTGCACTTCAGTTTTTCTATTATTTCTTCTATGATGCTTACGAAAATCTTATTCATGTTCTTTCTCCTAACTCACAGGAAAGAGCAGATGTAGCATCAATTAAGAGTATTATTTATTCATTTGGTCCAACTGTTTACAATATTATTATTCCTGCAATTGCTGCAATTATCGGAACTAACCAAACGGATATTAAGGTTTATAGAATTGCTTTTCCTGTAATCGGTGTAATCGGTACACTTCTTGTATTTGTCGTTTATGCTAACACACAAGAAAAAATTATTCAGGCAAAGACTCATGTTGTGCAAATCAAGTTTAGTGACGCTTTCCGCGAAGTAGCAAAAAATAAGTATTTTTGGATTATTTCTCTTGCAACTTGGATTGGTTTCCTTGAAACTGCGTATGCGAATATTCTTTATTGGCTTTGTAACTATGGCGGTGCTTGCTCACAGGGTACATATGTAATTATTACTACTGTTTATGGTAACGCTTCGCTTTGGGGTATGCTTCTTGCTCCTTTCTGCATCAGAAAATGGGGTAAGAAAAATGTTCAAATAGTTACAAATCTTTTCAATATAATATTTATTTTATGTATGTATCCTTTCTTCCTCGGCACTGCCGGAGCAGACGGTAATATTAAAAATTATGTAATTTGGGCAGTAATGGCATGTTTGTATCTCAATGCTGTTGTAGGTGCGTTTGCTCATATTCTCAACCCTTCAATCCAGGCAGATATTCGTGATTATCAGCAATATAAAACCGGTGAGCGTATTGACGGTATGTTTGCAGCAGTTGCTACAATTGGCGGTATTATCACTCTTATTACAGCAGGTGTATTGCCGGCTCTTCAAGAAAAATACGGTATGACAGCTAAAATTGCAGAAAAAGTAACAAGTGATACCGGTTTGATGTCAAGGGTTCTTCCGGGTGCTAAGCAAACACTTTCCCAAATGCTTACAGACCAACTTGCAAACGGTCAAAATAACTTTGTTAATCCATCATCCGCACTTTATGATGTTAATAATATTTTGCTTCCGCTTCTTCGTATTTTGGTTATTGTTGCCGCTGTCGGTGCTACACTTAATGTTATTCCTTTCTTCTTCTATGATTTGACAGAAAGAAAGCAAAAATCATATGTTCGCGTTCTTAAAGTTCGTGCCGTGTTTGAAGACTATGGCAACAATGCTATGAAGGACAAGGATATTGTAGAAATGATTGACCTTGTTAATGATGCTAAAGAAATGGCAGTTGCAACACCTAAAAAACTTGATAAATCAAGTTATAAGGGCATTTCTGATAAAAATGCTCGTAAAGAAGCAAAAAAGGCTTATAAAGCAGATGTAGATTTTAATGAGGAAATTGAAATTTCAAAGTTTGTTGTAGATGAACTTAATAAGTTTGATACAGAGCTTGGTAAGAAGAAAGTTGAAGTATACCAAAATGTACTTGATGCCGGACTTGATGGAATTAAAAATGCATCCCTTGCCGAAGCTAAGGGCGAACTTAAATCAGCTAAGGCTTTGCCGAAATCTAACCTTGAAGAAAAAGAAGAAAGAAAATTCTTTATCGAACTTGCTCGTTCAAAGGTATCCGCTGTTAAGGCATATAACAAATACTTCGGTTCCGTTAACGAACTTCGTGAACTTGATTTTGCTGTAATTGATGATTACTTTGCACAAGAAGACAGCCTTGATGATAAAATCTCCGAACTTGCAAAGCTTAGCCATGTAGCTAAGAAAGATAAGGATGCTGACGAAGTTAAAAGACTTAAAGCAGAAATTAAAAAGTATTCTGATGAGCGTAAAGAAGTTCGTAATCTTTCTAAGGCTGAAATGGATAAGCACGCTCAGTTTAACCGTGCTGCTAAACCTTATGTTGATGCTAAAAAAGTTCTCACTCAATACGAAAACTTCCAGCACCTTGATGAAATTGCTGCTCAATATGATGAAGCTAAAGCAAGAGCTGAAGCTGAAGAAAAGGCTAAGGAACTTGAAAATGAGCGTAAGCGTAAGGAACTTGAAGCTGAACTTGCAAAGCGTAAAGCTGCAAGAAAAAAGAAATAAAATAATTTTTACCTTTTAAGGCTCTCTTGTAAAGGGAGCTGTCAACGAAGTTGACTGAGGGAATTAAATGCACCGGACTTTTGTTCGGTGCATTTTTTATGTGCTTATTTATTGCGTAAAAATAAAATAGACACCGATGATTTTTCAAAATCACTCAGTGTCTATTTTTTTATGCTTGTATCTTCGCTCAATCCTGCAATGTAATCTATTGAAACATCGTAAAATTTAGCTAATTTTATTATCAATTCAAATGGCGGCTCTCGCTTGCCTTGCTCGTAATTTGTATAGGTAGTTTTGTGCATTTTAAGCAGCTTTACAAGCTCTTCCTGCGTTAAGTCTGCATCTTCCCGCAAATCTCGAAGCCTTGGATAATATCCCATATCATCACCCCTTGCCTATATTATTACATATCATATGTAATCTCGTTGACAAAATACAACAAATGATGTATTATAAATTTGAAATACATCGTATGATGTAATTGTGCTTGAAAGGAGGGGAACTTATATATGAGCAGTAAATCACATAATTATAAGAAATTTTTTCGTAAATATAAAGTTATAATTATATTTTCATTGTTTTTTCTTATCTTTCCGCTACTACTGTATATGATATATAGGTTAATATATTGTTGTTATCCACCGTTTGAAGCCGGTGTACTGTTATCTTATTATGGCACAACTTTTGGTATATTCGGCTCATTTGTTACATTCTATTTGACTGACAAAAAAGAAAAAGAAACACGAAATGCCGAAATAAAACCAAAGATCACAGTTGATTTGGAAAAAGAAGATGAAAAAGTATTCAAATTGACTGTTTATAATTGTTTACAAACACCGGCTAGAAATGTTTTTTTATACGATGAAATTCTTGATTCGAAAATTGAAAAATACACAACGGTATATGTTACTTACAATATGCCGAATGATGAGTTTAACAAATATAAAGAAAAATATAAAAATTGTCAAAATATTACAATTGATGAAGATATTATCGAAAATGGCTATCCTAAATATATTTTGATAGACTGTGATGATGTTGATGGCAGAATGTGGCAGTGTGAATTTAATAAAATTGTAAACGGTAGTCAAATTGCTTATATGAATTCGAATGTTTATTTAGTTTAAAATTAGTAAGGAGAAAAATAATATGAAAAAAGTAATTAGTTTATTATTATCCCTTACAATGCTTTTGAGTATTGTATCGGTAGTCGATTTTTCAGCTTATGCTTATGTTGAAACAGGCAAGTGCGGTGATAATTTAACATATTCACTTGATACTTCAAAAGGTGTGCTTACAATCAGCGGTACAGGTAAAATGACTGACTACTTAATGGGAAATCCATTTTCTAAATTTAATGTTAAAACCGTTATTATTGAAAATGGTGTGACAAGCATTGGCTATCAGGCATTTTGCGGTTGTACAAGGGTAGTTGACGTTATTGTACCTGATAGTGTGACGAGTATTGGAGATTCTGCTTTTTATAATTGCCAAAAGCTAAATAATATAACAATACCAAATAGTGTAACAAGTATTGGTAATTCCGTATTTTATAATTGCACAAATCTATTGCGTATAACTTTGCCGGGATTAGAAAATATTGGCAAATATTCATTATGTGAATGTCCGAATTTGAGAAGAATCGAGTATTATGGTACGAAAAATCAATGGAATAAAATCTGTAAATTGCAAAATAATTCAAAATTAAATAATGTAGAGACTTTTTGTATTGATGGTTTGACAGGTTCGTTTGATCCAATTACATATTCTACAAAAGATTATTTGAAATTCAAAATAGACGATAATGTTACTCTTGTTGGATATGATAAAAACAAAATGAAATCTAAAAATATAAATGTTGATAGTATAGAATTTGCAGGATTTAAATTTAATGTAACAAGTATTGGTAACTCTGCATTTAGGAGTTGTACAAGTTTAACAAGCGTAACAATAGGAAATAGTGTAACAAGTATTGATGATTACGCATTTGAAGGTTGCACAAGTTTAACGAATATAACAATACCAAATAGTGTAACAAGCATTGGTTCTTATGCATTTACTGGTTGTGTAAGTCTAAAAAGTGTAACAATACCAAATAGTGTAACAAGTATTGGTGATAATGCTTTTTATAAATGTGCAAGTTTAACAGATATAATAATACCAAATAGCGTAACAAGTATTGGCAATTCTACCTTTGAATATTGCACAAGTTTAACAAGTGTAACAATACCAAATAGTGTGACAAGTATCGGCGGATCTGCATTTTCCGGTTGTACAAGTTTAACAAGTGTAACAATACCAAATAGTGTAACAAGTATCGGCGGATCTGCATTTAGGAGCTGTACAAGTTTAACAAGCGTAACAATTGGAAATAGTGTAACAAGTATTGTTGATTATGCATTTTATAATTGCACAAGTTTAACAAATGTAACAATTGGAAATAGCGTAACAAGTATTGGCGATTATGTATTTAAAAATTGCGAAAAACTTGAAAAGATTGTTTATACCGGAACTTTATCGCAATGGAGAGCCATAAAAGGCTCTGACAATATTTCTTTAATTGTTACTTGCAAAGACACTGTTGTAGCAAATGAAATAATCATTGAAAATATAAAGTATCGTATATTAGATGATAAAACAGCTTGGGTAATAGGCTATATTGGTGAACCGCAAAATTTAATAATTCCCAGTAAAATTAAATATGATGGTTTTAGTTTTAAAGTAGATACTATTGTTAAAAATGCATTCAAAGATTGTACAAGTTTAAAAAGTGTTGAAATTGCGGATAGTGTGACAAGTATTGGTTTTTCTGCATTTTATAATTGTTACAGACTAAATAATGTGAAGTTGTCAAAAAATATTGAGCGTATTGGTTCGTGCGTATTTCAAGATTGTTACGCTTTAGATAGTATAACAATTCCCGACGGAGTTTGCAGAATTGAAAGTTCTACATTTGACGGTAGCGGGTTATTTAGCATAGTAATACCTACAAGTATGACATATATTAATGCAAGAGCTTTTAGAAATTGTATGAGTTTTTCGGCAGTTTTTTATAATGGATCTAAGGAAGATTATAATCTGACAATAGATTCTGATGATATATGTCAAGCTAATGTAAAACAATATAAGCAATTTATTTGTCGAAAAGAGTTTTATAATTTTACTCCTTGTAGTGACAATTCTCATAATTATTTTAGTGATTGGTCATACAATTATGGCGATTGTACTCACGAGGGATATAAAACAAGATATTGTTATTATGATGGATGTGTCGAAAAAATCATAATTAATCCGGGAGACGGTCATAAATATGGCGAACGAGTAGTGGCTCCTACTTGTACAGAAGAAGGTTATACTATACATACTTGTGTACGTTGTGATGCAACATATAAAGACAATTATACTAAAGCGTTGGGACATAAAGAAGTGATTGATAAAGCGGTAGCACCAACTTGTACTCAATCGGGTTTAACAGAGGGTAAGCATTGCTCAGTTTGTAATGCTGTCCTCGTTAAGCAAGAAAAAATCGATGCACTCGGTCACAAACCTGTTTCTGCTAACAATTCTGTTAGACCAACTTGCACAAAAGACGGTAAGCAAAGCAATACCATATGTTCAGTTTGCCAAGAAACATTGAAAATAGGTGAAATAATTAAAGCTTTAGGTCACAATTTTTCAAACAATGCACAAGTTTGCTTGAACGGTTGCGGTGTGGCTAATCCTAATTATGTTGCACCTACACAGCCGACACCAAGCCAGACACCGTCAACAGCACCTACACAGCCTAATCAAAATGATACAAATACATCAAATGATGAAGATGTGACTGTAACTTCAAAACCAAAATCTGCTTCAATTAAAAAAGTTAAAGGTGCAAAGAAAGCAATTTTAGTTACTTGGAAAAAGGTAAGCGGTGTAAGCGGATACGAAATTCAGCTTGCAACCGACAAGAAGTTTAAGAAAAACAAGAAAACCGTAACAATCAAGAAGCAAAAAACAACTAAGACTACTGTTAAAAAGCTTAAAGCAAAGAAAAAGTATTATGTAAGAGTTCGTACATATAAAATAGTGAACGGTAAAAAGGTTTATTCTTCTTGGTCAAAGGTTAAGAGTGTTAAAACTAAATAAGTCAAAAAACTGCGGAGATTTAATTCTTCGCAGTTTTTTGACACCCTGTGGGACTTGCTGATTTCGTATTTGAATATGCCGAACTTAAGGTTGATTATTTCAATCAAAGTTTTGAATCAATCTTAAACGATTCACTTTTAGGTTTAACGGTGGTTAAAATAGGATTGGTTATATGGCTTGTAATATTGCTTATCAAAGACCCTGACGGTGTATTTGAAAAGAAGTTTACAAAAAAATAAAGTAAGAAAAAACGGACTGCATTAGCAGTCCGTTTTTGTTTTTGATGTTTGAATTATTTATAAAATAATGCGTTAGTTTGTGCTTTTGAAAATCTGTAAACACTCATTTCAATTCCGAGTGCCAGGTAAATACACAACGATGATGAACCGCCTGCCGAAAAAAGCGGCAGTGTAATACCGATACTCGGTAAAATTGAAAGCTCCATTCCTATATTAACAAACATTTGCGCAAACAGCATAACCGATATGCCGCTGCACATTAAATAACCTACATTATCTCTTGCTTTAAGACCTGTTGTCATAACCCTTATAATCAGCACTGCAAGAATAACAATTACTGCAAGTGCGCCGATATATCCGAGTTCCTCACCGGCAACGGTTAAAATCATATCACTTTCGTTTACCGGCACAGAACCGCTTTGAGTCATACTTCCGTTAAGATAACCTTCGCCAAGCCAGCCGCCGCTGCCAAGTGCAATTTTACCGTTAGTTTGCTGATAGAGAACATCTTTATATTGCTCAGGGTAAAACAGCGCAGTGATTCTTTCCCTTTGTACACCGTTTATAATGTTTAATTTCCAAGCCGCAGTAAAGCCGACTATTATTGCGCAAATGCCGGCAATAAAGTAGCCTATATTTACTTTTGCAAAGAATAACATTCCGATGAACATAACCAGGAAGATGAGGGCTGAACCGGCGTCACCGGTTAAAAGTACAAGCCCGATAGGAATCATACCGTGAATTACAAGTGGCACGATTGTTTTAAGCCTGTTAATATTATCCTTAACCATATCAAGATGATATGAAAAAGATATAATAAATCCGACTTTTAAAAGCTCCGATGTTTGAAAATAAAATACACCAAGGTCAAGCCAGCTTTTAGCATCAGGCCTGTCAGGGTTAACGGCTTTACCGAAAAGCAGTGTTACCACCATAAGCCCTATACATCCCGCCGCTATTAAAGGCCACAACTTTGATATAATTTCATAGTCGATATTGCAAACAATAAGCGCAAAAATAATGCCGCCCAATGTGGAAATCAGCATACTTTTTACGCCGCTTGCAATAACAGCACCGTCTTTTAATGTGGAATATGTTGCACTGTAAACAAGAGCAAGTCCGTAGCAAGAGCCGATTAGGGCAGTGATAAGTGTTACAAAATCAAGCCCGCTGAAAAATCCGACTCTGTTTTTTTTCAATTTTTTCTCCAATCTGTATTGAATTTTGTATATATTATATTAAAGTATATTAGAAAGATAATGTCAAGTGAAAAATTGTGTTTTTTGTGTTAAATTTGTTATTGGAATATTTATTGTTATATGTTATAATATATCGCAAGTTAAGAATAAATGGAGAAATATTTATGTTAAGTGATATTGAAATTGCACAAAACGCTAAAATGAAAGACATTAGCGAAATTGCATCAATGCTTGGTATTGATGCAAAAGGAATTGAGCCTTACGGTCACTATAAAGCTAAAATATCAAATGAAACTATCGAAAGCTTAAAAGATAAAGAAGACGGCAAGCTTGTTTTGGTAACTGCTGTTAATCCAACCCCTGCGGGAGAGGGTAAGACTACTGTTTCAATCGGCCTTGCGCAAGCACTCAATAGGCTTGGCAAAAAAGCAATTGCCGCCCTTCGCGAGCCATCGCTCGGCCCTGTTTTCGGAATTAAAGGCGGTGCGGCAGGCGGCGGATATTCGCAGGTTGTACCTATGGAGGATATAAATCTTCATTTTACCGGCGATATGCACGCTATTACAAGTGCAAATAACCTTATGTGCGCCATTCTTGATAATCATATTCAGCAGGGCAATGTGCTTGGTATTGACCAACGCAGAATTCTTGTTAAAAGATGCCTTGATATGAATGACCGCGCACTTCGTAATATTGTTTGTTCACTCGGCGGTAAGCTTAACGGTATCCCGCGTGAAGACCATTTTGTAATCACCGTTGCAAGTGAAGTTATGGCGATTCTTTGCCTTGCAAATGATATTTTTGATTTAAAACAAAGGCTTGGCAAAATTCTTGTTGCTTACACTTATGACGGTCAGCCTGTTTATTGTAAGGATATTAAGGCAAACGGTGCTATGACTGTTTTGCTTAAAGATGCCATTAAGCCTAACCTTGTTCAAACTCTTGAAAATACACCTGCTATTATGCACGGCGGTCCGTTTGCAAATATTGCACACGGTTGCAACTCCGTAAGGGCTACAAAAACCGCACTTAAACTCGGTGATTATTGCATTACCGAAGCCGGTTTCGGTTCGGATTTGGGTGCAGAAAAGTTTTTTGATATTAAATGCCGCTTTGCCGGTTTAAAGCCTGCCTGCGTTGTTCTTGTTTCAACCGTAAGGTCAATGAAATATAACGGCGGCGTGCCGAAAGATGAACTTAAAGAGGAAAATTTGGAAGCACTTAAAAAGGGTAGTGAAAACCTTGCGGCACATATTGATAATCTTCATAAATTCGGTGTGCCGGTAGTAGTGGCTATCAATCATTTCTATGCAGATACAGATGCAGAAATTGAATTTGTTGAAAAATTCTGTAAAGAAAAAGGTGCTGATTTTGCAGTTACAAAGTGCTTTACCGAGGGCGGTGCAGGCAGTGAGGAACTTGCAAAAAAAGTGATGTCCGCTTGCGAAAAGGAAAATGATTTCCGTTTTCTTTATGATATTGATACCCCGATCTATGAAAAAATTGATACTATTGCCAGGGAAATATATGGCGCAGACGGTGTTGAATACACCAAGGAAGCTAAAAAGAGTATTGATGAATTTATTAAACTCGGCTGTGATAATATGCCTGTATGTATGGCTAAAACGCAGTACAGCCTTTCGGATAATCCTGCTCTTTTGGGCAGGCCTCACGGTTTCAAAATCACCGTTTCTTCTGCATCACTTTCAAACGGTGCAGGTTTCCTTGTGTGCCAAACAGGTTCGGTTATGACTATGCCGGGGCTTTCAAAATCACCGGCTGCGTATAAAATTGATATTGATGAAAACGGTAATACTGTCGGTCTTTTTTAAGGTGAAAGTATGAAAGAGTATAAAACTAAAAGTTATGAAGAAACAATTGAGCTTGGTAAAAAAGTTGCCAAAAGCTTGCCTAAAGGCTCGCTTGTTGCATTTTTAGGCGGGCTTGGAATGGGTAAAACCGCTTTTACAACAGGTTTTGCAAAAGGACTTGGCATTGATGTTGATGTTTCTTCACCGACTTTTGCTATTTGCAATACTTATATTGGTGATGAAAATACGCTTTACCATTTTGATATGTATCGTGTTGACGGTTGGGATGACCTTTATTCTACCGGATTTTTCGATTTCCTCGAAACAGATGCATATATGGCAATTGAGTGGAGCGAAAATGTTTACGGTGCATTGCCTGATGATACTTTGATGATTGAAATTGAACGCCTTGGCGAAAATGAAAGACTTTTTAAAATGTATAAAAAATCAGAGGAAGAATAATGATTTTATCAGTTGATTCTTCGGCTGTTACTGCTTCTGTTGCATTAACCGACGGAGATAAAGTTATTAAAAGTGAATTTGTAAATGCCGGCCTTACACACAGCGAAACGCTTTTACCTATGATTAAAAGGGTGATGGGGGAACATACGGTTGATGAACTCGAAGCGATTGCAGTTACGGCAGGTCCCGGTTCTTTTACCGGAGTCAGAATAGGTGTTGCAACCGTTAAAGGATTGGCATTTGAAAAAAATATTCCCTGTATCAGCGTTTCAACTTTAGAGGCAATTGCCTGCAATTTTATTAAAGAAGATGCAATTGTTTGCGCTGTAATGGACGCGAGAAGAATGCAGTTTTATAACGCTGTGTTTGAAATTAAAAACGGTACAGTGAAAAGACTTTGTAAAGACAGGGCAATTTCTATTGATGATTTAAGAAAAGACCTTGCCAAGTACAGCAAAGTTATTATTGCAGGTGACGGGGCAAAGCTTTGTTTTGATAATTTGAATTTAGATAATGCTGTTTTGTCACCTGATGATAAAATGTATCAATGCGCTCAAGGTGTAGCTTGTGCCGCAAATAGTAAAGAAAAAATTTCAGCCGCGGCTCTTATGCCGATTTATTTAAGGCTCAGCCAGGCTGAAAGAGAATTAAAACTTAAAAAAGAAAGATAAGGAGAATAATATGATAGCATTAGGAAGTGACCACGCAGGTTTTTCACTTAAAGAGGAAATCAAAAAGCATCTTGATGAAACGGGAGTAGATTACATTGATGTAGGCTGCTATTCACCTGAAAGATTTGATTATGCAATTTCTGCACAAAAAGCTTGCGATAAGGTAGTGGCAGGCGAATGTTCATCTGCAATTCTTTGCTGTGGTACAGGTGTCGGTATTTCAATGGCGGCAAATAAGGTTAAGGGTATTCGTGCTTGCTGCTGTACTGATTATTTCAGCGCAAAGTATACAAGGCTTCATAACGACGCAAATGTTCTTTGTATGGGCGAAAGAGTTATAGGAGCAGGCCTTGCAATTGAACTCGTTGATGTTTTCCTTAATACAGAATTTGAAGGCGGAAGACATCAAACCCGCGTTGATCAAATTATGGCAATTGAAAAGGGCGAAAAGCTTTATTGATTGACACCTTTGGAGAGTAATTATGAAATATGATTTTATTATGACCGAGGAAGATTATTTAAAATTCAATGTTGAAAGCTATAAAAATTCTCACGCTTATAAGGTGATGAACAAAATAACTTATGCCGCTCTTGCGGTGGTTACAGCTTTTCTAGTTGTTATTTTATTTTTCAATAAAGAACGGTATGCCGATATATGTTTCGATATTTGAAACGGTTTTTCTTTTGATTTTCTGCGGCATATATTTGTTTTTTACATTTAGACCTAAAAGCAGGAATAAAAGTGCTGTTCGTGTTTGCAAAAGAGCATTAAAAATGCTTGAAAAGGACGGCAAGTTGCCGTATTCTAAGCATTATACAGTTGAATTCTCAGATGACGAATATGTTGAAACAACCGAAAATTCGGTTTCGCATACAAAATACAGCAACGTTAATAAGGTGATTTATGCTGATGATGCAATGTATCTTTTTGTTGACGCTCAGCAGGCAACCGTTATTCTTTATTCCTGTCTCGGCGAAGATAAGCAAAAAATAATCGATTTCATTAAACAAAAGGTTAAATAAGCATAACAAAACCCTCCTTGTTGATCACTCAACAGGGAGGGTTAATTTTATGTGTATGTTTAGTTATTTTCAGCGTCGCTGAGCTTTTGGCCCATAAGCACACCCATTACAGATGCCATCATAAGACCTCTTGTCCATCCTGAACTGTCACCAAGGCAATGAAGACCTTTAATGTTGGTGTTAAGGTTCTCATCCATTTTAACTTTGTTAGAATAGAATTTGAGTTCAGGGCTGTAAAGAAGTGTTTCGGTTGATGCAAATCCCGGTACAACAATATCAAGCATTTTGATAAATTCAATAATGTTTGTCATCGCACGGTACGGCATAGCGGCAGTAATATCACCTGCGACAGCGTCTTTAAGTGTCGGCTTAACATTACTTTTTGTAAGTTCATACTGCCATGTTCTTTTACCGTCAAGAATATCACCGAAACGCTGAACCATAATGTGACCTGCACCAAGCATATTTGTAAGCTCGCCGACTTTTTGCGCATATTCAATTGGTTGGTTAAACGGTTCTGTAAAATTATGGCTTACAAGAATAGCAAGGTTTGTGTTTTCACTCTTCTTATCCTTAAAGCTGTGTCCGTTAACAACAGCAAGGTCGTTATCATAGTTTTCCTGTGCTACAAAGCCGCCCGGATTTTGGCAGAATGTACGAACCTTGTTTTTCCACGGTCTTGGATAACCGATAAGTTTTGATTCATAAAGTGCTTCGTTAACTTTTTCCATAACTTCGTTTCTGCACTCAACTCTTACACCGATGTCAACAGTACCCGGCTTGTGAGCAATGTTATGCTCGACACAAAGCTTGTCAAGCCAATCTGCACCGCGCCTGCCTGTTGCAATAACTATTTCAGGTGCGTTAATAATTACATCTTGGCCCTTGTCATCAATAATTACACCTTTGCAAACACTGTCTTCAATAATGATGTTTTTACATTCTGTTGAAAACATCATATCTACTCCGTTATCTGCAAGGAAGTGTTGAATTTTAAGGTAAAGTTCCTGTGCCTTTTCAGTACCTAAATGGCGGATAGGGCAGTCAACAAGTTTTAAGCCTGCCTTAATGGCATTTTTTCTGATTTCTTTGATTGCTTCGCCTGTGTTAATACCCTCAATTTTAGTGTCAGCACCGAATTCAAGATAAATTTTATCTGTATAGTTGATAAGTTCCTGTGCAAAGTCTTCGCCGATAAGCATTGGCAAATCGCCGCCTACTTCATAGCTTAAGCTTAACTTACCGTCAGAAAAAGCACCTGCACCCGAAAAGCCTGTTGTAATAGCACAGCTTGGCTTACAGTTTACACAGTGGCCTACTTCTGCTTTAGGGCAATGACGCTTTTCAACCGGCTTACCCTTTTCAATTAAAAGCATTTTTTTCTTTGTACCACGCTTGATGAGTTCAAGGGCTGTAAAAATACCTGCCGGGCCTGAACCTACAATTATCAAATCGTAACTCATTTATGTACTCCTTTTTTGCAAAAAAATAAAGTCGAACCGCAATAGCTCGACTTCAAAACTTTTTCTTGTTTATTATCTATTGCACATTATATTAGCATATTAGCATATATTTGTCAATAGTTGTTACATTAGTTGTTGCATTTTAGGCTTAATAATTCTTGCATATATAAATATAATCTGTTATACTTTATAAGTAAAAATATATTTTATGGGGAATTTGATGGAACAGACGCAATCTATTAAAGAAATACTTGATACATACGGTAAATATACCGGCTTAACTATGGGTACATCAATGGAACCGCTTATTCATGAGCAGCAGGATAACATAATTGTTGTCAAGAATAAAGGCAGGCTTAAAAAATATGATGTGGCTGTTTATGTTACACCGCAGGGTAAGTATATTATGCACCGTGTTGTAAAAGTGTGTGATGACCACTATGTTATAGTCGGCGACAATTTGCTGAAAAAAGAATATGTTACCGATGATATGATTTGCGGTGTTCTTGTAGGATTTTATAAAAAAGGTAAAAAATATATTGATTGTACTTCATCAAAAAAATATATGATATATTCAAAAATATGGGTTGCCCTTTTGCCGATTCGTCCTGCCATTCTTCTTTTTCCAAGGGGAGTTAATTGGATAAAAAGGCATATTTTTAAAAAGGGGTGATGTTCATTATGGTAAATAAAAAAATCGGCAAGAACGATACAAATGTTATTAAATGGATGTTCACCGTTTGTAAAAAGCAATTTCCGATGATGATTTTGCTTGTTGTTTTAAACGCGATATACGGTATATCTTCAGTCTTTTTTGCAAAGTTTTCCAAAAGTATTATTGACGGTGCAACGCAGGCAAAGGATTTTAATATCGTAATTAAATTTGCACTTTGTATGCTTTTTCTTGTTGCATTTCAAATGATACTTAATATAACTAAAAACAGCCTTTCCGAGCGTTGCAGTGCAAGGCTTGAAATGATACTCAAAAAATATATTCTCGATTTAGTTATAAAAAAAGATTATCAATGTGTTACATCATATCACACGGGTGATTTGCAAAACCGTATGTTTAATGATGTGACGCTTGTCGCAAACGGGTTTACAACGATTATTCCCGAGTCAGCATATTTCGGTGCAAAACTTTTAAGCTCATTGATTTATTTAATTGTTATAGATAAAATTTTTGCGCTTATTTTTGTAATTGGCGGGTTCACTATATTTTTTATTACCCGAATTTTGAGAAAAACACTTAAAAAATTACATAAAAAAGTGCAGGAAACCGAGGGTAAAACCCGCTCGTTTATTCAGGAAATATTAACTAATCTGCTTGTAATCAAAGCTTTTGCGGTGGATGAAAAAGTTAATGAAACAACAGATGAGCTTCAAAATGATAATTTTAAAGCAAGGATGACTAAACGCAATTTTTCAATTTGTGCAAATGTAGGGCTTGGTTCTATATTTAGTATAGGCACAGTATTTGCAATTGCTTTTGGCGCATACGGCATTTTGTTTAAAGCTATGACATATGGTACGGTTACTGCGATAATTCAGCTTGTTAATCAGGTGCAGTCACCTTTTGTTTCACTTTCGGGTATTATGCCAAAATATTATAATACCATTGCGTCAGCCGAAAGACTTATGGAACTTGATGATTTGCCTGATGAAAAAGAAATAAACAAAAATGAAATTGATAAGGACGCCGTATATCGTTCATTAAAATCAATTGAATTTGAAAATATCACATTTAGTTTTGACAGGGATTTAATTCTTGATAATACATCATTAAGCATAAATAAGGGCGATTTTGTGGCGATTATGGGTATATCCGGAATCGGCAAAAGTACACTTTTAAAACTTCTTTTAGGTGTGTTTAATGTAAATTCGGGTTCAATTTATCTTAACACCGATAATTCAAAAATATTTGTCGATAAAAATACACGCAAGCTGTTTTCATATGTGCCGCAGGGCAATATGCTCATTTCCGGTACAATTAAAGATAATATTACTTTTATTAACCCGAGCGCGACTGATGATGAAATCGCAAAAGCAATTGAAATAAGCTGTGCAAAGCAGTTTATTGATGAATTGCCTTTAGGTATTGAAACAGTAATAGGCGAAAAGGGAATGGGCCTTTCCGAAGGGCAGATTCAGCGCCTTGCAATCGCAAGAAGCTTGCTTGCAAACTCACCTGTTCTTCTGCTGGATGAAGCTACATCAGCCCTTGATGAGCAGACGGAAAAGCAGTTTTTAACTAATTTAAAAACTCTTGATAATATTACCTGTTTAATTGTTTCGCATAAAAAAGCCGCGCTTGATATATGCAATAAATCCATTAAAATTAAAAACGGTAAAATTATAAGTGAGGGATAATATGTTAATTACAAAATGGGGTAAAGCACTTGATAAAAATCATCCGCTTTGTGAATATCCGCGCCCACAATTTGTTCGTGACAGTTATATAAGCCTTAACGGAATGTGGAAATGTGCATTTTATAATAAGCCCGATTGTGAGGATGAAAAGTTCAGATACGATATTTGCGTTCCTTTTTCACCCGAAGCATATCTTTCCGACGTACATAGAACTTTAGAACCGGGCGAATACCTTATTTATAAAAGAAATTTTGTTATTCCGAAAGGCTTTAATAAAGGCAGAGTGTTTATAAATTTTGGCGCAGTTGACCAAATTGCCACCGTTTTTATTAACGGTAACAATGTCGCAACTCACAAGGGCGGATATACTTCGTTTAAATTTGAAATAACAGATTATGTTACCGACGGTGAAAATGAGATCAAAGTATCTTGCCTTGATTTTAGTGATGTTAATGCATTTTCACGCGGTAAGCAGAAAACAAAGCGAGGAGGCATTTGGTATACTTGCCAAAGCGGAATATGGCAAAGCGTATGGCTTGAATCAACACCGAAAAAATATCTTGAAAAAGTTAAAATAACACCGAATTATGATGAATCAAGCGTTTCGTTTAAATATTTCGGATGTGATGATGTTGAAGTTTCGATATATGACGGTGATAGCCTTATAGCTAAAACAAAGGATACAACCGTTTCAATACCTGATTTTAAATCGTGGTCACCCGAATCACCTTTTTTATATGATGTGGTTTTTTCGGCTTGCGGTGAAGAAATTAAATCATATTTCGGTATGCGCAAATTTTCTGTCGGCAATGACGGAAAAGGTGTTAAAAGATTGTTTTTAAACAATAAGCCTTATTTTCATAACGGTGTGCTTGACCAAGGATATTATCCTGACGGGCTTTTGACTCCACCTGCAAATGACGCTATGAAATTTGATGTTGAATATGTTAAATCAGCCGGCTTTAATATGATTAGAAAGCATATTAAAGTTGAACCTCTTTTATGGTATCATTATTGTGATGTAAACGGTATAATTGTTTGGCAGGATATGATAAACGGCGGAGGAAAATACGGACTTGAAATATCTGTAATACCGTTTTTGAATATTACGCTTAATGATAATAACTATTCTACTTTTAAGCGAACTGATAAAGAGGGTAGGTTACTTTATTATCAAGAGCTTGAAGAAATTTTAGATTCACTGTATAATTGCCCTTGCATTGCACTTTGGACTTTGTTTAATGAAGGTTGGGGGCAATTTGACAGCGCAAAAGCATATGATTTGATTAAATCACTTGATGATACCCGAATTGTTGATTCTTCATCAGGTTGGCATGATATGGGTAAAAGTGATGTTATTTCAAAACATATTTATTTCACACCGATTAAAGTTAAAAGCGGTGATAAGCCGTATGTTCTTTCAGAATTCGGCGGACTCGGATTTAAAATTAAAGGGCATACTTTTAATAATAAAATGTTTGGATATAAAGTCTTTTTCAGCTTCAATTCTTTAACCAAAGCATATAAAAGGCTTTTTGAAAAGACTATCATTCCTCAAATTAAAGACGGTTTGAGTGCCACCGTATACACTCAAATTACCGATGTTGAGGATGAATTAAACGGACTTTTAACATATGACCGTGAAATTCAAAAGGTAGATTTTGATACATTAAAAAAGATTAACGAAAGGGTTAAATTAAATGATTAAAGCAACTATTAAAACAAATAAAGGCGATATGAAATTCAATCTTTTAAGCGATACTGCACCAAAAGCAGTTGAAAATTTTGTTACTCACGCTAAAAACGGATATTATGACGGTCTTATTTTTCACCGTGTAATTAAGGACTTTATGATTCAAGGCGGTGACCCAACAGGCACAGGCTGCGGCGGTGAATCAATTTGGGGCAAGCCTTTTGAAGATGAATTTTCAATTGATGCAAGAAATTATTACGGTTCACTTTCAATGGCTAACAGCGGTCCTAATACTAACGGCTCGCAATTCTTTATCGTTCAGGCAAAGGAAGTGCCGAGTTCTCTTCTTGAGCAAATGGAAGAGCTTAAAGATAAGGGCTATCCGCAGGAAGTTATTGATAAATATAAAGAAGTAGGCGGTACACCTTGGCTTGATTTTCACCACACGGTATTCGGCGAAATTACAGACGGAACAGATGTGCTTGAAGATATAGCGGCAACCCGTACCGGTATGGGTGATAAGCCTGTTTATGATGTTGTTATTGAAACAATTGAAATAGAAGAGTGATTTTGACAAATTAACCCCTTCTCATTGGTTATAATAATCAGTGAGAGGGGGTATTTTTTGGTTATATATGTTGATGTACTGTTTGTTGTAAATTTTTTTATTACATATTTGTTGCTTTTTGCAACTTCTTTTTTAGCTAAATCTGAAATGAAGCAGTATAGGGCAATTATCGCTTCGCTTGCCGGTGGGTTATATTCGCTTGTAATTATTTGCGATAAACTTAATTTTCTTATATCCACTCTCGGTAAAATTGCTGTTTCAATATTGATTGTTTTTATAGCATTCGGGTTTAAACGCTTTACTGTTTTTTTAAAAAACTTTTTTGTTTTCTATTTTTCGAATCTTATATTTTTAGGTGTGATTTACGCTGTTTATATGTATTTTTCGCCTAATGGTGTAACTGTTAAAAATTCAAGCGTGTATTTCAATATTACTGCAACCCAGCTTGTTTTAAGTGCATTTGGCGCATACATTGTGACTTTTATTATTATTAAAATAACAAATCGCACGCTTGCTAAAGGTGAAATATACAGTTTGAGTATTTTTACGGATGATAAGGAATATAAGCTTTTTGCTTTTGCCGACAGCGGTAATAAACTTAAAGAACCTTTTTCGGATTATCCCGTGATTATTGTAGATAAATCAAAAATACCCGAAAAGTGTGAAAGGCTGATACCCTGTCAAACTGTTTCAGGCGAAGGAATGTTAAAAGCTTTTAAGCCGGATAAAGTGATAATATCAAGCTCAAAAAATAAAATTGAACTGACTAAAGTTTATGTTGCTTTTTCCGAGGTGAAGTCTAAAAGCTTTTCTGCCATCTTGTCTAATGAACTTATAAATATTTAAAGGTGATTATATGTTAAAATTTTTTAAAAAACTGTTTTTAAGGCTGTTTAAAAAGCAAAAGTGTTTTTATATCAACGGGCCTGAAACACTGCCGCCTCCTTTAACTAAAGAGGAAGAGCAGAAAATTATGAACGAACTTCAAAACGGAATTGAAGATAACCGTGAACTGCTCATTATTCATAATCTGCGCCTGGTAGTATACATAGCTAAAAAATTTGAAAATAAAACCACTTCAACCGAAGACCTTGTTTCTATCGGCACAATCGGATTGATGAAAGCGGTTAAAACTTTTAATCCGGAAAAAAACATTAAGCTTGCCACTTATGCTTCACGCTGTATTGAAAATGAAATTTTAATGCATTTAAGAAAAGTAAATAATATGAAAAGTGAAATGTCGTTTGATGAACCGCTTTCAATTGATTGGGATGGAAATGAACTTACATTGCGTGATGTATTAGGCACGGACCCGAATGATGTTTTTGAAGAAATTGAATATGATGATGAAAAAAGGCTTTTGCGTCAAACGGTAGACGCATTGCCTGAAAAAGAAAAGAATTTAATGGTTCTTCGTTTCGGCCTTGGCGGCGGCGAATGCCTTACTCAAAAACAGCTTGCAGATAAAATGGGCATTTCGCAGTCATATATCAGCCGGCTTGAGAAGAGAATACTTGAAAAAATTAAAAATGAATTAAATCGCCTGTCGGCATAAATACCAAATATTCCTTTTTCGCATAAGATAAAATGTAAAATAATTATTATGTGAAAGAGGAATTTATTTATGTCTTTATATATAAAAGTCGGCTCTATTACAAATGCCCAACGCTCGCAAAGGGCGTTAAGGCAAAGCGGATATAAATCTATAATTAAGAAAATCGAAAATCCGTCAAAAGAAGATGGGTGCGGATATATTGTAGTTGTCAACGCATACACGGAAGAACCTATTTTTATCTTGCAAAAAGAGGGAATACAGATTAGAGGTGTTGACAGAAAATGATATACCTTGATAACAGTGCCACAACTAATCCAAAACCTCAAGTTGTTAAAAACGCTGTTTCAAAAGCGATGAATTATTATAGCTTTAACAGCGGCAGGGGCGGGTATAAAGAATCAGTCAATACTTCAAATATGATTTTTACCGTGCGTGAAAAAATTGCAGATATGTTTTCGTTTTTACCTCAAAATATTGCATTTGTGCCAAATTGCACCTTTGCTTTGAACTATGCAATAAAAGGCATAGCTAAACCGGGTGACCATTTTATAATATCTAATCTTGAACATAATGCAGTTGTACGCCCTATCTATTCACTTTATGAAAAAGGTATTATTTCTTATGATGCGGCAAAATTTTCTTATGATAAGGAAGAAACAATAAATAATTTTAAAAGTTTAATTAAGGCTAATACTAAAGCAATTGTTTGTATGCACGCTTCAAATGTATTCGGCTGTGTTTTTCCAATAAAGGAGATAGGAAAGCTTGCACACGATAACGGTATTATTTTTATAGTTGACGCGGCGCAAAGTGCCGGTGTTTTGGATATAGATGCAGATAGAGATAATATTGATATTTTGTGCACACCCGGGCATAAGGGGTTGTATGCACCGATGGGAAGCGGTTTTATTGCAGTGGGTGACGGTATCACGCTTGATACAATTATTGAGGGCGGCACAGGCTCAATGTCAATGATACTTTCACAGCCGAAAGATTTGCCTGACAGATTGGAATCAGGCACGCTTAATAATGTCGCAATTTGCGGCCTTTCGGCAGGAATTGATTTTGTTAATAGTAAAAAGATTGATAATATTTATAATCACGAAAAGTCTTTGATGAATATGGTTTATAAAGAAATGTCAAAAAATGAAAATGTTACTCTTTATACTCCCGATTTTAAAGATGCTTTTTCAGCACCGATATTGTCTTTTAATTTTAAGGATTATCCGTCAGAAAAAACTGCATCGCTTTTAGCACAAAAAAATATTGCCACAAGGGCAGGGTTTCATTGCTCCAAGCTTGCACACGAAGCATTTAATACAAATGAGCGCGGAACGGTACGCATAAGCCCGAGCGTATTTACAAATTTTTCTGAATGTGAAATATTTATTAACACTTTAAAAAAACTTTAAAAAACTCAAATATTCACTTTATTTATCAGCAATCGTGTGATAAAATAAATAATAGTAAATAGTAATTAAGGAAGTTAATTATATGTTAGAGAAAATAAGTGATACATTTAATAAAATTTTAAGTGTATTTTCAACATTTGGCATATCGGATGCGCTTGATATTATTCTGGTTGCGATAATAATATATATTTGCGTGCGCATTATTAGGGAAAGCAGGGCAATGCAGCTTGCTAAGGGCTTTATTTTTGTTGCTATTGTTTATGGTATTGTTACCCTGCTTGATATGGAAGCGTCAAGTTTTATATTTAAAGCGATATTTTCTAATATTCTGATAATTCTTGTAATTCTTTTCGGCCCTGAAATTCGTAATATTCTTGAGCAAATCGGTAAAGGTGCAACATCAAAAAGTCTTAAATCGCTTATTCACCCGGGTGTTGCTGTGGATATTGCCGAAATTTCCGATTGTATAGAAGTAGTATGTAAAGCCTGTGCAAATATGAGCGATCAAAAAGTAGGTGCTCTCATTTGCTTTGAAAATGAAACACTTCTTGGAAATGTAATTAAATCAGGTACAATTCTTCAGGCAAAAGCCTCAAGGGAACTTGTTGAAAACATTTTTTATCCAAAATCACCGCTTCACGACGGAGCGTTGGTTATCCGTGACGGTAAAATTTATGCAGCAGGTTGTATTTTGCCGCTCACTAAAAAGCTTGTATCATCTTCGCTCGGTACAAGGCATAGGGCAGGTATCGGGCTTACAGAGGAAAGCGACGCTTTGGTTGTAATTGTAAGTGAAGAAACAGGTGCTATTTCTGTGGCAAAGGGCGGAATTTTGCAAAGGGATGTTTCATACGGTGACTTGAGAGATATTCTAACTACTCAGTTTATTCCGTCAGGTTCCTCCGATGATGATAAAATTATCAATAAGCTTGTAAGGAGGATAAAGAAATAATGGCAAACACAGATAATAAAAACAGCAAAAAATTCTCTTTAAGAAAGCTTGTTTATAATGATAAATATTTGATTGTATTTTCAATTATTACAGCTGTTATTATATGGATTTCAACATCAATGAGCCTTTCACCCGAAACTACCAAAAACATTACTGTTCCTGTTAATGTTGATTTCAGCAATACTGCAGCAGACCAGCTTGGTATCAAGTGTTATGGGGATACTAAAATTGATGTTGATGTAACTGTTAATTGCAAAAAATATCTTGCAAGGGATATTTCAGCAGATGATCTTAAAGTTCAGCTTCAAACAAATGCTGTAACATCTAAAGGAAATTATGAAGTGCCGATAACCGTTTCGTCTGTAAACGAAAATGCCGATTTCACTATTTCATCATATTATCCTACCGTGTATAAAGCTTACTTTGATGTAGAGGATGAAAAAACACTTGATATTGATTTGACTTATACCAACGATGATTTTGTTGCGGACGGTTATGTTATGGGCGAAACTTTGCTCAGTGAAAAAGTTGCAAAGGTAAAAGGGCCTAAATCATATGTATCAAAAGTTAAAAAACTTGTTGCAAATGTGGATATAGAAAATAAGCTTAAATCCACACAGTCTATTGATATTACCGCTGTGCCTGTTGATGCCAGCGGCAATGCAGTTGATTATGTATCGGTTGATACCGATTCCAAAAACCTTACTGTTACCATTCCTGTCTTAAAAGAAATGACATTGAATGTAACAAGTTCATTTACCGGCAAGCCGGACGGTGTTGATGAAAGCAAATTTGATGTATCATACAGTGTTAATAAAGTATCTTCCGCAGTTCTTGAAGATTCGGGAATTAAAGATGCAAATATAGGTAATATTGATTTTTCACAACTTAATGTCGGCAAAAATACTATTAAGTTTGATGTTACAACACTTGACGGAATAGTAATTCTTGATGATGTTAAGGAAATCACCGTTACCGTAAATGTGCCAAGCACCTATAAAACTAAAAGGATTGCGGTTAATAAAGATTCTGTAACTGTTACGAATGTACCTGACGGTTACAAAGCTAATGTTATTTCTATGAATTCAAAGGAAGTAACTGTTATAGGTTCACAGTCTAATCTGAATAATGATAAAATCGGTGTCGGAATGGTGGTTGATTTATCATCATATAAAAGTGATGATATTTCTTTAGGCAGGGATTACTATGATATAACACCAAATATCGAAAATTCATCAGGCTGTTGGGTTTACGGTGATTATAAAGCTCAAATTGAACTTGTTAAGAAATAGAATATATTATTTGAAAGGGCGCTTTTTACAGCGCTCTTTTGTTATGTTTGCGTTAAATTATTTTAAGTTTATGTTAAAAAAGCGATAAGAAGCTTTTACTGAATTTTTACTCATTTTTTACCGAACCTTGATTATATTTTAATTGTGGTGTTATACAATTAAGCCAACGAATTAAGAAAGGAGCGATAATATGAGCGAAAAACTTAAAACTGCATTGTCATCGGTATTAGCTGTGTCTCTTGTAGTATCAGTAATGACCGCTTCGGGATTTGCTTGCCTTGCAAGTGTTAATAACGATGATGATTATTCAAATGTACAATATACATATATTGAACAATGATTGCTGCAAGCAGTTGTAAATTGCTTACAGCATTTCGCTTATTTGAAGGTTAAATTATGAAAAATAATATTATATATACAGATGAATCTTTAGCTGTTGACAGCAAAAATACTTTTAAAGATAAGATAATCAAATTTGTCAATAAACACGCAGAAATATGGAAATTTATTAAATTTACTTTTACCGGTGCATCAACTTCGGTGCTGGAACTTGCTGTATTTTGGGTTTTGCAATATGTTGTTTTTAAATCTCTTAATGAAGTTCCCGTTACCGATAATGCTGTTCTTTCTTTTTTGGGAATTGAATATAAGGGATATATGTATTCATATTTTATTTCGGCAGTAATAGGCTATGCCGCAGCTTATATTATGAACAGAAAGCTGACTTTTAAAGCTGATGCTAATCCTATTCTTTCGACAGTTTTATACACCATTATGGTTATATGCACAATTACTTTTAATACTTGGTTTGGTTCTTTTTTGGGAACTCTCATTAAAAACAGCGGGCATGACAGCGTATTTATTGTATTGCTTACCAAACTTATTGTTATGACTGTTCCTACTCTTTGGACTTATCCGCTTAACCGCTTTGTTATTCACAGAAAGAAAAAAGCTTGATTTTGTATATTCTTATTTATTATAATTAAATAAAAAGCAAAGAAAGAGATAAGTATGAAATACAAACTTTTAGCCTGTGACCTTGACGGTACACTTCTTGATGATAATTCAAATGTTTCGGCAGAAAACTTAAATGCAATTGATGAAATGGTAAAATTAGGAGTTGAATTTGCGATTTGCACCGGCAGAACATACGATGAAATTCCTAAAGCGTTGCTTGATAATAAAAGTATCAGATATATTATTTATTCAGACGGTTCTGTAATTTTAGATAAAAATAAGAAGAAAAATATATTTGAGCATTATATTGATGAAATTACTAATAAAAAACTTTTTGAACTTTTATCAAATTATGATACTATGATTGAATTTTTTGATTTCGGAACACCCAAAACCGAAAAATCAAAACTGAATTTAAAATCATATGATTATTACAAGATAGATAAATATTATATTGAAACTATTGAAAATACAAGATTGGGTATTGATTCACTGAAAAACGAACTTCCAAATTTGAATCATACAGAACTTATAAATGTGTTTTTCAGTGATTTAGACGAAAGAAAAAAATGTTATGATATATTGAATTCATTTGAAACAATAAATTTCACCACTTCTATGGATAATAATATTGAAATTATGGCAAAAGGTGTTTCAAAGGGTGACGCATTGTTTAATTTGTGCAAACTGATCGGTGTTTCAAAAAATGAAACTATTGCAGTGGGTGACAGCTTAAACGATTTAACTATGTTTGAATTTGCTTCTTTGCCGATAGCTTCCGGTAATGCAAGCAAAAAAATTAAAGAAATAACTAAAAATGTTGCTTGCTCAAATAACGAGCCAATTGTTAAGTACATATTAGAAAACTTTATTAAATAAGAGGATAGAAATGGAAGGAAAAATACATTTTTTAAATACAGGTCATTCGGACTGTATCATTCTTGAAAGCTGCGGAAAAATTGCAATGATTGATTCGGCGGAAGATACAGACTTTCCGAAAGATAAGCCACACCTTAATTTAAAAGGATATGAAGATGTTGTAGTAAAATATCTATTTGATAATTTCAGTGATTCAAACCATAAGGTGAATATTGATTTTGTATTGGGTACGCACTGCCATTCTGACCATATAGGTGGTTTTGATACTGTAATAAATAATCCTGATATAAATGTTAAAACCGCATATTTAAAACCGTATAGAGAAGAAAATATTTGCCGGTATGAACGCGTCAGATGGGATAATTTGGAAGTGTATAACCAAATGCTTTGTGCAATAAAAAATAATAATGTGGAGCTTGTGGAAAGCTTTGATGAAAAAACCGTTACCCTCGGTAATTTTGAAATTGAGTTTTTTAACGGAAAATATAAGTCACATAAAATCAAGTTCGGCGAAAATGTAAACAGTGTCGGTACGCTTGTAAAAATCGGTAACAGCAAAGTATTTCTTGCAGGTGATATAAATTATAAAGCAGGGGATGAAAAGCAAATAGCCGATAAAATCGGCAAAGTAGACTTGCTTAAAGTAGGGCATCACGGTTATTTTTATTCTACTTCGTTTTATTTAGTAAAAAAGTTGATGCCTGATATTGCAGTGTTTTGCAATGAGATGAAAGGTGTATATCCCGATGTTAAGTATAAGCTTAAAAACATTTCAAAATCCAAGCTTTATGCAACAGTTGATTCAAACGGAATTATAGCTTGGCTTAACGGTGATGATATAGTTATCAAAGAAAATATTATGTAGCCCAACCTCCGTGTAATGCTACTATTACACGCTATTACACAAAAAGTCTTGAGTTTAACTTTTGTTTTACTCAAGGCTTTTGTTCTATTGACTTTTTTTATATATAAATGTATTATTAAAGTATAATTAGTTGATTTTTAATCAATATATTTTTGGAGGTAAAAATTATGAGTAAATATGACGGAACTAAAACACAAAAAAATCTTGAAGCTGCTTTTGCAGGTGAATCCGAAGCAAGAAATAAGTATACTTATTTTGCATCTGTCGCTAAAAAAGAGGGATTTGAGCAGATTTCGGATTTGTTTTTAAAAACAGCAAATAATGAAAAAGAACATGCAAAAATGTGGTTTAAGGAAATGGAGGGTATTTCAGATACCGCAACAAATCTTAAGGCGGCTGCCGACGGTGAAAATTACGAGTGGACTGATATGTACGCCGAATTTGCAAAAACAGCTGAAGAAGAGGGCTTTCCTGAATTAGCGGCAAAGTTCAAACTTGTTGCCGCAGTTGAAAAACATCACGAGGAAAGATACAGAAAACTTCTTGAAAATGTTGAAACAATGAAAGTATTTGAAAAAAGTGAGGTTAAAATTTGGGAATGTCGCAATTGCGGCCATATTGTAGTAGGCACAAAAGCACCTGAGGTTTGCCCGACTTGTAATCACCCGCAAAGCTTTTTTGAAATAAGCGCTGAAAATTATTGATATTAAGTATAATGATTAAGGGAGAAGCTTTCTCATAAAGCTTCTCCCTTTTTACTTTTTATCAAATACACTTGACAAAATAAATATAATGATTTTTAATAAAATTAAAACTTTTTATCACAAAAACGAAATTATAAGGGATTATGTATATATGATAGGACTTTTTTTAAATCTGATTGATACACAAACTGAAAAAGACAAATTTCAACTGCTTTATGATACATATTGTGACCTATTATATTGGATAGCACTCAAAAGAACGAACTGCATTGAAGATGCAGAAGAGTGCGTGCAGGAAACCTTTTTATATATAGCAAAACATTTTGATAAAATAGGCGAAATAAATTCAAAGAAAACAAAAATTTATTTATCCACAATTGTAACGGGATTTGCGATAGACATTTATAATAATTCGCAAAAAGCAAAATTTATTGAAATTGAAAACGATAATGAAACGGCAGATTTAAAATATTATGAAAGCTTTGGGAAAATTGAGCTTTTAGCAATTGTTGACGATGCATTGGATGAAGAAAACAGAGTGTTCTTTCATTTGAAATATTTGTATAACTATAAAAGCAAAGAAATAGCAGAAATTTATAATGTTAAAGATTCCTATGTGCGAAAAAGGTTAGAATACGCAAGAAATAAATTAAGAAAAATATTAGAGGAAAGGAAATGATGAAAATGTCGCAATTTGAAGAAGCACTGTGGCTTTCGGCTGAAAATTGGGCTGACTCTTTTTCTACCGACTTGCCAAAGCATAAGTTTAGTAAAAAGCACAACAAAGTAATAAATGATATAATTTACGGCAAGCAAGATAAGAAGATTAAACTGTCAAAAGGTACAATTAAAGTTTTGCTTATTGCTGCTGTTTTGCTTGCAATTGCGACTACGGCATTTGCCATTCCTCAAAGCAGAGAATATATTGTCGATAAATTTTCTAACCATTCGGAATACAATGTGGTTGATAAGAAAAAATCCAAAAGAGTAAAATCTTTAAATGTAAAATACATTCCTGCCGGATTTGAAAAAGGTGATGATTATTTTTCAAGAGATTTTTATATTAAAAATTATAAAAATGTTGATAAATCTTTTGTTGTTCAAAAGTTCGCATTATCAGGAAGCGTAGGATTTGATACGGAACATTACGAAACTGAAAATATCAAGATTAACGGTATTGATGCTGTATATTATAGGTCAAATAATAATGAAAAAGGAATAATTTTTAATGATGGAAATTACATTTACATAATAGAAGGAAATATAGAAAAAGACGAACTTGTGAAAAGAGCCGAAACTTCGGCTCTTTTTTATTTTTTTATCACAAAATGGAATTTTTTAGGGATTATGTATAATGAGGGGATAATTAGAGAGGAGGTGTGTATTGTGACTAAGCAAAAAAACAGACTCAAACAATTTATTCTGATTCTTTTATCATTTTTAATGATATTCAGTAATGTGTTTGTAGCTAATGCGGCTGTTAATTATGATAATGATGTTGCTCCCTTATATATAAATATTTCAAGTCATTTCGAAAAATTCGAAATATCAGGAATTAAAGCCATTTGTTCAGCTACGCTAAAAGCTAAAAATTCTGTTCCTTTAAAAATCAAAATGGAGTTACAGAAAGAAAAGTCGAAAGGTTACGAAACTGTTGAAACATGGACAAGTAGTAAGACAGAAACAGTTTTAGGTATGTCCGAATCAAGAAATATCAATGTTTTGTGTAACTACAGATTAAAAGTTACATTTACAGCAGGCAAGGAAACTGAAGTTGTTTATAAGTACCAATAGTGTTTATTAAAGCAATTGTGTTTTAAGAAAGGAGAAAAAATGAAAATAACAAATAAAATAATTTCTTTATTAGTAGTATAACTATAATTGTACCTAGTGGAACAATTACTGCTTTTGCTAATGAAATAAATATTTTAGAAAGGGTATGATTTAGTTAATAACTAATCATATAAGATAACTATGAAAAAAATTAACGGTAAAAAGTTATTGAAGAATTTTGTTATAGCATTATTGGGGGCAATTATAGGATATTTATTATATTATAGTGTCATAATGGAAGCTATACCGTTGTTTATCGAAAGTTCAGGTATTAAATATACTGTCGTAAGTATTTTGGCCCTTGTTATACTCGTAGCAGGATGTATAGTTGCTTTGAACTTAATCATCAATAAAAGAGTAAATAAGTACTTGTTTTTTACTATGTGTGTTACTTACTTTGCAATATTATTTGTTGCACTATTTTTACGATCTTCAATTGAACGAGTATTTATATTTAATCCCTTAACTGGTTTAATAGATACTTTTTCAAACTGGGAAATGGCAATTCAGAGCATAATGAATCTTGCTGTATTTATCCCAATGGGGTATTTTGTGCGAAAGCTAAAATACAGCAACCTTTTTATCTTTTCAATTGTAATTTCTTTGGCAATTGAGCTTATTCAGGTTGCAACAATGCGCGGATTTTTTGACGTTTTCGATATTTTACTTTATTTTATCGGGATTCATATAGGGTATTTTATATTTAAAAAATGGCAGATAATTGTGGAATAGACATTCTTATATTGATTGCAAATATTTTTATCGTTGAGTATAAAATCTCAGAATTGAAATCATCCTAACAAAAATTATATTTAAATATCTTATAACTCAAATTCAATTATAAAGGAAGGACTTTTAAATGAAAAAAACTTATTTTTTATCAAAGATTACAACTTGATATAAAAGAATTCTAATAGAAAACTCCCATAAAATAAACGATTTAAAGTCAAAATGTAAATCAAAAGGTATTATTGATGTCAGTGCTAGTTTTCAGGCTGGTATGAAATATAAGGAGGATGATAAGTGATTATTAGCGTTATATTGATTTTTGTGTTCTTGTTAATTTTAGCTGACTTATTCTTTTTGAATTACTTATGGATGAATTTTAATAACGAATTGTTTAATATATTTAATGTTTTATTGTTTGCATTATTTTTAGTATTTATAGTTTTAGCTATTATCAAATTATATAAACTGATTTCTGAAAAAAATATTAAAGTGTTTTTATTTGGATTGGTAATCATATTACTTATCGGTATAGGTTCATTTTTAACTGCAAATACAAAAGAGCAAGAAGTAGTTGGATTGACAAGTATAAGTGCAAAGGAAAAAGACGAAAAAGGTAATTACTATATAGTTTTAAACAATTTAGAATTGAAGAAATTTGTCAGAATTAAGTGTGATAAAGAAATATTTGACAATATCGAAACTAACCGCGATAAACTATATACTATTACTTATAGGTTTGGTTATTTCAACAATGATTACGGGAATTTAGGTAATATAGAGGAATACAAAACATAAAATAAATTGTAAAAATGCACAAAAATTGTATTGATATGATGAATTTTTTATTGTATAATAGGTATGTTACTAATTCGAAGGGAGCGTTTTTGTGTATGAGATACCCACAAATCGTTAAAAAAATGTCACTTGAACAAAAGGCAGCTTTTGTTTCAGGTTATGACTATTGGCATCTTGAGGAAGCACCTGAGCTTGGACTTCCTAAAATTATGATTACTGACGGACCTCACGGTTTGCGTAAAGCTAAAGGTAAGGATTATGTTCCTGCCGAGGGTGAGGAAAAGAAAGGCGGAATAGGCCTTGGAAATTCAGTTCCTGCAACTTGTTTTCCGCCGGCTGCTACTTCATCTTGCTCTTGGGATGAAGACCTTTTAAAGCAAGAGGGCGAAGCAATGGGCCAGGAATGTTTGAAAGAAAAAGTTTCAACTATTTTAGGCCCTGGTACAAATATTAAGCGTGCACCTGTTTGCGGTCGTAACTTTGAATATTTCAGTGAAGACCCATATCTTGCAGGTAAATGCTCTGCAAGTGTTATCAACGGTGTTCAGTCAAAGGGTGTAGGTACATCACTTAAACACTTTGCTTGTAACTCACAGGAAGCATTTCGTATGGTTCTTAACGAAGTAATTGATGAAAGAACAATGCGTGAAATTTATCTTCCTGCATTTGAAATTGCAGTTAAGGAATCACAGCCTTGGACTGTAATGAATTCATATAACAGAATTAACGGTATTTATGCATCACAAAATAAGCATCTTCAGCAGGATATTCTCCGTGACGAATGGGGATTTGAAGGCTTGATTGTTACTGACTGGGGTGCTTCTGTTGACAGAATTCCAGGCCTTGAAAACGGTACTGACCTTGAAATGCCAAGTCCAGGAAAACTTAACCAAAATAGAATTGTAGCAGCAGTTAAGAACGGCGAACTTGATGAGGCAGTGCTTGATGAAAGAGTTGACAATGTAGTTAATCTTATTATGAAATCAAAGCCGGCTCTTGAAAATGAACATACATTTGACCCGAAAGCTCATCACGCAATCGCGCAGAAAGTTGCAGAGGGTTCTATGGTTCTTCTTAAAAATGATGATAGAATTCTTCCTCTTAAAAAAGGACAGAAGGTTGCAGTTATAGGTGAAATGGCAAAAGCTCCTCGTTTCCAGGGCGCCGGTTCATCTGTTATCAATCCTACAATGCTTTCAAATGCATATGATGAACTTGAGAAGCTTGGTGTTGACCTTACATATGCACAGGGTTATTACAAGTCTGCTCCTACTAAAAAGGATAAGAACAGATTAAGTGATGCCGAACTTACAAATCAGGCTGTTGAAGCTGCTAAAAATGCTGATGTTGCAGTTGTATTTGTCGGCCTTACCGAAGATTTTGAAGGTGAAGGCTATGACAGAGAAACCATCAATATGCCGGCTAACCACAACGCTCTTGTTTCTGCTGTTGCTAATGCAAATCCTAATACAGTAGTTGTTCTTGCAGGCGGTTCTGTTGTTCTTATGCCATGGCTTAATGAGGTTAAAGGTCTTCTTAATTCAGGCCTTGGCGGTCAGGCTGGTGGTATTGCTGTTGCAAATATCCTTACCGGTGCTGTTAACCCATCAGGTAAAACATCTGAAACTTATCCAACTTCATTTGAAGCTAATCCTACTTTCGGTAATTATCCGGGCGGCCCTGTAACTTCGGAACATAAGGAATCCGTATTTATTGGTTACAGATATTACGATTCAGCTAATCTTGATGTTGTGTTCCCATTCGGTTACGGCCTTTCATACACAACATTTGAATACAGCGATATTAAACTTTCTGCTGATAAGATTAAGGATACATATACAGTAACAGTATCTTTCAAAATTAAAAATACAGGTGATGTAGACGGCGCAGAAATTGCACAGGTTTATGTAGCTGATAAGGAATCTACAATTTATCGTCCTGTAAAGGAACTTCGTGCATTTAAGAAAGTATTTCTTAAAGCAGGCGAAGAAAAGGAAGTTTCACTTGAACTTTCAAAGAGAGCTTTCGCATTCTATAATGTTAATATCAATGATTGGTTTGTTGAAACAGGCGATTTTGAAATCATCGTAGCTGCGTCAAGCCGTGACCCTAAGCTTACTGCTGAAATCAATGTTGAATCAACAGTAGATGCTCAAGTTCCTGATTACAGGCAGACAGCTCCTAATTATTATAACAATGTTGCTAACATTACCCGTGATGATTTTGCTGCTGTTTACGGTGAACTTCCAAATCCTGAAATTGATACAAATAAGAAGATTGACCTTTATTGCTGCCTTAATGATGCACGCCATACAAAATGGGGCGGTAAGCTTTGCAATATGATTACAAAGATTATGAGTGGTATGGGTTCAGATGCAAACGGTGACGGTAAAATGCTTGCAGCTATGGCTACTCAAATTCCGATTCGTAACTTTATAGCTATGAGTATGGGCGTATTCTCGCCAAAGATGGCTGACGGTCTTCTTATGATGCTCAATGATGATGAATCAAGCTTTGTTGGTTTTAATAAGATTTTCTGGAGACTTGGTGGCGCACTTACAAGACTTCCGGCACTCCTTAAATCTATTTAACAGTTAGACTGTCGATAAAGCGGCTAAAGCGCGCCTATTAAAGTAAATATACATTTCTGCCTCCCTTGTAAAGGGAGGTGGGTGCAACTTGTTGCACTCGGAGGGATTGTGAAAAAATGGCTTGGACATCGAGTCCAAGCCATTTTTGGCGCTTTCCGTCTTTTGCTCGGGGGCAGTACCATCGTACAGCTCCCACTCGCAAAATACGAAATTTATCTCACTTTCTCAAAGTCTATCAGCGTGTAGAAATTTATAATTTTGCTTTTTCTACACGCTGGCGGCTTGAAATTTAAGTTCAAGCCGCTCATTTTATAATATTCAGTTTCTTTCAGGTGGAGTGTAAAGGTGAATTCTGCCCGCATCATTAAAGGCTTTTAAAGTCATAACGCAAATAGGAACGATAAACATACCCATAAAACCGAAAAGCTTTAATCCAAAGTAAAGGCCCGCAAGGGTAACAAGCGGATTAACACCGAGTGAATCGCCCACGATTTTAGGCTCAATATACTGGCGAATTACCGTAATAACAGCGTACAAAATAAGCAAGCCTACGCACTGCCCAACATTGCCCGAAACAAGTGCGATAAGCGACCACGGAATAAGAATACCGCCCGAACCTGCAACAGGAAGAATATCAAACACCGCAATACAGATTGCGATAACGAAAACATAGCTGTTATTCATAACGCCGATTAAATTAAGGATAGTTAAACCAAGGAAGTTTTCGCAAAATGTTATAAACATTATAATCCCGTAAGCCCTGCACATTTTAAGAATAGTTGATGAAAAGATTTTTTTAGTTTCACTTAAAAGATTTTTATGCTTATCAGGAAGTTGAAGCTTAATAAATTTAACTACCTTTTTATAATCCTTTGTAAAAAGTATCCACGCAATAACTCCGATTACAACGCCGATTAAAATTGACGGAATATTTTTAACCACGCTGTACACGCCGCTGATTCCGTTTGACAGGCCGGAGGTAATTGAACTCATATTTATTCCGAGTTTTGATACATCAAAATCATTTATAAGATTGCCGAAAAACTGTGTTATATTTTCCGACACGCTTGTATAAATACTGTCAGGCAAAAATTTAATGGCTTTTAAAATTTCATTTTGCAGAGTAACAAGAAAAGTCGGCAAATCATTAAGCTGCTCGCCTAAAAAAGAAATGAAATTACCTATTTCTCTAAACAAAGTCGCAATAATTGAAATAACAGGGCCTAAAATAATTGCAACGCACAAAAGCACAAGAACGATTGACCAAAAAGAATGCATTTTATTTTTAGTCTTTTTATCAAGCCAGCCAAGCGGCCTTTGCAAAATCACTGCAAAGAAAAACGAAAGCAAAAACGGTGCAGCAATAACGAAACAATATTTAAAAAACACATAAACAAGACCTATAATTGCCATAACATAAACAAGGTCAATTAAAAAATCTCTCCTTTTTGCTACTTTTGGATTCATATACAATACTTCCTTTTGTTAAATATATACATTATTTTAATGTAAAACAGGCGGTTAATCAAGTAATTTTGATAGAAATTAAGATTTTTTTAAATTTATACTTGATACTTATCAACTTTTTTGTTAATATATAGAAAGTGTTTTTCACAGTAACACAACTGTGCGCACACGGAGGACACATTTTATTATGGAAAAGATAAATTTCTATTTAATAAATGCAAGCATAGTGCCTGACATATATAAAAAAGTGATAAAAGCCAAAAGCCTGCTTGCAAGCGGTGAAGCAAAAAGTGCGTCACAAGCGGCAAAAATGGCAGATATATCACGAAGCGCATACTATAAATATAAAGATGCGATTTTTGAATATCACGGCGACGACAGCAATGACACAGCCACAATCAACGCAAAACTTATGGATAATGCCGGCGTGCTGTCATCACTTATGGCGGAGCTTTATAAAGCCGGTGCTAATGTATTATCTGTTAACCAGAGTGTACCTATTCATTCGGTAGCAGATGTTTCCGTAACTGTACGAATTGCCGAAATGGCAATTACAAAAGAGGAGTTACTTAATTCAATAGAAAAAATCGACGGTGTAAATTCCGTTGTTTTATCATAGGAGGTAGAAAATATGAAAGTTGCTGTAATGGGCTACGGAACAGTAGGTTCAGGTGTAGTTGAGGTAATTGAACATCACAGTGATATTATTCCAAAAAGAACAGGTGGCAAAACACTTGAAATTTCACACATTCTTGATTTGCGTGATTTTCCAAATGACCCACATAAAGATTTATTTACCAAGGATTTCAACGATATTTTAAATGACGATGAAACCAAAATTGTTGCCGAAACAATGGGCGGGGTTAACCCGGCATTTGATTTCACAATGAAGCTTCTTAAAGCAGGTAAAAGCGTTGTAACATCTAACAAAGAGCTTGTTGCACAAAGAGGACTTGAACTTTTACAGGCTGCAGAAGAAAGCGGAGCAAACTATTTGTTTGAAGCAAGTGTAGGCGGCGGAATTCCTATTATTCGCCCGCTTTGCCAGTGCCTTGCCGCTAACTATATTGAGGGCATTGCAGGTATCTTAAACGGTACTACAAACTTCATTCTTACTATGATGATTGAAGAGGGAATGTCATTTGAAGAAGCGCTTAAAATAGCGCAGGAAAAAGGATATGCGGAAAAAGACCCTACCGCCGATGTTGAAGGCCACGATGCATGCAGAAAAGTTTGCATTCTCGCTTCCCTTGCATTTGGCAAGCATGTATATCCAAATCAGGTTGAAACCGAGGGTATTACAAACATTTCGCTTGAAGATGTATCATACATCGAAAATGCAGGCGGTGTAATCAAACTTCTCGGCCAAATCAAATATATTAACGATAATGAAATCGCCGCATTTGTAAGCCCAGCTGTTGTATATAACGGTTCACAGCTCGCAAGCGTTAAAGATGTTTTCAATGCAATCCTTGTAAGAGGTGATGCAGTCGGCGATGTATGCTTCTACGGCCCGGGTGCCGGCAAGCTTCCTACCGCTTCCGCTGTTGTAGCCGATATTATTGACTGTGCAAAGCACAGTGACAGAAAGAAGATTTTCGGCTGGGGCGAAGGCTCGGAAAACTATGTAGTTGACTACAAAGAAAAGATTGAAATGCCGTTTTATGTTCGTGCAAAGGCAACTCCAAATGAAGTAAATTCAAAATTTGCGGATGTTAAATTCCTTTCAAGAAAAGGTCAGCCAAGTGACGAAGTTGCATTTATCACAGATTATATGACAGAAAACGAACTTAACAAAAAGCTTGACGATATGAATGTTATCAACACAATTAAAGTTACAAACTACTAATCAATATAATTTTCGGAGGATTACAAATCTATGGGACTTATTGTTCAGAAATTCGGTGGTTCTTCAGTAGCAAACGCCGAAAGAGTAATGAATGTTGCTCGCATTGTTACCGAAACATACAAGCAAGGCAATGATGTTATTGTTGTTGTATCGGCACAAGGTGATACAACTGACGACCTTATTGAAAAGGCAAACGAAATCAACCCAAAAGCAGCTAAAAGAGAGATGGACCAGCTTTTAACCGCAGGTGAGCAAATTTCTATTTCACTTCTTGCTATGGCAATTGAAAAGCTCGGTTTTCCTGTAATCAGCCTTTTAGGATGGCAGGCAGGATTTAACACAAATTCAATCTACACCTCGGCAAGAATTAAAAACATTAAGCCTAACAGACTTCAGGCTGAAATTGCAAAGCGCAACATAGTTGTAGTTGCAGGTTTCCAGGGTATTAACAGATATGACGACCTCACCACATTGGGCAGAGGCGGTTCAGACACATCGGCAGTTGCAATTGCAGCAGCACTTAAAGCCGATAAATGCCAAATCTTTACAGATGTTGAAGGTGTTTACACCGCTGACCCGAGAAAAGTTGAAAATGCAAAGAAGCTTAAAGAAATCACATATGACGAAATGCTTGAACTTGCAACACTCGGCGCACAGGTACTTAATAACCGTTCAGTAGAAATGGCTAAAAAATACGGCGTTGAACTTGAAGTTTTATCATCATTAAACCCGATACCGGGTACAATCGTTAAGGAGGTAACAAAAATGGAAAAAATGCTTATTAGGGGCGTAACAAAGGATAAGGATGTAGCACTCGTATCAATTCTCGGCTTGCAGGATACACCGGGCATTGCTTTCAAAATCTTTTCAAAGCTTTCTGCTAAAGAAATAAATGTTGATATTATTCTTCAATCTTTCGGCAGAGACGGAACAAAAGATATTGTATTCACCGTAAGCAAAGATAACGGTCCTGTTGCTGTTGAAATTCTTGAAAGCTTCCTTGATAACTGCAAAATCGTTTGCAACACCGAAGTTGCAAAGGTTTCAATCGTAGGTGCAGGTATGGAAACACATCCGGGTACAGCATCAAAAATGTTTGAAGCTCTTTATGAATCAAACATCAACATTCAAATGATTTCAACATCAGAAATCAAAATTTCTGTAATTATCGACGCTGAAAATGCTGACAGAGCAGTATCTGCTGTTCACAAGGCATTTATTCCAAATGACTAATCGGTAAAATATTCAGGCTGTTTCGCATTTATTGTGAAACAGCCTTTTTGTTTACTGTTTTTTAATTATTGATTTATTTCTTGTTTTTAATTATTATATATAGTATAATAAATTTAAATATTGATATTGATATAGAAACGGTGCAAAATGAAAATACTTACTATTGGCGATATTGTTTCAAAACAGGGATGTGAATATTTAAGAAGCACTCTCCCCTCTCTTAAGCGTGAGCTTGGGGCAGATATTGTAATTGCAAACGGTGAAAACTCGGCAGTCGGTAACGGAATTTTACCGCAAAGTGCAGAATTTATACTTGACTGCGGCGTTGATTTAATCACACTGGGCAATCACAGCTTAAAAAGGCGCGAAATATACGATTACCTTGATTCTTCCGCTCCTATAATCAGGCCGGCAAACTACCATTCAAGCGCACCGGGCAGAGGAATGGAGATAATAGACAAAGGCTTTTGCAAAATAGCGGTAATCAATCTTCAAGGTGCAGTTTACCTTGACCCTATTGAAAATCCGTTTTCCGTAATTGATAAATTGACTGAAAGTGCAAAAGACCAAGGCGCAAGCATAATTATAATTGATTTTCACGCTGAAGCAACTGCCGAAAAAAGAGCAATGGGATTTTATGTTGACGGTAAAGTTTCGGCAATTTTCGGCACACACACCCACACACAAACAAGTGATAACCAAATTTTGCCTAACGGCACGGGATATATAACGGATATTGGAATGACCGGACCGTATTACAGTGTTTTAGGCGTAGCACCGAGTTGCGCAATCGAAAAACTTAAAACGGGGCTTCCTACCCGCTTTGTTAACGAAGACGGAGTTTGCGTGCTTGAAGGATGTTTATTTGATATTGACGAAAAAAGCGGAAAAACCGTTAATACTAAACTTATCAGGAGGTAACTATGGCGAAAAAAATATTCGCTTTAATTATGGCGACAGTTTTGATTTGCTGTGCTTTCACCGGCTGTTCACCGCAAAGCAGTGAAAACAAAGCAAGCGACACTGTTTTGGCAACTAAAAAAGTTACCGATAATTCTAACTTTAAATTAAGCTATACTCAATCTGACAGCCTTGACCCATTCAAAGCTAAAACACAAAATAACCAAGTGCTTGCTTCACTTGTGTTTGAATCGCTTTTTGACCTTGATGAAAGCTATGAACCGATTTTGAATATCGCTTCATCCTACGAATTTACCGATAGCAAAACCATAAAAGTTAAATTTAATACAAACATTGCATTTTCAAATGGTTCGCCGCTTGAAGTTGAAGATATAATTTATTCTTTTAATGCGGCTAAAAAATCACCGGCTTACGGTAACAGTTTAAAATATTTTGACTATGCGTCAAGAAATGCAGAAGACTGCGTGGTTTTTTACCTTAAAAAGCCAAATCCGAATGCAGTTAATCTTTTAACATTTCCGATTGCAAGCACAAATGATGATGAAAACGGTTATCCAATCGGAAGCGGAAGATACAAATATGTAAAAAAAGACAGCAAAACTTATTTAAAAGCAATTGTAAGTGAAAACTTTAACCCATATATTACAACAATAAATCTTGTTAACATTGCATCGGCAGATTCAATTGACAATGCGGTTAACATCGGCAATATTTCATACGCTTTTCGTGATTTAAGTTCAAGTGTAAACAAGCGAATCACCTGCACCAAAAAGCTTGTAAATATGAATAATCTTGTTTATATCGGAATTAACTCATTATCGGGAATAACCGCAAATGCGCAAATCAGAAAAGCGATTTCACTTGCGTGTGACAGAACAGTATTTGCACAAAGTGCATATAACGGATATGCCACTGCGGCAACATCACCGTTTAATCCGCAGGCTTCAATCGCACAAAACGTTAAAATTTTTTCAAGCGAAGCTGATTCAATAACTGCAAAGCAGGCATTAAACCAAAGTATGATTGATTCAAAAGAACTAAAAGTCAACATTTTGGTTAATAAAAATAACAACCGCATTGCGTGCGCAACCCTGCTTAAAAATCAGCTTGAAGCAATCGGATTTACGGTAACAATTGATGAAGAGGGCACAAAGGAATACACAAGGCGAGTTAAAAATACGGAATTCAACCTTTATATCGGTGAAGTAAAGCTTTCTGACGATATGTGCTTATATCCGTTTTTTGATGATAAATCAGGCGGAGTAAGATATGGGATTGACAATAAAAATTTGACTTGCGACGACCTTTATTCTGCCTATCTTGCAGGTGAATGTGATCTTGGCAAGTTTATACTTGCTTTTAACGAGGAAATGCCGTATATTCCTCTTGTATACAAAAAGGGAATGATATGCTATACTAAAGCCATGAGTGGCGATATGCAAGGTTATTGGGGTAACTTTTTCTCAAATATCGACACTTGGCGTTTTGAATAATTATAACGGAGGTAATACTTATGATAAAGCTTGAAAATCCAAACGGATTTATTGAAGTAACTAACAATTATTTTGCCAATCTTGTGGGCAGAGCTGCGCAAAGCTGTTTCGGCGTAACAGGAATGGTTAATTCAAATGCGTACCAAAGCATAAAATCCGTATTGAAAAATAAAAGTGCAAAAGAAAATTTAGACCAGGGTGTAACAGTAAAAAGCATAAATGAAGATTTAATTATTGAACTTCATATTTCTGTTTCATACGGTGTTAATATCAGCGCAATTGTTGAAAGCATAGTAAATAAAGTGCGCTACACAGTTGAAGAAGCAACTGATTTAAAAGTATCAAAAGTCAATGTGCACATTGACGCACTCAACTAAGTTAATAGGAGATTTTAATAAATATGATTACAGGTTTACTGTTTAGAGATTCTATTATCTCTGCTGCAAATAATATTTCAAACAGCAGGCAGGCTGTTGATGCGCTCAATGTATTCCCTGTTCCTGACGGTGATACAGGCACAAATATGAGTATGACTATTACTGCCGCCGCTAAAGAAATGGCAACGCTTGCCGATGACTGCACAATTGAAGAAGCATCATCAAAATGCGCGTCTTCCCTTTTAAGAGGTGCAAGGGGTAATTCAGGTGTTATTCTTTCACTTATTTTCAGAGGTTTTTCAAAAGGCTTCAGGGGTTTGGAGTCGGCAGGTGCAAAAGATCTTGCAAATGCACTTAAAGAGGGTGTTGACGCGGCGTACAAAGCTGTAATGAAACCTACCGAAGGAACTATTTTAACAGTAGTTCGCCTTGCAAGTGAAGCTGCGCAGGAAATGGCAAAAATTCAGGACGACCCGCTTGAAGTCGGCTTTGCGGCATTGACTGCGGCAAAAGAAGCTCTTGCCAAAACGCCGGAACTTTTGCCTGTTCTTAAAAAAGCCGGTGTGGTAGATGCAGGCGGACAAGGTCTTGTACTTGTTTTTGAAGGAATGGAAAGTGTTTGGCGAAACGGTGTTATAGTTCAGCCGCTTGACGGCTCTGGTGTTACACCTGTTTCAATGCCTTCAAAATCAACTGTTGCAAATGCAAGCGACGATATTGAATTCGGCTACTGCTCTGAATTTTTGATAGAAAAAAATGACAGTGCAAAAGAAAAAGACCCGCTTAAACTCAGGGCTTATCTTGAATCAATCGGTGACTGCGTAGTAGTTGTTGACGACAGCAGTATTATCAAAGTACATGTTCATTCAAACGAACCGGGTAATGTTATTCAGGCAGGGCTTAAATACGGTCAGCTTATTAACATTAAAATTGATAATATGAGATACCAGCACGCAAACGCAGATGTAGGTGTGAAGGATGGTGAAAAGCCGGTTGAACCCGAAGTATGCGAACCTGAAAACGAATACGGATTTGTTGCCGTATGTGCAGGCAGCGGACTTGAAGAACTTTTCAGTGACATCGGCGCAGATACAATAGTAAGCGGCGGACAAACTATGAACCCGTCGACAGATGATATTTTAAGCGCAATCGAAAAAACTCCGGCAAAAGTTGTATATGTATTACCTAATAACAAAAACATTATAATGGCAGCTGAGCAAGCAGGCCCGATGGCGAAAGACAGAGATGTAAGGGTACTGCCTACAAAAACTATTCCGCAGGGCATTTCCGCTATGCTTTCATTTGATGAAACTGCAAGTGCAGACGAAAACCAGATGAATATGATTTCTGCATTTGAAAATGTGGAAACGGCTCAGGTTACCTTTGCCGCAAGGGACAGCGAAGTTGACGGAAAGCCTATAAAAAAAGGCGAAATTATGGGCCTTTGCAATGGAAAAATCAAATTCATAGGCGAAAGCGTTACCGATATTGCGATTAAATCCACACAAAAGCTTTTCAAAAAGGGCGAACATTCACTTATCACAATCATTTTCGGTGAGGGTGCAAGTGAAGAAGATGCGGCAATAGTTGAAGAAGCACTTTCAAAGAAATTTGGAAACGATGTTGAAATCAGCATTGTAAACGGTAATCAGCCTATATATTATTTTATCATTTCAGTGGAGTAAGCTATGCTGAATTTAGATAGCAATATTCAATTTATTAAGGGTGTCGGCGAAAAAAGAGCCAAGCTGTTTAACAGTCTTGGCATCTTTTGCGTTGACAGCCTTATTCATTTTTATCCGCGAAAATATGAAGATTGGTCGGCAAGCAAAAACCTTGAAGCAGTTAAAAGCGGAGAAACAGTCAGTATAAAAGCAACGCTTATCACACCGGTTAAAGAAGCGATGATAAGGCGTGGCTTAACTCTTTTTAAGTGCAAGTTTTCAGACGGTGAAAATGTGATCAGCGTCACAATTTTTAACAATAAATACCTTGCAAAATCTTTACGCATTTACGAGGATTATTACTTATACGGTAAAATAGAAAAAAGTCTGCTTAATTTTTCTATGAATTCACCTAAAATCGAAAAGGCAGAAAATATACTTGCCATTCAACCGGTTTACCCGGCGAAAGAGAAGCTCACTTCCCGTTCAATCTCTAAAATAATGAAAACCGCACTTGACGAACTCGGCGAGATTGAGGAAACATTAGATGATGAGATAATGCAAAAATATAGCCTTATCTCTCTTGATAAAGCTATCAAAAACATTCATTTTCCAAACAGTGCAGACGATTATTTGCCGGCAAGAAAAAGATTGATTTTTGAAGAACTATTAACACTTCAACTCGGTTTACTGAAACTGAAAAGCAATAAAAAAAGCGAAACTGCGTTAGTGATAAAAGATGATTACAGCAGTGAATTTGAAAAGCTTTTACCTTTTAATTTAACCAATGCACAAAAAAGGACAATTTGTGAATGTTTGCAGGATATGAAAAGCAAATATCCTTGCAACAGGCTTGTACAGGGTGATGTAGGCTCAGGCAAAACCGCAGTTGCGGCAAGCTTGATATATTCCGTTATTAAAAACGGATACCAGGCAACTATGATGGCACCCACAGAAATACTTGCCACCCAGCATTATGAAAGCCTATTAAAAATTCTTGCCCCGGCAGGTATAAATATTCGCCTTTTAACAGGTTCAACACCGGCAAAAGAGAAAAAAGAAATAAAAAAAGCTTTGTTTGACGGTGAGATTGATTTAATTATCGGCACACACGCATTGATACAAAATGATGTTGCATTCAAAAATCTTGCCCTTGTTATTACAGATGAACAGCACCGCTTCGGTGTTAAGCAAAGGGCACAGCTTGCCGAAAAGGGTGAAGATGTACACACAATTGTTATGAGTGCTACCCCTATTCCCCGAACACTCGGTTTGATTTTATACGGCGACCTTGATATAAGCATTCTTGATGAACTTCCGCCCGGCAGGCAGGAAATACGCACGGATGTTGTGGATTCACGCTATCACAAAAGGCTTTATAAATTTATCAAAGACGCTATTGCACGCGGTGAGCAGTGCTATATAGTTTGCCCGGCTGTTGAAGAAAACGAAACAAATATTAAAAGTGCCGAAGAACTTGCAGATGAACTTGCAAACGGTGAATTTAAAGGCTATAATCTCGGAATACTCCACGGCAAAATGAAACCTAAGGATAAAGAAGCAATTATGAAATCCTTTGCAAGCGGCAAAGTGAGCTTACTTGTTGCCACAACGGTAGTAGAAGTCGGTGTGGATGTGCCAAACGCAACAATTATGGTTATTGAAAATGCAGAGCGTTTCGGCCTTTCAACCCTGCACCAACTGCGTGGCAGAGTAGGCAGAGGCAATAAAAAAAGTTACTGCGTGCTTGTATCCGACGCAAAGGGCGAAACCGCACGCGAAAGGCTTATGACTATGAAAAAGTACAGCGACGGCTTCAAAATTGCAGATACAGACCTTAAACTTCGCGGACCCGGTGACTTTTTCGGCTCACGCCAGCACGGTTTGCCCGAACTCAAAATTGCAGATATGGTTGAAGATATGGACACCTTGCAAAACGCACAAGAATGTGCAAAAAGCATCTTGAGAAATGATTTTTCACTTTCAAACCACCCTGCCCTTAAAAATCAAATGAACAAAATGTTTGAAAAGATTAAGAATTAAACAGCTTTTTTTCTTGAATTCAAATCAAGCACGCTTACAAAACATCCGATTATAAGCAGAACCGACAGGGTGATATTTACGCTTGTGAGCTTTACGGGTGTTGTGCTGTTTGCAAAAACAGGCACTTCAAGCGGAAAAATGCGCAGCATTATTTTCATAACAAAATATGAAAGCACGCTTGATATAAGGCGAAAAAGCAAAAATTCAAAATAGCTCATTTTTATTTTTCTTAAACTTTGCGATATTTGCAAATGGATACAAATTCCGCCAAAGGAAAGAAAAGCAGCGGTAAGCGGCAGGGAAAAATCACCGCCGCACACACCGTTTGTAATTTCAAGAAGCGGCAAAACCGGCTCAGGCATTTTAAAAATATTGCTTAATGCAGAAAACAAAACAATATATGCGGTTATCACAATCACACTTTGCGAAGCTTTCGGCGCGGCAAGTGTAAGTGCATCACCCAAAGGTACATATTCGGTAAGTGAATATGTACTTTTTTCTATCCTTTTTTCTTTAAACGAAAGTGCAAAGCCGATTATAAGCGATGAAATAACATTTGATAAAAACAGCATTATGCCTATTTTGGTGTTGCCGAAAGAGGCACTGCCGACTGCGGTGATGATAAACCCACATCCGCCGCAAAAATTAAAGCACATCATCCTTTTAGCTTGATTTGAGTCTATTTCACCGGCTTCAAAAAGTTCATCACACAGCAATGCACCGGTAGGATAACCGCCCACAAGTCCGAAAAGCAGAGCAGAAAGCGAACTTTCGGGCAGGTTAAACAAAACCCTTGAAAGAAAACCGAATATTTTAATAAACACGCTGTTTGAACTTGATTTCATAAAAGTTAAAAAAATAATAAGAAGCGGCAAAAGCGACGGGGTAACAGTATTTAATGCAAGCTTTAACCCGGCATATGCACCGATGCGTGCATTTTTAGAAAAAAGAATAAATATCAACGAAAAAAGCATCAATATCACTGTTTGAAAAGCCGATAGTGTAACACTTTTGATTTTCATTTTAACCACCACTAATAATATGGCGAAAATTTACATTTTATACAAAATAATATATATTGATTATATTTTTGATATATAGTATAATAATTAAACTATCTTAGATTGGAGATAAATTATGGATAATAAAATTCCAAATATGGATTATGATGCCGACGAGGTTATCAATGAATTCAAAGAAAAAATCAAATGGCCGAAAAGCGATGAAGTAACAGCCATAGTAAAGCCGTCTAAAATGCCACTTCGTGTATTTATTTCACTTATTATCACAGCAATAGCCGGCGGTGTGGCATACTATATGATGCTTCCTGCTTTCAATATTAAAGATACGCAAATGTATCTGTTTTTACTTCTTCTTGTTGTTGTATTTATGGCGGCATTCGCCCTTGTGTGCAGAGCTAACAAGAAAATTGAAAGAAAAGAATATGTCAAGAAAAAATCATTAGTTCCCGTTATAATTGCAGGCGTGCTTGTAGTTATTATGGCAATAGGTTATGTTACCGGCGTAACACTTTTCCGTGCTAAATCTTACAGTGAGCTTCTCACGATAAGTGACGGAAACTTTGAAAAAGATTTTAAAGACATCAGCTATGACAAAGTGCCGAGGCTTGACGCCTACCGTGCACACGCACTTGCCGACCAGCAGTTAGGTTCTCTTGAGCAGTACAAGAGCCAATATGTTGTAAGCGATAATTCAACACAAATCAACTACAAAAATACTCCTTGCAGGGTTGCATATCTTCAATATGCCGATTTCTTCAAATGGATGAATAATACTAAAAACGGTACACCGGCATATATGCTTATTGACCTTGTAAGCCAAAAAGTAACAGCAGTTAACTGCGTTGACAAATTCGGTGAGGGCATTAAATATTCCCCTGCCGAACTCTTTAATGAAAAGCTTATTCGTCATCTTCGTTTTCAGTATCCAACCGCACTTCTTGATACTCCTAATTTCGAGATTGATGATAATATGCACCCATATTGGATTACAGCAGTACTTGATAAAACTATCGGCCTTTACGGCGGTACTGATGTAAAGGGCGCAATTATTACCGACGCTCTTACAGGCAAAAGCAAATACTATGATATTGAAACAGTTAAAACAGATAAAAGTCTTAACTGGATAGATGTAGTTTACAGCGAATCACTTGTACTTGAGCAATATAACTACCACGGTAAACTTCAAAACGGTTTCTGGAACTCACTCATTTTCCAAAATGATGTAAACATTGCTTCAACCGGCAGCGGTAACATTGCTATGGATGATGATGTTTGGGTATTCACAGGTGTAACCTCTGCTGAAAGCGATTCTTCAAACTTCGGCTTCATTCTTATCAATCAGCGTACAAAAGAAGCAAGATATTACAAGAGCGCGGGTGCTACGGAAATTTCCGCACAGCAATCTGCTACCGACGCAGTACAGAACTACGGATATCAGGCAACATTCCCTATCTTGCTCGGAATTGACGGTAACCCAACATACTTTATGTCGCTTTACGGTGACAGCGACACCGTTAAAGGCTATGCATTTGTAAGCCTCAAGGATAAAACAGTAGTAGGTACAGGGCTTCTCGACACCGCAAAGAGTGACGCAAGAGCGCTTAACAATGCGATTGGAAGTTATATTGACGCTCTTAAAGAAAAGGGTATTGCCGATAATGTGGATAAATCAAATATCATTGTAGATGAAAGCGAAATTTCAGGCTCAAATCAAAATGATATTACAAATAACACTGACAGTAACAGCATAACTGAAAGTGAGCAAAAGCCAAGTGCAAACGAAACTACCGCTTCAGGCACAATTACAGGTACGGTTGACGATATTAAAACAAGCGTTAACGACGGTAATTCGGTTTACTATATCAAAGTTGACGGTAAGTATTACTACATCAATGTAGGCGACTGCATGGAAGTAATGCTTGTTAATAAGGGTGATACGGTAGAAATCACAACCGACGGCGGCAAAGGCACATTTATCGCAGCAAAGAATATAACAGTTAAATAAAAACACAATTTTAAAAAGGATGCCAATCGGCATCCTTTTTAACTGTCGAAAAAGGTGGCTTGAACATAGTGTTCAAGCCACCTTTTTTCTCACTTTCTAAAAATCTCTGCCAGCGTGTAGAAATCTATAATTTGATTTTACTCAACTTCCTTTTGTTTACGCATTTTATTACACATTAACAGTGAATTTATAGCCCTGTTTTTGTGCTTCGTCGATAACTTTGCCTAAAACGGAAGCGTTTGTTTTGCTGACTGCGTGAAGAAGCATTATTTCACCCGGGTGAAGATATTTTGTAATTTCGTTATACGCGGTTGTTTCATCTGTTTGATTTTGGGTATCCCAATCGGCATAAGCAAATGACCAAAATACGCTTTTATAACCGAGGTTTTTAGCAAGGGCAAGTGTACTTTGGCTGAACTCCCCTTTCGGAAATCTGAAAAGTTTCATTTCATAATTAAAATTCTTTTTAATATAATTATGAAGATACATAATTTCTTCTGTTGCGGTTTCTTCGCTCACTTCATCCATAGTATAATGGCGGTAAGTGTGATTGCCGACTATATGCCCCTCATCAATCATTCGCTTAATAAGTTTAGGATTATCCTTGGCAAAATCATAAGTTACGAAGAATATTGCTTTCACCTTTTTTTCTTTAAGCGTATCCAAAATGGCAGGTGTAAATCCGTTTTCATACCCTTCGTCGAAAGTCAGGCATATTGATTTTTTATCATCCAAAAGGAATGTGCCACCGAGATTTTTATACTGCCCGTTAAGCATTACGGGATCAGTCGGCTGCTGGTGATTTTCTGCCCTGCCCGGCCCCCAAATAACTTTTTCGGTGCTGTATCCGTCTACACCCATATTATCTGCCTTTACCGTTGTATCAGCCACATTTGTACTTGATGTTTCGCTTTTTTCACTTTGCGAATTTGTGCTTAAATTTGTGCTTGTATTAGTTAAAGTTGTTTCATTATTGCCGTTTGATTTGGTGCAGCCCCAAATAATTGCAAGCACACAAATAGCGGCAATTATGCTTAATATGATTTTTTTCATAATAAAAAACCTCCCGGCAATATTTTTTGCCGAGAGGTTATTATTATGTTTGGTATTACTCGGTAATTTTCCAGCCGGCCGAAATAATGCCTTCGTCTTTACCGATATGAACAATAATACTTTCAACCACATCATTATTCTTTTTCGCTGTTGTTATGTAAGCCTTGATTTTAATATCACCGTTTGATGAATCATTACTTTCAAGATTATGCAAAAGAACATCATTTTTTTCTCTTATAGTTTTAATTAAATGAGAGCGAATATCAATTTCTGAACTTTCTTTACATAAAATGGAAATTTTATAAGTGGTTTCCTCTTTATCACGCCTGTCTTTATTATAATGGCTTTTTTTGTTAATATAATCCGACAGCGGATGAAGCACCAAATGCACAATTACTATTGCAGCTGCAACGATGATTGCATAATAAATATTTTCAAGCGTACATAAAATACCCACTGCCGCAGTAGTCCATATAGTTGCCGCAGTTGAAAGGCCGCTGATTTTAGCTCCGTCACGCAAAATAAGACCTGCGCCGAGGAAGCCGACACCGCTTACTACCTGCGCGGCAATACGGGTTACATCAATATTATCCCCAAGTGCGATATATGAAAACGCTGTATAAGCATATGCACCCACGCACACAATAACATTGGTTAAAATGCCCGCCTGGTGTTTAGTCCACTGGCGTTCAAACCCTACAATAAAGCCTAAAAATATAGCAAGCGCAAGCCTGATTGCAAAACCTAAAAATGAAGTTATATCTAATATCTCCACTTTATTCCACTCCCTCAACAGATTTCATTTTCAAATAAGCGTTAATGAAACCGTCAAGGTCACCATCCATAACTGCGGTAATATTACCCATTTCAAAATTAGTTCTGTGGTCTTTAACCATTGTGTATGGCATGAAGACATATGAACGAATTTGACTGCCCCAAGCGATTTCTTTTTGGTCGCCTTTAATATCTTCAATTCTTTCAAGGTTTTCTCTTTCCTTGATTTCAACAAGCTTTGATTTAAGCATACGCATTGCAACCTCACGGTTTTGATGCTGACTGCGTTCAATTTGGCAGGATACCACAATGCCGGTAGGTATATGTGTAAGGCGAACAGCGGAAGAGGTTTTATTGACTTTCTGACCGCCTGCGCCGGAAGCTCTGTAAACATCCATTTTAATATCTTCATCACGGATTTCAACATCCACATCATCATCTATTTCCGGCATAACTTCAACAGAAGCAAATGATGTGTGGCGCCTTCCCGATGAATCAAACGGGGACACCCTTACAAGACGGTGAATTCCCATTTCGCCCTTTAAATAACCGTATGCATTTTCGCCTTCAACAAGAATTGTGGCACTCTTAATACCGGCAACATCACCGTCAAGATAATCAAGAGTTGATACTTTATATCCGTGGCGTTCACCCCAGCGGTTATACATTCTAAACAGCATTTCTGCCCAATCCTGCGCTTCCGTTCCGCCTGCGCCTGCGTGGAAAGTAAGAAGTGCATTTTTACCGTCAAATTCACCGCTTAAAAGAGTTGATAAAGTAAGTGACTCGAGTTTTTTTTCAATTTCTTCAACAGAAGAAGTGCAGTCATCAAGCAAATCTGCGTCTTCCTCCTCATTTGCAAGTTCAATCATAACAAGTGCGTCATCATAATCATTTTTAACGCCCTCATATGATGCAACCTTGGCTTTAAGAGAGCCGATTTTTTGCATTACTTTTTGGCTGTTTTCCATATCATCCCAAAAATCAGGCTTACTGCTTTCTTTTTCAAGCTCAACGATTTCTTCTTTAAGTGTGTCAATAGCAAGAGCCTCTTTTAAATTTTTAACTGTTTTTTCAGACTCCAAAAGTCTTAATCTTAATTCCTCGTACTCTATCATTATTTTAACTCCAAATAGCTCAAATTTATCTTAATATCAATATATTATATACGGAATATTTAATTCTTGTCAAGTTTAAAATAGATTTACAATATTTTAATCAATATATTGATTTATTATGGTAATTTAGATATAATAAATTAAATAGGTATTATTATAATCACCAAATGAAAGGAAATTGCTATGCCTTCATATAAAAACGAAAAATGCCCCGTTTGCAATACTGAATTTAAAGACGGCGACGATATAGTAACCTGCCCTGTTTGCGGTACTCCGCACCACAGAGAGTGTTATAACAAAATAGGCCACTGCATAAATGAAGATAAGCACAAAGACGGCTTTGAATTTAAAAAAACTGCAACTGAGCAGGAAGAGCCAAAGAATAACGAAAGTGAAAATAATACGCCATTCGGCGCATACTTTGTACCAAGCAGTGATGAAAATGAACAAAAAGGCACTGCAAGTGCAAGTGAAAGCAAAAGCACTAAAAAATGTGTAAAGTGCGGTGAAGAAATAAATAAAAATGCTCCTTTTTGCAACAAATGCGGTGCCAAGCAACCGTTCACCGCTTCAAACCAAAGCGTGCAAAGCGGGCCTTTTATTCCAAGTGTTAACACGGGATATGAAAACAGTGATTTAAAAATCGACGGTGAAAGCGCAGAGGAAGTAGCCGGAGTAGTAAAAACCAACATTCCGAAATTTATGGAAAAATTCAAAAAGGGAAAGAAAGTTTCTTGGAACTGGAGCGGATTTATATTTGGACCTTACTATCTTTTCTTTAGAAAAATGTATAAGGAAGGTTCAATATTCCTGGCTTTGCAGCTTATTGTAAGCCTTGTGGCACAGGGTGTTTATGCAAAACCGTATGCCAAGCTTATGCAATTTGTTATGGATAACGCGGCAAGCTTTTCATCAGGCAATCTGTCAAATTCTTTGCTTAATAAATTCGTTCCGCTTTATCAGGATATTTTTCCGATGGTGATGATAATATTAGGCGCAAATTTAATTTTTCATATTATCATTGCACTTTTTTGCGACAGTTTTTATAAATCAAAAGTTGTTAACACCGTTAGGCAAATTAACAAGAAGCTTGAAGAGGACAGTATGTTTGAGCAAATGATGCCTTTTCAAAACAGCGCACCTCTGTCACAAGAGGATTTAAAGAAATTATATTTAGGCAAAATGGGCGGAACAAGTTTATTTGCCCCTGTTTTAGCATTTTGCGCGCTTGATATTATTACATCAATTATATCAAGGCTTTAAGAGAGGGAAAAATTATGAAAGTAAGGAAAGCGATAATTCCTGCTGCAGGAATGGGTACAAGGGTATTGCCTGCATCAAAAGCAATACCTAAAGAAATGCTCAATATAGTTGATAAGCCTGCAATTCAGTACATAGTTGAGGAGGCTTTTGCTTCCGGTATTGAAGAAGTGCTTATCATCACCAACAGAGGAAAAGGCGCTATTGAAGACCATTTTGACCACGCATATGAGCTTGAAAGCAATCTTGCAGGAAATGAAAGCAAAAAAGATATTTACAATGATGTTATTGCCTGCTCAAATTTCGGCAATATATTTTTCATCCGTCAGAAAGAAACAAAGGGGTTGGGCCACGCTGTATTGTGCGCTAAAAGCTTTGTAGGAAACGAACCTTTTGCAGTGCTTTACGGTGATGATGTAATTATTTCCGACACACCTGTTACAAAGCAGCTTTGTGATGCTTATAATAAATATTCAAAGGGCTGTGTAGGTGTTAAGCCTGTACCTAAAAAGGACATTACAAAATACTGTACACTTGCTGTGGAAAAACTTGAAGGAAACTGCTTTAACTGCACAGATATGATTGAAAAGCCGAAGCCGGAAGAAATTATGTCTAACTATTCAATTTTAGGAAGAGTTGTTTTGCCGCCTGAAATTTTTGATATACTTGAAAACACTCCGCTTGGTGCCGGAAACGAGCTTCAGCTTACCGACGCTATGAAAACACTTGCACAAACCCAGGGTGTTATTGCTGTTGATTACGAGGGTAAGAGGTATGATATGGGCAACAAATTCGGCATACTGCAGGCTAATATTGAAGTCGGACTTAATCATCCCGATACTAAAGAAGAATTAAAAGCATATATCAAAGAACTTGCAAAAACACTTTAATAATATTTTTTTATTTGACAAAATATTGTAATATTTTATACATTTATTTGCTATATTATTAAGGCTGACTGATAAAAGGTCAGCCTTTTTAATAATTAAAGAAAGGAATAAGGATAATATGAACGAACAATATTATTACACTCCTAATTTTAATAACAGCCAAAACGACTATATGAAAAAGCAGATTGAGCGTGACGCAATTGCGAGAAGGCAAAAAAGCGAACTTCGAAAAATCAGTTCTTTTTTAGGCTCGGCAATTATTTTGTACTTGGTATTTCAAGTTATAGTATCAATCGTTATGTCAAAAGTAACCTTGGCAAACGGAAGTACCGTATATGACCTTTACCAAAGCAATGCCGCTTTCAGCTACGCTGTAAATATTTTATTTATATCTATTCTTTCGGTAGGATTACCTTTCGGCCTTGTTGCACTTATTAACAGAAAGAAATACAAAACCCCGATTGTTCCTACAAAGCCACTGAAATTCGGCACCGCTGTTATTTGGATATGCTTTGGAATGGGGCTTTGCGTTATTGCAAATGCCGGCACAAGCTTTCTTGTTACATTTTTCAAAAATCTCGGCATTACATTAACACAAGGTGATGTTGCAAAACCAAATTCGATTTTTGAATGCATACTTGATATTATAGGAATTGCAATTGTTCCCGCTATATGTGAGGAATTTGCAATGAGATGCTGTGCGCTCGGCTTACTTAAAAATTACGGTAAAGCATTCGGTGTTGTATCCGTCAGCGTTGTATTCGGGCTTCTTCACGGAAATGTAATTCAGTTTATTTTTGCATTTTTGGTAGGTTTGGTTCTTGCTTACATCACTATTAAAACAGAAAGCATTATTCCCGCAATGTGTATTCACGCTTTGAATAACGGAATGTCGGCAGTTAGTGACACCGTGAATTATGCCGCAGGAAAAGAAGTTAATATTACAGTTGGATTTTTTGCTTTTTGGCTTTTGGTGGGCATAATTGCCACAATATACCTTGCAATCAAGCGCAAGTTAACAATTCCTAAAGATGACGGAAACTGCGTACTCACTTTGGGTGAAAAGGTGTCATCATTCTTCTTTCCGGGTATGATTTTACCGTTTATAGTTTTAATAATTATGACTGCGCAAACAGTAAAAATAGGATAAATATGACTGACGAAGAAATTATGAGAAAAGCAATTGAACTTGCTAAAATAAGCGGTGACGAGGGCGAAGTACCCGTAGGTGCAGTTGTAACTAAAAACGGTGAAATTATAGCCACGGGGCGCAATCGCCGTGAACTTGGCAAAAACGCGCTTTATCACGCAGAAATCGAAGCTATAAACAATGCCTGCCAAAAACTCGGCGGGTGGCGGTTGTGGCAATGCGAACTTTATGTGACGCTTGAACCCTGCCCTATGTGCGCAGGCGCAATAATAAATTCACGAATTAAGCGTGTGGTTTACGGGGCAAGTGATTTAAAAGCAGGCTCTTTCGGCTCGGTGGTTAATTTTAACTCACTTGCGTATAATCACAAACCGGAAATCATAGGCGGTATATTAGAAGAAGAATGTGCCGCACTTTTAAGCAATTTCTTTTTAAAACTCCGGCAAAAGCGTGCTAAAAACAAAGAGATTGACAATTTAACAAAATAGTTATATAATCTATCTAACTTAATAAGTCAGGGGTGCTTTGATTATTCAAGGCTGAGATTATACCCTTCTAACCTGTTTGGTAATGCAAGCGTAGGAAGACGAAGATTTTATAACCGATAGCACCTGTATATATTGCAGGTGCTTTTTCTTTTGGCTTATTAAAATAAGATGAAAGGAGATATAATAATGGCAAACTCATCAATCAATAAAACAAGAAAGCTTTGTGAAACAGCAATTATGCTTGCTCTTGCGACTGCCCTTTCATATGTAACTATTTTCAAATTACCTATGGGTGGTTCAATCACACTTTTCAGCCAAGTACCGATTATAATTATCGGCTATCGCTATGGGGCAAAATGGGGCATTTCAACCGGTATTATTTACGGTATACTTCAAATGCTTCTTCAAGGTCTTGGCAACTTTGCCTATGTAAAAGGCTTTGTGGCTTACCTCATTCTCATTCTTGCAGACTATGTGCTTGCATTTATGTCACTCGGCCTTGGCGGTGCAATGTTTAAAAAAGCAGTTAAAAATCAGACTGTTGCTCTTGCACTCGGCGCATTCTTCGGCTCTCTTCTTCGTTTTATCTGTCACTTTGTATCAGGTGTAACTATTTGGGGCGAATATGCAGACGGCTGGAAATCTGTTTGGGGTTACAGTGCTTCATACAACGGCTCATACATGGCAGTTGAAGCTGTAATTTCAGTTCTTGCTGTTGTTGTTTTAAGCCTTGTTCTTGATTTTTCAAAAGAAAATTTAAGAAAAACTAAAAAAGCTGAATAATTTTTGCAATAAGCAGTAAAAAACCACCGAGGATTTTATATCTTCGGTGGTTTCGTCTTTTTAGAATAATCCGGTTTCTTCTATCTTCTTTTCAAAGAAGCGCATTGGCTTGCGGAACATATATCTGAACAATGTACCTATAAACAAACCGATGAAGAAATATACAAAGAGTTTTGCAAGGCAAATCCAATAATTATTACCGTAAGTGCCGCATACACATTCCCTAAATGCATCAATAACAAATGTATATGGCAAATAAGGATTGATTGCTCTGAAGAAAGCAGGTGTTACATCAATCGGGAATGTACCGCCGCAGCCGCCAAGCTGAACAACAAGCATAATTACCGCAACAGCCTTGCCGATATCGCCCCACGCTGCCACGAGCGAGTAAATAAAGAATGTAAATACAAACGAAGCACAAAGGCCTGCGAAAATAAACTTTAACGGGTGGTAACACTGTATCTTAAGGAAGTAGAGGTCACCAAGGCAAATTATAAGCCCCTGAATGAGTGATATTGTAAGGAAAATCAGCGACCTGCCAAAATATTCTTCACGCGGTTTTATTTTTCCGATTTCCTTTTTATTAGATACTTTCGGCTTTATAAGTGCCACAAGAATGATAGCACCAACCCACAAAGCAAGTGTGCTGTAAAACGGAGCCATTGCCGAACCGTAATTATCAAGCCCATAAACCTTTTCGGTATTTACGGTTACCGGGCAAGCTATAAATTCGCCAAGTTCGTTTGAATTTCCTTCACTCAAATTAACAAGTGCATTTACAAGCTCACTGTCACTCAAACCGTTAAGCTTTTTAGAAAGATTATCAAGCTGTGTTGCGCAATTGCTGATTAAAGCGTGAAGTGAAGTTAAAAGGTCGTCGCCGGCTGAAATTGAACCGTTAAGTGATTTTACAAGAGCATTTAACTGCGGTGATTGATTTTCAATTGTAGTAAGAAGATTTGATACATCAAAAAGTACATCAAGCAAGCTGTCAATCGTATTATCAAGCGTAGGTTTTATATCGTTCTCATATGTTGAAAGGCTTGAATCGAGTGTTTTTGAAACTTCGCTGAGCTTATTTGCCACATCGCTGACTTTTTTTGATGTATCACCCTGAAGCATTTTATTAAGCTCATTTTCAACGCCGCCAAGCCTTGAATCTGCAGTTTTGAGTATTTTTACAAGTGCTTTCACCGCACTTAAAGGCTTCGGTAAGCTATTGTTTACATTTTCAAGTGTAGGCACTATTGCCTGAAGCTCTTTTCTTGCCTGAACACATTCAGCCAAAACCGACTTTATTTCAGCCTGTGCTTTTTCAGTTGTTACATCATTTATTTTTTTTAGATTATTAGCTGAATTTTCAAGCTTTTTACTGCTTGATGTCAGCACATCACCTACCGAAGAAGTTACAACATCAACACTGCTTTCGGCAACTTTGATTGCGTCCTGTGTGTTATTAACAACATTTTGTGTATCCCCCAAAACAGAACTTAAATCTGTTTTGCTCAATGTTTTATTAAGGTCTTGTGCAACTTCCATAACACCTTCAAAACCGTCAATTGTTTTTTCAATGGATTTAACGGCAGATTTTGCAGAATCAATCTGATTTTGAAGATTTTGGAATATATTTGTTCCGTCTTTCTTACCCTCTTCAATAACTGTGCCGAGAAGTTTATTTACAAGGTTAACAACAGTTGTGACAAACGATTCATTAACTTCCGTTTGCACTGTTTGAACTACTTTATCCGTAATTTTTGTGGCAATGGCATTTTTCTTTTCATTTGCGTAATAAGTTATTTTAGGTTGCTTAAAGTTTTTAGTCATAATACTTGTAAGCGACTTACTGAAACCTTTTGGAATTTCAATTCCGGCATAATAATCACCGGCTTTAATTCCGTTCATAGCTCTCTCTTTTGAAACAAATTGCCAGTCAATAACATTATTGCCCTTTAAATTACTTTTAATTTGGTCACCGACATTTATTTCAACGCCCTTATATTCATAGCCCTCATCATTTATAACAACGGCAATTTTCATATTTCCGGTGCTTGCAGGGCCGTATGGGTCCCAGTTGGCATATATATTAAACCAAGCATAAAGAGAAGGCAAAACCGCAATGCCGACAGCAAGTATAATTGCCATTGAGTTGGTAAATATTTTCTTTAAATCGCGCTTATAAATTTTTAAAATATTTTTCATTTCTTCGCCCTCCCATCTTTCTTGCTCTGTTTTTTGTCTTTTTTCTTTTGTTCTCTCATTTGCTTCTTTTCAAATTTCTTTTGCCTCAGCTCTTCCTCGTATTCATCATCTTCATCATCTTCGGCTTCATTTTTATCTTCGGCAAAAATCGAATATTCGCCGAATTCTATTTGGTTATCATCTTCAAGATAAGGAATAACTTTAGACTTAACAAGATATTTGCAATAATCCGTTATCAAAAAGATATTTACAAGAACAAATATAATGATTATCCACATAATAAGCCAAAATGCTTTGCTCCCGCCGTTTGAACACACAATAAGCCCAACCGCAGTAAAAATTAAGAAAAATATTGCACAAACAATTTTTGCAATTTCAAGATATTTGCAACCGCGATGATAATGTTTAATAATGAGCGAGCGGAGAAGTTTATATTTAATTACTATATTTTCTTCATTTTCTTCAAAAAGATATTCTTCTTTTTGCTGCAATTCGTCCATACATACTTCCCTTTCTGAATTATTACAATTAGTATATCACTTTAATACTATTAGTCAATACCTTTGTGCGTTTAATTATAATTTTTGTATACTTGTATAAATAGCTAATTGTTTTTCATCAAAAATTAGTAAAAATTAAGTGAAAATAATCAAAATCAAAGATTATTTTCACTTAATTTCCGCTATTTAGCCACTTTACCGTTTAGCATATATCCACCGGCATTTCTGTAAGTGGCGCAGAAATAGCTCCAATCTCCGCTGTCCTTATAATTTCCGGTTTCCATAAGATACCATTTACCGTCAATTTTGATTTCGCACCAATAGTGGCTCCATTTCTTTTTAGGTGTGCCGCGCCAACCTTGCACAATTCTTGCTTCATAGCCGAGATATGTGAGCATCATAGCGTAAGCGCCGTTATATTGCAGGCACTGGCCTGCTTTTTTATTAAATATTGCATCAACATATGAAAGACCTGCAATTTTGTTAAATTTTGCACCCTTTACATAATCAACCTTTTCGTTTATCCATTCAAGTGTGTACTGCGCTTTTTGCATATCGCTCCACCCCTTTTTGAAATGCTTTTTGGCAAATTTTTTAAGAGTTTTCTTATCTTTATTTGAAAGATATACAGTCCAGGCAGTTCTGTTCTTTTTAGTGCGGGTATTTACTACGGTAACCTTGTTCTTTTTCTTTTTGCATTTTTTTGCCGCACGAAAACGGGCTTCACCAACATCGCTTGTTGCAATATATGATTCTGACACGCAAATTGAATTTTTATATGCCTTTATATAATAATTATAATCATTCTTATAATTATTTACACCTTTAACGGTGTATGAATTTTTATCACCTGCAACAATGGCTACACACTTATCGTTTTGATAAATTTCGTAATAATCAAAACAGTTATATTTTTTCCATTTTATCTTTTCACTCTTTGTTTTGGTGGTAAGAGTTAATTCGCCTAAATATATTGTTATATCTTCTGCATATTGGGCATCAAATTGATAATAATTTACACCGCCGCCGTATACAAAGCTGCAAACAGCAAAGCTGTATTTTGACGGAACTTTGCCTGTATAGTACGAATAGGTATATTCATAATATCTTGAATTCACGCTGCTAAAAGCATTTGGTGATATGGTGGCAACGCATTTATATTCACTCCCGTTTTGGCTCATAAAAACCATATAACCGTCTGAATATTTATCTGCACTTTCGCCTTGATTATAATAACTGCTCCAGGAAACATTGATATTACCCGAATTTTCATCATAATCTGTATAAATATATTGCATTGACCTGTCACCGATTATGAAATCGACAACATTTGAAGGTGCACTTTCCTGCTCACCGTATTCGCCGGCAGATGAGGTTTTTGATGTTACATAAGCAAAATACCTGCCCTTTGGCAAATCCATAATACTTGTGTAATTTGAAAATACACTTTTATAGTACGAAAAATTGTGACCGTCGCAGCTTAAATAAACATTATAATTATCAACCGGATAAGTATCATTCCAAGTTAAATCAACATAATTTAAGCCCTCATAATCCTTTGAAACAACAGGAGCATAAACCTCTGCGGCAGAAGCACACAGAGGCACAGCACCCAATATACACACTATGCAAAGAAAAACGGAAATTGATTTTAAAAATACTTTTTTCATTTTATCTCGCTTTATTTACTGATTATACATTTATTTCAACATCTATGCCAAGCAAATCCTTTTCCTTTTCAAGAATAGGCTTAATAACTTCGTTTAAGAAATCTGCTGTTTGCTGCGGCGCTCTGCCTACAAAATTAGCAGGCTTTAAAATAGCTAAAATTTCTTCTTTAGTAGTCATAAATGCAGGGTCATTGGCAATTCGGTCAACAAGGTCATTCTTGCCGCCTTCAACTTTAACAACCGCACCGGCTGCCATTGAATGCTGACGGATTCTTTCGTGAAGTTCCTGCCTGTCGCCGCCTTTTTTAACTGCGTCCATCATAATATTTTCGGTTGCCATAAACGGAAGCTCGCTCATAAGCCTTGATTCAATTACCTTTGGATAAACTACAAGGCCCGATGTTACATTGATATATAAATCAAGAATACCGTCAGTTGCGAGAAAAGCTTCTGCAACTGAAACACGCTTATTAGCCGAGTCATCAAGTGTTCTTTCAAACCACTGTGCAGATGCAGTCCAAGCAGGATTAAGCGCATCAATCATAACATAGCGGGAAAGTGACGCAATTCTTTCACTTCTCATAGGATTGCGTTTATATGCCATTGCAGATGATCCGATTTGGTTCTTTTCAAACGGTTCTTCAATTTCTTTAAGATTTTGAAGAAGCCTTAAATCATTTGAAAACTTACAGCAAGATTGAGCAATAAGACCAAGGCAATTGCAAACAATTGTATCAAGTTTTCTTGCATATGTTTGGCCGCTTACAGGGAAGCAAGCCTTAAAATTCATTTTCTGAGCAATTTTGCGGTCAAGCTCTTTGCACTTTTCGTGGTCGCCGTCAAAAAGTTCAAGGAAAGATGCCTGCGTACCTGTCGTTCCCTTTGAGCCAAGGAGCATAAGAGTATCAATTACATGGCAAATTTCTTCATAATCCATTACCAAATCCATAAGCCAAAGAGTTGCTCTTTTACCTACGGTAGTAGGCTGTGCCGGCTGAAAATGTGTAAAACCGAGGCAAGGCATATCCTTATACTCATCTGCAAATTTGGAAACAGACGCAATAGCGTTAACAAGCTTTTTCTTAATAAGCAAAAGTGCTTCACGCATAGTGATAACATCTGTATTATCACCTACATAGCAGCTTGTTGCACCAAGGTGGATGATAGGTTTAGCCTTTGGGCATTGTTCACCGTAAGCGTGAACATGGCTCATTACATCGTGGCGAAACTTCTTTTCATACTCTTTTGCAACATCATAATTGATATTATCTGCATTTGCTTTAAGTTCATCAATCTGCTCTTGGGTAATATCAAGTCCGAGTTCCTTTTCAGCTTCTGCAAGAGCAATCCAAAGCTTTCTCCAAGTTTTAAACTTAAAGTCAGGTGAATAAATATACTGCATTTCTTTTGATGCATAGCGTGCATTAAAAGGTGAATTATATGTATCGTTTGGCATTAGTCAAGTCCTACTCTCTTCATCATTTCTGCATAAGCGTCTTCTACACCGCCAAGGTCACGGCGGAAACGGTCTTTATCAAGCTTTTCGTGAGTTTTGCTATCCCAAAAACGGCAGGTATCAGGGCTGATTTCATCAGCAAGAACGATAGTACCGTCTGAAGTTTTACCGAATTCGAGCTTAAAGTCGATAAGTTCAACACCGATTGAAAGGAAATATTCTTTTAAAACTTCGTTTACTTTGAAAGCATATTTCTTAATAGTATCAATATCTTCCTGTGTAGCAAATCCGCATGATACAGCGTGGTAGCCATTGATAAGCGGGTCGCCGAGGTCATCATCTTTATATGAAAATTCGATTGACGGGCAAACAAAATTCATTCCTTCTTCAAGTCCGAGCCTTTTGCAGATTGAGCCTGCTGCACGGTTACGGATAATAACTTCAAGAGGAACGATTGTAACTTTCTTTACTGCTGTTTCTCTGTCTGAAAGTTCTTTAACAAAATGGGTTGGAACGCCCTTTTTTTCAAGAATTTGCATAAGGTAGTTAGACATCTTATTGTTTACAACACCCTTGCCTGCAATAGTACCTTTTTTAAGGCCGTTAAATGCAGTTGCATCATCCTTGTAATCAACAATTACGATTTCAGGGTCATCAGTAGCCCAAACCTTTTTTGCCTTGCCTTCATAAAGCTGTTCAGTCTTTTCCATAGTTAAATATCTCCTTTATTTTAAAAATTATAAATTTATTATTTTTTGTATGTCTTTTTAATTCTTTCAATTGCTTCAACAGTCTTTTCATCATTACCGAAAGATGTTAAGCGGAAGTAGCCTTCACCTGCCGGGCCGAAACCTGAACCCGGTGTGCCTACTACCTGGCATTTTTCAAGAAGTTCATCAAAGAATTCCCAAGAAGTGTAACCTTCAGGAACCTTAAGCCATACATACGGTGAGTTTACACCGCCGTAACATTTAAAACCGGCATCGCATAGGCCGTCATAAATAACTCTTGCATTCTTTTGATAATAAGCAAGCGTTTCTTTAATCTGCTTCTGACCTTCTTCGGTATAAATTGCTTCGGCTGCTCTTTGAGTAATATATGATACACCGTTAAACTTTGTAGCCTGGCGTCTTGCCCAAAGAGGATTAAGGCTTGTGCCGTTAAATACAAGTTCTTTAGGTACTACTGTGTAACCGCAGCGCATACCGGTAAAGCCGGCAGTTTTAGAAAATGAGCGAAGCTCAATAGCACAGGTTTTTGCACCCTCAATTTCATAAATTGATTTTGGAATATCATCTTCAACAACAAAAGCTTCATATGCCGAGTCAAAAAGAATAAGTGAATGATGTTCATTTGCAAAATCAACCCACTTTTTAAGCTGCTCTTTTGTAGCAACCATACCTGTTGGGTTATTTGGGAAGCAAAGATAAATTACATCCGGAATTTCACTCGGAATATCAGGTGTAAAATTATTTTCTGCTGTGCAAGGCATATAGATAATATTTGACCAAAGTCCGTTTTCATCCTTATCTCCGCTTCTGCCTGCCATAACATTTGTATCTACATATACAGGGTAAACAGGGTCGCAAATTGCAACTTTGTTATCAACTGCAAAAATATCGCCGATATTGCCGCAGTCACTCTTTGCTCCGTCAGAAAGGAAAATTTCATCTTTTGCAATATCAATTCCCCTGTCGGTATAATCGTGCTTTTGGATAGCGTCAAGAATAAAATCATATCCGTATTCAGGCGGGTATCCCTTGAAAGTTGCTTCATTTGCCATTTCATCAACAGCTTTGTGCATTGCATCAATAACTGCCGGTGCAAGCGGCTTTGTTACATCGCCTATTGAAAGGCGGATAACATCAGCGTCAGGATGAGCAGCTTGGTATTCCCTCTGCTTTTTAGCAACAGTTGAGAAAAGATAGCTTGACTCAATCTTCAAAAAGTTTTCATTGATTTTCATATTATTTTAAACCTCCATTTTATACAAAATATGTTAATCAAATTTATTCAAATCGACCTCGCCGGTAAACACTTGTGTTGCAGGGCCGGTCATATACACACTGTCGTTTTCATCACCGCTCCAGCTAATATCAAGGTCACCGCCGATTAGGTGAATGGTAACATCATTATCGCAAAGGCCCAATGTAATTGCCGCAACAGCGGTTGCGCACGAGCCTGTGCCGCAAGCAAGCGTTTCGCCTGAACCTCGCTCATAAACACGCATTTCAATATTATGCCTGTCAATAACTTTTGCAAATTCGGCATTTACCCTGTCAGGAAAAATATCCGTATTGCTTTCGCACGCCTTACCGTATTTTTCAAGGTCAAAATCACTCGGATGTTCGTCAATAAACATAACTGCGTGCGGATTGCCCATTGATACGCAGGTCATTTTAAACTCTCTGTCAATAATAGCAATAGGCTCATCAATCGCTTTATCCCCATTTGCATTAACGGGAATATCACTGCAAGCAAGCGACGGTTTGCCCATATCAACCTTGGCACTTACAACTTCACCGTTTTTTACATTTACATCAATGTATTTTACTGCGCCCATTGATTCGATAGTAAACGATGTTTTATCCGTAAGCTTATGGTCATAGCAGTATTTTGCAACGCATCTTATTCCGTTGCCGCACATTGCGCCCCTTGAACCGTCTGCATTATACATAACCATTTCAAAATCTGCTTTTGTGCCTTTTTTTATAAGGATAATTCCGTCACCGCCTACTCCAAAATGGCGGTCAGATAAAATAATTGCAGCTTTTTCCTCATTTTCGACAAATTCCTTGGTGCAATCAATGTATATATAGTCATTGCCGCAACCATGCATCTTTGTAAAAACCATAGTATCATCCATTCAAAAATTATTTGCAAATATATTATATGTACTACATAAAATCGTTGATTATTTCCTGCGCAAGAGTTGCGATTTTTTTGCCCATTTTCATACTTTCGCGCTGAAGATATTTGTGTGCCTGCATTTCCGAAAATCCGTTTACTTCCCTAAGTATAAGCTTTGCCTTTGCAATAACTTCATTTTCACCGTCTTTTCGCCTGGTGAAACTTGACACACTGTTTGCAAGCACACTTACCGTGCTTAAAAATTCCTGCCTGTCAACCGGAAGCGGAAGATAAACAAGATTGCTCATAAAACTGTCGGTATCCCCACGGGTGAGTGCAACAATATCAAACCCCGGCGGTAAATGCTCGGCTATATTACCGGCTGTCATATCTCTTAAACTTTCGGCACAAACGATTACGCCCTCGCTCATTTCCTGCGCAATGCTTAAAACGCTTGCACCGGTTGCACAAACATAGGTAACATTAAAGCTTTCGCATTCGAGAAGAGAGCGCAGTTTAAGAGCTGTATCCTTTGACGGATATGCTACAAGAATATCACGCATACTCTCCACCTCTGCCTTGCAAATATCTAATACGCTCATTATAACATATATAATACTTATTATACAATAGAAATCATCAACTTTTATTATACAAATTCACCCTTAAATCAGAAGGTATTTATTGTTAAAAATAGCTCATCTCAGGTATTCTGTTCTTTATACATTTCTAACAATTTACACAGATTTTAGATAAATTTAACATTTTTTTGTAACAAAGTAACCAAAAACCGCTTGATTATTTGTTGCAAAGGTGATATTATTAAATCATATTATAGGTATAATAGCACAAAATTATATTTTTTGTGCTTTCGCACAAAGTAAAGGAGATGAAAATTTGGCAAAATTAGACAAAGATTATGAATTCCCTTTATATATTTTCCACCAGGGGAAAAATTATAAGGCATATGAATTTTTCGGCTGTCATAGAATTAAAGGAGATACATTTGCATTTCGTGTATGGGCACCGCATGCAAAAAGTGTTTCAACCGTCGGCGATTTTAACGAATGGGACGCAAGTGCCAATGTTATGAAAAAAATCAGCGATGGAATTTTTGAAGCCAAAATTGAAAATGTAAAAATATATGACTGTTATAAATATGCCATAACTACATCAAAAGGCGATATAATTATGAAAGCCGACCCTTATGCTTTCCACGCTGAAACAAGGCCGGGTACAGCATCAAAAGTTTATGAAACAGGCAAATACCGCTGGAATGATTCAAGCTGGAAAAAAGAAAATTCCGGAAACATTCTTGAAAAGCCGGTAAATATTTACGAGATTCATTTTGGCAGTTGGAAAAGGCACGAAAACGGCGAATTTTTGTCATACAGGCAAATGGCAGAGGAGCTTGTGCCTTATGTAAAAGATATGGGATACACTCATATTGAAATGATGCCTATTATGGAATACCCGTTTGACGGTTCATGGGGGTATCAGGTTACAGGGTATTTTGCCCCGACTTCACGATATGGCACACCGAATGACCTTATGTATTTTGTTGACGCGTGCCACAACGCAGGCATAGGCGTAATACTTGATTGGGTTCCGGCTCATTTTCCGAAAGATTCCTATGGGCTTTATGAATTTGACGGGGAATGCACATATGAATATTCCGATATGAAAAAAGGCGAGCATAAAGAATGGGGTACAAGGGTATTTGATTACAGCAAAAACGAAGTCAAATCATTCCTTATTTCATCGGCAATGTATTGGGTTGATGAATTCCATTTTGACGGATTGAGAGTTGATGCCGTTGCTTCAATGCTTTACCTTGATTACGGCAGAGAAGACGGGCAGTGGACGCCGAATAAAAACGGCGGACGGGAAAATCTTGAAGCAGTTGAGTTTTTCAAAGATTTAAACTGTGCTATGTTTAAAGAACATCCCGAAGTTATGATGATAGCCGAAGAATCAACAGCTTGGCCTATGATTACAATGCCTACCGACATCGGCGGGCTTGGCTTTAACTTTAAATGGAATATGGGCTGGATGAACGATATGTTAAGATATGTTTCACTCGACCCTCTTTTCAGAAAAGGAAATCATAACTGCATTACCTTTAGCTTTTATTACGCATTCAGTGAAAACTTTATTTTACCTATAAGCCACGATGAAGTGGTACACGGAAAATGCAGTCTTATAAACAAAATGCCGGGCGAATATGAAATGAAGTTCGACGGTTTAAGGCTGTTTCTTGCATATATGTTTGCTCATCCGGGCAAAAAGCTTTTATTTATGGGTTCGGAATTCGGGCAATTTATTGAGTGGAACTACAAGCAGGGGCTTGATTGGCTTTTACTCGATTATGATATGCACAAAAAAATGCTCGGCTTTAGCAAAACACTTAACAATCTTTATAAGGAAACGCCTGCACTTTGGCAAATTGATTACAGCTGGGACGGTTTCCAGTGGATTTCAAGTGAAGACAATGCGAACAGTGTTATTGCTTTTCGCAGAATTGACAAATCAGGAAAAGAAATTATTGCAATATTTAACTTCACACCTAACAGCTTTGATGAATACAGAATAGGTGTGCCGAGTGAGGGCAGCTATAAAGTTGTGCTTGATACATCGCTTGAAAAATACGGCGGTTCAACAATTGCAAAGCACCCTGCATATAAAACCAGGAAAAAAGCTATGCACGGTTTTGAGCAAAGCATAGGTTTAAAGCTTTCGGGCTTATCTGCAATTTATCTTGAAAAAACAAGCAAGAAAACATCAAAGCCGAAAAATAAAGCTGCAAGCGAAAAAGCAAAAAAGGTAAAAAAGGCTGAACCACAGGCAAAAAAAGAAGCGGCAAAGCCTGACGAAAAAGCGAAAACTGCTGATAAAAAATCAGCAAGTACCAATAAAAAGAAAAAATAAAAGGAGAAATGAAATGGCACATAAAACAGAAGTTGTAGCAATGCTCCTTGCCGGAGGACAGGGCAGCCGACTCGGCGTGCTGACTAAAAACATTGCAAAGCCTGCTGTTCCATACGGCGGTAATTACAGAATTATTGACTTTCCGCTTTCAAACTGTGTAAACAGCGGCATTTACACCGTAGGTGTACTTACCCAATACCAGCCGCTTGAACTCAACGACTATCTCGGAAACGGACAGCCTTGGGATTTAGACAGGCAGGACGGAGGAATTCATATCCTCTCCCCTTATGAGGCTATCGGCGGTGCAGAATGGTACAAAGGCACTGCAAACGCTATTTACCAAAACATCAATTTCATTGAAAAATATGACCCTGAATATGTTGTAATTCTTTCAGGCGACCATATTTATAAAATGAATTATGCTAAAATGGTTGATTTCCATAAAAAGAACAATGCAGACTGCACAATAGCAGTGCTTGAAGTTCCTTGGGAAGAAGCTTCACGCTTCGGCATTCTTGCAACAGATGAAAACAACAGAATTTACGAATTTGCAGAGAAGCCGAAAGAACCGAAGAGCAATAAAGCATCAATGGGTGTTTATGTATTCAGTTGGGATAAGCTTAAAAAATATCTTATTCAAGATGAAAACACCGAGGGTTCATCAAACGACTTCGGTAAAAACATTATTCCTACAATGCTTGAAGCAAATGAGAGGCTTTTTGCTTTTCCGTTTGCAGGATATTGGAAAGATGTAGGAACTATTGATTCGCTTTGGGAAGCAAACCTTGATATTATCAATCCAAATGTTGACCTTGATTTAAGCGATACAAGCTGGAGAATTTATTCAAGAAATCCAATGGCGCCGCCGCATTACATAGGCGAAAAAGCAGTTGTTGAAAATTCATCAGTCAGCGAGGGATGTGAAATTGAGGGTGATGTTGATTACTCTGTTATTTCACCTAACTGCACGGTTGAAGAAGGGGCAGACATAAGATACAGTGTAATTATGCCGGGTGCAACAATTAAAAAAGGCGCTAAAGTTTATTATTCGATAGTAGCTGAAAATGCGGTGATTGAGCCTGACGCAAAGGTCGGCGAAATACCGGAGCTTCTTGAAAAGCCTGAGGATTGGGGCATTGCGGTTATCGGTGCAGGCGCAACAATTAAAACAGGAACTCACATTGCACCGGGTACTATGGTAAGTGCAGGAGAGGAGGTATAAGAAATGAACGGAAAATCAGTATTAGGTATGCTATTTGCAAACATTCACGAAGAAGCGCTTGATACGCTTACGGCGATGAGAACTATGGGTTCTGTTCCTTTCTGCTCTCGCTTTCGTTTAATCGACTTTCCGCTTTCAAACCTTGTAGAAAGCGGGGTTACAAAAATCGGTGTTGTAACAAACTCAAACTTCCGTTCTCTTATGGACCATATAGGAACAGGTAAGCCTTGGGATTTAAGCAGAAAAAGCGACGGACTATTCTTGCTCCCTCCGTTTTCTGCCGGCAGTGCAAATATGTGGGGCAACCGCATTGATGCCATTTACGGTAACATCAATTTTCTTCACCAATCGCACCAAACTTATGTTTTGATGGCAGATTGCAACAATGTTATGAACATCAATTACTCCGCACTTTTTGATGCGCACGAAAAAAGCGGCGCTGATATTACAATAGTCGGTGTAAAGGGCAAAATGCCTAAAAACATAGGTTCTGTACTTTGCTTTGATAAGGTTGAAGCAGACGGAAGAATTATGGAAATGAGCCTTGACCGTGATTCAGACGAAGAAGTATTTTATTCGTGCAATATTATGATAATGAAAAAATATCTTCTTGAAACTCTTATTCAAACAGCTCATTCAAAAAATGAAATTTCATATCAAAGAAATATCATTATGTCAAATATTAAAAATCTTAAAATTCACGCTTACGATGCAACTAATTGCTTTGTAGGCACAATTGATTCAATTCAAAGCTATTATAAAATTTCAATGTCACTTCTTGAAAAAGAAAACAGGAAAAAGCTTTTCAGTTCCCCTATTTCAACTAAAGAAAGAGATGATATGCCTACTCTTTACGGTCCTGAATCGGCAACTAAAAATTCACTTGTTGCAGACGGATGCATAATCGACGGGCAGGTTGAAAACTGCATTATCTTTAAGGGCGTTAAGGTTGAAAAAGGTGCTGTGGTTAAAAATTCTATACTTATGCAGGATACCGTTATCGGCGAAAATGCAAAAGTTAACTGCGTAATTGCAGATAAAAATGTACGCATTAAAAGTTCGGCTGAGCTTTCAGGTGCAAACACATTTCCTGTTTGCCTTGCCAAAAACACAAGGGTTTAATCGGAGGAATAAAAATGAAAGTATTATATGTTGCGTCTGAAGCACTTCCTTTTATGGCTTCTGGCGGATTGGGAGATGTTGCAGGCTCATTGCCTGTGGCTCTTCGCAAAAGACTTATCGGCTGTCGTGTTGTAATGCCGCTTTATGACGGAATCAAGCAGGAATTTAAAGACCAAATGAAGTTTATCACTTCTATTTCCGTTCCTGTTTCTTGGAGAAGGCAATATTGCGGTATATTTGAAGCAAAGGCAAACGGTGTTATTTACTATTTTCTTGATAATCAATATTACTTTAAGCGCGACGGAATTTACGGGCATTATGATGATGCGGAGCGTTTTGCATTTTTTGCAAGGGCTGTACTTGAAATAATTCCTGCAATTGATTGGAAACCTGACATCATCCATTGCAACGATTGGCAAAGTGCGTTAACTCCGCTTTATTACAGTTGCTATTATGCTAACAGAATGGGATATGAAAACATCAAAACCGTTTTCACTATTCACAATATTCAATATCAGGGCAAATACGGTGATGAGCTTCTTAATGATGTTCTCGGCATTGCACCTGAACATAATAACCTTATTATGTATGACGGACTTGTAAACTTTATGAAAGCGGGCATTGAATGTGCAAATAAAGTTACAACCGTTTCACCTACATATGCAAAAGAAATACTTGACCCTTGGTACAGCCACGGGCTTGACCCTATTTTAAATCAGCGCAGTTGGAAACTTTGCGGTATTTTAAACGGTATTGATACCGACAGCTACAACCCTGAAACAGATAAAGACATTTGGGCAAACTATAATGCTGATGATTTTTCAAACAAAGCTAAAAACAAAGCAGAACTTCAAAAAATGATGGGAATGAATGTTGATGCCGATGTTCCTGTTGTCGGCATTGTTTCAAGGCTTGTAGGTCACAAGGGTGTTGACCTTATGAAAGAAGTGCTTGAAAAGAGCTTATATGAGCGCAACATTCAATATGTAGTGCTTGGCAGCGGCGAATGGGAATATGAAAACTTTTTCCGCTATCTGCACGATAAATATCCTGATAAAGTGGGTATTACAATCGGCTTTGTGCCTGACCTTGCAAGAAAAATTTATGCCGGTGCGGATTTATTCCTTATGCCGAGCAAGAGTGAACCTTGCGGTCTTTCACAAATGGTTGCACTCAGATACGGTACGCTTCCTATCGTTCGTGAAACAGGCGGACTTAAAGATTCTATTACCGACTGCGGTGACGGCCATGGCAACGGCTTCACATTTAAAACATACGATGCTTATGATATGCTCGGTGCTATTTACAGAGGTGTAGACGCATATAACAGCAAGGATTGGAAAGTTCTTGTTAAGCGCGCACTTGAATGTGATATGAGCTGGGGCAAAAGTGCAAACGAATACATTAAAATGTATCGTTCATTACTTAAATAATCACTATAATAAAAGTGGCTTAAACACTATGTTTAAGCCACTTTCTTTTGCTTTTATCTGAACTTTTTTCTGTAATTACTCGGTGTAACGCCCTTATTTCTTTTAAACAGGCGGTTAAAATAGCTCAAATCATTAAAGCCGCAGGCAAGAGCAATATCGGTTATTGAAAGATACGAAAGGCTCAATTGCTCCGCCGCACATTCAATGCGATAATAATTCAAATAATCAATAGGTGTTTTACCCGTAACTTGCTTAAATGCCCTGCAAAAATATTGCTTGTTCAGTTGCGCTTCGTTAGCTAAATCATCAAGAGTAAGCTGTTTTGAATAATCGTTTCTTATTTTTGTAAGCACTTTTTTTATCTGCTTATTTTTGCGATATACGGTATTTTGAACAGAGGGTGCAATTTGTGACTTTTGTTCTATTATATAACCTATAAGCTGCCACAAAAGTCCGGTTGTGGTAAAGGTGTACGCCACACTTTCCTTTTCCATATTTTCAAAAAGCGAATCCACCATAGCACCTGCTGTGCTGTTTGGTTCAAATATCATTTCGCTTATTACTCCGCTGTCAAGTGCATTATTATACTTTTCAATGCACTTGGGTGATTGCGAAAGAAAGCTTTCCATATCAAACACAACACATTCATATGTGCAGTTTTCCGGTGTGCCGCCGTGTATAAACTCGCTTGGTATAAAAACGCTCTGCCCTTTTTCAAGAGTGTGCGACACCCCGTTTATTGAAAGATGAAATTTTCCGCCAAGCACCAAAATAAGCTCACATTCCATATGCCAATGAAACGGCATTTCGTACTGCGGGTGGCTTGAATCAACATAATAAAGCTGAATTGGAAAACCAAAAGTTCCTCTGCTTTTATTTTCGTGATATCCTATATATCGCATAAAATTCACCTTACCTTGATAAAGGCTCAAAAAGTCAATATTGTCCTACAATTTCACATTATACACCGAGCAACATATAAAAATCAACAGTATAATTGAAATTAGAAATATAATAATTTGAAAGGAATTAACCATGGATATTGATGTAATAAAAGAACAAATTTGTGATGTATGTCACAAAATGTGGCAGCTCGGCTGGGTTGCTGCAAATGACGGTAATGTCAGTGCTAAGCTTGACGACGGAACAATTCTTGCTACGCCGACAGGTATGAGCAAATCGTTCATCACACCTGATAAACTTATCAGAATTGACGCAAAGGGCAATGTGCTTGAAGCGGCAGAAGGGCTTCGTCCGTCAAGTGAAATCAAAATGCATTTAAGATGCTATGACAAGCGTGATGATGTAATGAGTGTAATTCACGCTCACCCACCGGGAGCAACAGGCTTTGCAGTAGCTCACAAAGCTATGGATATGTACAATATGATTGAAGATGTTGCCGCAATCGGTGCTGTTCCGCTTACACCGTATGGCACACCGTCCACCACGGAAGTGCCTGACGCAATTGAACCTTACCTTGAAGAGCATGATGTAATGCTTCTTGAAAATCACGGTGCACTTGCAGTCGGCAGTGATGTTATCACAGCATTTTACAGAATGGAAAGCCTTGAACTTTGGGCAAAAATCACGATTAACGCAGTAATACTCGGCGGAAGCCACGATATTGACGAAAAAAATATTCAAAAACTTATTGACCTTAGGAGCTATTATAAAATCACCGGTCGCCACCCGGGCCACAAAATGTACAATCCTGATGATGAAATGCTTCACAAAAAGGAGAACTGATTATGTTAAAAGGAATAAATCCAATTGTTTCGCCCGAACTTTTAAAAGCACTTTGCGGAATGGGGCATGGTGATGAGCTTGTTATTGCTGACGGAAACTTTCCTTGCGAAAGTGTAGGAAAAAATGCAATAGTTATCAGAGCCGACGGTCATTCAACAACAGATATTCTTGACGCTGTGCTTTCACTTATTCCGCTTGATACATACACTGAAAAACCGGTAGCACTTATGGAAGTTGTAAAAGGTGACAACACACCTACACCGTCAATTTGGGCAGAGTATGATAAACTTTTAAACAAATACGAACCTGAACATCACGATATTGAAATGACGGAAAGATTTGCATTTTACGAAAGAGCAAAAAAAGCTTATCTTATTATCGCTACCGGCGAAACTGCAATTTATGCAAATGTTTTGCTCAAAAAAGGAGTAGTAAAAGTATGAGCCGAGTATTAGCATTCGACTTTGGGGCATCAACAGGCAGGGCAATACTTGCCGAATATGAAAACGGAAGGTTAAGCTATAACGAAGTTCACCGTTTTGACAACAGCCTTGTTGAAAAAGACGGACTTTTATGCTGGGATTTTGAATACCTTTTAGGTGAAGTTAAAAAAGCAATTGATATGTGCGAAAATGTTGATTCCTTGGCTTTTGACACCTGGGGTGTTGATTACGGAATGCTTGACGGTGACGGAAAACTGATTTCTCTGCCCGTTTGCTACCGTGATGAGAGAACAAAAAACGCAGTAAAAAAAGTGTTCGATAAACTTTCTGATAAAGAGCTTTATCGCCTTACAGGCAACCAAATAATGCCTATTAACACACTTTTTCAGCTTTGTGTTGAAAAAGCAGAAAATGCAGATACATTTTTATTTATGCCTGACCTTTTTGCTTATTTTTTATGCGGTGCCAAAACTGCGGAGCAGACCATTGCATCAACCTCGCAAATGCTTGACCTTGAAAACATAAAATGGCAGGAAAAAGTATTTGAAATCACCGAAAAGGATAAAAAAATACTTCCGCCGATAGTTAAAAGCGCCACAATTGCAGGCGAATATAAGGGTATAAAAGTAATCAAAGTTGCAGGGCATGATACGCAATGTGCCGTATGCGCTATGCCGGCGGCAGAAAATGAAACCTCCGCATTTTTATCTTGCGGAACCTGGTCGCTTATCGGATGTGAAAACGATAAACCGATTTTAAGCGAAAAAAGTATGAAAGATGAGCTTTCAAACGAGCTTGGCGCAAACAAAAAGATAAACTATCTTAAAAATATCAGCGGCTTATGGCTTATTCAGGAAATCAGGCGCAACTTTGCAGATGAGGGCAAGAAATATTCTTACAACGATATGGAAATGCTTGCAAGGGATGCAAAAGCATTTGAATATTTTATAGACCCTGATGATGAAAGCTTTGCAACGCCGAAAAATATGCCGGAAAAAATTTGCACATATTGTGAAAAAACCGGGCAGGGCAAACCTGAAAGCGACGGTGCGATGATTAGGTGCATTTATGAAAGCCTTGCTATGAAATACAGATTTGCAATAAAGCAAATTGAAGAAAACACAGGCAAAAAATTTGATGTACTCCACCTTTTAGGCGGCGGTACGAAAGATAATTTCTTATGCCAAATGACAGCAGACAGTTTGAACATTGATGTTATTGCCGGGCCGACGGAAGCGACCGCACTCGGAAACATTATTTTACAGCTTATCGCACTCGGTGATATAGAAGATGTAAACACAGGCAGGCAAATCATCAAATCAAGCGAAAAGCTGACTGCCTACAAAAGTGAAAACGCAAGTGATTTTGATAAAAATTACGATAAATTTGTAAAAATATTAAACAAATAAAATATAAAGGAGTAAAATTTATGAGGTATCCAAAAATCGGTATTCGCCCTGTAATTGACGGAAGATGGGGCGGAGTTCGTGAAAGCCTTGAAGAACAAACTATGGGTATGGCAAACGCTGCGGCAAAGCTTATCAGCGAAAATGTTAGCTATCCTGACGGTACACCGGTTATGTGTGTGGTAAGTGATACCACAATCGGCGGCGGCGCAGAAGCTGCAAAATGCGAAGAGCAGTTTTCAAGTGAAAATGTTGTTGCAACACTTTCTGTAACACCTTGCTGGTGCTACGGTATGGAAACATACGATATGAACCCAAAAACCATTAAAGCTGTTTGGGGGCTTAACGCAACTGAACGCCCGGGTGCAGTATACCTTGCCGCTGTAATGGCTGCATATGCGCAAAAGGGTATGCCTGCATTTTCAATTTACGGCCACGATGTGCAGGATAAAGACGACAGCACAATTCCTGCCGATGTAGCAGAAAAAATTATCCGCTTTGCAAAATGTGCTGTTTCGGTAGGCTGGATGAAAGATAAATCATATGTAAATATCGGCGGAGTAACAATGGGTATTGCCGGTGCTTACTGCAACGCTTCATTTTTCCAGAAATATCTCGGAATTCGTCCTGAATGGGTGGATATGACAGAAATTTGCAGAAGAATTACCCTCGGCATTTATGACCACGATGAATATGACAAAGCATATGCTTGGATTAAAGAAAATTGCAAAGAGGGATTTGATGTAAACGCAGGCAAAGATTTACCTGAAGTTATTACAAAATCAAAAGTTGTTGACCCTGATAAAGATTGGGAATTCATCACTAAAATGACACTTATCGTGCGTGATATTCTTTTCGGCAACAAGAAGCTTGATGAAATGGGCTGGCACGAAGAAGCACTTGGCAAAAACGCTGTTGCCGCCGGTTTCCAAGGTCAAAGGAACTGGACTGACTGGCTTCCGAACGCTGACTTTACAGAATCTATAATGGCATCTTCATTTGACTGGAACGGTAAAAAAATGCCTACCCCGTTTGCAACGGAAAATGACACTTTAAACGGTGTTTCAATGATGCTCGGCTTACTTGTATCTGACACAGCACCTTGTTTCCACGATGTTCGTACTTACTGGAGTCCTGACGCCTGCGAAAGAGTTACAGGCAAAAGACCTGAAGGTATTGCGAAAGACGGATTTATTCACCTTATCAATTCAGGTGCAACCGCGCTTGACGGTTCAGGCGCATCTAAAAACGCGCAGGGCAAAGGCTGTATGAAACCGTTCTGGGAAATGACAAACGATGATATTAAAGCCTGCCTTAATGCAACAGACTGGTGCAGAGCAAATTATGAATATTTCCGCGGCGGCGGATTTTCATCTCACTTCCGCTGCAAAGCTGAAATGCCTGTTACAATGCTTCGTGTAAATATTGTTGAGGGTATCGGCCCTGTTCTTCAGCTTGCTGAGGGATATACGGTTGATTTGCCGGATGATATTCATGCCACACTTGATAAGCGCACAGACCCATCATGGCCTACAACTTGGTTTGCACCGAAGCTTACCGGCAAAGGCGCATTTAAAGATGTATACAGCGTTATGGCAAATTGGGGCGCAAACCACGGTGTTACTGTTTACGGGCATGTGGGAAGTGAGCTTATCACACTTGCATCAATGCTCCGCATTCCTGTAAATATGCACAATGTAGACGAGGGCAAAATCTTCCGTCCGCATTGCTGGGCTTCATTTGGCACTGATGATATTCAGGCAGCCGATTATTCAGCTTGCAAAACCTATGGCCCGCTTTATAAATAATCATACATATGACAAAAGGAAGTTGATTTATCAACTTCCTTTTTCTTTGTGAATTTTAGGTGAAAGATGTTCGCCCCTACGGTAACTTACAAAAATAAAACCGCCTACATAGTGTAAGCGGTTTATAAATGTCGGCGTCACCTATTTTCCCGGGTTCGTTTGCGACTGCTGCCGGTGGCAGATAAAAGGAGCAATAAGAACTTAGTAGTGGTCAAAATATCAGAGTTTTGTTAAAAAACGAATGATATTTTGGGTACCACCCTGCGATCCGACCGGGAATTTAAAACATCATTAAATAATAAAACCGCCTACATAGTGTAAGCGGTTTAAAATGTCGGCGTCACCTATTTTCCCGGGAGGCTGCCCTCCAAGTATTTTCGGCACATTTGAGCTTAACTACCGTGTTCGGGATGGGAACGGGTGGACCCTCAAAGTAATCGGCACCGACTGCAAGCAGTATATTAACACAAGGAGCACCCAATGTCAACACTACTCACTTAATTTACTGTAAAAATAATACATAATTTTGCCGAGATATGCTTTAATAAGCGCAGTATACTCATCTTTACTTACAGGTATTAAATCTTTTGAATAGCACATATTTTCATATATTACGCTATATTCCCTAACATTATACCCTGCGCCGAAAAATCCGTTTTTAACATAAAATTCCCTTCGCTTTATGCGTTCATCATTATTTTCGGCATTTTCATCAAGTGCTTCAATATTAAGCACAAGGCGGCAATTAGGAAATTTATCTTTAACAAGTGAAAGTATTTTTGAGCCGATACCGTTTCCCCTTGCATCAGGTGAAACAGCAAGGTAAAAAATAAATACAATATCATTAAACCACACCGTATACACTAAACCTTTAAATTCATCACCCTGTGTTACAGCGAAGAAAGTTACATTGCTCCCCTTGGCTTTACGGTAAAGAATTGCAAACGGTATTCTTTCCGCAGGGGGAAATGCAGTATTATACAATTTTTTTGCATTTTCATAATACTGCTTATTATTTTTCAAATCCTTTAGTTCTAACATATTATCACCATATAATTATTTTAAATTATTATATCATAATCATACATTTACATCAAGAAAAACAAAACACATTAAAATATTTATATAACGATAATATTGATTTATTTTGGTGTTGACAAAAAGATTTTCTTTTGTTATAATTTGAACATACACTTTTGCACTTAAAAGTGTTAAAGCTTTTAAGTGCTAAATTGCAGCTGTAATATTGACAAATTTCAGCAGTCAATTATAATAGTTAGTATGGAGGGTAAAACTATGGATAATATGACTAACACAAATTTTAAAAGAAAGCTTCCTGTGCCGCAGGAAATAAAAAAAGAAATGCCGCTTTCAAAAGAGGCAGAAGAAATTAAAACAAAAAGAGATATAGAAATAGCCAAAATATTCAAGGGTGAAAGCGATAAATTTTTACTTATTATAGGCCCTTGCTCAGCTGACAGGCACGATGCTGTACTTGATTACATTCACCGCCTTGCAGATGTGCAAAAGGAAGTTGAAGATAAAATTTTAATTATACCGAGAATTTATACAGGCAAACCGAGAACAACAGGTGCAGGATATAAGGGTATGCTCCACCAGCCTGACCCTGATAAAAAGCCTGATATGCTCGAAGGAATTAAAGCAATTCGCTCACTTCATAAAGATGCGATTGAGCAAACAGGTTTAACTTGTGCGGACGAAATGCTTTACCCTGAAAATCACAGATACCTTTCAGACCTTCTTTCATATGTTGCAGTGGGCGCAAGAAGCGTTGAAAACCAAGAGCATAGGCTTGTATCATCCGGGCTTGATATTCCGGTAGGTATGAAAAACCCAACAAGCGGCGACCTTTCAATTATGCTCAACTCAATCAAAGCAGCACAGGGCGACCACACATTCCTTTATAGAGGATGGGAGGTTGAATCAAAGGGCAATGAACTTGCACATGCAATTCTTCGCGGAAGCGTAAGCAAGCACGGTAACAACCACGCAAACTACCATTATGAAGATTTAAGAAAACTTCACGATGCATACTGCACCGGAAATTACAAAAACCCTGCTGTTATAGTAGATACCAACCATTCAAATTCAGGTAAGAAGTATCTTGAGCAGGTTAGAATTGCTAACGAAGTTCTGCATTCAATGCGCCACAGCGACGATATTAAAAATATGGTTAAGGGCTTTATGGTTGAGTCATATATTGAAGACGGAAGCCAAAAAGTTGAAGACGGTGTATACGGCAAATCAATTACCGACCCTTGCCTTGGCTGGGATAAAACAAAAGATATGATTTTCACAATTACCGAACAACTCTAATAAATAATAAACAAAACGCATCTTTGAAGCTTAATGCACAAAGATGCGTTTTTAATTTAACTTATTAAATTACATTCCTTTCCTTTCGGATGGAATTTGCCCGTGCATTTTTCGCAGGCACCGTGGTTGCACCTGCCGCATACATTAGTGCCGCACCTGCCACAGCAGGTTTTGGAATTAGGGCAAATATTATAGTCCCCGCCGCTTACTTTTATCGCCTTGCCGTTAACAAGCGAGTCGGATATTTTATACCTTGCACTTTCATAAATTGATGCAATAGTTGAGCGGGCAACCTGCATTTGAAGTGCACATTCCATTTGAGTAAGACCCATATAATCAATCAAACGGAGCGTTTCATATTCATCAACAGTGATTTCAACAAATTCCCTATTATTTTTAATTTTGATAAATTCCGTTATATCCGGTTCAAAACAAACCGTTCTTGATTTTTTAGGCCTTGCCATAATAGCTCCTTAAAATACTACAACTTAATTTTTTGATGACTTAAGCATTGATACAATCGCCCTGCCGAGTTCCTCTTTATTAAACACCGGAAGCGGCTCAATAAGTGCATCAATACACCCAGCCACGGCAAAAGTAATAGTTGAAACTTCAAAATAATTATCTTCAATATTAAAACCGTTGCTTTGAGATATTGAGGACACAAGATTTTCTTTAAGCATTTTTATTGCAGGTGCGCAAATACTGCTTGATTTGAATTTTGAAAGATAATCAATATTTCGCTCAACTTCATCAAGTAATTTATCAACAGCTATTTGAGGATTATGCTTGATTTCATCATATTTTATTTTTTTGGAAATATCAATAATTCCGTTCATTATAATCTGAAAACAGCTTTGCAGGCAGTCTTCCATACTTTTATAGTGCAAATAAAATGTACTTTTGTTAATATCTGCACGCTTGCAAAGTTCAAGAACGGTAATTTTGCTTGTATCTTTTTCAACCATAAGGTCAAGAACCGCATTGAACACAGCAGTGCGCGTTCTTCTGATTCTTCTGTCCATTTGGAATTACTCCTATAAATTTATAAATTGCAATGTAACTTTTATTTTGACATATTATAGGATGAATTTCAACTTTTTGACGGAAAATCGATATTTCATACAAATTAGTTGATAATTATTTGTGCAAAAAGACAATAACTTGATTATTTTCTCATAACCCATAGATTATTGATTTGCTTATAAATATCATCATAATCCCACAATTTATTTGAATTTTTAAAACTGTTAGGGTCGTTAATTTTAATTTTTCCGTTTTCAATACCCGTCATCACAATAAAATGACCTTTTAAAGTGAAATCGCCGGGACCCATTATGCAAATAATCGGATTACCCACTTTCAAATTATTCATAACCCTGTTTTTATCAAGCGGAATTTCAGTAACATCAAGGCCGAGCTTCCTGCCGCCTTCGCTAATCAAAGTCCAAAGTGAACCGCCGCCGTTAACACAATACCCATTTTTTATTGCCCAATCAATCATAAAATCAGGGGAATACTTGGTATCCTGCAAAAGATATACTGCCGTCATAGATAAGCAAACAGGGCCGCACGCAGTTAACCCTGCAACATCATCACCGTACATTTTATAACCCCAGCGTTTATCCCATTGCATAAAAAGCGGAACGCTGTCGCAATTTTCATATCTTTTCATATTTATTTTAAAATGCTTGTCTTTATCTTTTGGGTATGATAAAACAAAATCTTTGGTTTCCTTGTTTCTGTCAAGCAAATCAATAAGACTTTGGGGATAATCAGCGGTGCTTAATCCGTTTTCATCTGCATAATTTTCGATTATTTGGTTTGCTGATAAATTTTCATCTTCGGCACTTACTTCACCGCTGCCGGAATATGATTTTGTATCATTAACCGCAACTTTACCTAATGATAACGCCAATGCAAAAACTAAAATTACCGCTATTAAAGCAAGCGCTGACAATTTGCTTTTAACTTTCTTTTCTGTCATAAATAAAAACCTCCCTTGACTTATTTAACTATAAATCAAAAGGAGATTTTTTGTTTTAATTTAAACTTTCGATTTTCTTAAGATTTTCTTAAGATTCAAGCGGCAATGCAACGGTGAAAACCGTATGTTCATCATTGCTTTGGGCTTCAATCGTTCCGCCGTGGCGCTCAACAATTTGCTTGGCTATTGCAAGCCCCAGGCCTGTTCCGCCCGTCTTACTTGTTCTTGAATCATCAACACGGAAAAATTTTTCAAAAATCATATCAAGCTTTTCCTGTGCAATTTTATCACCGCAGTTAGTAAAAGTTACAACTGCACTATCGTTCTTTTTAAATATGCTGATATCTATATTTGTGCCGCTGTAACAATAGGCTGACGCATTGCGCATAAGATTATCAAAAACGCGTGATAATTTATCCGAATCGCCTATGATATTAACACTGCCTTTTGCATTTATACTGCAAGTAAGATTTTTTTCTTTAAGTACCGGGTAAAATTCTTCTGCCATCTGCCTTAACATCATTACAAGGTCAATATGATTATTTTCAAGCGGGAATGACTGAAGGTTAAAGCGTGTTATATCAAAAAATTCATTTATCAACTGCTCAAGCCTATATGCTTTATCAAGTGTAATATTTGTATACTTTGCTCTATATTCCATCGGCAAATCGGGATTTTCTTCAAGCAAGCTTAAGTAACCTATAATTGAAGTGAGTGGTGTTTTTAAATCGTGGGCAAGAAAAACTACAAGGTCATTTTTTCTTTGCTCTGCTTCTTCGGCAATAAATTCCTTATACTTCAGCTCTTTTTTTATCTTTTCTTCAACATCCCTATGCCTTGATGAAATAATGACCGGAAGGTGTGGACTCACATAATCATCATCAACTATACCGTCAAGCGCGTCATACTCCCTATCAAGCAAGCGTGCGGTGCGCAGAAAAAATATAAGTGTTATAAATAATGCAACAATCAAATTCAGCACAATAACGGTGCTTATATCATATAAATTTTCTGCTTTTGTAATATTTTCCAAAGCAATTAAATATTTATCTGCAAATACCCAAAGCGGAATTGAAAATACAACTAAGCAAATTATATATCTTATTAAAACCCTTGCGAAAATTCTTTTTTTATTTCTTTTCAATTTTATAACCTACTCCCCATACGGTTTTTAAAAACTTCGGATTTCTCGGCTCTTCGCCAAGCTTTTCCCTTATTCTTCTGATATGCACCATAACCGTATTATTACCGTCAAGATATTTTTCGTTCCATATTTTTTTAAATATATCTTCGGTTGATACTACCTTGCCTGCATTTTCACACAAAAGCCAAAGGATATTAAATTCAGTGGGAGTTAACGAAACATCCTTTTCATACATGGTGCATTCGTGTGTTGCATGGTTAACTATAAGCCCGGCGCTGTCAAAAATTTCATTGTCATCATATTTTGAATTATTGTAAAGTGTATATCTCCTAAGCTGAGCCTTAACCCTTGATACCATTTCTATCGGGTTAAAAGGTTTTGTAATATAATCATCTGCGCCGAGTGAAAGACCTATGATTTTATCATTATCCTCAACTTTGGCAGTAAGCATAATTACAGGAAAGCAATATCCCTTTGCCCTGATATTTTTAAGAATTGAAAGCCCGTCTGTATCGGGAAGCATTACATCAAGCAGTGCCAAATCAAGCTTCGTTTCTTCAATGCATTTTAAAGCTTCCTTTGCAGAATAAAACTTATAAACATTATATCCCTCGTTTTTTAAAAAGAGTTCAACAAGATCAGCAATCTCGACCTCATCATCAAGCACAAGAATATTCATAATCTTCCCTCAAATAATAAATTATTGATTTTTATAATAGCACAAACATAATAATTAGTAAACAAAAAAGCACATCAAATCAATTTGATGTGCTTTTTATCTTAATGCATCTTGTTTAATATTGAGTAATCTTTTGCGTTTATTACTCCGTCACTGCAAACATCAAGATATGGGCTGTAATTTGAATCGCCCTTCTTTGAATTTACTGCGTCAATAAAGCTTAAAGTAAAGCTATCGCCGCATACGGAGCATTTAACTGTTGCTGTGCCATTTGCAAATGAAGCAAGTTCATATGTGTGCGCATCTTTCCAATTTGCATAAACCTTTTTATCACTTGTAATATTTTCAACCGACTCATTCCAAGTATCAAATGCCTTGCATTGCGGTGGAGTGATAGCAGGCGGATTAGGCGCTTTGTTACCGCTGTACGCAAATGTTCTGCCGATAAGGGAAGAATAATCACTGTCAGCATAAAAGCCTACCTGATAGAAATCCCTTGTAACATTAACTTTTACTATCATATTTTCACTTGAATCAAGCTTGGTGTTACATTCATATGTAATACCGTTATCAATTTCAGATACATCAAAAGCATAAAAACTTTCAAAATTGAAGCCTGAACCGTCACCGAACTGTTCAAGTGAACTTGTAACATAATTGCTTGAATCAAGCCCGCTGTTTTTAAAAGGAACATAAATTAAAGAATTTTCAAATGTTGCCTTAAGGTCAACCGTTTGGTCACCAATCATTGCGTTTGTAACATTTGCAAGCTTTGTATTTTTGCTTAAATCAAGCGAAGTAATATGATTTATTGTGCAGTTTAACTTAGTTAGATTTGTATTTTGTGATAAATTGAGCGAAGAAAGCTGATTATTTGCACAATAAAGTGTTTCAAGCGCAGTTTCGTGTGTAACATCCAATTTTGCAAGGCTGTTACCGCGGCAGTCAAGCGTAGTTAACGCTGATGACAAAAGGGCAATTGAAGTAAGCTCATTACCTGTGCAATTTAATGTTTTAAGCTTATTATTTTCAACAAGGTTAAGCTCTTTAAGTTCATTACCCATACAAGTCAAGGTTGTTAAATCTTTAAGAGCTGAAACATTAAGTTCTTCAAGTTTAATATTACTGCAGCGAAGAATTTTGATATTTGAAAAATATTCAATACCTTTAAGAGTTTTGATTTCGTAATCATCAGATACAGTCATAATGGTTACAATATTTCTCTCCTCGGCACTCAAAGATCCGTTACCATCCAAATCATAATCTTTAACAAATTCTCTGAAATTTGCGTCAGGAAAATTAGTTTCATTTATAGCCACACTGTCACTGCCGAAGGCAACGACTGCCGACAGGCAGAGCGTTGCCATTATAAACGCAAGAAGTACAGATAACCATTTTTTAAACATCTTATTCATATCTGCCTCCTTAATCCCTTGTTAGTGTGAAATCAAATGATGCAGTTGCACTTGAACCGTCAGCATTGGTAACAGTAACCGTTACAGTAGTTGCTACTGATTTTCTTATTGACGCCGCACCTGTATTTGTAAGTTTAAGATTACCGTTTGAATCAATTGTAAACTGCAAAACATTTGACACTTTATATTCAACCGAAGTAATTGCATTGGCATCAGCCGGAGTAGGATTATATCCGATTGCAACACCTTTAAAGTTTGAATACCTGCCGCCTGCACTTGCTGTATAATTACCGGATGCTGCTTGGCCGTCAACCGTGAGTTCAAGTGAAGTTACCGGAATAACAGTATTGATTACATTAAATGTATAAGTTTTTGTATATTCCCTATCCCACTCATCAATCACTTTAACATTAAGTTTAAGTGAGCCGGTATCTGCTGTTTTGGTAATAACAACATTGCCGCCGTTAATTTGAGCCGAAGCTCCGTTTTCATCACTTGCAGTGATTTCAAATGATTTTACCATTGCGCCGTCATTAAGTGCAAGTGAAAGATTTGCTGTTTGCGTATCTTCAGGAACTTGAATAAGTGCAGTTTCTTCAAGCACGGTATCACCATTTTTAATATTGATTTCAGGTACAATAAACTTATGCTCACCAAGTACAGTCATAGCTTCTGTAAGGGCTGTGCAGGCATCGTTTATTTCCTGCTGTGTTGCATACATATTTGCATACACTTCATTTGCCTTATTAAGTGCAGATGTAAATGTTTTTGCATATGACACTTCATAATCTGTCGGCGTGATTTTTTCAGCTTCATCAATTGCAGCTTTAAGTGCTGTTGTGTCCCAAGTGGTATATGCTTTAATTGTAGCTTTATAACCACCGTCTTTTGATATAACTGTAATCACTGCTTCACCCTGTGTTACGAATGTTACAACACCGTTTTGGTCAACAGTGGCAACATCTTCGTTATCAGATGAATAAAAGCAATCTTTAATTACGGAAACCGAACCGTCAATATCAAAATCAGGTGAAAGGGTAACTGTTTGAGCAGGAGCACCGAATACCTTTTCATCAGCAAAGCTTATAGCTTTAACACCGTATCTTACAAATGTTACCCAAACGCTTGACGAGCAGGTTTCACCCTTTTCGTTTGTAACTGTGCAAGTGATTTGCGAAGCATTTGCCATGCCTGTTTTATTAGTAACAACGCCCTCTTCGTTAACAGAAACATTGCTGTTTGATGAAGTCCATTCTACTGATTTATAAACCGAACCTTTAGGAAGTTCATTAGCAACAAGATTTATGCATTTACCGTTTAATAATGTACCTGTAAATCTAATGAAGCCCGCGTTTTCACTTGTAACCCCTGTTGCTTCTTCATATCCGATTTCAACACCGGTTGTTGCAACATAAGGAACAAGCGCATCATACGCATCATTAAGCCTTTTAAGCATTGCGTTTGCCTCGGCTTGAGTAGCTTTGCCATCATCAATCATAGTTTTGGCGTCTGCTACTGCCGCACTGAGTACATCCAAGCTTGCCCTGGTATAAGTGTAAGTATCTTTTACACTTTCAATAATATTGTTATATGTATTTTGCTTTGAAGCAAGAGCGCTGAAATCGGTTATTACAGTTATTTTAACTTTATCTGTAAACCCACCGTCAAATGCAGTACCCGTAATTACAGCTTCGCCCTTTTCAACAAAGGTCAGTTTGCCATCGCTTGATACTTTAACAACATTTTCATCACTTGACTGCCAATTGACTGTTGAAAATTCAGGTGAACCTGAAAGTGTGTAAGCAAGCTGGGTTTCAGGTGATGTTGCATTAAATGTAAGTGCACTTTCGGTAATATCAAATCCGGTTGCAACTTTGTCACTCATTGTTACATTAACTGTTTTTTCAAATGTTCTGTCATATTCATCTGTATAAGTAATTTTAACTTTTGCCCAAGCACCCTCTTTTGCTTTTTTAGGTGTAAGAGTAATTGTTTGGTCACTTATTGATGAAGTCATTTGATATGAATCAAGCACATTCCAGCTGAATGTTTTATACATTGCGCCTTTAGGTGCAACTGATGATGTAAGCTCAATCTTATTATAATCATTATAATTTGAATACTTACCGTTATCAAGGTTAACGGATACGCTGTTATTATCACTGACTGTTCCGCTTTCCTTTTCTTCATATTTGCCTGCGAGCGGCTTAGCATATGTTTTATATGTGATAGTTGCATCTGTTACATGAATATAAGGATGCTGTATCATTTCATTATAAGCATTTAAAAGATTTTCAGCAATTTCATCGATTTCATTTTGGCTTAAAGTATCATCCGTAAGGGCATTAACCGCAGTTTCATATGCAGTTTTAAATGTTTGCCCGTAATCATATGCATAGTCTTTATAATCAATATCTTTGTATTCATCAACTCTTCCTTTAAGTACGGTACGGTCACCGTCTGACGATACATGGCATTCACCGTATATACCGCCGTCATATGATACACAGCGAACAGTTGTAGCACCGGCAGAAACGAATGTTACAAGTCCGTTTTCATCAACCGTTGCAATATTTTCGTCATCAGATTCCCAGTAAACATTTTTAATACTTGCCGCACCAATATGTGTAAGGCCTGTGCCTTCAGGCTTTATGGTTTTAGAAAGCTGATAAGTTGAGCCGATTGCACCCGAAATAGTTGCCGGTGAAACAACAACTTCCGTTACCGGATTAAATGCATACGATACCCAAACTGTATCTTGATATTTATTACCGAAATGGTCTTCAACCGTGCAGGTAATTAAACCGTAGCAAGATTCATTCTTGGTTGGGGTGCATTTACCGTCTTCAGTTACACTGATAAGTTCGTTTGATGATTCCCAAGTAACAGATTTGTATGAACCGTTGTTAGGATAAAGCCTTACATTAAGGTCAAGCACAGCGTTTTTATAGCTGAAACCCTCTTTAAGAACTTTTAAATCGTACTGATAAAATTCCTTTGTAGGTTCACCGTCAAGGTAAAGTTCAACCTTTTGAATGTAATTATATTTTTCAAGGCTGTTATATGCTGCTTCAAGCTCAATAACCATTGCGTCAACTTTAGCCTGCGAGCTATTGTTTTCGTTAATCATAGTTTGAGCCTTATTCATAGTATTTGTGAAATTTTCCCAGCTTTCAGGATAATAGTTTATACTGTTAAGCTGCTGGTCATTATATGATTTAACAAGATTTTCAAGTGCTGTATAGTTTGTAACAACATTAACATTACATTTTGCTTCATATCCGCCGTCAAAAGTTTGGCAGGTGATTACACAATCGCCGCCCTCTTTAAAGCTTACTACACCGCTTTGGTCAACAGTTGCAATATTTTCATCACTTGAATACCAATATACATCAGTACAGCTTGCGCCGATACCCGCTGTACCCTTTGGTGTAACAGTTGCTTTAAGGGTTTGAGTTTCGCCTATCTTTCCGCCTGTGATAGTATCTGTATCAAGCGAAACACCTGTTACAGGGATTTTAGCAAAAGTGAGGAATGCAAAATTGCTTGACTTTGTACCCATATAGTCGGTTACCGTGCAGGTAATCATTGCCGAGCAAGCCTCATTCTTTTTCGGCTTGGCAACACCGTTTTTATCAATTATAATATTTGGATTTGATGACTCCCATTCAATGTTATTATACATTGCATTTGCAGGTTTCAACTGCATATCGAAGTCATATTTATAATTAGTATATATACCTGCTGTCGCAACTTTAACAGTTACATGATTACTTTCAAGCGGAGTTTTGTTTGTTCCTAAAATATCAACACCCAAAATTCCGATAAATCCGCCTATTTTATAGAAGGCATACAGAAGTTCAGAAGCGTATGTATCGCAAGTATCCTGGCTTGCCAGAGGTGAATCGTAAAGAACATAATACGCAAGGTCAAGCTTACCGCAATATTGCTTATAAAGTGCTTTATTTTCACTTGTTTTTTTAACTACTGTTGAATCACACAGGTTAACAATATTTTGGAGATATTCCTTATCAGGATAAACCGTAACTTCGGCTGTATCAACAATACCACCGTCGGCAGATACGCAGTAAAGTGTGGCAGTACCTACATCAACACCGGTAATAACAGCGTCCCTGTTATCATTATTCTTTGCTTCAACTGTAAATACGCTCTCATCACTTGAATACCAGTTACATTTGTAGCAAGCTGAATATGTACCGTCTGAACCGCTGAATTTGATAGTATGTGTAGCGTCGGCAGTCTTTCCCCTAACCACACTGTATGAATCTTCATCAATTGTATTGGAATCGGCAGTATTTTTAGCTACCGTAACCGTAATTTCATTTGATTTTATGCGTCCGTCTGCCGAAACGGCATATACATTAAATGTATCAGCATTTTCGTGGCCGGCTTTTTGAGTAATCTCGGCAGTGTGGGTATCATCGGAAAGCTTTTGCGAATAATATCCGTTATCAACTACCCAAGTAAGATTTTTGTTTGAAGCAGTTTCAGGCTCAACCGTTGCTGTAAGCTTAGCACCCAAGCCTGCATACTGTGTACCTGCGCTGACAGATACATATTTATATGTTCTGTCACCTACGGTTACATCTGTTGTTTTATTTATTTTGCCTGCAATACCAAGTGCGCTGTCAACATCTATTGTGATATTTTCAACCGGAATACCGTTTGACATATCAAATGTTGCAGTTTTGGAAGAAATTTCATAGAAATTATTGTTTGAAAGGTAGTAGCCCGTTTGCGCCTTTAACACAACAACCGATTGCCCGCCGGATACTACCGAGTAGTGACCTGCGCTGTCAATCTGACCTCTGCCGTCGGTAGCAGGAGTATCGGCAGTTGCCCAGGAATAAATTGTGTTACCGTCTTTATCCTCACCGGTCACCATACCCCAAGTTATATAAAGGTTACTGCTTTCAGCAACACGCTTTGGATATACTGCGTAGGCAAGATCTGTTTCCTGCCCTATTTCGAGGTAATTATCACCGGTTATTTCTACATCGGATAGGTATTTACCCGTTTTACCCGTTACGGTAAGCTGAAGTTCCCTTGAAACATTATTTGCTTTTGATGTGGCTGTGATAGTACATTTCTTTGTTGAAATATTACCGAACGAACCGCCGGCATCCCTACCCGTGATTGTACCTGTTACAGGGTCAACATAAGCAACACTTGGGTCTGATGATGACCATACAATATCAGATGTATCGCCCGTTGAAGGCTTAATATCTGTAATTGAAAGCTGAATTTGTGTGCCTTCCTGAACTGTGTTTGCACCTGAAATTTCAAAACTTTCAAGCGGCTTTGAATCAACAACTTCAAATGTGATTGAATCGTTATATACAAATTGAAGAACGAGATTACTGATAAGTTTAATAGCTGTTGCAGTAAGCTGAACAGGGTTAGCTGTATCACCGACAATATCCTTAATTGCAAAGCAAGCATCGAGTATAGCTGCAAGCACCGCTCTGTTTATATCAATGCCGATATAATCAATAAGAATACCCGCAAGTTTATCAGAATCAATAGTACCGTTAACTTCATAAAATTTATTTACCAATTTCAAAATACCATTGATAATATCTTCTGTATCAGGCGAAGCCATAATTGTAACCTTGCCCTTGTTTTTAAAGGTTACAAGGCCGCTGTCATTAACAGTGGCAACAACTTTGCCCTGTGTGAAGACTGATGAACTCTTAACAGAATACATCGTTTTATAGTGAAGGCGAAGCGGAGTTGTGATAGCATAAAGTTGAACAGTAGAACCTGCCGCTACGGTAGTAGGAACGGTAGATTTATTTGTAATATGAGTTCCGTTTGGAAGGAAAGCCGCATACCATTCATCGCTTTTAACAACATTGATACGAAGCTTATCATTACCGATTTCTTCACCGTCTTTATTATAAAGAGCCACATGAATAACCGAGTTAATATTATTAAGATACTTACGAAGTGAATCAACAAGTTGACCCTTATATGAATCAATCCAACCTGCTATCGGCGAATCGGAGCCGAAAGCCGCTTCAACAATATCAATAATGGCTTCGGTATCCATTGAGTCAATATCAACCTTATCATTGAAAAGTGCTTTTTCAAGAACAGTTGCCATAAGTTTACCAACAAGAGGAATAGGCTTAACTTCATTATCAATCCAGCTTTGGATTACCGCACCCTTTGATGAGTCAAAAGCTTTAACTACACCGTTTTGGTCAACATCAACCAAAGTCGGCATATCGCTGTACCATTTAACATAGCAGTTATCCGGCATTTCTGCATTAAGCAACTTATATGTAAGGTTGAGCTTTTGGCCCTCCTTCATAGTTTCAACATATTCCTGCTTTTCTGCTGCCGTTTCATCCACATATTCAGGTACAATGGTATCGGTATCCTTATAGAACATTTGAATATCCCAAAAGTTTTCAACACCGTCACCGGCAAAGGCGGTTACAGCAGGCATTACGCCCGTTACTGCCATAAGGATAGCAAGAAAAACGCTGATTATCTTTTTGCTTTTTCTTTTCATACGCAAATCTCCTTTTATAATTTGTTTCGCCCAAAATTCCCGAGAGTAATATCCTATTATTCTCAAAGTAATACACACTTTAATTATAATATTATTTTACTTTTATTTCAATAAATACAATCAAATTTTCTTCCGTTATAATCTACAAAAATTATAGATATTGTTTGGTAATATTTAACAAACTGTTCATAATTAAACTAAAATCGTCTTTTTTGTCGCACACACCAACAGACTTCGAGAAAACAAAAAACGCCAAAAAAGCTTGGACATCGAGTCCAAGCTTTTTTGGCACTTTATCGACAGTAGCTATTATATTAAAACATTTCGGAATATGTATTTGTCACATTTTTAAGCCTGCAAATCATTGAATATGAGCCATCCGCCTGCCTTACAAGCTTTCGCCTGTCTTCAACAACAATAAATCTGCCGGATTTAGTACGCACACTGTACCTTGAAACAGTGGTGCTTTTGCCTTCTGCAATTTGCTTTTTGATTTGCGCTTCAATAAATTTCGCTTCCCTTTCGCTTACAAAATCATCAAGCCTGCCCTTATGCTCTTCAAAAATATGAAAACGGGTAAAGCCCAAAAATTTAATAAAATCTTCGCTGACGATTTGAAGCTGCCAAATATCCTGCGTATCGGTGCAAAAAATAGGGTCAGGCAAATTTTTAAACATTTCAACGAGCATATCGCTCATTTTATCCGCCTCTTCCTCCGCTTCTTTAATACGGGTAATATCCGTAATCATAGCGTGAAAAATCGGGGTATTATCCTCATCGTATTTTTGAATGGCAGCATTAAATTTGCACCATTTATATTCATTTTTATGAACTATGGTTCTTATTTCCAAATCGCACTCGCCGTCAGTAGCCATAGCCTTTCCGATAGCCTGAAAAACCTTGCTTTTATCATCAGGATGAATAAGCTCATCCAAGCGGTAAATCTGCTGAGCGTACGCCTGCTTGGTAGTGCCGAAAATTCTGCACGCACCCTCGTTTAAATAATGCACTTCAATATGCATATCGCTTGTAACTTTAAACAGGCAGACACCGCCTGTTACAAGGTCAATAAGATAGTTCATTTCCTTGGCTTTTTTGCGAAGCTGAAGCTGCAATTCCTGCGATTTTGACACATCCGCCAAAGTAAGCCTGCAAAGGCTTGATTCCTCATAATTTTGACCTGTACAGTGAATAAAAACTTCATTTTCATCTTTATCCACAAACTCGGCGTCAAAATAAACATACGGCGAATTTTTTTTGCAAAGAACACGCATAATTTCTTCCCTGTAAATAGGCTTTATTATATCGTGAAGAAAGAGCTTTCCCTGTTTGATTTTAGACGGATGTACGCCTGTAAATTCACAAAAATGATTGTCGCAATCAACAACTTTTAATCCGTCTGCTTTATCTACGACGAGGTTCATAAAATCAACCTCGTAAACATCATCATCACTAACGCTGTATATTTCTATCTCCCCCTTTAGAATAATTTTATGTATTATCCAAAGTGTATATGAAATGACTGTGTCATATATTTCCATTAACAATTATAGCATAAATTGTGGTGTTATTGAATATGTTTTGTAAATTTTTATTAAATTTTAAGATTTTTTCTATTTAATTTTTTATATAAAAATATAATTTTACTATATGAAAAGCGGTGCGTTTGTGTTAAAATAGAAATGTATATTATATACATCAAGTTAAGATGACAAAAGGAGAACAAAAAATATGGCTAAAGTTTTTCGTATTTTTGTTGAGAAAAAAAGGGGAAACGACATTGAAGCAGGCCAAACTCTTGCAGATTTGCGTGACAATGTAGGGTTAAACGCTCTTGATGATTTAAGAATTATCAACCGTTACTATGCACAGGGCCTTACCGAAGAAGAATTTGATCTTGCGGTAAAGCAAATTCTTTCAGAGCCAAACCTTGACAATGTTTATACCGAACTTTCAATTCCGGAAGATTACAGGTATTTTGCAACTGAATTTTTGCCGGGGCAGTATGACCAAAGAGCAGATTCTGCCGCACAGTGCATTCAGCTTTTGACTGCCGGTGAACGCCCTGTTGTTCAGTACGCAAAAATCATTGCAGTTAAAGGCGACATTACCGATGATGAATTTGAAAAGATTAAAAATTACATCATCAACCCTGTTGAATCAAGGGTTGCATCGCTTGAAATTCCTGAATCGCTTGACATTAAATCATCAATTCCTGCCGACATTGCAAGAATTGACGGCTTTATTGAAATGAGCGATGAAGAAATCAAAGCTTACCATGCATCAATGGGCTTTGCAATGAGCATTGCAGATTTATGCTGGGTAAGGGATTATTTTAAAAATGACGAGGGCAGAAACCCAAGCCTTACAGAGCTTAAAGTTATTGATACATATTGGTCTGACCATTGCCGCCACACCACTTTTGCAACAGAGCTTGACGAAATTAAAATTGACAGCGGAAAATATACCGAAGCTATCAACAAAGCTTTAGAGCAGTATTTTGATATAAGAAAAGAAGTTTACGGTGACAGGGATAAAATCGTTTGCCTTATGGATATGGCTTGCATCGGTACAAAGGTACTTAAAAAGCGCGGTTTTGTTAACAACCTTGATGAAAGCGAAGAAATCAACGCTTGCTCAATCGAAGTTCCTGTTCAGATAGACGGAAAGACAGAGCAGTGGCTTGTTCAGTTTAAAAATGAAACTCACAACCACCCTACTGAAATCGAACCTTTCGGCGGTGCTGCAACCTGCCTTGGCGGTGCAATCCGTGACCCGCTTTCAGGCAGAGCTTATGTTTACCAGGCAATGCGTGTTACCGGCGCAGGCGACCCTACCACTCCTTTTGAAGAAACACTTGATGCTAAATTGCCGCAAAGCAAGATTACCACAGGCGCTGCTGCTGGATATTCAAGCTACGGTAACCAAATCGGCCTTGCAACAGGCCAAGTTACAGAACTTTATGATGAGGGCTATGTAGCAAAGAGAATGGAGATTGGCGCTGTTATAGGTGCATCACCAAAAGATAATGTAAAAAGAGAATGCCCGCAAAAAGATGATGTAATCGTACTTCTCGGCGGAAGAACCGGCCGTGACGGCTGCGGCGGTGCAACAGGCTCATCAAAAGCACACAACTCATCATCAATTGAAACCTGCGGTGCAGAAGTACAAAAGGGTAACCCACCTACCGAGCGTAAAATTCAGCGTTTATTCCGCAAAGCCGAAGTGGCTAAAATGATTAAGCGTTGCAATGACTTCGGTGCAGGCGGCGTTTCCGTTGCTATCGGCGAACTTGCAGACGGACTTAAAATCGACCTTGATAAAGTACCGAAGAAATATGACGGACTTGACGGAACAGAGCTTGCTATTTCCGAATCACAGGAAAGAATGGCAGTAGTTCTTGATAAAAAAGATGTTGAAAAATTCATTGCACTTTCAAATGAAGAAAACCTTGAAGCTACCGTTGTAGCAGTTGTTACAGATGAAAACAGGCTTGAAATGACCTGGAGAGGTGACAAAATTGTTGACCTCAGCCGTGATTTCCTCAACACAAACGGTGTAACCCAGCACGCAAAAGTTGAAATTACATCGGTAGATGAAAATAAAAATTACAGAAATGAAGTGCCAACCTGCCTTGAAAGCCTTTCACTTGCAGACGCACTTAAAGCTAACCTTTCACGCCTTGAAGTTTGCAGCCAAAAGGGGCTTGTTGAACGCTTTGACTCATCAATCGGTGCTTCAACCGTACTTATGCCTTATGCCGGCAAGTATCAGCTTACCCCTGAAGAAGCAATGGTTGCAAAAATCCCTGTTTTAGAGGGTGAAACAGACACAGCCACTGTTATGGCATACGGTTTTATTCCTAAACTTTCACGCTGGTCACCATTCCATTCGGCAGCATTTGCTGTATCGGAATCACTTGCAAAGCTTGCGTGCGTCGGCTGTGACCCATCACAAGCAAGGCTCACTTTCCAGGAATATTTTGAAAGACTTAACGATGTACCGGCACGCTGGGGCAAACCTACCGCTGCACTTTTGGGTGCGCTTACTGCACAGGTTGGTTACAAATGCCCGTCAATCGGCGGTAAAGATTCAATGAGCGGCAGCTTTAACGACCTTGATGTACCGCCTACCCTTGTTTCTTTCGCAGTGGGTATGAGCGAAGCTTCAAAAACAGTTTCTGCACAATTTAAGCGTATAAATTCAACAGTTAAACTTCTTGAACTTCCTATTGATGATGAAACAGGCTTGCCGATTTATGATAAGGCTATGGAACTTATGGTAAGCGTATATGAAGGAATAAGAAACGGAAAAATCCTTTCAGCTTCTGTTATTAAAGAGGGCGGTGCTGCCGCTTGCGTATGCAAAATGGCATTTGGTAACAAATTCGGCTTCACCTTTGCACAGGGGCTTGATAAGCAAACTTTATTTGCAGCAAAGGAAGCTTCATTTGTAGTTGAACTTGCAGATGAAAATACATATGACGGTATCACTCTCGGTAAAACAAATGATAACGGTGTATTTATCATTGACGGGGATGTGCAAACCGTTGACGAACTTATCGGGGCTTGGTGCGGCAAGCTTGAAAAAATATTTGCAACAGATTCAGGCAAAAAAGCCAAAATGCCATATGATGTTCCTCTTTACAAGGAACGCTCAATATTTGTAGCTAAAAATAAAGTTGCAAAGCCAAAGGTATTTATCCCTGCATTCCCGGGTACTAACTGCGAAGTTGACTCGGCAAGAGCATTTGAAAAAGCCGGTGCAGATACAAGTATCCTTGTAGTAAACAACCTTTCATCATCCGCTATCAATGAAACAATTGATAAAATGGTAGAAGAAATTGAATCATCACAAATCATTATGCTTCCGGGCGGTTTCTCCGGCGGTGACGAACCTGAAGGCTCAGGTAAATTTATTGCTACAACATTCAGAAATCCAAAGGTTAAAGAAGCAGTTACAAAACTTCTTAACAACCGTGACGGTTTAATGCTCGGTATATGCAACGGTTTCCAGGCACTTATAAAGCTTGGCCTTGTACCTTACGGTGAAATCAAGGAAATCGGCGAAGATGACCCTACTCTTACATTTAACACAATCGGCAGGCACATTTCTTCAATGGCTTATACAAGAGTTGCAAGTGTTAAATCACCTTGGTTTAGCAGTGTAAATGCAGGCGATGTATTTGCAGTACCTATCAGCCACGGTGAAGGCAGATTTGTAGCAAATGACGATGTAATGAAAAAGCTTATTGAAAACGGACAGGTTGCAACACAGTATGTTAACCTTGAGGGTACACCTGTAAGCGATATGCCGTTTAACCCTAACGGTTCTGTTTGCGCAGTTGAGGGTATTACATCACCTGACGGCAGAGTCCTCGGTAAAATGGGCCATGTTGAAAGAAAAGGCAATGACCTTTATGCCAATGTTCCGTTTGAAAAGGATATGAAAATCTTTGAAAGCGGCGTAAACTACTTTAAATAATATTATACATATCGAAAGGAATTAGCAGATATGAAATATGTAGTTGTTTTATATGACGGTATGGCTGACTATCCCGTACCTGCACTCGGCGGTAAAACACCAATGATGTGCGCAAAAAAGCCGAATATGGACTTTCTTGCAAAAAGAAGTGAAGTTGGGCTTATCAAAACTGTTGCCGATGGTTTAAAACCCGGCTCTGATGTTGCAAATATGAGCGTTTTAGGCTTTGACCCAATGAAATATTATACCGGCAGAAGCCCGCTTGAAGCTGCGTCAATCGGTATTGATATGAAGCCGAGCGATGTTTCACTTCGTACAAATCTTGTTACTCTTTCGGAAGATGATTTACCGTATGAACAAAAGACTATTGAAGATTACTGCGCAGATGATATTTCAACAGAAGAAGCAGAAATACTTATCAAATATATAGATGAAAAGCTTGGTACAGATGAATTCAAGTTTTACCCGGGCGTATCATACCGCCACTGCTTAATTTGGAATAACGGTACAACCGACCTTGGCAAAATGACACCTCCGCACGATATTACAGGCAAGGTTATCACAGAATATCTTTCAACAAGCGAAAATGCAAAGCCACTTATTGAATTGATGAAAAAAAGCTATGACTTGCTTAAAGACCACCCGGTAAACATTGCCAGAAAGAAAGCAGGCAAAAGACCTGCTAACTCAATTTGGCTTTGGGGTGAGGGCAAGAGACCTGCACTTTCACCGTTTGAAGAAATTTACGGTATTAAAGGTGCAGTTGTATCTGCCGTTGACCTTATTAAAGGTATCGGCGGCTGTGCTAAAATGGAAGTTGCCGAAGTTGAGGGTGCAACAGGATATATTGACACCAATTTTGAAGGCAAGGCAAAAGCCGCAATTGACTGCTTGGAAAGAAACGATCTTGTATATGTTCACTTTGAAGCTCCGGATGAATGCGGCCACAGAAACGAGCCGGAAAATAAAGTAAGAGCAATTGAACTTATTGATGAGAGAGTTTTGCCGATTATTTTTGACGGACTTAAAAAATATGATGATTACAAAATCATGATTTTGCCTGACCATCCTACTCCGATTGTTACCCGCACTCACGCAAGTGACCCTGTTCCTTATCTTATTTACCACAAGCAAAATGAAATTGACGGTGTTGACACCATCAATGAAGAAACAGCTAAAGAAACAGGTAACTTTATTGAAAACGGGCCAAGCATTATGAAGCATTTTTTAAATGATTGATTAAACATATAAAATCATTCACCTGTTTCTCATACAAAATCTGACGCACCACTGTACGGCAGATTTTGAAAGGAGGAGCAACGTAGTGAATGAGTGATGAATTTTAAATTCATATCATAAAAATTCGTCACGAATGATACGAAGTTTGTGACGACGCGAGGGAAAAATATATTATGAAATTAGGTACAATTTGTGTGCAGGGCGCATACCGCCCAAAAAACGGCGAACCAAGGGTTTTGCCTATTGTTCAAAGCACAACTTATAAATACGATTCAAGCGTGGAAATGGGAAATCTCTTTGATTTAAAAGCAAGCGGATATTTCTATTCACGACTTCAAAATCCTACTAATGACACCGTAGCAGGCAAAATCACTATGCTTGAAGGCGGTGTGGCAGGTATGCTCACATCAAGTGGGCAGGCTGCCAACTTTTACGCTGTATTTAACATTGCGCAAGCAGGTGACCATATTGTGAGTTCATCTGCAATATACGGCGGCACATACAATCTTTTTAATGTCACTATGCGCAAGCTTGGAATTGATTTTACTTTTGTAAGCCCTGATGCTGACGAAGAAGAAATCCAAGCCGCATTTAAGCCGAATACAAAGGCTGTTTTCGGCGAAACCATATCTAACCCAAGCCTTGATATTCTTGATATTGAGCGCTTTGCAAAGGTGGCACACAAAAACGGTGTTCCGCTTATAGTGGATAACACCTTTGCAACCCCAATTAACTGCCGTGTATTTGATTGGGGTGTTGATATTGTAACACATTCAACCACCAAGTATATGGAAGGGCATGCTTCCACAATAGGTGGTGCGATTGTTGACAGCGGCAATTTTGACTGGACTCAAAACGATAAATTCCCGGGCTTAACAACTCCGGATGAAAGTTATCACGGTATTACATATACCGAGGCTTTCGGCAAAGGCGCATATATTACAAAAGCAACGGTTCAGCTTATGCGTGACCTTGGCTCAATGCCGTCTCCGCACGATGCATTTTTACTTAATGTTGGGCTTGAATCACTGCATCTTCGTGTGGCTCGCCACTGTGAAAATGCGAAAAAAGTTGCAAATTATCTTAAATCGCACGAAAAAATCGCTTGGGTTAACTGCCCAATGCTTGAAGATGATAAGCAATACGCAAAAGCACAAAAATATATGCCAAACGGAACTTGCGGTGTAGTAAGCTTCGGAATTAAAGGTGGCAGAGAGGCAGCCACAAAGTTTATGGATTCGCTTAAACTTGCGGCAATCGTTACCCATGTGGCAGATGCAAGAAGCTGCTGCCTGCACCCTGCTTCAACCACTCACCGCCAGCTTACAGATGAGCAGCTTGAAGAATGCGGTGTAAGTGCCGACCTTGTGCGTTTTAGCTGCGGAATTGAAGACAGTGATGATATTATTGCCGATATTGAGCAGGCACTTGCACAAATTTAATTAAAGGAAGTAAACGAGTATGGGTGAAAAAGCAAACAGCAATGAAAATAAAGTTAATACTGCAAATCGCAGCCATACTCATTCGCACGAACATACAAAAGAGGTTTCAAACCGCCTAGCCCGCGCAATAGGCCACTTGCAAAAAGTTAAGCAAATGGTTGAAAACGGGGATGACTGCTCGGATGTTTTAATTCAGCTTGCGGCAGTTAAATCTGCACTTAATAATACAGGCAAGGTGATTTTGAAAGACCATCTTGACCACTGCATTGTGCACGCAGTTAAAGAGGGCGATACCTCTATGCTTGATGAATTTAACAACGCTATTGACAAATTCGTAAAATAGAATATAATGATTATAGGTTTTGAAAAAGCATTGGGTAGGGGCGACCTGCAGTCGCCTGATAATCGCAAATACAGTGCATTTTTAAATCAAATAAAATATTTCAGGGCGAGGTGTAATTCCTCACCGGCAGTAAAGTCTGCGAACCGCTTTTGCGGCCGAAACGGTGCAATTCCGTTACCGACGGTTAAAGTCCGGATGAGAGAAATGTTTAAAGCAAGGTATAATAATATCTTGCAAGGTCAAAGCATTACGCCCCAACTTTCAGTTGGGGCTTCTCTTTTGCCCAAAAGGAGAAAATTATGGAAACAAAACAATCAACCAAAATTCGCACCGTCACAGGCACGGCTATGCTGACGGCAGTTGCCGTAGGTTTGCAGTACATTGAAATTTCAATTCCGATTATGCCGAGCTTTATTAAGCTTGATTTTTCGGACTTACCGGAACTTATAGGCGCATTTGCCTATGGCCCGCTTGCCGGTGTACTTATTGCACTGCTTAAAAATTTGATACATATGGCAGTCAGCCAAAGCGGGTTTGTGGGTGAACTTTCAAACTTCTTACTCGGTGCATCATTTTCGCTTGTTGCCGGCTTGATTTATAAGCATAAAAAAACAAAAGGCAAAGCAATTATAGCAAGCGTAGCGGCTTCACTTGTTATGGCGTTAATCAGCGTGCCTTTCAATTATTTTGTGATATACCCACTTTATTACAATGTTTTAGGCTTTCCGCAGGATGCAGTTTTGCAGATGTATCAAATTATTTTGCCTAAAACCAAGAGTATCTTGCAGGCACTTTTAATCTTCAATCTGCCTTTCACTTTTGTTAAAGGGCTTATTGTTTCAATAATAACAATGGTTATTTATAAGCCGCTTTCACCGATTTTGAAAGGAAAAAAATAATAAGGCGAACAATGTTCGCCCCTACAAATAAAAAGGTTCGGAAAATCCGAACCTTTTTTATTATTTGTTTTGTTTTATGCTAACGGAAAAGCTACCTTTGCTTTAAACAAGTCACCGTCTATTGATAAATCAAGCGTTGCATTTTGAACCTTGCAAAGTTCTTTTGCAATTGAAAGGCCCAAACCGTTACCCTCGGCAGTTCGTGATTTATCGCCGCGTACAAATCTTTCCGTCAGTTCATCAGGTGTAATATCAAGCGGCTGGGCGGAAATATTTTTGATTTCAAAAATTCCCTTACCGTTTTCCTCATAAACACTGACATAAACACGGGTACCCCTTGCACTGTACTTGCGTGCATTTGAAAGCAGATTTTCAACCACTCTGAATGCTTTTGCTCCGTCGGCTGTAACATTTATTGGCTTTTCGCCCTGCTTTACAACGAGATTAAGATTATTTTTTTCAAAATCCTGCTGCACATCAACAGTTGATTGCAGGCAAAGTTCCGATAAATTCATCGGCGTAAGGTTAACCGTAACATTGCCGCTTGTTACTTTTGACGCTTCAATCAAATCATCAATAAGCCTTTTAAGCTTTGCGCCCTTATCATCAAGCACATGGATATATTCCTGCGCCTTCGGATCTGAAATATCGCAATTTTTAAGCAAATCAACATAAGTGATAATAGATGTAAGCGGAGTTTTTAAATCGTGGGAAACATTTGTGATAAGCTCCGCACGAAGCCTTTCATCCTTAACTGCCTTTGCTATCGCATTTTGAAGCTCAACATTAGTATATTTCATACTATCGGCAAGAATTTTGAGCGACTGCGGGAGAGAATCAATTGCCATCGGCAAATCAATATGCTGCGATGCAGCATAAATAATTTCATCAAGTGCCTTGAAATACTTGCACACCGCCCTGAGTGCAAATGTATTTGCAACTATATCGCCCACAATAAATATAATACTCAAAATTGGAAGGTCAACCGCGAAGAAAAATACAATAATTATCATCAAAACGATATTTACTGCAAAAAATGCAAGCGAAAGCAAAATTATATTTCTTACAAATGTCTTTGGCTTATAAGCCAAAAGCTTAAATGTGCCGAAAAACTTTTTATTGAATTCGTGACATTTTTTAAAGAATTTGACTGATATTTTAAATATGAATTTAAAAATATAGTAAAGCGCAAAACCGAGCCAATAAAGAAGCAGGTGCTTATAAAACTTCTTGTCGCTTTTGCTCCACCTTGAAATTGAACAGCAAAGTTCAAAAAGAAGCACCCAACAGCCAAGGCAAGTTCCTGCAAAAATTGCAAAGAGAAGCGTTGTATCATAATACTCATCAAATGCGCTTATCAAAAGCGCAACAAGCCCGAAGCCGCTACCGCCGACTATACCAAGCTGAAGAAGCAGAGGAATATAATCTATGAATATCAGCTTTGCAGGCGAATTTTTATCTTTTTTGCCTGCTATTTTGAAATAATAAAACGCAATAGCAACAGAAGCGACAAGCAAAATCACATCAACAGCTGCAAGCTTAACAAGATTATCATTAACCTTGCCTGCATAATCGTTAAACTGCCTCATAGCCTCAAAATAGTTTGAAACATTAGGCTCGTTTTTAGCGGTAATAATGTAGGCATAAAGGGAATAGTCCTTTGCCTTGAAGTCTGCCTGATTGCTTTCCATTATGTTTTTAAGCGTTTTTTCAGGAATTTCCTTGCTTTCGATTTTGCCGTTTTCAATCTTAAAGCTATCGTGCTTTGCCATAATCTCTTTTACAGGCAAATCCGTGGTTTTATAAGCAACCTTATTATTTTTTACGATTATGTATGCAATGCCGTCACTGAAATCCCAATAATCAAAGTTCTCGTATTGTGTTAAAGCGTTTTTTACATAATTATCATATTTTTTTTCAATATCCTTATAAAGCATACTCTCATAATTTTTGAGAGTTACGACATCGGAGTTGTATGAAAATTCATCTAAATCGACTCTGTATTTAAAATAGTCTGCACTGTCTACACTATATGAAGCATCATCTACATAATAACTGATTGGATTGGTTTCGCTGTACTGTATATCGTTTTGGTCAAAGCCGGCTTCATCAATCGTTAGCTTGTCAAGATAAGAATTAAGCTGGCTCATCACATTATTATAAACACTTTTGCAAACCTTCTCCTTTTGAGAATCAAGATGCTTTTTAAGCCCCTTTGTGTCTAAATGCGCCGTGTTTACTCCGTAGGCTATATTATGCTCAATTTTATACTGAACAGCGGTATTCAGAGTATAATTTGAATAATCCTTGCCGTTTACATTGTTGTTTATAACGGTCAAAACCTCGGCAGTAGTCAAAAATATCGCCGAAAGGCCCGTTATAAGTGCAAGAATTATGCACAATAATTTTCCTAAATAAGAATACTTAAATTTTTTCACATTTGTATCCAAGGCCATACACCACCTTTATATATTTCGGATCTTTTGGGTTGATTTCTATTTTTTCACGGATATTACGGATATGCACTGTTACTGTTTTTTCACTTGTAAAGCTCGGTTCATTCCACACTGCTTCATATATTTGTGAAGATGAAAGCACTTTGCCCATATTAGACATAAGATATTCCATAATCTTATATTCAATAGGCGTTACTTTAACACTTTCACCGTCAACAAACAGGCATTTTGCGTCTGTATCAAGCACAAGCCCGCCCGTTACAAGCCTTGTAGGTGTTGCAACCATACTGCCAAGATTTACATACCGCCTGATTTGCGATTTAACCCTTGCCACAAGTTCAAGCGGGTTAAACGGTTTAGTTACATAATCATCTGCACCAAAGCCAAGACCTGTAATTTTATCCGTATCCTCGCTTTTAGCCGAAAGCAAAATTATAGGAAAATTATATTTTTCCCTAATTTTTAAAGTGGCTTTAAGTCCGTCAAGGCGGGGCATCATAATATCAAGCACAACGCAGTGAATATCATTATTTTGCACCTTTTCGAGTGCATCCCGGCCGTCCACTGCCGTAATAACATTAAATCCTGCGTTATCAAGATAAATTCTTAATGATTCAAGGATAGCCTCGTCATCATCGCAAACAAGTACATTTTGCATATCAATTCTCCATAATAAAATATTTTCCATCCGATGATTATATTTAACAACATATAATCTAAAGCGTGGCAAAGAAAAAATAAAGAAATAGTAAAGATGATTATATTTTATAGTATATAGCGTGTATTGTCAAACTCGGCAATGACAAATAATTATTGATTATTGTGTTAAATAATGGTAAAATAAAGCAACGAGTTATTTATTTAACAGTGTGATAGATAATTGATATTTTTAAGGAGAATGAAATGGCGAAAAAAGACGGAACAGTAGATTTAAGAATACAAAGAACACAGAAATCAATAAAGCAGGCATTTTTCGATTTAATTGAAGAAGAAGGATTTGACCATATATCAGTAAAAGATATTACCGCGCGTGCAATGATAAGCAGAAACACATTTTACCTGCATTACAGTGATAAATTTGATTTATTAAACAAAATATGTGATGAACTTGTATTTAAGCTTTTTCTCGGTGTAGGTAAGCAGTTAAGGCGTGAAACAAGAAAGCTGCGAGTTGATACATACGGTGCAGCAAGTGTAATAAAAATGGGAATTAAAACTATTGAGGAAGACAGGGAGGCTTACAGAATATTGCTCACAAGTTCAGGCTCTGATTTGCTCACCCAAAAGCTTCAGCAGGCAATTCGCCGTGCGTTTGACCTTATCAAAAGCGATATTGATTCAATAAGTGAATATTCACTGCAATACATAATTTCAGGAATCTGTGGCATAATCAAATATCATGTTACCCACGAATATTCAAATCTTGACAGCGAAGCTTACCGTTTTGCCGAAATTCATTTTGGCGGGCTGATTGAAGCTATGGGAAAGTCAAAAAGGAACGGAGCTATAAAGAGTGAGCAATAACAAAAAATCCGAAAAAAAAACCGGAACGAAAATGCGAAGTTCCAAAAACTTTAAAATAAGTACAAGGATTATGCTCACCGCTATTTTGGGTATACTTATACCTATATTTTTAATCGGTGCATTCTCCCCTGTTTTGATATATTTTACAGGCTCTTATTTCAACATTTCAAGTGTTACAACAAATTGTTACAGCACAATAAACCAAATTCAATGGGCGCAAACAATCAGCAGTATTTCAAATGCACTTTTGTCGGAGGGTGAGGATAAAGAGAAGCTTGATGGGTTAAATGAATTTGTATCCCCTATTGAAAAGCTTGGTTCAAGCATATATATTGAAAAAAACGGAAAACCGTTTTACTCCTCCTCCAAATCAGATATTTTAGAAGAAGCAAATAAAATCGTAAAAGTAAATAAAAATGAAAATTTGAATTATTTTGCTAATAACGGACTTGTAATCGTCAACCACGCAAATGGAAAAAAAGATAAATATTTAATTGTGGCGATAAACAAGGATTACACCGTTAAAAATGCCAGCACGCACTATGCCGCAAAAGAATTTACAAATCTTTTACTCGGCAGAACAGGCATTATAGCCATTATTATAGCTTTAGTTTTTGTGTTATCAATAGTAATCATTTCACTTATTACATCTAAAACAATTGTTAGCCCAATAAAAAAAATTGCCGACGGAGCAGATGAAATAGCCCGCGGCAACCTTGATTATGAAATAGATTATAATTCTAAAAACGAGCTTGGGCAAACGGTTGAAAGCTTTAACCAAATGCGCCGCAGGCTTAAACATTATATAGATAAGCAAAATAAAGCAGAAGAGGAGCGCAAGGAGCTTATAGCGGGAATTGCACACGATGTAAGAACTCCGCTTACATCTGCAAAGGGATATGCACAGGGGCTTCGCGACGGCATTGCCACCACTCCCGAAAAGCAAAAGAAGTATTTAAACAGAATTTGCACATCAATTGATGATACCGAAAAAATACTTAACGACCTTTTAAATATATCGCGATATGAATTAAAAAGTTACAGGCTAAATAAAGTTAATGTAAATTTAAAAGAATTTATAAATGACGGTGCAAGTGAAATCAAAACAATGCTTGAAAGAAGCAATTTCGATTTTTCACTTCAAATGAATGTTAATCCAAACACGCAAATAAGCGTTGATACAGACGCATTTGCACGCGTATTCAGAAATATTATTATGAATTCAATTAAATACGCGCGTGATAATGTGCATGGCAATGTGCGCTTGGTTGTAAGCGAATACGAGCGCACTGTAATCATTGAACTTACGGACAACGGAATAGGTGTTGAAAAAGAAAATGTATCAAAAATATTTGATACTATGTATCGCACAGACCCGGCACGCACAAAAGTATCGCAAGGTTCAGGCTTAGGGCTTGCGGTATGCAAGCAAATTGTAGAGCTGCACGGCGGTCTTATTTGGGCGAGCAGTAAGCAGGGCGAAGGGCTTTCAATTTTTATTTCAATGCCAAAAATCGAAGAAAGGAAAGATAATATTGAGTAAGATTTTAATTATTGAGGATGACGAAAATATACTTGACCTTGAAAAAGATTATATAGAAGCAAGCGAAATGCACGCAGACGGTGCAACAGACGGAAATACGGGCCTTGAACTTGCGCTTAATAATGAATATGATTTAATTTTACTTGATGTAATGCTGCCGGGTATAAACGGTTTTGAAATCTGCAAAAAGATAAGAGAAACAAAAAATACTCCCATTATATTTGTAACTGCAAAGCGTGATGAAATTGATAAAATTTCAGGCCTTGGATACGGTGCAGACGATTATATTGTTAAGCCGTTCTCACCTGCCGAGCTTGTGGCAAGAATTAAGGCTCACATCAACAGATATAAAACTCTTACAAGCCAAAACAGCGAAAACGGAGATATTCTTGTACGCGATAATATAAAGCTAAATAAAAACACGGGTGAAGCCTTTGTAGGCGATTCAGAAATCACACTTACCAAAAAGGAATTTGAAGTGCTTTATATTTTAGCGTCACATCCAAACACGATTTATTCAAAAGCAGAGCTTTTTGAAAGCGTTTGGGGTTATGATTCACTCGGGGATACATCAACATTAACAGTCCATATCAACCGCCTGCGCGACAAAATTAAGGAGGCAGACGAAAACACAGACTGTATTAAAACCATTTGGGGCAGAGGATATAAGTTTAAATAAAATCATATTCATTCGGTAAAATGAGAATGTAATATCGTGCTTTTGCCGAAGAAAAATCAACAAACACAATAAATATTAAACCCCCTGTTTCGCTAATACCGAAGCAGGGGGTTATCTATTTCAAAATTAACTTTTTTCTTTTTCTAAATCAATGTTATTTTTTTGACAGTTCTTTTATATTTTCAAAATGCTTATTAATAGCATTATATTTGCGTATTGCCATTAAAATTTTCAAAGTTTTTTATAGTCTAATCCGATAACTAATTATTTATGTTTAATTATCTAAAAGTATATTCTTTATTAGAAATTAAATCATCAAATATATCTTGATGTTGTTTGTTGAACAACGGAGGAACATCAATTAACTCAAAATATTTCAACTCGAGGGTTTCGTCATTTTGACTGATTAACTCTCCGCCAACCACTTGAGCTTTAAATACATGAACAATTGCTTGAACTTTGTCACCATTTGCATATTTTTCAAAATATTTAGAATATACACCAAACAGAGAATTTATTTTAACATCTAAACCACTTTCCTCCTTGATTTCTCTAATTGCTGCTTCTTCAACGGATTCTCCTAACTCTACCATTCCACCTAGAAAACCCCATTTTTCACAATCTAAACGTTTTTGTAACAACAATCTATTTTAATCATCTAAAATTATACATCCTGCATAGTTCAAAATTAATTCATCGTGCCCAACTTTATTTCTTATGTTTTTTATGTAACTATCCATTATTATCCCTCCTGTCTTGATTATATCAAATGCATGGTAGAAGTCAACTCCAAATTCTTGAATAACCATTTTCCATAAAAAGCTTCCTTATTTTTTAACAACAGGTATCCAAATTTCGCTGCGATAATTTTCACTGCCCATATCACCCTCGGTATAAGCCTCAATATCCATTTCACAGGTTGGCTCATAGCCCGAAGTTGGGAAAAATTCGGCGGTTATTTTGTGCCACATATCCTGTATTGCTTTGGGCATAGCCCCTTTACATTCAAAAATCGCCCATGTTCTTGCAGGAATTGTGTTTTTTCTAAATCCTTTCGGAACAATTGTATTTTCATCACATATCGCACCGATAGAATAGTTAAAAGTTTTTGCGCTGTCGGAGTTATTGCCATAGCAAACTCCAAAAATAAATGTATTATCGGTTGCATTTTCAAACAATGCTTTCACAGTACCGTCATTGTGCGACCTCGTCCAAAAATCAGGAATACTTTTTGAATTTGTTTCGTTTTCAATGCTATGAGCTTCAACCTTCTCAATTATTTCAAAAGCTTCCTTTTCAACAATTTTATAATCCATCACAGAGCCTCCGCTCATTGTTATTTTAACAGAAAGGCGGGAAAAGGATTTAAGCTTAGAACCGTTTTTCTTCGCTTCGGACGGCGTTATTCCGTGGAATTTAGAAAAAGCACGTGCAAAGCTTTCAGGACTTTCATAGCCATATTTTAATGCAATATCAATCACCTTCGCATTAGAAGCATTTAATTCATTGCCGGCAAGAGTTAATCTTCTGTTGCGGATATACTCACTAAGCGAAATATCGCACAAAATACTGAAAATTCTTTGAAAATAGAAACTTGAACAAGCAGCCTCAGCAGCTGCCTTATCATAATCGATTTCCTCAGTTAAATGATTTTCAATATAATTAATAGCATTTTGTATTCCTGTAATCCAATCCATGATAGCTTCCTTTCTGTATAGCTACATTATAAAAGAAAATGATATAAATTTCCTGACTTTTCCTGCTCAAATATGCACGCACTGTATTCTAAAAACATCGAAGCTAATTAATGACAAACGCAGCAAGCATTATATATATTATAATTGATTATAAAACAAAAAAGCAAGTCAATTAAGACTTGCTTTTTTAGTGGCTCCCCCAACTGGGCTCGAACCAGTGACATCATGATTAACAGTCATGCGCTCTACCGACTGAGCTATGGAGGAATATATGAACCCTGCATCAAAAGATACAGGGTAGTGTCGGCATTACCTATTTTTCCGGGAGGCTGCCCTCCGAGTATTTTCGGCACGTTTGAGCTTAACTACCGTGTTCGGGATGGGAACGGGTGGACCCTCAAAGTAATCAACACCGACTATGCAGTAATGGATATGCACTACTGATTTTTAAAAAATGAACCTATAGGTCAATGTGGTGACCCGTAGGAGAATCGAACTCCTGTTTTCGCCGTGAGAGGGCGATGTCTTAACCGCTTGACCAACGGGCCATTGATGGTACACCATCACGGGCTCGAACCGTGGACACCCTGATTAAGAGTCAGGTGCTCTACCAACTGAGCTAATGGTGCATAGCTCGTAGGATATTAAATATATACCCTGAAAACTAAATACAGATATTGATTTATGGAAGAATTAACATACTTGACACATAATACTTACTTATCAAGGTCAAGCCCTCGACCTATTAGTATTGGCTAGCTAAATACATCGCTGTACTTACACATCCAACCTATCAACCTCGTAGTCTACAAGGGGTCTTAACTGTAAACAGTGGGATATCTTATCTTGGAGACGGCTTCACGCTTAGATGCTTTCAGCGTTTATCCGATCCGCACATAGCTGCTCGGCCGTGCCATTGGCATGACAACCGATACACCAGCGGTGCGTCCATTCCGGTCCTCTCGTACTAGGAACAGCGCTCCTCAAATATCCTACGCCCACGACAGATAGGGACCGAACTGTCTCACGACGTTCTGAACCCAGCTCGCGTACCACTTTAATCGGCGAACAGCCGAACCCTTGGGACCGAATTCAGCCCCAGGATGTGATGAGCCGACATCGAGGTGCCAAACCTCCCCGTCGATGTGGACTCTTGGGGGAGATCAGCCTGTTATCCCCAGGGTAGCTTTTATCCGTTGAGCGACGGCATTTCCATTCACATACCGCCGGATCACTAACTCCAACTTTCGTTACTGCTCGGCCCGTCAGCCTCGCAGTTAGGCTAGCTTTTGCGTTTACACTCAGAGGCACGGTTTCCGACCGTGCTGAGCTAACCTTTGAGCGCCTCCGTTACCTTTTAGGAGGCGACCGCCCCAGTCAAACTGCCCACCTGACAATGTCCCCCGACCGGATTCACGGCCGCAGGTTAGAATCTCAGTACTCTAAGAGCGGTATCCCAAGGGTGACTCCGCATACACTGGCGTGTATGTTTCTCAGTCTCCCGCCTATCCTGTACATAGAATACCAAGACCCAATATCAAGTTACAGTAAAGCTCCATGGGGTCTTTCCGTCTTGCCGCGGGTAACCGGCATCTTCACCGGTACTACAATTTCGCCGGGTGGGCAGTTGAGACAGCGTCCAGATCGTTACACCATTCGTGCGGGTCGGAACTTACCCGACAAGGAATTTCGCTACCTTAGGACCGTTATAGTTACGGCCGCCGTTTACTGGGGCTTCAATTCGGAGCTTGCACTCCTCCTCTTAACCTTCCAGCACCGGGCAGGTGTCACCCCCTATACGTCATCTTTCGATTTAGCAGAGAGCTGTGTTTTTGATAAACAGTCGCCTGGACCTATTCACTGCGGGTGCTTGCGCACCGCCCCTTATTCCGAAGTTACGGGGTCAATTTGCCGAGTTCCTTAACTACCCTTCTCCCGTTGGCCTTAGAATCCTCTTCCTGACTACCTGTGTCGGTTTGCGGTACGGACGTCTCATATATTCACAAAGCTTTTCTCGCCTTATTCCAAACATGCTTCCCTACTTATTTTCGGTCCCTTACGCCCGGGGCTACCATCGCCCGGGTCATGCCCTTCATAAGTGTCCCTTTGCTTAAATATTTTGACGGCTACGGAATCTCCACCGTATGTGCATCGGCTACGCCTTTCGGCCTCACCTTAGCTCCCGGCTAACCAGAAGCGGACGAACCTTCCTTCTGAAACCTTAGTCTTTCGGCCTTTATGATTCTCACATAAATCTCGCTACTCATTCCGGCATTCTCACTTCAATGCAGTCCACCAGCGCTTTCGCTCTGACTTCACCCCGCATTCAACGCTCTCCTACCATGTTAGATGTTAGACGCTAGATATTAGATTTTAGATATTGGATCTTATGCGCTTTATCAGTACACTCAGCATCTTTGAGATTTCTTCATACTCTTTTAATGCTTTGTCATGCTTTTCATCATTGATATATCCTAAATCTCTTGACAAATCTATCAAGACACTCATTTCATATGCAGAACCTTTTGCCATTTCCAGAAATCTTTTAAATTCCGGCTGACTATCTTTCTTTGCATATCCTTCTGCGATATTCAATGCTACTGATACTGCTGCTCGTCTCATCTGATCGGTTATTCCATAGCGCTCTTCTTTCGGATAACTCTCCGTCATCCTGTAAACGCTTTTCGCTGCCGCATATCCTCTTTGATACACCTGCAATTTCTCATAACCGTTCATTTCTGAGCTCCTCATCTATTGTCTAATGTCTACTGTCTAACATCTAACATCCCAAGCTTCGGTGTACGATTTAGCCCCGTTAAATTTTCGGCGCAGAGTCACTCGACCAGTGAGCTATTACGCACTCTTTTAATGAGTGGCTGCTTCTAAGCCAACATCCTGGTTGTCTGTGCAACTCCACATCCTTTTCCACTTAACCGTACTTTGGGACCTTAGCTGTGGGTCTGGGCTGTTTCCCTTTCGACTACGAAACTTATCTCACGCAGTCTGACTCCCGACTATCATTTTCCGGCATTTGAAGTTTGATAGGGTTCAGTAACCTCTCGGCCCCTAGCCCATTCAGCGCTCTACCTCCGGTAATGTTCAGTCGAGGCTAGCCCTAAAGCTATTTCGGAGAGAACCAGCTATATCCGGGTTCGATTGGAATTTCTCCGCTATCCACATCTCATCCCCGGGCATTTCAACGACCGTGGGTTCGGACCTCCATCAAGTTTTACCTTAACTTCATCCTGGACATGGATAGGTCACCCGGTTTCGGGTCGAATACAACTGACTGAATCGCCCTGTTCAGACTCGCTTTCGCTTCGGCTCCGTTCCTTAAGAACTTAACCTCGCCAGTTACATTCACTCGCCGGACCATTCTACAAAAGGTACCACATCACACGTTGACGTGCTTTGTGTGCTTGTAAGCACAAGGTTTCAGGTTCTTTTCACTCCCCTCCCGGGGTTCTTTTCACCTTTCCTTCACAGTACTATACGCTATCGGTCACTGGGTAGTATTTAGGCTTGGAGGATGGTCCCCCCGTATTCCCACCGGGTTTCACGTGTCCGGCGGTACTCTGGATCCAGCCGGCTGCTTTAGGTTTTCGCATACGAGACTATCACTCTCTGTGGTGGACCGTCCCATGTCCTTCTGCTAACCTTTAGCATACCTTACGCTGTCCGAACCCCGAAAGTATTACTACTCTCGGTTTGGCCTCTTCCGCGTTCGCTCGCCACTACTTGCGGAATCTCGGTTGATTTCTTTTCCTCGCCCTACTTAGATGTTTCAGTTCAGGCGGTTCCCTACATACGACTATTTTATTCACCGTATGTTGACTGAGTTCTATTCAGCCAGGTTGCCCCATTCGGAAATCCACGGGTCGATGCCTGCTTTCGGCTCACCGTGGCTTATCGTAGATCGCTACGTCCTTCGTCGGCTCCCAGTGCCAAGGCATTCCCCTTGCGCTCTTTGTAGCTTGACTTTTGCTTCTATCCTTTGGTTCTTTCACTCGACGACAAAATTTTTCTTGTAGTTTTACCCTTTAAAAAAATTTTACCATTTTCGCATTTACTTTCTTCTTTGTTCAGTTTTCAAGGTGCGTTCGTAAGCTTCTCAGCTTACTTCGTTCGGTAATTTCGATGAGGCTTGGGTTTTCTTTGCGAGCCAAGCGTATCAAGATACGCGGTGAGCAAAAAAAGCCGAGACTCACGAAATTTGGTGGGCTCAAGTGGACTCGAACCACCGACCTCACGCTTATCAGGCGTGCGCTCTAACCACCTGAGCTATGAGCCCATACCGTGGTGGAGATGAACGGGTTCGAACCGATGACCCCCTGCTTGCAAAGCAGGTGCTCTCCCAACTGAGCTACACCCCCGTTATCTGAGGTTTACGCATTTTTTCGCGTACCCTCAAAATTAAACAACGATTGAAACAAATCTTTCTCTGAGCTGACCGGATTTCAGTCTTTCGACTTAGTCTCCATAGAAAGGAGGTGATCCAGCCGCACCTTCCGATACGGCTACCTTGTTACGACTTCACCCCAGTTATCGAACCTGCCTTCGGCAGCTCCCTCCTTGCGGTTGGGTCACTGACTTCGGGCATTTCCAACTCCCATGGTGTGACGGGCGGTGTGTACAAGACCCGGGAACGTATTCACCGCAGCATGCTGATCTGCGATTACTAGCAATTCCAACTTCACGCAGGCGGGTTGCAGCCTGCGATCCGAACTGAGATCATTTTTGGGGTTTTGCTCTGCCTCGCGGCTTTGCTTCCCTCTGTTAATGACCATTGTATTACGTGTGTAGCCCAGGTCATAAGGGGCATGATGATTTGACGTCGTCCCCACCTTCCTCCACCTTGTCGGTAGCGGTCCCATTAGAGTGCTCTTGCGTAGCAACTAATGGCAGGGGTTGCGCTCGTTGCGGGACTTAACCCAACATCTCACGACACGAGCTGACGA
>OGLX01000005.1_pt1 | contig 192349 bp, 170 predicted proteins | sample 1572821 | NCBI WGS metagenome assembly OGLX01 (sample SAMEA2581908, study PRJEB24529) | metagenome | biome: Human gut stool | place: China | collected 2011 | reverse complement strand
CGAGAGAATTGATGAGATGATTGAGAGAAAGCGGAAGTTCTTTGGGGAGAATGAGTTTTGACAGAATAATTGTTTGGAAATGAGGGCAGTATCATTTTTGGCTAACTGTACAGTAGATGATTTTAGAATAATATTAGAACGTCGAAACTGGTCTGTTAATAATATAAAATCAAGGGTAGGAAATTCAAATAATTCAAGAATCACATTTGAAACAACGGTTCAGCTTGGAGATGATGAATTACGTTGGAAGATGGTATTACAGACGAATGTAAAAAAGAATACAATCCATGTAAAAATAAAAATGATGACAGTTATTTTAAAGATAATACGATAGTAGCTGTAATAAAAACCAATGGAGTTACATTTGAAATCACCAATACTGCCACACCGGATTTTATAAAAAATATTATAGAGAAATTTAGTACAAATATAAACAGAAATGAACACAACCTCCAGAAATGGAGGTTTATGTTTAACAATGTGTTCACGAAAAGAATGATAAGAAAAATCATGAAAGAAAGGAAATGAAAAATAATGAACAAACAAGAAAGCGATATCTTGAACACGCTTTTATTGAAACCATATATCAATCAAAGGATTCTAGCAGAAGTATCAGGTCATTCATTAGGAGTAGTAAACCGTTCACTAAAGGAACTTATCAAAGCTGATTACTTAGATGAATCTATACGTCCAACAGTGAAAGCAATTACAGAATTCAAACAGAAAACTCCACAGCGTGCTGTTATCCTGGCAGCGGGATTCGGTATGCGGATGGTTCCCATTAATACGGAAATGCCAAAAGGTCTTTTGGAAGTCAATGGTGAGCCATTAATTGAACGTATTATCAAGCAGCTTCATGAAGTGGGGATTAAAGAAATCTATGTGGTTGTAGGTTTCATGAAAGAAAAATATGAGTACTTGATTGATGAATATTGTGTAGAACTCGTAGTTAATGATGATTATGCGGTAAAGAACAATTTACATTCGATCAAACTTGTAAAAGAACATTTGGAGAATGCTTACATTATTCCTTGTGATATCTGGTGTGATCGAAATCCGTTTCATCGCCATGAATTGTATTCCTGGTATATGGTTAGTGACATGGTGGTCAATGAAAGCAATGTTCGCGTTAATCGTAAAATGGAACTGGTAACTGTGCCAGAAAGTTCTGGTGGCAATGCAATGATTGGTATCTGCTATCTGGTAAAAGAGGATGCCGATACAGTTGCGAAATGTATAGAGGAGTTATGTAAAAATCAGCGGTATGATGGAGCATTCTGGGAGGAAGCTCTTTATAACAAGGATCGGATGATAGTACTAGCTCGCGTGGTTCATTCAGCAGATGTAGTTGAAATCAATACTTATGAGCAACTACGGGAAATCGACAGCGATTCTAATCAGTTGAAAACAGATGCAATTCAGGCGATTTGCAATGCTCTAAAAGCAAAGCCGGAAGCGGTTATGGATATTACTGTTTTGAAAAAAGGTATGACAAATCGGTCTTTTCTGTTTACTTGCAAAGGGAAAAAATATATCATGCGTATTCCGGGAGAGGGAACTGACCAGCTTATCAATCGTCGTCAGGAGGCAGCAGTTTATCAAGTTATTGACGGAAAGCACATCTGCGATGATATTGCGTATATCAACCCACAAAATGGCTATAAAATCACGGAATTCTTGGAAGGCGCAAGAGTATGCAATCCATTGAACTACGAAGACGTTAAGAAATGTATGATGCGGCTACATGCGTTCCATGACTTGAAATTAAAAGTAAATCATGAGTTTGATATTTTTTGGCAGACGGAGTTCTACGAAACACTGTGGGATGGAACGCCTTCTATTTATAAGGATTATGAGAAAACAAAAGCAAATGTTTTGTCACTAAAGCCTTATATTGATGTACATGTGGGAGAAAAAGTTCTGACTCATATTGATGCAGTACCGGATAATTTCCTTTTTGTGGAGAAGGACGGAAAAGAAGAAATCAGACTGATTGACTGGGAGTATGCAGGAATGCAGGATCCTCATGTGGACGTTGCAATGTTCTGTATTTATTCTCTTTATAATAAACGTCAGGTTGATCGATTAATTGCAGCCTACTTTACTGAAGGCTGTAGTGATGAGATTAGAATCAAGATTTATTGTTATATTGCAGCTTGCGGACTTTTATGGAGCAACTGGTGTGAGTATAAGAGAAATCTCGGTGTGGAGTTTGGTGAGTATTCGCTTCGACAGTACCGATATGCAAAGGATTACTATCGAATCGTTCAAGAAGAATTGAAAAAGCAAGGGGAGGAAGAGTAAATGCCAAAAGTAGAAAGAGCTATTATTATGGCAGCTGGTTTAGGAAATCGAATGCACCCAGTGACACTGTCAACACCGAAACCTATGGTTAAAGTGAATGGGGTGCGAATGATCGACACAGTCATTGATGGTCTGCATGAAAATGAAATTTATGAAATTTATGTTGTTGTCGGTTATCTTAAAGAACAGTTTGTGACACTTGAAAAGGAGTATTCTGGTGTCAGGTTGATTGAAAATCCATACTATGATACTTGCAACAATATATCTTCCCTTTATGTAGCACGAGAGCATATTGAAAATGCGATTATTCTGGATGGTGATCAGATTATTTATAATCCTGAAATTCTTGCACCAGAATTTGAACGCTCTGGTTATAACAGTGTTTGGACAGATGGTGAAACGGATGAGTGGCTTCAGAATGTTGAGAATGGCATTGTTACGGCATGCAGTCGGACAGGTGGAAAAGGCGGATGGCAGCTGTACAGTATTTCTCGCTGGACTGCAGAGGATGGGAAAAAACTAAAACGTCATCTTGAAATTGAGTTTGAACAAAAGAAGAATCAACAAATCTACTGGGATGATGTGGCGATGTTCTGCTACCCAAAGGAGTATCAATTGGGTATCCGTCCTATGAATAGAGACGATATTACAGAGGTGGATAATTTGAGTGAGCTAATTGCTTTAGATGCCAGCTATAAAAAATATGTGGAGGAAAAGTAAATGAATACTAAAAAAGAACATGGAAAAATAGACTGGATGATAACACTGGTGCCCTTGGCAATCGTAATTGCATTATGTGTTCTATTCTTTTTGGCACCAGAACAATCGAATGCAGTACTGAGCCAGATTCGTTTTTTTTTAGGTGATACTTTTGGAACATATTACTTAGTAATTGGATTGGGAATTTTCATTCTTTCTCTGTATATTGCTGGTTCTAAGTACGGTAACATAGTTTTTGGCGAGCAAAATGAGAAGCCGAAGTATTCTTTTTTTGTGTGGGGTTCAATGATGTTCACCTGTGGTCTTGCAGCAGATATTCTGTTCTATTCGTTTTCGGAATGGGTGTTGTATGCAACTGATCCGCATCTGACAGAGATGGGAAGTATTCAGGATTGGGCAGGCGTATATCCACTGTTCCATTGGAGCTTCATTCCGTGGGGATTCTATCTGGTACTGGCTGTTGCCTTTGGCTTTATGCTCCATGTAAGAAAAAGAAACCGTCAGAAGTATTCAGAGGCATGCCGCCCGATTCTTGGAAAGCATACTGATGGCTGGGTAGGTCGCATTATTGACCTGTTAGCTGTATTTGCACTCCTTGCTGGTACTGCTACCACATTTAGCGTGGCAACACCGCTTATGGCAACTATTATTGGCGAACTGTTCCATGTTGCCGTTAGTCGTACTGTAATTAACATTATTATTCTTCTGATTACCTGCGCTGTATATACATATTCCTTACTGCATGGATTTAGGGGGATCAGCAAGTTGGCAAACATTTGTATTTATATGTTCTTTGGTCTGATTGCCTTTGTGCTGCTGTTTGGTGGAGAAACACGGTACATTATTGAAACTGGTTTTTCTTCACTTGGTCGAATGATACAGAACTTTGTTGATCTGTCTACATTTACTGACCCGCTCCGTACATCGAACTTTCCGCAGAATTGGACGATTTACTATTGGGCTTATTGGATGGTTTGGTGTGTGGCTGCTCCGTTCTTTATCGGAAGCATTTCTCGTGGTAGAACAGTGCGTCAGACAATTCTTGGTGGCTATATATTTGGTGTTGGTTCCACATTGACGAGCTTTATTGTACTGGGTAACTACTCTATGGGAATGCAGGTGACCGGAAAAGCTGATTTTATTGCACAGTATCTGGAGAGCGGTGACCTGTACGGGATGATTGTATCTATCATTAAGACGATGCCTGGTGCGCCTGTTATTATGGTAGTTGTTTTGTTGACAATGATTGCTTTTTATGCGACGTCTTTTGACTCAATTGCATTGACAGCATCCTGCTACAGCTATCACACATTGAGAGATGGTGAGCAACCGAATAAGGGCATTCAGTTTATGTGGTGTATTTTGCTGATTTTGCTTCCAATTGCTTTGCTGTTTGCAGAAAGTTCTATGAACAATCTTCAGTCGGTGAGTATTGTGGCGGCATTCCCGATTGGAGCGGTAATTGTGATGATTGCGGTTAGCTTTATGAAGGATGCAAAAAAATATATGGAAAATGTGGAAGAAAAAGGTCAGCAAGAGGTTGACAATGTTGACAACGAAAAATAAATTTGACAGGAGAGTATGTTAAATTTTAAAAGTACAATATAAAAATGTGTTGATAATAATGAGAATTTTTGCAGTTGGATATAAAGGGGCAGGTTTTATAATAATTTTTCTCCCGCTAATTTCAGAAAATGGTTATTCAGGTTTATGTTTTTAGAAAATAAACTGCCTTTACAAGATATACTTGTAACTATGAATATTCCTATATGTAATATTGTAAATTATATTTCGGATGATGAGATGATTGCTGGGTGTACGGATGGGATTGGGGATGGGGATGGTTATATCCTTGAGGATTGGTGTTGGAGGAGTATGAGAGAATTTATTTAACCGTGATAAGCGTAAAGTATAAGTTGAAATTATATAATGATAAAAGCGTAGTAATAAATGGAAGGTGGATTGATGAATAGAGAGAAAACAATTAAAGATCTTAAAAATTTTTTGGATGAAAATCGTGAAAAGCTTCTTAATATTGCTATTGATATTAACGATTTACCATATGATAATGAGTGGATTAATGATAATGAATAGGATGAAATATATAACATAAATTTTTAATAAGATTGAAGTCAGCAAAGGCAATTGCGTCATGGTAAAAGCCGGTACGATTCATGCTATCGGAGCTGGAATCCTTATATGTGAAATCCAGCAGAATTCAAATTGTACTTACAGAATGTATGATTATGACCGTAGGGACAAGTTCGGAAATAAACGAGAGCTGCATGTCGATAAGGCTCTTGATGTTGTTGATACTAAAAGATATGTGCCATATGAAAGCAGCAGTAATGCATATGATGAAGCTTTGAATGAAGCCGCAGCAACTATTGAAGCGGACTCATCAGAAGGTCAGTTATTAGTAAGCTGCAAATATTTTGAATGTTATAAACATGATATATCCGATTCAGTATCAATTAATGTCGATACAGCTTCTTTCCGCTCTGTGATATTCACGGAAGGATGTGGAACTATCCGAGTAGGAGAAGATGTTAAGGCATATAAAGCGGGTGATAGTTTCTATATAATTGCAGGTAATAAAACTGTGGAAATAGAGGGAAACGGGGGTGCTATTATTACGAAGGTCTGATTAAGATGTAGGTATGCATTTGTCTAGTTCTAGTTTTGTTATTGACACAAAATAATGCATAAATTTTTAATTCAATATATGTGAAATTGACCTCCGTTGGTGAAGCATTTGCTTTGCTGGCGGAGTTTTTTTGTTATTCTGGAATGTGGTTTGTGATTGGAGCAGATAATTCAGGTAGAGAATTGTAATATTGATTGATAAACTGATTATAATATGTTATTATTTAGACAAGTCGGATTGCGAAAATAATTGTTTGGATTAATTCAAAGATACATAGGTTAGGAGTAATGTACTATGGGTAAGGTTGGGTTAATTCAGGTTGTGAAACGAAGTCCCCTTGGGGACTGGGATATATGATGGAGAGAGGTTGATGAGGCCTCTCTTGAAGTGTTACATGTAATTTAATTCCATTTTTAAAAAGAAGGAGAAATTGATGTGCTTATTTTTTAACTAAACTGTTTGTGAAAGAATTATTAACTGATCAAATTTTTATTAATAAAGTGATATGCAATAGTTGAAGAGTCATATTTTGAACGCAATAATGAAGGCATAAGCTAAATTGTATGGTCGTAGATAATGAAAATTATAATATGTTGCAAAATATTTGCGATTAAAATGATACTATATGATAGGTTGATAAATAATAATTTTTTTAAAATGGATACCAAACAATGGAGGTATAATACATGGCAAGAAAAATAATGTATGCAATATCAAATGTTGAAGGAGACAGCAAGAAGAAAATATATTGCGAAAATTTAGAGAAAAACGAATACGAAGCAAAATACAAAGGGTATTTAACATGCATCAAGGGATGCCAAGCTAGAATAAAATTTACACAAAGAAAAAATGATATTAAATTCTTTAGTACATGGAATAAAGAGGGAAATTTACATGAAAAAAGTTGTCCTTATCATGTTGATTATAAGGGTAAAATGGGAAGAAAAAAGTTAAATGCTTATTATCAAAGTATAGAGCTAAGTGAAGAAATAATATTACGACGATTAAAAAGAAAAATGGAGGGATTACTTAAACAATATTCGGATGAAGATATAATTGATCCTCCTAATGGTAGTATGGAAGTTGATGTAATTGGCGAAGATGAAGTTGCAGTATTTGAAGGTGATGAAAATGGGAAAAAGAGTGAATGTTTGCCAAGAATTTATTATGAAGATGCTGAATATATAAGTACTGATGATATTGGATGTAGAAAATCAGTTTACGGATTTATAAGTAATGTTCAGTTAGAAGAGGATAAGAAAAAAGGAAAATATGCTTACTTTAATTTAGCAACGAAACATAGTACTGTTAATATTGCTTTTCCAGAAGCATTCTACTCAAATGAATTATCGTCTGGAGTGCAAGAATTTGAAATATATGTATCCAAAGTAAAAGAATTAGTGCAAAAACATCCCAATAAAATTATGGTTATTGCGTATGGAGAAATAACCCGAAAGAAGAAAGATAAAAATGGAGTAAATGTTTCTGTAATTTCTCCAAATAGAATTTTGGTTGATAATAAAACATACAAACAGCTTGTGTATAGGTAAATAGTTTCTGCAAAAAGAATTTAAAGATAATAAATGTAAAATTCTATGATTTCGTGAAGAATTACTTCAGTACCAAATGGTTCTTGCGGTTGCTATGAGAAAGTATAATGAAGCGTCGAGAGTACATAAGAGAGAGTATACATTATCAGATTTTTATGTTATTTAATGGCAATAATGATATTCTTTAGAATTGGTGTACTAAAGCAGAATTTATGAAAAATTAATGAGATTGGAGGGGATAGATTGAATAATATTATAAAAAAGACATTTGAAGAAATTAATTTACAAGATCCTTTTTTTCAATCTTTAAGAGCAGATTATCCTGGTTTTGATGATTGGTTTAAAAGAAAAAGTAATCAGAATGCATTTGTTCAATACATTGATGAAAAGTTAGTCGGTTTTTTGTATTTGAAAATTGAAAAAATGCATGTTGAAGATGTTGTGCCACCTATTTATGCTGACAAAATATTAAAGGTTGGAACTTTTAAAATTGATGCACATGGAACTAAAATGGGAGAACAATTTATCAAAATAATTATGGATTGTGCTTTGTGCGAAAAAGTAGATGCGTGTTATGTAACTATTTATGAAAAACATAAATCGCTTATCGATTTGGTGCAACAGTTTGGTTTTGAATTGTATGGAACAAAAGGAAAAGGTGAAAATAAAGAAAATGTTTATTTGAAAAGAATGAATATAATAACAGGAGATATTAAAAAAGATTTTCCTTTAGTAGATTACAAATCAGTAAAGAAATATTTGTTGGGTATTTATCCTAAATATCATTCAGTTATGTTTCCAGATTCTATTCTAACCACAGAGAATAAAAATATTATTACAGATGCTTCTTATACAAATTCAATTCAAAAAGTATATGTATGTTCGATGAAACAAGTTGAAATGTTGAAATATGGAGATATAGTTATTATTTATAGAACTGCTGAAAATGGGAAAAGTGCGGAGTATTCTGCAGTAGCAACATCTGTTTGTGTTATAGAAGAAGTGAAAAACCAGAATGAATTTAATTCGTTTGAAGAATTTTACAGATATATAAGCAAATATAGTGTGTTTGATAAGAATGATTTATATCATTGGTTTCGTCAAGGAGGATGTAAAGCTATAAAAATGACTTACAATGCAGCTTTAAAAAAGAGGATTGTACGTCATGACTTGATTGAAGAAATTGGCTTAGAGAGAAATCAATATTGGGGCTTTTTTGAAATGACCAATGAACAGTTTAAAAAAATAATTCATATGGGAGAGACCAATGAAATTTTTATCGACGAGAACTAATGTTTGGGCTGAGTTGCAATCATAAATTGATTACAGTATAATATGTTATATAAAATTTTGAAATGGAGTGAAAATAATGTGTGCAATATTATTATCAATTAATCCTAATCATGTAGAAAATATATTGAATGGAAGTAAAAAATATGAATTTAGAAAAAAGGCATGTAAAAGACATGTAGATAAGATCCTAATTTATTCTACAACTCCAATTATGAAAATAGTAGGAGAAGCTGAAGTCGAAGATGTTCTTGTTGATGAACCAGAGACTATTTGGGAAAAAACAAAAGCAAAGTCAGGAATTGATAAAAATTTTTTTGATAAATATTATAGAGATAGAGATCAAGCAGTTGCTTATAAATTAAAAAACGTTATCAAATATGGCAAGCCAAAAGAATTAAAAGATTTCGGAGTAAATAGTGCACCACAGTCTTTTCAGTATATAGATTAAATTTAATTATTAATTAAGCCGAGAATTTTATGACATAATTTAATAATTTTCTATATTTTATATTAAAAATATATTATAAGGTAAATGTATTTTGATATTCTTAAATTATTTAGGGTATTAGATTGATAAATGTTATATTGTATGTTAGACTTTAAATAAGTCGGAATGTGAAAATAATTGTTTGGATTAATTCAATGATATATATGTCGAGGAGAGTATTATGTTATGGATAATGTTGGGTTAATTCATGTTGTAAAAAAGAAGTCTATTTTTGAAGATATGATATTTGATTTAAAGAGAGGTTGAAGAGACCTCTCTTGTTGTGTTTTTAATATTAAATAAATAAGATTATGGGGGGATATAATGAAAGATAAAGCAGATGCAGTAAAGTGTTTATATAGACAAAGGGATAAATTTATTTTAATTGGCTTAACAGGAAGAACTGGAGCGGGCTGTACAACAGTTGCCAAAATTCTTTCAACAGATAATATTAATGAACTTGATTTGAAAGATAGTAAAACATGTGATTTCAAACATTCTGATGAAAGGAAATATAGTATTGTATATAGATTTATGGCAGAAGATGAAAGATGGAAAAAATTTACAGTTATAGAAGCAAGTTCAATTATTTTTTCATTTATACTTCAAGGAACATATAAAAATTTGTTTAATTATATAGATAAAATTTCTAATGAAGTAGAAATAAAAGAAAAAGAAGAATTAAAAAAGAATATAGTTGAAGTTTTATCAGAAGAAAAAGTAGAAAATATTAAAGAAATTGAAAATGAAGTTATTGACAAACAATTAGCAGATTGGATTAAAAATTTAAATAATAATCCAAAGTATGTGGAATCTTTAAAAAAAGAAAATTTAGAACAGTTAAACAAAATGATTAAATACTTTACGGAAAATATTGTAACTGCTAAAAATAAATTTAAAAATAAGTTAGATACAATTACAGTTCAGGAAAAATCTAAAAATTCAAAATCTCAGAATACAAATGTATATAATTTGTATTCATATTTTATGCAATCTGTAGGAAATAATATTAGAAGTTCTGGTGAATATTATAATAATAGTGAAGTTATTGGAAAAGAGATAACTTTAGTTGAAAGAATTAATGATATTGTCAAAATGATTAATAGACTGGAGGAATTACAAAATAAAGATAAAGAAAGAACAAGAATATGCATAGATGCATTAAGAAATTCATTTGAAATACAATATTTCAGAGATCGATATAGAGCATTTTATACATTTGCTATTAATACAGAAGATGAATATAGACAAAATAGGTTAGGATTAAATAGAAAAGAATTAATAGGTTTGGATAAAATAGAATATCCAGATAATAATGATATATTTTATCATCAAAATATTTCAGCATGCTTAGAAAATTCAGATGTTTATTTATATAATCCAAATGTTGAGAATCATAAATACTACGAATTAACTGAACAGATTGTAAAATATATTTCTTTGATATTACAGCCGGGATTAATAACCCCCACACATGTAGAACGATGTATGCAATTAGCTTTTAATGCAAAATATAATTCTGGCTGTTTATCTAGACAGGTTGGGGCTGTAGTAACAGGAGAAGATTTTTCAATACGGTCAGTTGGATGGAATGATGTTCCTAAAGGACAAGTATCATGTAATTTAAGATGTGTAGAGGATTATTGTAAAAATAAGGATGAAGAGACTTTTAGTGAATATGAACTCGAAGATGAATATTTTAGTGAAATTATGAATGAAATTAATCAATCTCTTAAAGAGAAAGATATTCAGGAGAAAAAAGCGGGAAAATGTTTTTCATATTGTTTTAAAGATATTTATACTGGTTGGACAGGAGAAAAAAATCAAGTACATACAAGAGCATTACATGCTGAAGAAAATGCTTTTTTGCAGATTGCTAAATATGGAGGGGCTAAGATTCAAGGAGGAAAATTATTTACAACAGCAAGTCCTTGTGAATTATGTTCAAAAAAAGCATATCAGTTAGGAATAAAAGAAATATACTATATAGATCCATATCCAGGAATTTCAAGAAAACATATTTTATCATTTGGAAAAAGTGAAAATCCAAAAATGATTTTCTTTCAAGGTGCAATAGGAAATGCTTATATATCTTTATACGCACCAAGAATGCCATATAAAGACGAAATTAGCTTAGTGACAGGAATTAAAACCAAAAATATAGCAAAAAACATTAAAGAAAAATATGATAAAAGTTTTAAATAATAATGAACAGGTTAAATTAATTTATGATTAATGATGGTGGATTAATAGAAATTTTATATGAATATTACTTAATTTAAGGTTGCACTTACATGAAATTTTATCGTGAAATTTTATTGCATGCTGTAACAACAGCCAGTTTTGTACTGCCTTCGTTAATTGAACGGGGGTTAGCGATAAATCTGCAGAATAGAATGTTATATAAGTGCATATGTGAATTACCTGATGAAAAGAATTTGAAAGTGAGCCTTACTCCGGAAGAGGAAAGATTTGTACGAGTTTTTCGTGAAAATACTGATAAAACATCTGCTTCAAAATATGGGACATTGTCTCGGACTTAGTTATTATTGTGTTTTATACATGAATCTCCTATAATAATCGTATGAAATCAAAAAGTTTGAAAGATGAAATTTAAACCTCAAATACACGATAAAAGGAGAACCTATGAAGGAATACGATAAATATCTAAAGTTATTAAAGGAAAAATATCCCACAAAACAGTCAGTTTACCGCGAACTTATTAACCTGAATGCAATTATGAATCTGCCAAAGGGAACAGAGCATTTTATGAGTGACCTTCATGGGGAATATGATGCATTTTACCATATAATTAATAATTGTTCGGGAGTAATTAGAGAGAAGGTAGCGATGCTGTATGGAGATGAACTTACTGTATATGAGCAGCAGGAGCTGTGCACTCTGATATATTATCCAAGAGAGAAGCTTTCTATTCTTATGGATGAGAATAAGGTGAATGATGAATGGTACAGAAATGTACTTAACCAGCTGATTCAGATTGCAAAGCTTCTGTCTTCTAAGTACACAAGATCTAAGGTGCGAAAAGCAATGCCTGTGGATTTTGCATATATCATTGATGAGCTTATTCATGCGCAGAAAGATGAAGATGACAATAGGAGTGTGTACCACAGGCAGATTATGGAAACAATTCTGAGTCTTCATAATGGTGATGAATTTCTTGTTGCACTTACCGACTTGATTAAAAGACTTGCCGTGGATCATCTTCATATACTGGGAGACATATATGACAGAGGACCACATGCAGATAAGATATTAGATCTACTGATGGAACATCACAGTGTTGATATCCAGTGGGGAAATCATGATATATTGTGGATGGGAGCTTTTTGTGGCAATCCGGTGTGTATGGCACTTGTAGTCAGAAATAATATTAAGTATAAAACTATGTCGATTCTTGAGAATGGTTATGGAATAAGCCTCAGGTTCCTTCTACAGTTTGCAGTTAATACATATTCAGATAAAAATGTTGATGATGCAGTCTATAAAGCTATTTCTGTGATTTTATTCAAGCTTGAAGGGCAGCTTATTAAGAGACACCCGGAATACAGGATGGAAGGAAGACTTCTGTTGGATAAGATGAATCTGGATAAAGGAACAGTAAGAATTGGTGATAAGGAATATTTCCTTAATACTACAGAATTTCCAACCATAGATATGAATAATCCATATGAGCTTACTATGGAAGAAATGTTCCTAATGGGAAGATTCAGGGCAGATTTCATTAACAGTATGGCACTTGAGAGGCATATCAATTTTCTATATGAAAAAGGCAGCATTTATAAGATTCATAATGGAAATCTTCTGTTCCACGGTTGCGTGCCACTTGATGAACAAGGGGTATTTGATGGAATTGTTGTGGATTGCAAGTCGTATTCTGGTCGTGAGTATCTTGATTATTGCGAATCAATGGTAAGGCAGGCAAGAACCAGAGATTCAGATGCAGTTGATTTTATGTGGTTTTTATGGAGTAATATATTATCACCAGTAACCGGAAGGTGTATTAAAACATTTGAAAGAACTTTTCTGGACAAGGATAGAAATGCTGACTATAAGAATGCAATTAAAGAGGACAAGAATCCGTATTATGACCTGTATGAGAATGAAAGAATATGTAAAATGATTTTAAGAGAGTTTAATCTCTACAATGAGAGTGCACATATTATAAATGGACATACTCCTGTCAGGACAAAGGAGGGACAGCATCCGGTAAGGGCTAATGGCAAACTGATTGTTATAGATGGCGGTTTTTGCGAAGGATATCATGCTGCCACAGGAATAGCCGGTTATACACTTATTTATAATTCTCATGGAATGAAGATAAAAGAACATCATCCGTTTATGAGTATTAATATGGCAATTAACAGTAACAGGGACATTGAGTCTGAATCGCAGGTTGTTTATGTGGAAAAGAAGCGTGTGTTTGTAAAGGATACTGATAACGGAAAGCAGATTACTGAAGAAATTAATGATCTGATGAATCTTTTGAAATTGTATAATACATAAAAATGTGAGATATGTTATGGATATTTCTACTTGATTTCTATATCACATAGAATGTAGAATTAGAAAGATAAATCAGAATATTATTATGAGGAGTTGTAGCATGGAAATTTATGAAATGATTGATTTGCAGGATTGTCCAAGATGTTTTGGACCTTCTATATTAGAGGAAGAAGATCATTCTTATTATGTAATGTGTATGGATTGTGGATGTCAGTCTGCACCATTTAGTTTTAAAAATGATGAAGACAGGCTTGATGCAGCAAGAAGAACAGCAGAATTGTGGAATACCGGCAAGGTAATTTACACAGGCCGTACTGAATAGATATTGAAGGAGGATTTTATTTATGAAGAGCAAAGATGAACTTTTTAATATGCCGATAGTTGAACTGAGACAATATATGAATTCTCTTTCTAATCCGGAAATACAGGAAGTCGCAAAGATATTTGAGGAAGATGATATTGAAAGAGATCCGCTTGAACTTCTTACGGCGTCGAAGCTTTTTGATTATATGAAATATGCAAATGGAGCAGTGGATATTGAATTTTAGTTATTTAAGATTTTGAAATAATTTTTCATATGTTGTATGAGAATAAATATTAATCAGGAGGATTATTAATGAAAATAGCAGTAACATACGAGAATGGTCAGATTTTTCAGCATTTCGGACATTCTGAGAGCTTTAAGATTTATGAGGCAGAAGGAAAGAATATTGTCCGTGCAGAGGTAATTGGCACTGATGGAGCTGGTCATAGCGCATTGGCAGCTGTTCTTAAGGATAAAGGTGTAGATGTTCTTATATGTGGCGGAATCGGTAACGGTGCAGTCACAGCACTTTCAGAAGCTGGAATTGATGTATATTCAGGAGCAGATGGAGAAGCAGATGCAGCAGTTGAGGCATATCTTAATGGCGATTTAACATCAGCAGGAGTTAATTGCGACCATCATCACGATCATGAAGAAGGTCATGGCTGCGGACACTGTGGAAGCCATGAAGATGAAGAGTCAGGTTGCGGACATTGTGGAAGTGATGAAGGTGAATCAGACTGTGGTAGTGGTTGTGGCGGCTGCAGCGGTGGCTGTGGTACATTTACACCATCATTTGAAGGACCTAATGTAGGAAAGAAGGTAAAGGTTCATTATAAAGGAACACTTAACGATGGAACACAGTTTGATTCTTCTTACGACAGAGGTGAACCGCTTGAATTTACTTGTGGAGCAGGAATGATGATTCAGGGCTTTGACAAGGCTGTTGCTACAATGAATGTCGGAGATGTTATTGATGTTCATCTTATGCCAGAGGAGGCGTATGGCGAAGCTGATCCAAGAGCTTTCATAACGTTGCCTATAAGCGAGCTTCCTGGGGCAGAAGAACTTAAAGTTGATGATAAAGTATATCTTCAGAATATGTATGGACAGCCATTCCCAGCAAGGGTTGCTGCTTTAACTGATACAGATATCACATTTGACGCTAATCATGAGATGGCAGGAAAAGAACTGAATTTCAGGATAGAGCTTGTTGAAGTATTATAATTGAATAATATTAAGATACCGGCTGATACATCTAAATGCAGTATCAGCCGGTTATTTTATTGTCTGGAAACAAGCTCTTTAGTCAACCGTATCCATTCTTTCAGTTCTTTCCGGTTTTCATCTTCTTTTCTGAAGGCGGCGGAGAATGGTATACGCATGTCTGGGTCGCCAACCTGTAATACAACTGAATCAGGTGAAAGCTTCATTGAAGTAAGATAACTGTTTAGTGTAAATGCAATTCCATATCCATGTTCAGCAAGTCGGATTCCTGCGTCAATACTGCTTATCTTATAGGTAAGCTCTGGCAGGACATCAGCATAGAAAAGGGCGTCTTCTTCAAGCTGTCTTATACTCTGGTTGCTGTGCTGCAGGATGAATCTTTCTTTTCGTACATGTGCAAGATCAAGCCATGGATAGATGCATGATTCTTTAGACTCTGCGAAAGATACAGCAGGATGGCTTTTGGGAAGAATGGCAACAAGACAGTCTTCATATATGGTTTCATAGGAAAGTCTGGTGTTGCTCACGCTGTTATATCCAAAGAACATATCAAGGTCACCGACAAGAAGCTGCTCTTCATGGTCTGAGAGATGTCCGTCAATGGCATATACAACTGACTGTGGATACAGTCTGTTAAATGCAGTCATAACAGAAGGAAAGAGAGACTCAACCTGACGTACCATGTAACCAATGCGGAGTTTAACAGCCACATTTTTGCCAATATCAATCATGCGGTCCTCAAGTTCAAAGCATTTCATAGTAATATCTCTGGCAGATTTCACGAATTCCTCGCCTGCATATGTAAGAATCATGCGGCGACCTTTTCTTTCAAAAAGCTGTATGCCAAGTGAAGTTTCAAGCTGTTTAAGATGTATGCTCAAAGCCGGCTGCGACAAGAATAGAGCATTGGCAGCTTTGGTAAGATTTCCGTAATTAGCAATTGTAAGAACATATTGCATGTCTTTTTCAGTAATCATATGAATTCCCTTTCTAAAATAGTGCATGTTTCAATAATAATGTAATAATTATACATAATTAAAATGTATCAATCAATCGAAACTATAAATTAGATTTATACTTTCGATAAAAACATACAATTTTATTTTTAGTATGATTTATATTAAAATGTATAAAAATATAAATTTGTTATGGGAGAAAAAGTTCATGGAAACAAAAGCAAAGAAAAAATGGAAAACGCCACATACATTTGTAATACTTGTGGTAATTATTCTTATTGCTGCAGCGGCAACATATATTGTGCCAGCAGGCGAGTTTACAAGATTTAAAGATGCAGCAACAGGCAAGACTTTAGTTGAAGCTGGAAGTTATCACAGAATAGCATCAAGTCCGCTTAATCCGTTAAAGATTCCTTCAGCAATCTATACCGGAATTGTGAAATCAGCGTCAACAATTACATTTATGCTGATAATCGGCGGAGCTTTTCAGGTAATTACATCAACAGGCGCACTTACAGCGTTATGCAAGAAGTTATCTAAGACATTTTCTAAGCACAAATATGTTGTAATTCCTGTATTTTTGACATTATTTTCTATATTCGGATTCACAATGGGAATGTCATCAGAGGTTATGATATTCGTTCCTATCGGAATTACACTTGCGTTATTTTTAGGGCTTGATAAAGTTACAGGAACAGCAATGATTGCACTCGGTGCAGCGGTTGGATTCACAGCCGGATTACTTAATCCGTTCAATGTAGGAGTTGCGCAGGATATAGCAGAATTACAGTTGTTCTCCGGGATGGCTTACAGAGTATTTATTCTTGTTGTGCTTCTTGCTGCTACAAGTGCATACATAATCTGCTATGCAAGAAAGGTTGCAGCACATCCTGAAAAAAGCGTAATATATGGAATTCCTGAAGACCAGGAGTACACATTTGACAATGCAACAGACACAATTACGGTAAGACAGATTGCAGTTCTTATTGTTATGGCACTTGGCTTTGGAATACTTATATATGGCCTTTCAAAGAAGGGCTGGTACTTTGAAGAAATGTCAGGCCTGTTCATATTTATGGGTGTAATATGCGGATTTATCAGCGGTTACGGTCCTAGTAGAATTGCAAGGGAATTCGGAGAAGGTGCTAAAGGCATTATTGTAGGATGTCTTATAATCGGAATTGCCCGTACAGTTGAGGTAATATTAAGTGATGCCAATATTCTTGATACTATCGTGTATGGAATTGTTAATATTGTAAATGTTATGCCAGATTCAATTAAGGCTGTTGGTATGTTCTTATGTCAGTCACTTATTAACTGCGTAATCGTGTCAGGAACAGGTCAGGCAGCAGTTACAATGCCACTTATGGTACCGGTTTCAGACCTTGTAGGAATATCAAGACAGACATCAGTACTTGCGTTCCAGTTAGGAGACGGATTCTCTAACTCAGTACTTCCAATGTCATCATCACTTATGGGATATCTTGCTGTATCAAAGATTCCTTATAGCAAGTGGCTTAAGTTCATGATGCCGCTGTTCCTTATATGGACAGCACTTGGATGCCTGTTTATGCTTGGTGCATTAATGATTGGATATTAGAATTGATTAGGAGCAGATATTATGTCAGACGATATTAAGAAGCAGCTTGGAGCGGTTATTGACAGCTATAAAGAAGATTTATGCCAGATGGCAGATGAGATATTCGACCTTGCGGAGATAAGCGGGGAAGAGTACAAGACATCTGATATATTGTGCAGTTATCTTGAAAAAGAAGGATTTGTGGTAGAGCGCGGAACAGGACTTGAAACAGCATTCAGGGCAACATGGGATAATGGAAGTGACGGCCCGGTGTTTGGAATTCTTGTTGAATATGACGCTCTTGAAAAAATCGGACATGCGTGTGGACATCATCTTCAGGGACCTGCCGGAATAGGAGCAGCAATCGCAGTAAAGAACTGCCTTCAGGATTATCCATGCAGGCTTGTTGTGTATGGAACCCCGGCAGAGGAAACTCTTGGCGGTAAGATAATTATGCTAGAAAAAGGTTATATGAAAGAGCTTGACCTTGCATTTATGTCGCATGGTTCGCCTAATACATCAGTAGATGAAAAATGTATGGCACTCGAGAATTTTGTGGTAACATTCCACGGAGTAAAAAGCCATGCTGCAATAAGTCCAGAAGAAGGACGAAGCGCACTTGATGCAGCTTTATTATCATTCCATGCAATTGAGATGTTAAGAGAGCATGTTAAAGATGACACAAGAATGCATTACACAATCCGTAATGCAGGTGGTCCTCCAAATGTAGTTCCGGACCTTACTGTTGCAGAATATACACTCCGCTCATACAGCACGAAATACCTTGATGAAGTTGTAGAGAGATTCTACAACATTTTAAAAGGTGCTGCGCTTATGACTGGAACAACATATGAGGTTCAGAGAGACCTGCCATTCAAGAGCAAGGTTGTGTGCCATAAGGTCAATGATCTGCTTATGGCAAATGCAGCATATGAAAATGCCCCATCAATCGCACCACCACGCGAAAGGACTGGCTCAACAGATTTCGGCAATGTGTTATATGAAGTTCCAGGCTCATGTATAAGAATTGCATTCACAGACAAGGATGCACAGCCACATTCAGAAGCCTACCTTAAAGCTGGAAAGAGTGATGCCGCGCATAATGCTATAGTATACGCAGCAAAGATAATGGCTGATTCAATATGTGATGTTCTTGTTAATCCTGAGTTTCTTGCGCAGATAAAGCAGGAGTTTGAGGTGGCAAGAGAAAAAGGCTGATTAGTGGGTTTAGCGATAAAATTGAATTGAATTAATAGAGTTGTAATCAGGCGGCGGAGAAATCCAAAGCCTGATTTTTATATAATAAATAAGAATAAAGTAAATAAAAATTGACAAAATTGACATTTATGCATAATATTATTGATATAAGGAGATGATGTTATGCCAAAAAAATCTATAGTGTTATTACCTGAAACATTGAACATACTAGAACAGATGGGATTACAAATAAAATATGCAAGATTAAGAAGAAAAATATCAGCAGAAATTGTTGCTGAGCGAGCTGGGATAAGCAGGGCAACATTATGTGCTATAGAGAAGGGATCACCTTCAGTTGCTATGGGGTGTTATGCAGCAGTTTTACATGCATTGAATTACATGGATAAAGATTTATTATTAGTAGCTAAGGATGATGAACTGGGAAGAAAACTGCAGGATTTGGATTTGCATGTACAAAAGAGGGTAAGAAAAAAGAGGTGAATGTAAATGAATGGGGAAAGAATTATATATGTTTATGCGGATTTTTTACCTTGAACTGCTTAAAGAGCAGCGAAATAATTACAATGAGAAGGATATCAGGAAAAGCAACGATGGAAAGTATAATACATGGACTGATGAGGTATGTGATAATAAATAGAATATCCCCTATGGAATTTTCCATCATATAGTAATATAATATGTAAGCCACCAGTCCTGGGAGGGGTGCTGCGAAAGCGGTACTATCGGAGTCTAGGTTCAATCACTTTATTTTTCCCGTAGAACTCGCGATAGCTGGTGGCTTTTTTATTATTATGGAGTACAGATTTAACATGGAATTACTTGATATCGTTGATGAGAATGGAAAGCCGACAGGTGAGACTGTTGAGCGAAAGACTGCACATAGTGAGGGAATCAGGCATAGAACGGCGCATGTGTGGATTGTAAGAAAGTCTGATGAGGGAGCAGAGGTACTGTTGCAGAAAAGGGCTATGAATAAGGACTCATTTCCTGGAAGATATGATACTTCTTCGGCGGGACATATTCAGGCTGGTGACGAACCGGAGGAATCTGCTATAAGAGAACTGCATGAGGAACTTGGAATTAAGGCTTCTGTTGATGATTTGCAGTTTGTTGATACATTTGTAATCCAATATGAAAAAGAATTTTATGGCAAGATGTTTAAGGATAGTGAGATTGCATTTGTCTATGTATACACAAAGCCAGTCAATATAGATGAACTTACATTGCAGAAGGAAGAATTGGACGGCGTTGAGTGGTTCAACCTTGAATATGTCTATGATGAGTGCAGAAAGCATAATCAGAAGTTTTGTGCACCGGTTGGTGGATTAGAGATTGTAAGAAGGTTTGTAAGAGGTACCGGATTATGATTTCAAGAAATATATACAAGATGGCAGCTGTGTTAATGGCACTGGTGACAGCATTTACAGTGACAGGATTGTCGGGATGTAAGAGCAGAACGGTGTCTAATGAAGTGACGACAGAGTATGACACACCAGATGATTATAATGATGAAAGAGTGGGTGTAACATATGGAAATGTTGATGAGATAAGCTATTATTCACCGACAACCAGAATTGAACGCAAGGCTTGTGTATATCTTCCGAGAGATTATGATGAGTCACAGCGTTATCCGGTTGTGTATCTTTTGCATGGAATGAGCGGAAGTTATTCTGAATATAACAGAATTGGGGCTTTGTATGTTGCACAGAATGCAGTTGATGATTATAACAGGAATCCTGTGATTATGGTGAGCTTTACTGTATTCACAGATGCTGATGGTGGTCAGGAGTCAGACTATGATTTCTCTGAACTTACAGCAAAATATGATGCGTGTGAGTATGATGTTATTAATGCATTGATTCCATATATTAACGAGCATTATTCTACCAGAACGGGAAGGGAGAATACTGCAATAGCAGGATATTCACTTGGCGGAAGAGAATCGCTTTTCCTGTGTTTTGCACATCCTGATGTGTTTGGATATGTAGGTGCATTTGCCCCGGTAGGAGGAGTGGTTGATACAGGAAGTGGAGAAAGAGTTTATGGAAACAGAGGATTTCTTCTGCCTGAACTTGTTAAGGATGGAGGGCAGCAGCCTTTGGTTACTCTTATTGTAACTGGCGACAGTGATCCTTACTGCAAGGAATCTGCTATTAACTATTCGGATTATATGACAAGTCATGAAATTAACCACATTTTTTATATAAGACCGGGAGCACATGAGGTAAGTGTCTGGAATAATGGTTTATATAATTTTATCAGAAGAATATTCTGATACTTGAAGTTATGGCTGATATGTGAGATAATGTGCTGGGTTAGTCGGACAGAACATGCGGCTGACCACACATAAAGACAGATTATGGAGGATTGTTTTATGTCAGATATACATAGCGTAGATGTTGAAGATGATCAGTTTGCATATCGTTATGATACACAGCTTCTTATTGACAGAAGAGATGAAGATTTAGATGAGGATGTTATTGCTGATTATATTACAGAACATTTTGAAGGAAACTGCCTGATTGCAGCAGGCGATGAGGATCTTATCAAGATTCATTTCCATACTAATGAGCCTTGGAAGGTACTTGAGTATTGCAGTACTATCGGGGAGATATACGATATTGTTGTTGAGGATATGATTCGTCAGTCAGCTGGACTTCATGGTTGATAAACTGCCGGTCATCATTAAGCTGTCTGTCTGAGATAAACCGCTGGTCATCAATAAACTGTTTGTATAAGGCAGGATTTGACGTGATACCTATAGGTAGTCGTATTGATGATAGATTTATAGGAACGACAGGCTGACAAGTTCTGCTCAGACATTGTATATAAGAAAAAAGTTTGCAATGGTGGGAGTTATGTTAATGGTTGTGTGGCTGATTGTTAAAAAGAAGAAAAGAACATAATATTTAAAACAGCCAGTGAGCATGCATTTACATACTCACTGGCTGCTATTATTTACAAGAAAAAACCTTACCTTATGAAAAGATAAGCCGTATATCCCACATACATAAGAATACATGCAGCACCTTCCCATCTGCTCATTGTCTTCTTGGTAAATGCGAAGAGAAATAATACAATTCCACTGGCAAGAAGTATGATACAGTCAATAAGTGATTCGGAAAGAACGTGAAGAGGCTGTATCGCAGCAGACATACCTAAGATAAATAATATATTAAATATGTTAGAGCCGATTGCATTGCCAAGAGCGAGTCCGCTGTCACCTTTCCTTGTGGCAACTATAGAAGTTACAAGCTCAGGCAGGGATGTTCCGATTGCGACTATTGTAAGACCTATGAAATTCTGGCTTACACCAAAGTTGGCAGCTATGATACAGGCTTTATCTACAACAAGATTACCACCGAATATTACTGCTATAAGACCACCGGCAATATAAAGAAGACTTTTAGGCAGAGGCATTATTTTACAATCCTCAGCTTCTTCCCTGTTTTTAAGTGCTGATATTATCATGCATGTGATGTAAGCTGCCATTCCGGCAAGGAGAATAATGCCTTCAATTCTTGAAAGTCTGCCATCAATAAACATAAAGCAAAGAATAGCAGTTATTATGATATTAACAGGCATATCACGCTTGAGAATGTCACGGTTAGTAGAAAATCCTGCTATAAATGCACAGATACCTACAACGACAAGACCATTAAATATGTTAGAACCAACAACATTGCTGATTGCAATGTCATTACTGCCAGAGAGGGCAGCGTTAATACTAACAGATGCCTCAGGGGCACTGGTTCCCATTGCAACAATGGTAAGTCCTATGATAACGCTTGGTACTTTAAGGATTTTGGCAAGGGAAGAACTTCCCTCCACGAAGAAATCCGCGCCTTTTATTAATAGCACGAAACCGATGAGTAGTAACAAATATTCCATAATAAGCTCCTTTCTTGCGATAAAGGAATGGAATAATATAAAAAGAGACCTTTATCGCATCAAAAATGAATTGATAAAAGTCTCGTTAATTGTAATAATAACCGGCTGTTCAGCGTGATGACGATTACTATTGCATCGGATACGATGCTAACTACTCCCTCTTATTAACATTATACTAATATATATGTGTAAATGTGTCAATTAAATATTATGATTCAGATTATTTTTCACAGAGTGATATAAAATACTCATGAATTCTTGTGTCACCTGAAAGCTCAGGGTGAAATGCAAGACCAATCTGGTTATTATATTGAACAGCAACGATTCTGTCATCAACAGCTGCAAGAACATCAACATTATCCTTGATTGATGAAATGTATGGCGCACGGATAAATGTCATTGGAAATTTATCAAAGCCTTTCATAGGAGCAGTTCTTACAAAGCTTCCTAACTGTCTTCCATATGCATTTCTTTTTACAGTGACAGGCAGAGTCCCAATATGTATACTGTCGTCATTGTCAATGTGTCCGGCTAAAAGAATCAGACCGGCACAGGTTGCAAGTGTAGGAAGACCATCTGTTATTAAAGACTTAATTGTAGCAAGCATATCCAGCTTTCTTAGAAGCTGTCCCTGAACACTGCTTTCACCGCCCGGAAAGATAATTCCGTCAATGCCATCAAGGTCTTTTCTTTGACGTATTTCAACTACTTCATGTCCGATTTTTTCAATGATATGTTCATGCTCAATGAATGCACCCTGCACAGCAAGTACGCCTATTTTCATATTATCTGCCTCTTTCTTCCATGATTATCTGGATTTCACTAGGATTAATACCAACCATGGCTTCACCTAAATCTTCTGATAATTTAGCAATAAGTGAAGCATCTGTGTAGTTAGTAACAGCCTGAACGATAGCGGAAGCTCTCTTAGCAGGATTTCCAGACTTGAATATACCAGAACCTACAAATACACCTTCAGCACCTAACTGCATCATAAGTGCGGCATCTGCAGGAGTAGCAACACCTCCGGCAGCAAAGTTTACTACAGGAAGCTTTCCGTTATCATGTACATAGAGGACAAGGTCATATGGAACCTGTAACTGTTTAGCTTCCTCGAAAAGCTCGTCCTTTTGCATAGATGTTATTTTTCTGATTTCAGAATTCATCTTTCTCATGTGTCGTACAGCCTGAACAACATCCCCGGTACCTGGTTCACCCTTTGTTCTTATCATGGAAGCACCCTCATTGATTCTTCTTAATGCTTCTCCTAAATCTCTTGCACCACATACGAAAGGTACTTTGAACTGGGTTTTATCAATATGATATATATCATCAGCAGGAGATAATACTTCAGATTCATCAATATAGTCGATCTCAACTGCCTGTAAAATCTGTGCTTCAACGAAATGACCGATACGGCATTTTGCCATAACAGGAATACTTACAGCATCCTGAATACCTTTAATCATCTTAGGGTCGCTCATACGCGAAACACCACCTGCAGCCCTGATATCGGCAGGGATTCTCTCAAGTGCCATAACAGCACATGCACCAGCGGCCTCTGCAATCTTAGCCTGCTCAGGAGTAGTAACATCCATGATTACGCCACCCTTTAACATCTGTGCAAGTCCTTTGTTTAATTCATATTGTGAATTTGTTGTCATAGCTGACCTCCTTGAAAATGAATTTTATGAATTGATTTTTACATATAATATTGCACAACTGGTCATAAAGAAATATCCAATTTAATAAAAATGTCACATGCCAGAATAAGGTCAGAATAAATCAGGAATATGGTCAGATGAAAACTGACCATAAAAAATTGTCGAATTATGTCGAACGAAAACTGTCAGTCTGATTAGTAATCAGCAGCTTTTTGTATTATAATAGAACATATTTTATAAATATGTAGGAGATGGAAAGTAAGTGCGTAGGATTAAAAGCTTTTTGATTATAATATGTATGCTAAGCATATATGCAGCTTCTTTTTATGGCTGTGGGAAAAAAGAATGGTCAGACAGCCACAATAATGAGGCTGGATTGCCGGAAATAGTCATAGGAAGTGATAACTATCCGCCATATAATTATGTTGATACAGATGGCAATGCTACTGGAATTGATGTTGAGCTTGCTACGGAAGCATTTAAAAGAATGGGCTATAAGGCCAGATTCATATATATTGACTGGGAGGATAAGAAGAATCTTCTTGCTGACAGAACAATTGATTGTGCATGGGGAAGCTTTAGCATGGATGGCAGGGAGAATGAATACAGATGGGCAGGACCTTATATGACCAGCCGTCAGGTTGTTGCTGTGAATATGGAAAGTGATATATATTCTCTTGAGGATCTGGAAGGAAAGACGATTGCAGTACAGACTACAACAAGACCTGAGAAGATATTTCTTAGCAAGACTGATGAGCGTATCCCGGCTATAAGGTCATTAATAGCTTTGCAGAAGAGAGAACTTATATATCCTTTTTTAAGCAAAGGCTATGCAGATGCTCTGGCAGCTCATGAAACTGCAATACGCCAGTACATGGAAGATTATAATATTAAGTTCAGGATTCTTGACGAACCATTAGAGACAGTAGGACTGGGAGTAGCATTTGACAAAAATGATGACCGTGGGATAGAGAAGCAGCTTACAGAAATTCTTAACCAGATGAGAAATGATGGTACAGAGAAGAAGATAATCAGCAGATATATTCCTGATGCTGATAAATATCTGGAGGTGGACAGTTATGGAAAATAATACCATTACCAGAAAGAAAAGAAAAAGAATATGGCCGATTGAGATTATAGCAGGCCTGTTTATAATGATGATTGTGTTTTTTATTGCTGTAAATGTTGATATAAAAACTACACAGGAAACACTTTCAGATACTGCGCATTATATTAATGAACAGTGCAACAGCTTTACAAGACTTAATCTTGCGTCAGAAACCAAGAGCCTGCTCAGGGTAATTGAAAGTGCGCAGCAGATAAAACATAATATCACATATGAGCGCAGCCTTTCAGATAAAGATATATTTACAGAAGAATTTATCAAAGAGAATATGCAGGAATGTTATCTGACGGCAGTTATAATCATGGATTCAAAAGGTAATCTTATAGCACAGGAATATACAGATGAATATGGTGCAGATGAGCTTAACGAATATCTTGACAGTGCTGCACTTATTGATGTTGTTGATAATACTGAAAAAACATACGCAACAAGAATTGACTGTGAAGATGGTTCATATGTTGACCTTGCAGCATGTGGTATGCCGGATTCAAGTGGGATAGTTGTTGTTTATTACCACACACCGGCAGAGTATGTTAATAATTACAATCTTTCATTTACACATATATTATCAGGTTATGATGACAGGGAAGATGGAAAGGTTGTTGTTACAAGGGGAAATCAGATAATAGCGTCTAATGATGACAGTATGGTTGGCGAAGATGTTGATAAATATAATGTTATTAAGAAGATAAAGGAGACTGGTGCAAGTGGCAAAATAGTACACGCTGATAGTAACAGAAGGTGGGGTTCACATAATTATGGTCTTATGGAACGTGGGCGAGATTATTATGTGTATGTTTATATGCCGGAAAGAAATGTTTTTAAGACAACACCAAGAAATATGCAGTATACATTTGTTGCCTATATGTTTGCTGTACTTGTACTTAATATGATGCGCTGGAAAACGGTTCAGGGATATGAGCGTGAACAGTATGAAATGCAGCAGCAGTATGCAAAGACACTGCAGGAAAAAAATGAACAGCTACAGGAGGCAGTACGCCGAGAGGAAAAGGCTAATGCTGCCAAGACTGATTTCTTATCAAGAATGACACATGATATAAGGACGCCGCTTAATGGCATAATCGGATTGTTAAGAATTGATGAGAGCCATAAAGAAGATACAGATATGATTAATACTAACAGAAAGAAAATGTCAATAGCTGCTAATCATCTTTTATCACTTATTAATGACATTCTCCAGATGAGTAAGTTAGAGGATGGCCAGATTGAGCTTTCAAGAGAGATTGTGGATCTTAACAAGCTTGCAAAGGATATTATTACTATAGTTGAACAGCGTGCCTCAGATGCAGGTGTTAATATTAAGTATGACAAGGTGGCAGGAAAAGTTATGTATCCATATGTATACGGAAGTCCTCTGCATTTACGCCAGTTATTTTTAAATATATATGGTAACTGCATTAAATATAATAAAGCTGGAGGAAAGGTTTCAACATATTTTAAATGTATTGGAACACAGGATGGAATTGTTACATATGAATGGACTGTTACTGATACAGGAATTGGCATGAGTGAAGAATTTCTTGATCATATATTTGAACCATTTGTACAGGAAAAGACTGATGCCAGAAGTGTTTATCAGGGAACAGGACTTGGGATGGCTATTGTTAAGAGCCTGGTTGACAAAATGAAGGGAACAATTAGTGTCACAAGCAAGGAAGGGGAAGGCTCAACATTTGTAATCAGAATTCCTTTCGAGATTGCAAGCAAAGTTGAAGAAACGAAGGTCGATAAGGGAAAGGGCAGTAATGATATTTCGGGAATTAAGATTCTGTTAGCAGAGGATAATGAACTTAATGCTGAGATTGCACAGACTCTTCTGGTGGATGAAGGCGCTAATGTTACTGTTGTCAGTGATGGTGAGCAGGCTGTCAGGGAATTTACAAGGTGTGCACCACATACATATGATGTGATTCTTATGGATATTATGATGCCAAAGCTTGACGGAATTGCAGCGACCAAAGCTATAAGAGCTATGGAAAGACCTGATGCTGTGGAGATTCCGATAATTGCAATGACAGCCAATGCATTTGAGGAGGATGCCAGAAAATGTGTTGAAGCCGGAATGAATGCACATCTGTCGAAGCCTTTACAGATGGATGTTGTAGTTGGTACAATTGCAGAGTATTATAAAAGATAATTATGCAGGATAAAGGAGCCTCTGCATAATACAATAACTGATAAAAGGGGATAGCTATGATATGTAGTAATTGTGGAGCAGATATAGGAGATAACGAGACAGCATGCCCATATTGTGGTGCTATGCAGTATGAGAATTCTGAACAGAAGTACATGAAAGACCTGTACAATCTGAATGAAGGAATGGAGAAGCTGGATAAGAATACCAGAAAATACATCATAAAAAGTACAATGAAAAGTGTAGGTATAGTATGTGCGTCAATAGCGGCAGCAGTTCTTGCCGGAAGTATGTTTGGATATGGTTCATATAAGAGCATGTATAATTCTTCACACAACAGGAAAGAGATACACCAGTCATTAGATTGGTACAATAATAATATAGGTGAACTTAATTCATTATATGAAAAGCGGGACTATGCAGGCATTTCAGAACTGACAGATAGTTATAATGGCAGTTCAAGTGTTTTGGAAAAGTGGAGTCATTACAATTTTATTAATATTTATGATTATTATTATAAAAGAGTGGCAGACATCTACATTATGGTTCAAAAAGGCGAAAAACTGAGTGATTATCAGTTTGGAACAGGCTTTGAAGAGTCACTTGACATGATATATTTCATTAATAATAAAAACGGATATAATTACCGTAGGTATGAGGGCTGTACGGCAGAAGAAAAAGAAACTGTGGACGGCTGGGTTGCAGAAGCACAGAATTATCTTAAGAATGTTGCAAAGGCGACGGACAAAGAAATTAATGATATGCTTAATGAATTGTATCAGAATGGCTATTATGATTACAAGCTTGGAAAGAGCTACGAAGAGTCATTTTATAAAAAATATAATGAAGGAGGGAACAACTGATGAAATGTAATAATTGCGGCGCACCCATACAGATGAATCAGAAGTTCTGTCCTAATTGCGGCTCACCAAATGTGGAATTTAAGAAGCATATTGATGATATGGAACAATATAATAAAAAGTTTAACAGCACGCGTTCCAAAGTAATTGGTAACAGCAAATGGTTTGTGAAATATATTGCACCAATAACAGCTCTTGTTATAACAATGACTGCACTTACACTGGCTATTATTGGTAAAAATTCAATGATTGGATACGACATAGCAAGAAAAAATCAGCAGAAATATTATTCATCCCATAGTGATGAAATCCAGACAAAACTAAAGCTTCTGTTAGAAGCAGGAGACTATGCAACTCTGTACAGTATGGATTATGTGGGAGATTGTTCAATAAAGGATAATGATGATAAATACGCATGGAATGATTTTTACAATGTCGCAGGTGATTATGTGTATATAAGAAAAGGTATAATAAGTATGATGGAAAGGAATAATTCATCATATTATGGCGACGAATATATGAATACTATTTCAAGGGCTGTTGCGGACATGGAAGATATTGTCAGCAGACGTTTAAATTTATCGTATCATAGTGTGTCGAAAGAAAGTATTAAGTATATAAATGATATATATGAAAAATCACATGAACTGTTAAAGGCATACTGCAATCTGACAGATGAGGACATAGCCGGACTTCCTGATATGTCACAGGCAGATATACTTACACTCATTACAAGGAGGAGCTTTGAATGAGAAAAAAGAAGAAATTTAATATATCACTTCTGGCTTATGTGCTGTGTGTAATTATGATGATTATTATAATCCCATGTATTGCTGATATATCAGGTGATGTATTCAGGGGAAAGGGAAGAATGTCGGGCTATGAAGAAGACAGTCTTTATAATGATTTTATAGAGAATAATTATGAAGGGCTTCTTGAAAAGACAGAATATAACACAGGCATAGGCAAAGATATTGATAAAGATACGCAAGATTATTATACATTTGCAAATGCGTATAAGAAAGCTTTTAATTATAAAGTGTATATGAATAATGGGGAGAAGGACAAGGCAGAACAGGTGATTAAAGATATAGACAGCACACAGTTTAATAATGTGCTGTTTAAGGAAGCACTCGAAAATGTAAAGAGAATATATATAGTTATTCTGCCATAGATTTCCTGATTTAACGGGAAACAGACCTTCTGTGGACTATCTGATAAGCAGTACTGGCGTTCCAGGGAGAAATGAAGGGCAGGATTCACACATGTGTCAGAAAGAGTTTCGCATATAGGAATAGAGGATAATGAAGATGAGTAACACAGGAAAGAATAATATTATGACCGACAGGGTATCATATTATTTTAAATCACAATGGCATATACTTCTGACAATAACAATATCCGGTCTTATATATAACCTCGGACTTCTTGCAGGTCCGTGGTTTGAAGGACGAATGACAGGCTGTCTTGTTAATATACTTGGCGGTAAATCAACATTTACAGATATGCTTATTCTTGTAATATGTTATGTGATTGCAATTGCAGTAGTGCAGATATCAAGGTATATCAAGAGATTCTATGTAAGAAGATTCGCTAATAATGTTAATAAGAACATGAAAGAGGTTCTGTATAACAGCCTTGTACATAAGAGCAGACCACAGTTACAGGAGGAAGGCGCAGGAGATATTCTTACTAAAGCTATCCTGGATGTTGACGACTGTGCTGAAGGGATGAGAAAGTTCACGACTGAGATATTTGATACGGGTGTTGCACTTGCAGCATATGCAGGAATGCTTCTTTTCTATGACTGGAGACTTGGACTTATATGTATGATATTCCCGCCTATATCTTATATCATTGCAGAGAAGATGAAGGTTGTTGTACAAAAGACAGGTGCAGAATACAAGGTACAGTCAGGAAGACTTAGCACTGCAACGCTTGACAGAGCAGAAAATGCAGTTACATACCGTGTATATGGGTGCGAGCAGGAAAGAAAACAGGCTTATGAAGATAATCTTACAGCCTATGAAAAATCAGCAGTCAGGGCGAATATATGGGGAACAGCATTTCCTCCGATATACAAGGTTATAGCACTTGGCGGAGTTATATTTATATTATATTTTGGAAGCAGGAATGTTCTGGGAACAGGCTGGAAGAGCTGGGATATTGCGGCTTTAGCTACATTTGTATCATGCTTTGCAAAGCTTTCTGAGAAGTCCTCACATGCAGCAAGGCTGTTTAATGCAGTACATAAGGCACAGGTGTCATGGAAGAGAATTAAACCGCTTATGAAGCATGAGAATTATGAAAATGCAGATAACAGTGTGAAGTGTGGAACACTTGAAGTAAAAGGGCTTACATTTGCTTATCCGGGAGGTCCTGATATATTCGAAGATGTAACATTTGAAGCAGAAAAAGGCAACATTATTGGCGTTACAGGTTCTGTTGCCTGTGGCAAATCAACTTTTGGAAAGGTGTTTTTATGCGAATATCCATATAAAGGAAGCATTAAGATTGCCGGCAATGAACTTTCAGAACTCGATGATGCAAAAAAAGCAGGGCTTGTAGCATATCTTGGACATGATCCGGAATTGTTTAACGATACAGTTAAGAATAATATTCTGATGGGTGATGATGAGAATGTGGATAAGCTTCTTAAGGCAGTGTGTTTTGACGAAGAAGTAAATGAGATGGAAAACGGACAGGAAACTTATGTTGGTAATACTGGCGTGAGATTGTCAGGAGGACAGGCACAAAGACTTGCACTTGCCAGAACACTCTGCCATAAGAAGCCGTTAATTATATTAGATGATCCATTTTCAGCACTTGATAAGGATACTGAAAGAAAAGTATTTGCTAATCTTAAAGAATACACCAAGGATTGTGTTGTGATTCTTATTTCACACAGATTATATCTGTTCCCACAGATAGATAAGGTTATATGGATGGAGAACGGAAAAACCATAGCCGGTACACATGATGAGATTATGAATAAATGCCCACAGTATGCGGTTCTTTATAATGAACAGAATGGAGGCGCATCTGATGAAGAATAAAAGTGTTGGCAAAGTTATATTGAACACAATAAAAGAAAAGTGGCTGCTTACAGCAGGAATTGCAATTACTGTTGTTGGTGCAATCGTAATGGCACTGTTTCCACCACTTATTCTTGCAAAGATTATTGATACAATTACATCAGGTACAATGCCCAAATTTTATATGGTTCTTATGTATTTCGGATTTCTTCTTATAACAGGTCTTATGGAGAGTGCAAGAGAGACTTTTCTTACAGTATTCGGACAAAAGATTACACACTCATTAAGAAGTGCGTTGATGTATAAGTACAGCTGTCTTACAACAAGTGGTCTTACAAGTCAGGAACCTGGAACTGTTGTTTCAAGATTCGTTGGTGATGCTGATACAGTTGAGAATCTGTTTACATCAGGAATTATCAGTATGTTTGCTGATGCCTGCAAGATAATAAGTATTGTTGCTGTTATATGGTTTAAGAATAAAGGACTTGCCATTGTGCTTCTCGTTATTCTTCCTTTCCTGTTTGTATTCACAAGAATTATTCAGAAAAATATGCTGGCAGCACAGATTGAGAACAGAAGAGCTGTTGGAAGGGCATCAGGACACGTTCCGGAAACTCTTCATAATATAAGAACAATACATACTCTTGGCAAAGAAAATTATATGGCACAAAGATATGATGAATATATATGTGAAAGCTACACAGCAATTGAAAAAAATAATTTTTATGATGCTTTATATTCACCGGTAATCCTTATTCTCAATGCTATTGTTGTTGCTGTGGTCATGCTTTTTTCAGCATCAGATAACCAGTCAGTGCTTACATTTTTTGGCATGTCAGCAGGTACAGCAGTTGCGGTAATTAATTATATTTCACAGATATTTGCTCCTGTTGAGAATCTTGGCATGGAGATTCAGACTATACAGTCAGCAATAGCCGGAGTACACAGGATTAATGAATTTTTCGAGCTGGATGAATTCTCAGTTAAGAAGGATTTATACATCGTAGAGAATACTGCCATGGCAGCTGACAGTGATGTGCTTGTTGACTTCAACAATGTAACATTTTCTTATGATGATGATAAAAATGTTGTGGAGAACTTAAGCTTTAGCATTAAAAAAGGCGAGCAGGTTACTCTGTCAGGAAGAACAGGTGCAGGAAAGAGTACAATATTTAAGCTCCTTCTTGGTCTTTATGATCCAGATAATGGAAGCGTATTGATTGCAGGTCAGAAGGCGACAGCCATTCCAGATAGCGAAAAGAGAAAGGTATATGGATATGTCGAGCAGACTTTCCATATGGTTCCTGGAACTGTCAAAGACCAGATTACACTGTATGATACATTGATTACTGATGAAGATGTAATTGAAGCAGCTAAGACAGCAGGTCTTCATGATGCAATCATGGAGCTTGAGAACGGCTATGATACTATATGCAAGCCAGAAGATTTCTCACAGGGACAGTGGCAGTTATTGTCAATTGCAAGGGCTGCAGCAGCAAAGCCTGAACTGCTTCTGCTAGATGAGATAACAGCTAATCTTGATGCTGATACTGAGAAAAATGTGCTTGATGCATTAAACAGGGTAAGCAAGAACAGGACTGTTATATCAATATCTCACAGAACCAATGCAAAAATGGGGAGAATTATAGAAATTGCCTGATTTTGCAAGTGCTTTTCACTGGCTTATTATTTAGGAAAGAAGTATAATGAATAAACATAGAATGTTCTAAAGAGAAAGCTGGTAATATATAATGAAAAAAGCAATAATGAAATATTTATTAATCGGTTCAGCATGTGTGCTGTTTGCTGTACTGGGGATGGTTACATATAAAAAATCGCAGGAAAATAAAATTGTATTTACAATTTCTGACAAAATCTGCGTATCATATGGTGATAATATAGATATATCAAACATGCAGGTGATTAAAAATCAACATTTACATGAAAAGAAAAATAAAACGCATATAACTGTTGAAGGAGATGTTAATACAAGAAAGATAGGCGACTATGATATTGATGTTATAGTAAGAAAAGGAAATAAAAAAGCATCTAAAAAGATTGTTGTTGAGGTAGCGGATGTGGAAGCTCCTGTTATTGAACTTTCAGGTGACAGTGAAATGACAATTGAGGCTGGAACACAATATGAAGAACCTGGATTTAGTGCAGATGATAATTATGATGGGGATTTAACGGAAAAGGTCGAAAAAAATAATGATATAGACACATGTACAAAGCAAGATGTGATTATTACATATTCTGTCAAAGATTCATCAGGTAATGAGGCTGTTGCGAACAGAACTGTTCATATTGTTGATACTACACCTCCACAGATAACTTTAACTCAAGGAAGTACCTGTTATGTTAAATGTGGTACGGAATATATGGAAGCTGGATATTATGCAGAGGATATATGTGATGGTGATATAACAGACAAGGTACAGGTTACAGGAGATGTCAATACAAGTGAGTGTGGCTCGTATACAGTTTCATACAAGGTGTCTGATTCTTCGGGTAATACAGCAGAGGCAGAAAGAACGGTAAGGGTATATAAACCTATGACTGATAATGTTGTTAATCCGGGGGATAAAGTGGTTTATCTTACATTTGATGATGGACCGGGACCGTATACACAGGAACTTCTTGATGTACTTGACCGATATAATGTGAAGGCAACATTTTTTGTAACAAATGGAAAACCTGATTATCAGAACCTGATAGCAGAGGAAGCATCAAGAGGACATACGGTTGCGATTCATTCTGCAAGTCATGATTATTCAAGAATATATCAGAGCGTTGATGCATATTTTGATGATTTGAATGAAATGAATAATATAATTTTGACCCAGACTGGTAAGTATGCTGATATTATCAGATTTCCAGGAGGTTCATCTAATACAGTCAGCAGGAGCTATTGTGAAGGAATAATGAGCCAGCTTGTATGTGCTGTAGAGGCAAAAGGCTTCAGATATTGTGACTGGAATGTATCCAGTGGTGATGCAGGCTCAGCTAATACAGCGTCACAGGTAATCTGTAATGTGATTAATGGAATTAAAGGCAGAAATATATCTATAGTATTACAGCATGATATAAAGAAGTTCAGTGTGGATGCGGTTGAAGAAATAATACAATGGGGCTTATCAGAAGGATATACATTCCTTCCTATAACATCAACTACGCCTATGTCACACCATGGAATTAACAATTAATATGTGGAATTAATGAGATAAATGTGTTATGATTTTAGCATATTTAAGGCATGTGATATATTTTAAGAAAAGAGGGGGGTATATGGAAAACTGTTATCTTGGGATGGCAGGGCATAATGTGTTTAATAATAAGGTTAAAGATATTATACATAAGAATGAACATAGTGTTGTTCTACTGGCTCTGGACATAAGTAATTTTAAGTACATTAATGATTTTTACGGTATGGATGAGGGTGATAAAGTAATGCAGGACATAGCGGATTATTATTTTATTAATGAACCACTGTGCCTAGCTGCTCACGGAATTGGATTTGACCAGTTCAGGGGAGCATATAATGTGGATGGAATGACTCAGGAAGATGTTGTTAGTTATATTACAAAAAAGAATGAGAAGTTTGAGGCAGAATTATCAGAACGATACCCACTTGTATACCAGCATGTTTATGTAGGACTTTATTTTTATGATAACCATGAACTTGATGTGAGAATGGCGGTAGACAGGGCAAATCTGGCAAAGAAATCAACTAAAGGAAGATTTGATATCCATTGTTGCATATATTCTGAAGATAACTGTAATGAATACCTTGAACATATGGATATGTCTAATGAATTCGTGCATGCATATAATGAGAACAGGATTGAGATATTTTTACAGCCAAAGATTTCTGTGTCTGAAGGAAAAGCTGTGGGTGCTGAAGCTCTCGTAAGAATGAGAAACAAGGAGGGAGAGCTGATTCCACCTGTAAGGTTTGTTCCGGTACTTGAACATACAGGAATGATTGAAAAGCTTGATGATATCATGCTGGATAAAACATTTGCATTTCAGCGTGAATGCATTAATAATGGAATCCGCCCGGTTCCTATATCTGTCAATATATCAAGACAGAGGTTCACAAGCGATGGCTTGCTTGGTTATGTGATGGAGCTTCAGCAAAAATATGATATAGATGCATCACTTGTTGAACTGGAGATTTTAGAGACAACATTTATAGATGCACTGGATGCAATGACAGATGCAATTAATGCATTGAGAAAGCAGGGATTCAGAATAAATGTTGATGATTTTGGTTCGGGTTATTCGTCACTAAATCAGATTGCTAATATTCCTGCTGATGTTATTAAGTTTGACCGCGTTTTTGCAAGCAGGTCATTGAAGAATGATAAGGGAAGACAGGTTATTAAGTCGTTAATCCAGATGCTTAAAATGGTAAATTATGAGCTTGTTTTTGAAGGTGTGGAGACAAAGGAAGAACTTGATACAGTCGTATCTTATGGCTGCGATGTTATTCAGGGCTTTTATTTTGACAAGCCGCTTCCGGCAAAGGAATTTATACAGAAATACTATAAGGGCAGCAGGGAGTCTACCTATGGGACATAATAATATTAACAATGAAGAACTGCTTGAATATATTTTAAAAGATTTTAAAAGCGGCGTTCAGCATGGGATTCTTGTGGCAAATCTTACATATATGCTTGCTAAGAGAATGGGACTTACGGATAGTGAGTGCCATGAATTAAAAATAGCTGGAATGTTGCATGATATTGGAAAACTTAAATTATCAGAATACTTATATGGCAGAAATTCTGGCGAATTATCAGTCGAAGAGATGAAATATATGAGAATGCACTCTAAAATCAGCTTTGATGTATTGAAAAATTATGATTATTCAGATAATATAATGAAAGTTGTTCTCTATCACCATGAGTGCTATGATGGAAGTGGCTATCCTGATAATCTTAAAGGAACAGATATTCCACTGGGTGCAAGAATTCTTAAGGTGACAGATGAATTTGCTGCGCTGATTTCAGAAAGACCGTATAGGAAAGCATTTGACATTGATACGGCTGTGAATATTCTTATTGAAGAGATTAAGAATCTTGATATGAGGGTGTTTATTGAGTTTCAGCGAATGATTCACGAGGAAGAAACATTTGAGATAATAAGAAATAGTAAGATAGATTTAGATAGTCTTAGTCTTGAAGATATTCTATCCTTCGCAGATTAGTATTTAATTACAGGAAAGAGGTAAAGTAAGATGGCAGAGTCAATGGTTGGCTTAAAGAGATCGCACAGATGTACAGAGGTTTCATCGGCTGATATTGGTAAGAAGGTTACTGTAATGGGTTGGGTTGCCAAGAGAAGAAATCTTGGTTCACTTATTTTTGTTGATTTAAGAGACAGAAGTGGAATCCTTCAGATTCTTTTTGATGAAAATATAATTGGTAAGGAAGGCTTCGACAAGGCATATACACTTCGTAATGAATTCGTAATCGCTGTTGAGGGTGAAGTTATTAAGAGAAGTGGTGCTGTTAATGAGAATTTAAAGACAGGTGACATTGAGATTGCTGCAAAGACTTTAAGAATTCTTTCAGAGTCAGAGACACCTCCGTTCCCAATAGAGGAAAATATCCAGACTAAGGAAGATATCAGACTTAAGTACAGATGTCTTGATCTTAGAAGACCTGATATCCAGTCTAATATTATTATGAGAAGCAAGGTTGCAACTCTTACAAGAGCATTTCTTGCAAATGAAGGCTTTTTAGAGATTGAAACACCTATGCTTACCAAGTCTACACCAGAGGGAGCAAGAGATTATCTTGTACCAAGCCGTATTCATCCAGGTAAGTTTTATGCGCTTCCACAGTCACCACAGCTCTTTAAGCAGATGCTTATGTGTTCTGGCTATGACAGATATATGCAGATTGCAAGATGCTTCAGAGATGAGGATTTAAGAGCAGACAGACAGCCTGAATTTACACAGATAGATATGGAATTATCATTCGTTGATGTTGATGATGTAATCGATGTTAATGAAAGACTTCTTGCATACCTTTTTAAGGAAGTTCTTGATGTTGATGTAAAGCTTCCAATACAGAGAATGACATGGCAGGAAGCTATGGACAGATTTGGTTCTGATAAGCCTGATTTAAGATTTGGTATGGAATTACAGAATGTATCAGATATTGTTAAGGATTGTGGCTTTGGAGTATTTACGGGAGCACTTGAGAATGGCGGTTCTGTAAGAGGAATCAACGCAAAGGGACAGGGAAGCATGCCTCGTAAGAAGATTGATGCACTTGTTGATTTTGCTAAGGGATATGGTGCAAAAGGTCTTGCTTATATTGCAATTCACGAAGATGGTTCATATAAGTCATCATTTGCAAAGTTTATGACAGAGGATCAGATGAATGCCCTTGTTAAGGCTATGGATGGTGAAGCAGGGGATCTTCTTTTATTCGCTGCTGACAGAAATAAGATTGTATGGAATGTACTAGGTGCTTTAAGAGTAGAACTTGCTAATCAAATGGGACTTCTTGATAAGTCTGATTATAAGTTCTTATGGGTAACAGAGTTTCCACAGTTTGAATGGTCAGATGAAGAAGAAAGATATGTTGCTATGCATCATCCATTCACAATGCCTATGGATGAGGATCTTGATATGCTTGAGACTAATCCTGGTGCAGTTCGTGCAAAGGCTTATGATATTGTTCTTAACGGAACAGAAATCGGTGGTGGTTCAGTAAGAATCCATCAGGCTGATGTTCAGAGCAGAATGTTTAAGGCGCTTGGACTTACAGATGAAGTTGCTAATGAAAAGTTTGGATTCCTGCTTGACGCATTCAAGTATGGTGTTCCTCCACATGCAGGACTTGCTTATGGCCTTGACAGACTTGTAATGCTTATGGCTAAGAGAGATTCAATCAGAGATGTTATTGCCTTCCCTAAGGTAAAGGATGCAACTTGTCTCCTTACTAATGCACCTGATGTTGTAGATGCTAAGCAGCTTGATGAGCTTTCAATTAAGATTGAAGAAGAGAAAACTGAAGAGTAAGATATAATAAATGCCCTGCACTGATTTGAAAGTGCGGGGCATCATTTTATATGATATTTATAAAAATGTTATTTGATAGTAATCTGTTCAACAGATGTATCAGCACCACTTGTGCTTACTCTGTAAAGGACTCCCTGATCTTCATAATACTGGAAAAATGTGTATTTTGATGTGCAGTGAATGTTGGTAATATTGCCTATAGCAATAGTTTCAATCTGTGTTCCATCAATATTCATCCTGTAAAGGCCTGTCATTCCATCTGTGCTTTCTACCTGGAAAAATATTTTGTTTCCATACACATTATAATTAACGACTTTGTTTCCTTTTTCTCCATACAATAATTCAAGAGTTTTGTTAGATGTATTAAGTCTTACAAGTGAATAGTTTTTACTTAAGTCAATATAATATGCATAGCCGTTCTCAACATCTGCAAGATATGAATTGCAATCATATAATACAGAGGTTTTATCAGTTTTGGTATCGTAACTTAATATGTTGTGTTTTCCGACAGGATCAGAAAAATATATTGTTCCGTTATGGACGCACGCAGGTGAGTAAGGTGTGTCAGAAATTTTGGTATCCTTCTTTCCTGCAATGTCTACTTTATGGAAAGCCAGAGGCGTTGTATCACTATAATGCTGGTAATATAACGAGTTACCAGATAAGGCTATTGTTCCGGAAAGACTGTCGTATAATGCTTTCAATGACTCGCCGTTTAGGTCACAGCGGTAAACACCGAATAGCTGTCCCCTGAATATTGTTCCAATGGTTTCCTGCTTGAAATTATTCTTGACATAATATATGTAACTGCCACAGACATTGATGGATGCGACACTGTCATCATTTAATTTCATGGCATTAGTGCAGTCTGAATTCATTACATATAATTTGTTATAATCGTATGGATTGGCAAAATATATTTTGTCATTGTACTCGCAGAACAAACCCCCGTTATTGAGGTTACCTGCCGAATTGCCAATAGCATTGTCATTGTTGTATACGAGGCGGCTGCTTCGTATAGATAGAAATATTAATACTGCAAGTAATAATCCTATAATGGTTATTACACTTATTGTGATGGCTTTTTTCATATGTTATCACTACTCCCTTATGTACATTATTTAAGAACATTTTCTTAAGTATAACATAAAGTACATTTATTGCATATCATTAAAAATGTGATACAATAAGAATAATACATCGCTTTAAAGAGGAGAAGTATATGTTAGACCTTAATGAAATACGAAATAATATTGATAAAATCGACAGTCAGCTTGTAGAACTGTTTGAAGAGAGAATGAAACTGACAACTGAGGTTGCAGAATATAAGATTGAGACAGGAAAGAAGGTTCTTGATCCGGCACGCGAGAAAGCTAAGTTAGAATCTGTCAAGAAGCTTGTTAAGAATCCTGATAATGTGCATGCTATTGATGACCTGTTTGCACAGATTATGGCTAACTCAAGAAAGAATCAGTATATGCTTCTTGAAAAGATGGGACAGACTTTAAGAGAGCCATATGAGGCTATTGATGAGATTAATAAGAAAGATTGCAAGGTAGTATATCAGGGAGTTCCAGGTGCATATTCATATGCTGCCATGATTAATTTCTTTGGCAAGGATGTTGATAATTTCAATGTTCCTACATGGAGAGAGTGCATGGAAGCAGTTAAGCAGGGGAAAGCTGATTATGCGGTTCTTCCTATAGAGAATTCCAATGCCGGAATTGTTGCTGATGTGTATGATTTGTTACAGGAATATAATAATTACATAATAGCAGAAACTTATGTTAAAATTGAACATTTGTTACTTGGACTTCCGGGAACTGACCTTGAAAATGTAACTGCTGTATATTCACATCCACAGGGACTTATGCAGTGTGACAGATTCTTAGATACTCACAAGGACTGGCAGAGAATAAGTCAGGCTAATACAGCACTTGCAGCAAAGATGATTTTTCAGGAGCATAATAAGACCCATGTTGCCATTGCGAGTAAGGAAGCAGCAGAGCTTTATGGTCTTGATATCTTAAAGTCTGGAATTACAGATCAGGAGGGCAATACAACAAGATTTGTTATTGTTACTAATACAAGAAAGTTTGTTAAGAATGCACAGAAGATGAGTATTGTGTTTGAAACAGCTAATGAAGCAGGCACTCTATATAATCTTTTAAGTCATATTATATATAATGGTCTTAATATGAATAAGATTGAATCAAGACCAATTGAGGGTAATGTAGAGGGAAAGAGATGGAATTTCCGTTTCTTTGTTGATTTTACAGGTAATATTGATGATCCAAGAGTTATGAATGCATTAAGAGGTATTGAAGAGGAAGCTGAGTCAATTAAGTTGCTTGGAAACTATTAATGTGTTAGAATTATGAAGATGTCGTCAGACAATAAGTTATTAGATAAGTGAGGAAATTAGAGTGAATTTAGAAGAAGCAAAGCTTAAGCTTTCAAAGTACGGTCAGGAACAGATATTAAGATATTATGATGAATTATCAGATGATGAGAAGGTAGCACTTCTTGAACAGATTGATAAGACTGATATGGAAGTTTTATCGGCAATTGAACATAAGTCTGAGCTTGTTAAGAAAGGTGAAATTACACCTCTTGATGCAATGGAACTTGATGAGATAGAAGCAGACTATGATACATTTAAGAATACAGGTGTAGAAGCAATTAAGGCCGGAAAGGTTGGAGCAATTCTTCTTGCAGGTGGAATGGGAACAAGACTTGGTTCTGATAATCCTAAAGGAATGTATAATGTAGGTGTTAACAAGGAACTTTATATATTCGAGTGCCTTATTAATAATCTTATGGATGTTGTTAAGGAAACAGGAACTTATATACATTTATTTGTTATGACAAGTGAGAAGAATAATGATGCTACAGTTTCTTTCTTTGAAGAAAAGGATTTCTTTGGATATAAGAGTGAATATGTACATTTCTTCAAGCAGGAGATGGCAGCAGCTACTGATTATGAAGGTAAGATATACCTTGAAGAAAAGGGAAGAATGGCTACATCACCTAATGGTAATGGTGGATGGTATATCTCTTTAAAGAAGGCTGGATTAACAGAGGTTCTTGAGAAGAACGGAATTGAGTGGCTGAATGTATTCGCTGTTGACAATGTTCTTCAGAGAATTGCAGACCCTGTATTTATCGGTGCTACAATTGAAAAGCACTGTGCAGTTGGTTCTAAGGTTGTAAGAAAAGCAGCTCCTGATGAGAAGGTAGGTGTTATGTGCCTTGAAGATGGCAAGCCTTCTATTGTTGAGTATTATGAACTTACTAAAGAGATGATGGATGCTAAGAATGCAAAAGGCGACCCTGCATATAATTTTGGAGTTATTCTTAACTATCTGTTCAGGGTTTCTGATCTTGAAAGAATTGTTGGAAAGAATCTTCCTTTACATATTGTTGAGAAGAAGATTCCATATATTGATGCGAATGGTGATCTTGTTAAGCCGGAAAAGCCTAATGGATATAAGTTTGAGGGTCTTGTTCTTGATATGATTCATGAGCTTGACAGTTGCCTGCCATTTGAGGTAGTAAGAGAAAAGGAATTTGCACCAATTAAGAATGCAACAGGTGTTGATTCAGTTGAATCAGCAAGAGAACTTCTTAAGAAGAATGGTGTTGCAATTTAACATATTTTGTTGTATGTTATTAATAAGTGCTGTACAACTGGCGGAAGATGCCTTATGGGCATTGTGGGATAACCCACAGGGAGTACAGTTTATATTAAAAAAGCCGACCGCCTGGGCAACGTTAAGCTATAAGCTGCGTTCCCAGATGGTCGGTTTTTTTGCGCGAGTAGCGATGAGAATAGGAGTGAAAATTCACAATCATGCTTGCATGGATTGGGGATTTTTCACGGATATTCGAGGAGCACCGCGACAATGCCAGAATGAAATTCTGGCATCTTCGCTACTCGCGAAAAAGAACCATGAAGAGCGAACGCAGTCATCACATTTAACAGGAGGTCAGTTATGACAATTAAGAACCTTTCAGAGGAATTATCAGGATGTGCTTATCCGGGCAGAGGAATTGTTGCCGGTATGTCAGAGGATGGTAAGAAGGCAGTTTCAGCTTACTTTATTATGGGAAGAAGCGAGAGCAGCCGTAACCGTGTATTTGTACAGGACGGAGAGGGTATCAGAACAGAAGCTTTTGACCCATCAACACTTTTAGTTGCACCAGAGCTTATTATCTATGCCCCTGTAAGAGTACTTGGCAATAATACTATAGTTACTAATGGAGACCAGACTGATACGGTTTATGATGGCCTTTCAGAAGGAAAAACATTTGAAGAATCTTTAAGAGTAAGAAAATATGAGCATGATGCACCTAACTATACGCCAAGAATTTCAAGTGTGCTTCATGTTGAGAATAATGAATATTCATATGCAATGTCAATATTAAAGAGCCATAATGGTAATCCTGACATCTGTGAAAGACACACATATACATATGATGCAGCATTTGCAGGAGAAGGACATTATATCCATACATATATGGGTGATGGCAATCCACTTCCAAGCTATGAGGGAGAACCTACATGGGTTAAGATATCAGGTGATATTGAAGAATTCACACAGATGATCTGGGATAATCTTAATGCAGATAACAAGGTTTCACTTTTTGTAAGATATATTGATATTGCTACAGGTGAATACGAAACAAGAATTATTAACAAGAATGTAAAGTAATTAAGGAGAAAGAATATGAACGAATTTCAGTTAAAATACGGATGCAACCCTAATCAGAAGCCTTCAAGAATATTTATGGAAGACGGAAGTGACCTTCCTGTAGAGATTCTTAACGGCAGACCAGGATATATTAATTTTCTTGATGCATTTAACGGATACCAGCTTGTTAAGGAATTAAAGAAGGCTACAGGACTTCCAGCAGCTACATCTTTCAAGCATGTATCTCCAGCAGGTGCAGCAGTAGGACTTCCTCTTACAGATGTCGAGAAGAAGATTTACTGGGTTGATGAAGCAATCGGAGAATTAAGCCCAATCGCATGTGCGTATGCAAGAGCAAGAGGCGCAGACAGAATGTCATCTTTCGGTGATTTCATATCATTATCAGATGTATGTGATGTTGCTACAGCAAAGCTTATCCAGCATGAGGTTTCAGATGGTATTGTTGCACCTGGCTATGAACCGGAGGCACTTGAGATATTAAAGTCTAAGAAGAAGGGTAATTATAATATCATTAAGATTGACCCTGAGTATAAGCCTGAACCAATCGAGAGAAAGCAGGTGTTTGGCGTAACATTTGAGCAGGGAAGAAATGAGTTCGTTATTGATAAGGAGCTTTTATCAAATGTTGTAACAGAGAACAAGGAAATTCCTGAATCAGCTAAGATTGATATGATTATTGCACTTATAACACTTAAGTATACACAGTCTAATTCTGTATGCTATGTTAAGAATGGACAGGCAATCGGTATCGGAGCAGGACAGCAGTCAAGAATCCATTGTACAAGACTTGCAGGACAGAAGGCAGATAACTGGTATCTCCGCCAGAATCCAAAGGTCCTTAATCTTCCATTTAAGGAAGGCGTAGGCCGTGCTGACAGAGATAATGCAATTGACCTTTATATTGGTGATGAGTATGAAGATATTCTCAATGACTGGGAGAGAGTATTCACAGAGAAACCATCTGTATTTACAACAGAGGAAAAGAAGGAATGGCTAGCAGGCAATACTGATGTAACAATCGGTTCAGATGCATTCTTCCCATTTGGAGATAATATAGAAAGAGCATATAAGTCAGGCGTTAAGTATGTAGCACAGCCTGGTGGTTCTGTAAGAGATGATCAGGTTATTGAAACAGCCAATAAGCGTGGAATGGCTATGTGCTTTACAGGAATGAGACTGTTCCATCATTAATACAGAGCCAGTACATAAAAATGTTGCTAATTACTCATATTCATTGACTTTAGAGGTCTTATTTGTTAAAATTTATTCAATCAATACATGTAACAATTGAAAAAGAGGTGGTTTAAGCATGAAGATTCAAGATTTTGCTGATATGGAGAAATTTGAATCAATTATGTCTGACTGGGCTGTGGCAACAGGATTAGCTACGGTTGCAGTTGGAGCTGATGGGAAGTATATTTCCGAATGTTACAACTTTACAGATTTCTGTATGAAGCTTACCAGAGGAAGTAAGGAAGGATGCAGAAGATGTGAAAAATGTGATGCTGAAGGACAAGGTGTATATCATTGCCATGCTGGACTTGTGGATTTTGGTATTCCGCTTAAGTTAAGCGATGGTACAGTGCTTGGCTCTGTAATCGGAGGTCAGGTTTTACCTGAGCATCCAGATGAAGAGAAATTCAGAGGCGTTGCAAGAGAACTGGGTATTAATGAGGATGAGTATATTGAGGCGTTAGGAAAAGTTACAGTAAGAACAGAGACGGAGATTAATGCAGCAGCTAACCTGCTAGGAGCAGTACTTAATAATTTTATTAATTCAGAATATAATTCTAAGTACAATGGACAATTGATTACAAAGCTTACAGGTGGTGTTAAGAGCTGTGAAGAGTATGTGAGAGATATCAAGGAGAATACCAAGCAGCTTGATGGCATACAGAGAAAGCAGAATATTCTTGCACTTAATGCATCTATTGAGGCTGCAAGAGCCGGTGAGGCGGGAAAAGGCTTTTCAGTTGTAGCATTAGAGGTAGGAAAGCTTGCTAAGAGCTGTACAGATCTTAATAACAGAATAACCTCAACAGTAGAAAATATATCTGATGTTATACATGATATGGCAGATATAGGTAATAGATAAAGAATATCAGCGGGTAATTACATATAGCGAATGTCAACTGGAAGATGCAACTTGTTGACATTCGCTATTTTCAGTTCTATAATCAAATAAAAATTTTAAAAAGAGGTATATCAATTATGACACCATTAGAACTGGCTGAAGAGATTATTAATGGAAGAAGAATTACAAGACAGGATGATTTAACATTTTTCCTTAGTTGTGACTTAGATGAGCTTTGCGTGGGTGCGGACAGAATAAGAAAGCATTTTGTTGGGGATAAGGTTGACTTATGTTCTATAATTAATGGAAGAAGTGGCAAATGTCCAGAAGACTGTAAGTACTGTGCACAGTCAGCACATAACCATACAGATTGTGAAGTGTATGATTTTCTTCCAGAAGAGGATATTGTAAAGGCATGTAAGCTGAATGAGTCAGAAGGTGTTGATCGTTTCTCGATTGTTACGGCTGGAAAAGCTCTTACCGGTGAGGAATTTGAAAAGGCTGTTCATGCTTATGAAATTATGAATAAAGAATGTGATATTGAGCTGTGTGCATCTATGGGATTTCTTAATGCTGAGCAGCTTCACAGACTTCATGAAGCAGGTGTTACAAGTTATCACCATAATATTGAGACTTCAAGAAGAAATTTCCCTAATATATGCACTACACATACATATGATATGAAGATTGAAACTTTAAAGCTTGTAAAAGCAGAAGGTATGTGGGCATGTTCAGGTGGTATAATAGGAATGGGCGAAGACTGGGAAGACAGACTTGATATGGCAATAAGTCTTGCGGAAGTTGGAGTTGACTCTATTCCTCTTAATGCACTTATGCCAATTAAGGGTACACCTCTTGAGAATGAGAGAAGACTTACTGAGCCTGAGATATTAAGAACAATAGCATTCTTTAGATATATTAACCCGGAGGCTGATATAAGACTTGGTGCAGGAAGAGCACTTCTTACAGGAGACGGAATCAAGGCATTTCAGTCTGGTGCGTCTGCTACTATTACAGGTAATATGCTTACTACTGTTGCATGTGCTACAATTAGAAGCGATAAGAATATGTTAAAGGAAATTGGAAGAGAGACAAAATAATGAAATTAACAAAATATTTGAAAAAAGGAATGGCTGTGTTACTTACAGCGACATTTTGCATGGGATTATCAGCAGGGCTGACAGGCTGTGGAAAAGATACAACTAAAGAAGATTCTAAGGATATTGATACATTCAGAATAATGATTGCACCGTATCAGGATGCTGATACGCTGCTTACAGGACTTGAGCCTCTTGGCGGCATGATTAAAGATGAACTTGCTACACAGGGGTATAATGTAGGCAATGTTGAGATTACAGTAGGAACTTCTTACAGTGCAGTAGGAGAAGCTTTAAGTGCCGGAACAGCAGATGCAGGATTTATTTCTGGCGGAACTTATGTTACATATGATGATGACTGTGATGTTCTGCTTACTGCACAGAGAAAAGCTATTAACAAGGATTCTCTTAATGCCAAGGACTGGAATGATGGAACGGAGGAAGCATTTACAGATAATCTTACAACATATTATCGTTCAATAATTCTTGCAGGACCAAGTGCTAAGGGACAGGAGCTTGCTGCCAAGGTCAATGCAGGACAGAAGCTTACATGGGATGATTTGAATGGTGCAACATGGGCTGTAATGGGTGCTTCATCAGCATCAGGTTATATATACCCAAGTCTGTGGCTTTACAATAATTATGGGAAGCAGATAAGTGACCTTGCCAATGTCGTACAGTCTGATTCGTATACAACATCTATGTCAAGGCTTGCAGCAGGACAGGTTGATGTTATTGTCGGATTTGCACATATGAGAGCAAAATATGCAGCTAACTGGATGAGCAAATTCGGTGGTACAGATGATTGTTATAAACAGACTGCAGTTTTGGCAGTGACAGATCAGATAATGGATGATACAATATGTGTTAGTAAGAATTCAGATATTATGTCAGAAGGCTTTAAGAAAGCATTTGCAGATGCTTGTATTAATATAGGAAAAAGTGAAGACGGACTTAAAGTTTTGAATGTATTAAGCCATATTGGATATCAGTATGCCCAAAGCTCTGATTATGATGCAGAGCGTGCGGCACAGAATATGTTAAAGAAATAATTCACCTTTAAGCTGTCTGGGAGGACAATATATATGTTACAGATAGACAGTGTGAGTAAATTATATAAAGGTGGAGACAAAGCCCTTGATAACATTAGTTTTTCAGTAGAACAGGGAGAATTCATATCAGTAATTGGAAAGAGTGGTGCTGGAAAGACCACTCTTTTTCGCTTGCTTAATGGAATGATTAAACCGTCTGCAGGCAGTATTATTATTGATAACCAGGATTTTACAAAGCTTAAGGGAAGAAAGAAAAGAGATATTCAGAAAACAATAGGCACTATATATCAGGATTTCTGCCTTGTTGATACAATTACCTGCTTAGACAATGTGCTTAATGGGGCATTGGCAGATAGAAATGCTTTTCAGGCACTTTTTGGCATATTTACTAAGGAACAGAAGGAATATGCAAGGAAGCAGCTTGAAGTAGTGGGATTATCTGAAAAAATGTATTCATATGCGGGAAAACTTTCAGGAGGACAGAAACAGAGAGTTGCAATTGCAAGGGCACTAATGCAGAAGCCTGATATCATTCTTGCGGATGAACCGGTTGCTTCGCTAGACCCATATAGTGCAGAACAGATTACTGATATTCTTGTACAGCTTAACAGGCAGTACAATATAACAGTTATTATGAACAGTCATTCGGTAGAGCTTGCGTTGAAGAAATCAGACAGAATTATAGGAATTGCTGATGGCAGTCTTGTACTTGATAAAAAGTCGTCAGAGGTAACAGATGAGAATATTGAATTCATATATGGTGGTGTGTATGAAAAGCATGAATAGAATGAAGGTTATCAGAAGAATTACGGCACTGGTAATGCTTTTTATAATAATATTCTGTTTTGCTGTAACAGGCTTTGATATGAATGTAATTATAAAGAGAGGCAGTCAGGCTTTATTATTTATAAAAAGAATGTTCCCACCAGATACAGGATATTGTGGTAAGATTATAGAACCACTTATTAAGACTGTGCAGATGTCGATTGCGGGTACATTTATTGGTGCTGTGTTTGGACTTTTTACAGCATTTTTATATGCAGGTAATCTTATTAAGAAGCCTTATGTAAGGATTGTAGTGAGAGTTATTGTACAGTGCGTAAGAACAATTCCTGTGCTTATACTCGCACTTGTAGCAACATTTATATGGGGACTTGGTGCGGCAGCGGGTACGATTGCAATAGCTGTATCGACATGGGCTGTAATGGCAAGAATTGGTGGTGAGGATATTGAAAGCCTGACACTGAAGCCATATGAAGCAGTTACAGCTATAGGAGCAGGAAAATTTAAAGCATTTTCACGGACAGTTATTATTGAACTGCTGCCGGGATATCTTAGCAATTCGCTTTATGTACTGGAAGCTAATATAAGACATGCGGCAATACTTGGCTATGTAGGTGCAGGTGGAATAGGACTACTGCTTAATGAAAAGATAAGCTGGCGTGAATACAGCAGGGTTGGAATGATTCTTGTTATGCTTTTTGTCGCAGTGCTTGTGATTGAGGGAATTAGCACATTCCTGAAAGCATATCTTGATGGACGTATTAAGAGAAATACAACTGCAAATGTGATTATAAGTGTATGTATCATGGTATTTTTTGTATACAGTCTCAGTGCAGTTAAAGATGTATCAACATCAAAGCTTGGTATTAAGGTTGTTGGTGCGATTATGCACGGAATTACACATCCGGACTGGGAATACATGTTTATGACCGGAAAGAGTGGCGTTATGTATCTTATGCTTGAAACTATTGCAATCGCAGTTGCGGGAACATGTGCCGGAGCAGTGTTTGCAGCAATACTTACTCTTATTAATTCTAGAAAATTCGTTCCGGCACCGGTGGCTTTTATTGGCAGGCTTGTTGTTATGGCAATAAGAACTGTACCTGTGTATGTGTATGGACTTATATTCATAAGGGTTACGGGACCTGGCAGCTTTGCCGGGGTGCTTACAATGATGATGTGCAGTATTGGACTTCTGACAAAGAGATTTACAGTTGCGGTTGACAACTGGAACATGGCGGCGTGGAATGCGTGCAAATGTGCAGGAACAGGATTCATAGCAAGACTACGGTATGTGGCAGTACCTGAGCTTAAGATTCAGTTTAAGGATGCTGTGATGTACAGGTTGGATGTGAATGTGCGATCGGCAAGTACATTAGGACTTGTTGGAGCAGGCGGAATCGGCGCCCCACTGATTGTCTACATGAACAATTACAGATGGGACGCCGTTGGCTCAATTCTTATTGTATTATTTGTTGTAGTTCTTCTTATAGAACTTCTTTCAAAATGTTTAAAGAGAATCCACTAAGCTTTCTTTAACCGGCTGTAGTCAATAACATATATGAAAATGTAAAGAACGATATAAAGAATTATTGCTCCGATTACATCGACTACAGAATGCTGCTTTAAAAATACGGTTGCAAGGCATATAAGGATGCAAAGAATGGAAGATAATGTCTTTGTTATTATATGTCCCTTTAAAGCTTTGCAACGCAGTAATGCAAAATTAACTGCCAGTGAGTTGTATACATGTATACTTGGAAATACATTTGTTGAAGTATCTATTGTATATAGTGCATTGATTATCTTTCCACAGAAGTTATCAGGGATATAATCAGGTCTTAATGTAAGACCATTAGGATATATCATGCATATAGTAAGAGAGAGTGACATACCGATTATGAGTGATAACGCAAACTGTATGAATTCTTTATTATCTGCCTTAAAATACATATATATGCAAGCTGCAACCACATATAAAAACCATAATACATATGGAATTATAAAGTATTCACAGAAAGGTATCATATTATCAAAAGGAATATTGATGATATGAAGCCCGGGATAATCACTGTTAATTACTTTTTCAAGAGTTGAAAACCATGGAAGGTATATAAATATATATGCTGCAAAGCATATTCTCCAGCCTTTTCTTTTAAAAAAATCTTTCAATACTGTACACCTCTACATTTTTTTATATTATTAGCAAAATATTTCAAGATTATATCATTGTTGCTGAATAAATGCAATATAATAAGGTTTTGAAGGTTTACAAACCAAATAAATATGTAATATAATGATATGACACATTGGATGCAGGAGATTTATAAATGTTACATTTGAATCATTTGAAGAAAAGTTTTGGTAAGACAGAGATTCTTACTGATGTTGAATATATATTTAATAAAGGTGGGATATATCCTATTCTTGGAGGTCCGGGTGCCGGAAGAACTACTCTTTTTGAGTGTATAGCAGGGGATATTTCTCTGGACTCAGGCGAGGTTAAGACTCAGGAGAAAAGTACATTGTTTTTTGCCGCAAAACAGAGCGTTCTGCCTATGCTTATAACAGGATATCAGTTTATAAGCATGCTATGCGATATGAATAAGAATAGCGAAGAACCGGAGTACTATTTTGAAAAGGTTAAGCTTTCACAAGAAATAAGGGATAAGCATATTGGAGATTATAGCTTTGAAGAGAAGAAAAGACTGCAGCTTGCGGCATTTCTTATACAGAAGCCATATGTGATGATGTTTGATGAGGCTCTTGATTATTGTACTGAAGAATATATTGATGATATGCTCGACGTGCTTAATGAGGTGAAGGATGAACATATTATATTAATGTCAACAGGACTTCTTGATATTGCACACAGGATTTCACGGGATGTGCTTGTGCTTAATAATGGAGAACTTAATCTGATTTCATATGAGACGATGCAGATTCCTGAAATTAAGAAGGCTGTATTAGATATACTTGGGGAGGCAGACAATGAGATTATTTAGAAAGCTGTTTGCTGAGAAAATATTACGATACTATGAGGGTACAGAGGGAGGTATACGTCTGATAAAGAGTCTTCCTTTAGTGAAAAAGCATATAAAGGAGGATGCCTTTGGTGAAAAGTCAAAGGGCAGGATGGCAGTAGGAATTATATCGCAGCTAATTATGCTGTTATGGGAGTTTATAAGAAAATTATTGTATGTATGGCTGTTTATGTTTATTCCATATATGATTATGGCACATTTCTTCCCGTTGATTAAGCTTCATCAGGATACAACTATAATTTATCTTTTTGTAATGCTATCAACTATATGTGGAAGCTTTTCAAATACCACGATTTTTGCAATGGGAGACAGGGATTATCTTATGATAAGGGTAATGCTCGTAAGCCCATACATGAATTTTCTTGGAAAGTTCATATACAAAATAGTGACAGAATTTGTGTTCTATTTTATAATTCTTATGATTTTCCAGGTGCCGGTGCTTAACAGTCTTATGCTGTGTATTCTTACAGTATGTTCAAGACCGATAGGAGAGATGTTTGCAATTATAGCATTTGATCATTTTAGAGGAATATATGAGAACAGAAGTGTGCTTAATGGTACAATTATGGCAATATGTGTTCTTCTTGCGTATGGTCTGCCGGTGCTTAACAGAAGTGTATCAGCAACATGGATATATGCCATTCATCCGTTTGTGATTGTAATTATGCTGGTGCTTGGAGCTGGTGCCATGTACTTCTTGTGGTGGTATAAATATTACAGGGTGATTATAAGAGAAGCAATGCATAATAAAAGAGAATTTTAATGACAGGAGGCAGCTATGAACCAGAAAAGTAAGAGATTTCAGACAAGAATGCTTACATATGGTGTTCTGGTAGTATTCTGCCTGATTGTTATTGGTATTTTTATATACAGCTATATTTCAAGATATCACATGGGAAAGCTGGATATAAAGTCAAGATATACATTCAGTGTAGATGTTGGCGCTGATGATGAGGGCTATTCAGAAAGAAATATCAAAGAACTTTCGAAGGAATGGTTTGATGGATATATAAGCCAGTTCAGGCAGAAATATATTTCATATTCCATGGCTGTAAGAAAATATGGTCTGGATTCAGTCACTATGCTTGATTCTGCAAGTAATACAGTGCTTCTGTCATTTTGGATTGTACCACAGGATACAAATTCTGATTATTTTTCATCATGGGATGGAATAATGGATAATGGGGTACTTAAATGTGAATGGGTTGTGACATTTTATATGGACGATAATTTTAATGGAACATCTACACTTTATGTTACATCTATGATGAGTTCAGAAGATTATGGATTAAAACAGTATTATGCTAATCTTGGTATTGATTCTGGTGGCGATACAGAGGTCACGACTAATTCCAATAAGGACGAGCTTGCTAATTATGCTATAAAAGAGAATTCTTTATATGTTACATATGATGGCGGCGAGAAATATATAACTGTACCTGTATCGTATTCATATCTTTTATATGAAGATAACAGTACAACAAGCCTGAAACAGGATAGTTATATGATAACAACAGGTAAAACAGCATTTGTTTATGGAGGGAAGACCGCTAACAGTACTAAGGTTCCGGTTACAGTTATTTATTCTGATGATAAGGGAGAAAACTGGACTACATGTGAACTTGATAATATATATAATGCTGATTATTATTATGTGAAGTTCTTTGATTCTGATAACGGAGTTGTTGTATGTGGATATGCTAAAAGTAATGACACTAATGAATCATCAAAGATATATAAGACCTCTAATGGAGGTGAAAGCTGGGACATGGTGGGAAGCGGCCCTGCTACTAATATTATAAAGGGAGTTGTTTATGTTTCTGCGGATGTCGGCTTTTTCTGTTATGATTATGTAGATGGCATGGACAGCAATTTATATAAGACTGATGATGGTGGAAAAACATTTGCAAAGGTGATGCTTGAAGCACAGGAACTGGATAGTTCGGCAGCAAATAGTCAGAACCAGGAAACAAAATCTGACAGCGGAACGACATATGGAACATCAGAATCAACAGAACAACTGAAATGGAATGACGTATACAAAGAAGCATTAGTGCCGGTTGTTGATTCTACGGGATTAATAACTATTTATCTTACACAGGGAAAGAATGGCATGTATAATGATGGTAAAACAGCAGCAAAATACCAGTCTTCAGATAATGGAAGCACATGGAAGTATATAGGCCAGATGGAGATAAAAGATTAAAAATTTATTAAAAACAATTTTAATATTTACATAATATAAATACGCGTGGTAATATAATATCTGTAAAGGTATTCTGTTATGCGCGTATTTTGTTTTATGAATTTTTCGGATGCTGCCATGTGTGAATTGTGAGCATGTATGAGGAGAATTCTATGAAACATTTGAAAAGAAAAATTACTATTGGAGTCATATTTTTTATTATTGCAGTGTGTGCAACGGGAGCTGCTATATTTGCAGCAGTGGATGAGTATAAAGTTGAACATAGTATAACCATTGATTTAGGTGGTGGTAAATGCACAGATATATATTATGAATCACAGGAAGACAGGGGACCCAATGCCGGGAAGTGGTTTAAAGATCTGAGGATAGGTGAATATCTGGCTGATAAATATGGAAAATATCACACAATAAAAGGTTATAATGCTTCTGTACCTAAAGATGGAACAACTGTTTCTAATTGTTATGACTGTGTGGGTGTGACTCCATATGTAAGGATTAATGGAGTTTACAGAGAAGGCTATATATTTGAAGGTTGGGAAGTTTATGGTGCAGGGAAATCATATAATGATTTTGGAGCAGCAGGTGTACGGGTTGATATCGGTGCTTATACAGATAAAAACATTACGATAAAGGCAAAGTGGAAGCGCTGTGACTATGATGTTAAGGTTAATATATTTTACTTGTCTGATAATGAAGAGTGGAAGAAGGAAGAAAGCTATAACAGTCATGCAAGAATGAACATAGACATTAATGGTCAGAGAGAGAAGAATTCTGTGTATGAATATTCAGAAAAAATAACAGGAGATTCTATATATTCAATCAGTGTAAATACTAATCCGGGCTGGAAAGTTGATGGGGATTGTAGTGGAGAATTTAGTGGTACTGTACCAGCTGATGTAATTGTTAATATTTATATACGCCCGATAGTTTATGAGGTTCATTTGTATGGGAATAAACCACAAGATGCCAGCGGGAATCTGGAAAACAGAAGTGCTGCAGGCTGGCAGTGGGATGAATCGGGGTACTATAAAAGGATGTTTGTGTTTGACAGAACAGGAGAGCTTCCGGAAGTTTCTGATATATATGGAATTTCAGGGTGGACAGGAACATGCTGGAAAAAGAATGATGACACATTAATAATGCCATATAAAAATGCCAGAAATACATTATCTTATATAGATGGAGATATAGTGAATTTAAATGCTGTGTGGAAAGAAAACTCATATAGCATTGGTATTGATGTCAATGGCGGATATGGAAATGATACAATAATTGTAACAGGTTATGAGCAGGATAATCATCTTCCTAATGAACTTTTAAGACCGGGATATAATCTTGATTCATGGAATTCTGACAGGGATGGGGATGGAACAAGATATGAAAAGGGTGCTGTTGTTTCAAAGCTGGTGGATGACGATGGAGGTATATATAATATATATGCACAGTGGTCGAAGAAAAAGAGAATATGTCTGAAAGTTTCAAGCAGTATATATAATAAAGAACTTATAAATGATTCTGTGTATAATAATGCCAAGAACTGGTTTGATGAATATGGCATTGGTGGGAGTGATGGAGGAAGGAATGTGCCGGATGATAAATGCATACAGATATGGACAGTTAATGATCAGGTAATAACACAGATTAGATAATTTATTATGCCGCCCATAACAGGTCTTAAAAAGGTTTGGAACTGTTATGGGCTGTTATATTCAGTATATACATTTAAGTATGCATTTTTATGCAAAACATAGTTAAATATTTGCTTGAAAATTATATTTAACTATGGTAACATATTGTAAAGTTTGAGAGAAAAAAGGCATTTTTGTGTCTTTTTTTTTGCGCAAAAGTCATTTTAGCGTCTCTTGGCATATGATTAAATTAAATAAACGAAAGGAATTAAGGTGGCATTCATGAAAGCATTTTTGATACTTGAAGATGGAACGGTCTTTGAAGGAACCAGCATAGGTTCGACCCGCGAAGTTATTAGTGAGATTGTCTTTAACACATCTATGACAGGATATCTGGAGGTGCTGACTGATCCTTCATACGCAGGACAGGCAGTAACAATGACATATCCTCTTATCGGTAATTACGGAGTGTGCTATAAGGATATGGAATCCCAGAAAGCATGGCCAGATGGATATATTGTACGTGAGCTTTCCAGAATGGCAAGCAACTTCAGAAATGAAGATCCTATCCAGAAATTCCTTCTTGATAATGATATCCCAGGTATTTGTGGGATTGACACAAGAGCCCTTACTAAGATACTAAGAGAAAAGGGTACTATGAACGGTATGATTACAACTAATGAGAATTACAATCTTGATGAGGTACTTCCTAAGATTAAGGAGTACAGTGTTAAGGGTGTTGTAAGAAAGGTTACATGTTCAGAAAAGTATGTCCTTACAGGAAAAGGACCTAAGGTTGCTCTTATGGACTTTGGAGCAAAGAAGAATATTGCAAGATCACTTAATAACAGAGGCTGTGAAGTTACAGTATATCCTGCATATACTAAGGCAGAAGAGATTCTTGCATCTAATCCTGATGGAATTATGTTATCTAACGGTCCTGGAGATCCTAAGGAATGTGTAGAGATAATTGAAGAAATTAAGAAGCTGTATAACAGCAATGTACCAATATTTGCAATCTGTCTTGGACATCAGCTTATGGCACTTGCTTCAGGAGCTGATACTCACAGACTTAAGTACGGACACAGAGGTGCTAACCACCCTGTTAAGGATTTAAAGACTGGCAAATGTTATATATCATCACAGAATCATGGTTATGTTGTAGATGAAAGCACATTAGACAGTAAGGTTGCAGTACCTGCATTTGAGAATGTTAATGATAAGACTAATGAGGGACTTGAATATGTTGGTAAGAATATATTCACAGTACAGTTCCATCCAGAAGCCTGCGCAGGTCCACAGGATACAGCGTACCTGTTTGACAGATTTATGGATATGATGAAGAAGGAGGACTAAGAACATGCCAAAGATTGAGAGTATTAAGAAAGTATTAGTTATAGGTTCTGGTCCAATCGTTATTGGTCAGGCAGCAGAATTTGACTATGCCGGAACACAGGCATGCCGTTCTCTTAAAGAGGAAGGAATTGAAGTAGTACTGGTTAACTCAAACCCTGCTACTATTATGACAGATAAAGATATTGCTGATGAGGTATATATTGAGCCTCTTACAGTTGAAGCATTAAAGCAGATTATCTTAAAGGAAAAGCCAGACAGCATCTTACCTACACTTGGTGGACAGGCTGGACTTAACCTTGCAATGGAAATCGCAGAGACAGGCTTCCTTGAGGAGCATAATGTAAAGCTTATCGGTACAACTGCACTTACAATCAAGAAGGCAGAAGACCGCCTTATGTTCAAGGAAACTATGGAAAAGATTGGTGAGCCATGTGCACCATCACTTGTTGTTAACAACGTTGAGGATGGCGAAGCATTTGCTGCTAAGATTGGTTATCCGGTAGTTTTGCGTCCAGCTTACACGCTTGGTGGAAGTGGCGGTGGTATTGCTAACAATGTGCAGGAATTAAGAGAAATTCTTGAGAATGGATTAAGACTTTCAAGAGTTGGCGAAGTTTTAGTTGAGCGTTGTATCGCCGGCTGGAAAGAAATTGAATACGAAGTAATGCGTGACAGCAACGGAACATGTATTACTATCTGTAACATGGAGAATATCGACCCAGTTGGTGTTCATACAGGTGATAGTATAGTAGTAGCTCCTTCACAGACACTTTCTGATAAGGAATACCAGATGTTAAGAACATCTGCATTAAGAATTATTGATGAATTAGGCATTACAGGTGGATGTAATGTACAGTATGCACTTCATCCAGACAGCTTTGAGTACTGTGTAATTGAGGTTAACCCTCGTGTAAGCCGTTCATCAGCATTAGCTTCTAAGGCAACAGGTTATCCTATTGCTAAGGTTGCAGCTAAGATTGCACTTGGTTATACACTTGATGAGATTAAGAATGCAGTTACAGGAAAGACATATGCAAGTTTCGAGCCAGCACTTGATTACTGTGTAGTTAAGATTCCTAGACTTCCATTTGATAAGTTTATCTCAGCTAAGAGAACACTTACAACACAGATGAAGGCTACAGGTGAGGTTATGAGTATTTCTAATAACTTCGAGGGTGGTCTTATGAAGGCTATACGTTCTCTTGAACAGCATGTTGACAGCCTTATGTCATATGACTTTACAGGACTTACAGATGAAGAGCTTCTTGAAGAGCTTGCAATTGTAGATGACAGAAGAATCTGGAAGATAGCTGAAGGTTTAAGAAGACACATTTCTGCAGCCAAGATGCATGATATTACTAAGATAGACTTATGGTTTATTGATAAGCTCCAGATTATTGTTGATATGGAGAATGCTCTTAAGAGAGGACCTCTTACAGAGAGCCTTTTAAGAGAAGCTAAGAGAATTGAATTCCCTGACAATGTTATCGGCGATTTAACAGGTCACACAGAAAGAGAAATCAAGGAATTAAGAGACAAGTATAATATACATGCAGCATTTAAGATGGTTGATACATGTGCTGCAGAGTTCGCAGCTACAACACCATACTATTATTCAGTATATGGCAGTGAGAACGAAGCTGTAGAGACTAAGGATAAGAAGAAGGTTCTTGTACTTGGTTCTGGTCCAATCAGAATCGGACAGGGTATCGAGTTCGACTTCTGTTCAGTTCATTGTACATGGGCATTCAAAAAAGAAGGTTTCGAGACAGTTATTATAAATAATAACCCAGAGACAGTTTCTACTGACTTTGATATTGCTGATAAGCTTTACTTTGAACCACTTACAGCAGAAGATGTTGAATCAATTGTAGATTTTGAGAAGCCGGACGGTGCAGTTGTACAGTTTGGTGGACAGACAGCTATCAAGCTTACAGAAGCACTTATGAAGATGGGAGTTCCTATTCTTGGAACTAAGGCAGAAGATGTAGATGCTGCTGAGGATAGAGAGCTTTTTGATGAGATTCTTGAGCAGACACAGATTCCAAGAGCTAAGGGACAGACTGTATTTACAGTTGATGAAGCTCTTAAGGCAGCTAATGAGCTTGGATATCCTGTACTTGTAAGACCTTCATATGTACTTGGTGGACAGGGTATGCAGATTGCTGTATCTGATGAAGATGTAGTTGAATTCATGAATATCATCAACAGAATTAAGCAGGATCACCCAATCCTTGTTGATAAGTACCTTATGGGTAAGGAAATCGAAGTTGATGCTGTATGCGATGGTCAGGATATTCTCATTCCTGGTATCATGGAGCATATTGAGAGAGCCGGTATCCACTCAGGAGACAGTATTTCAGTATATCCAGCTAAGTCTATATCACCTAAGATTGTAGACATGATTGAAGATTATACAGGAAGACTTGCAAGAGCTCTTCATGTAAAGGGTATGATTAACATTCAGTTTATCGTATATAATGACCAGGTATATGTAATTGAGGTTAACCCTCGTTCAAGCCGTACAGTACCATACATCAGTAAGGTTACAGGTATTCCTATTGTTAAACTTGCGACACAGGTTATTATCGGTAAGACGATTAAGGAATTAGGATATGAGCCGGGACTTCAGAAGGCAGCAGATTACTATGCAATTAAGATGCCTGTATTCTCATTTGAGAAGATCAGAGGCGCCGATATCAGCCTTGGACCAGAGATGAAGTCTACAGGTGAGTGTCTTGGTATATCTAAGAGCTTTGATGAGGCACTTTATAAGGCATTCGAGGGAGCAGGAATCAGACTTCCAAAGCATAAACAGATTATCATGACTCTGGCAGATAAGGATAAGCAGGATGGTATTGATATCGCACAAAGATTCGAAGCACTTGGTTATAAGATATATGCTTCAAGAGGAACAGCCAAGGTTCTTAAGGAAAATGGCGTACATGCAATTCAGGTTAATAAGATTGGACAGGAAGCACCTACACTTCTTGACCTTATCTTAGAGCATAAGATTGACCTTGTAATTGATACACCAGAGAATGGAATTGAGAGAGCCAAGGACGGATTCCTTATCAGAAGATATGCTATTGAGACAGGCGTTCACTGCCTTACAAGTCTTGATACAGCCCATGCACTTATATCAAGTCTTGAGCATGCATTCAATAATCAGGAATTATCTATAGTTGATATTGCCAAGATTGATAATCGTGGTAATAATTAATATGTGATATTTAATGAAGAGGCACTGTGTAAACACGGTGTCTCTTTTTTGCTAAACAGTTGACCGACTTGATATTATTAGGTATAATTTATAAGTATATATTAAAAAAGGGAAGGTTATGAAATGAACGAAAATCGTAATTCATTCAAGGGCTCTATAGGGTTCGTCCTTGCAGCAGCGGGTAGTGCTGTAGGACTTGGTAACATATGGAGATTTCCTTATCTGGCAGCTAAAGATGGAGGCGGATTATTCCTCGTTATTTACATTGTTTTAGCATTAACATTTGGTTTTACTCTACTCACAACAGAAATTGCTATTGGACGAAAGACAAAGCAGAGTCCGCTTACAGCTTACAGCAAGTTAAAGAGTAAGTGGAAGCCACTGGGTATTATTGCGTGTATTGTACCTATAATGATATTTCCATACTATGTAACAATCGGTGGATGGGTACTTAAGTATCTTCTTGTTTATATTACGGGTAATGGACATGCAGCAGCACAGGACGGATATTTCTCAGGATTTATCGGTCAGACAGCAGAACCAATCATAATGATGCTTGTGTTTACAATAATTGTTGCATTTATTATATTCCGTGGTGTTAACAGTGGTATTGAATCATCATCAAAGATTATCATGCCATTACTTATTGTGCTTGTTCTTGGTGTATCTGTATATTCACTTACAATTTCATATACAGACATTGATGGCACAACAAGAACAGGTTTACAGGGATTAGGTGCTTATGTAATTCCTAACATGAAAGGAATTACTGTTAAGCAGTTCTGTACAGTTCTTATGGACGCAATGGGACAGCTTTTCTACAGTTTAAGTGTTGCTATGGGTATTATGATTGCATATGGTTCATATGTAAGTGATGATGCTAATCTTGGAAAGTCAATTAACCAGATTGAGCTATTTGATACAATAGTTGCATTTCTTGCAGGTGTAATGATTATTCCTGCTGTATTTGTATTCATGGGAAGAGATGGAATGACAGCATCAGGTCCAAGTCTTATGTTTGTTTCGCTTCCTAAAGTATTTGATTCTATGGGATTTGCAGGAAATGTAATTGGTGCAATATTCTTTGCAATGGTGTTCTTTGCAGCCCTTACAAGTGCAGTTTCAATTATGGAAGCTATTGTTTCAAGCTTTATGGATGAATTTAAGTTAAACAGAAACAAGGCTACAGCAATAGAAACTGTAATTGGTATAGCTGTTGCAGTTATCGTATGCTTAGGATATAATAAACTGTTATTTGATATTAAGCTCCCTAACGGAGTACATGCACAGGTGCTTGATATTATGGATTATGTCAGCAATAATGTACTTATGCCAATAGTTTCTATAGGAACATGTATCCTTATTGGATGGATACTTAAGCCAAAGACTGTTATAGATGAAGTTGAGAAAACAGGAATTAAGATGGGAAGAAAGGGCCTTTATACAGTTATGGTAAAGTGGGTTGCTCCAATTCTTTTATTCCTTCTTCTTCTTAAATCACTTGGAATTCTTACTATAATCTGATACAGGTAAGGTTTACAGATTACTAATGTTTCTGCAAGAGGTTAATAAATGATTAATAAAAAGTTTTGTATAACAATGTCAGGTTTCGTGATTGCATCCTTAATGTTGACAGGGTGCAGTTCAATGTTTGGTAATCCAATGAAATATGTTATAAGTCAGGATGAGACAAGGCAGGAACAGACTGAATCACAGAATGATACAGGAAATAATGATACTTCTTCTGATGAACAGATTTTATCAGAAGAAGATAATGAAAATCATGGAATATATATATTGGGTACAGATAAGATGTCAGATTATTCAGTATCTGGTATGTTAAAGGCTGTTAAAGAAATTAATGAAAATATAGACGACGATAAGACAAAGGGAATAATACTTATTGGAGAAGAACAGTATATTGATTATATTTCATATTTTATATCATTGACTGTTGAGGATAAAAAGCCGTTGATTATAATTAAGAATCTTAATGATGATACAAAGCAGGCAGCACTTATATCACAGGTTAAGTCATATATTAATGGAGAGGCAGAATCACTGCCACAGGATTGTATGGTTAACAAAAATGTATCTGATGTATTTGATGTTTCTTCTGTAAAAACATTGCCTGATGTAGATATTTTCTATGATTATATAGGTGCTAACATGGATGAATTATCCAAGAAAATTTATATCAGCAATGGAATGGTAATAATACCATCAACAGCTGGTGCTGATATATCAAGTGAAACTTATGAAATTATATCACAGAAGAATATTGCACCGGTGGTTATCACATGCAGTAAAGATGTTTTAGATACCAAGATTAAAGACAACTCAGCGGATAATATTTATTATACAGATTTAGAACCATATAAGTCACGTTTAATGCTTATGTTTTTACTGAATAAAAATAGCGATTCTGATTCTATAAAAAATGCTTTGATTAAGGCAGATTAAAACATCATTTATTGAAAGAATATCAATATTGTGGTATTCTGTCAGTATAAGATTTAGCTAGTAAAAGATTGGAGAATATAATGGATTCAACAAAGGCACAGGATATTACAAGACATATTTTTAAAGATGAGGATAAGGGCTGTGAATATATTAAGAACCTTGCTTTATCTGACAGTGTTGAAGTACTTACAAAAATTATTCCTGCATTAATTAATGAAGCGGAAGAAAAGAAGAATGTTAATGATGCTGGTTACTTTAGCTGGCTTAACGACATTTACCGTAAAATTGTTATTGAAAAGCTTATGAATGCAGAACATTTATGGACTATATACTGCGATAATACAGGCTATCCATATGTTGTAGATAATGATATTGTTGTACTTTATGATTATGCTAATCATCTTAAAGTTGAAGAAAGACTTAAAAAATATGGCTTCAGTATTTCATTTGGCATAGAAGATGGTCAGGGTATTATGTCTGAAGTTGGACATATGTACAGAAATGGTATTAAGAATATCAGATTTATAGATGGCAGGGACAATATGCTTACTATATCAAGAGAAGAAATTGCAACATATGATATGTTCTTTAAGGATGAATATGTTACTAACCCTGCATTACAGAATGCACTTATTTCTTTCTTTCAGGAATTCAGAAAAGATAAAGTTGATGATAATTCACCAGTTCTTGCATCTAAAGAGACAGATTTAAAGGTAGCACTTCGCAATGCAGATTTTATGGTTCCTTGTACTAAGGAAGAAACAGATGATTCTGTTTCGATTGCACATCCTTATGTGGATATAACTGATAAGGTAGAGCATAAAGAAGGCGAGCAGGTATTGGCACTTCCTGTATTTACAGATGGTATAGAGCTTGATAAATGCTATTTTGATAAACATGAGAATATGTTATATACATATATGGAACTGTTGAAGTCAGTGACGGAGATTGGTGCATCAGGAATAGTTATTAATCCATTAGGTGTGAGTTATTATGTTCCACTTGATATTATGAAAAAGATAATAGCTGATTAGATATAGCAGGGCATGTGGCGAAGGAGGAAGTTCTATGGCAGATATGAATGTTAATTATATTAATCCATTTTTAGAGGCTGCGATTGCAATAGTTAAAGACGCCTGTCAGGTGGAATTAAAAATAGGAAAGCCATATGCCAAAATGGTTGAACTGACAGAGGGTACGGTGGTAATCCTTATAGGTGTAACCGGAGAGATGAGAGGTCAGGTTGTATTATCCATAGATGAAAAGAAAGCGTGTGAGATTGCTTCGCGTATGATGATGGGCATGCCTGTTCCGGAATTAGACGATATGGCTATAAGTGCAATAAGCGAGCTTGGTAATATGATAATGGGTAATGCTGCAACAGTATTCTCAGTTAGAAATATAGGCATTGATATTACTCCTCCAACTGTTGGACGGGGAACTGGAAAGATAGATACGATGTATGCCAAGAACATTGCAATACCATTACTTACAGATGATTCGGAAGTATTCATGGAAATGAATATTGCAATGAAAATTGGCTAGAATTATTATGAAACTACAAGACACACTGGTATATGCTGGTGTGTCTTTTTCTAGGATTAAGTATAGGAGGATGTAATGGAAAGAGTGTATATTGCAATTGATCTTAAATCATTCTATGCAAGTGTTGAGTGTGTTGAAAGAGAATCAGACCCGCTTACCACTAATCTCGTTGTAGCTGATGAATCAAGAACAGCCAAAACAATATGTCTTGCAGTTACTCCTTCTCTTAAGAAATATGGACTTTCCGGACGAAGCAGGCTTTTTGAGGTAGAACAGAAGGCAAAAGAAATAGAGAAACGCACAGGAAAAAAGCTTGAATATATAGTAGCAGTTCCAAGAATGGGGCTTTATATAGAATATTCATCAAAGATATATTCTATATACCTTAAATATTTCAGCAAGGATGACATAACTGTATACAGTATTGATGAAGTATTTATTGATGCAACGGATTATATGAAGCTGTATAATATGACAGCAAGACAGCTTACCGCAAAAGTTATAGAGGATGTGTATGATACGACAGGGATAACGGCTACGGCAGGAATTGCACCTAATCTGTATCTGTGCAAGATAGCAATGGATATAGTTGCAAAGCATATACAGGCAGACAGCAAGGGCGTGCGTATCGCAGAATTAAGTGTTAATGATTACAGAAAAATGTTATGGGGTCATACACCTCTTACTGACTTCTGGAGGGTTGGACCAGGAATATCAAGACAGCTTGAAAAACATGGGATAAAGACTATGGGTGATATTGCGAGAATGTCCCTTGAAGATGAGGACTGGCTGTATAAGCAGTTTGGTGTAGACGCAGAGATTCTTATAGACCACGCATGGGGATATGAACCGTGTACAATTGCAGATATTAAGAAATATAAGCCCAAGGCGAGCAGCCTGTGTTCAGGACAGGTGTTAAAAGAGCCATATACATTTGAAGACGCAAGAATTGTAGTTGGAGAGATGGCAGATGAGCTTGCATTGGATTTAGTTGATAAAGGTTTTGTGACCGATTCGATTGCGTTAAATGTAACTTATGACAGGGTAAATGTTGATAAAGGAACTTACAAGGGTGAAATCCATGTAGACAGATATGGAAGGGAAGTTCCACAAGGACTTAATAAATCTGTTTCACTTACGACATGTACATCTTCATCAAAACAGTTAAGAGAAGCTTTTCTTGATATATATGACAAATATACTGACAGAAAGCTGTATATCCGAAAGTTAAATCTTACAGTTGCCAATCTTACTAATGATGGTTTTCAACAGTTTGACATGTTTACAGACCAGACACAGCTTGAACGCGAAAAGAAGATGCAGCATGCAATGCTTGATATTAAGAAAAAATACGGTAAGAATGCGGTGATGAAAGCTAATAATCTGCAGAGCAAAGCGACTGCAATTGAAAGGAACGGGCAGATAGGAGGTCACAGGGCATAGCTTATGGGAAAATATGATGATATAATCAATATGAAATGGCCGGTGCCGAGTAAAAGACCAAGAATGGATATGGAAAGCAGGGCTAAGATATTCCTTCCTTTCTCAGCATTAAAGGGGCTTGGCAATGCTATTGACGAGCAGAATAAAACCAAAGATAATATGAAAGAATACGAATATTTTGACGAGGAGAATAAGGGGGAAGAATTTTATGAGTAATACAATGAAAGAAAATAAAATGGGTACAATGCCTGTTAATAAGCTGCTTATTAATATGGCTCTGCCAATGATGATATCAATGCTTGTACAGGCACTGTATAATATTGTTGACAGTATATTTGTTGCAAGAATAAGTGAGGAAGCGCTTACAGCGGTTTCAATGGCATTTCCAATGCAGAATCTTATGATTGGTGTTGCAGGTGGCGTGGGTGTAGGTACTAATGCGCTGCTTTCAAGGGCATTAGGAGAAGGAAGGCATGAAGAAGCTGATAAGATGGCTGTGCAGGGTATATTCATAACGGCTTGCAGCTATATAATATTTCTTGCCATAGGGCTTTTCTTTGCCAGAGAGTTTTTTGTTATTCAGGGTGCTAATGAAGTGATAGCTGACTATGGTTATGATTATCTTTCAGTTATTCTTATAGTCAGCTTTGGTTGTCTGTTCCAGATGATATTTGAGAGGTTATTACAGGCTACAGGAAGAACATTTTACAGCATGATTACACAGGGTACAGGTGCAATAATTAATATTATTGTTGACCCGATACTTATATTTGGTCTGTTTGGTGCACCAAAGCTTGGTATTGTAGGTGCAGCAGTAGCTACGGTTGCGGGCCAGATTGTTGCAGCCGTTATGGCAGTGATATTTAATATTAAGGTTAATAAAGAGATACATATTACTTTTAAGGGATTCAGACCATCAGGAAAAAGAATTTGCAATATCTTGTTCATAGGAATTCCATCAGTTATTATGATGGCAATTGGTTCTGTTATGACATTCTGCATGAATAAGATTCTGGTTGTATTCACATCAACAGCGGTTGCTGTATTTGGTGTGTATTTTAAGTTGCAGAGCTTTGCATTTATGCCAATATTTGGTATGAACAGTGGAATGGTTCCTATAATAGCTTTTAATTATGGGGCCAAGAGAGAAGACAGAGTTATACAGACACTTAAGCTTGCAGTAATGTATGCAGAGATAATAATGATACTTTTTATGATTGCAGTTCAGATATTCCCGGTTCCAATGCTGTCAATATTCAGTGCATCGTCAGATATGATACGAATGGGAGTTCCTGCTTTAAGGACTATATCAATAAGTTTTATATTTGCAGGAATATGTATTATATGCAGTTCGTTCTTTCAGGCACTTGGAAGCAGCATATACAGCATGCTTGTATCATTTGTAAGACAGATTATATTCCTTGTGCCATGTGCTTATATTTTTTCGAAAACAGGGAATGTTAATCTTGTATGGTGGGCATGGCCTATTGCAGAGCTTGCTTCAGTCGCGTTAAGTGTATTCTTCTTTATCAGGGTAAGAAAGAAGAAGTTCGCATTTATGGAACAGTAACGGATATAATTCAGAAAGATGAGGATAAGATATGAACAGACATATAGAAAAAGCTAAAGAACTCCGTTCACCTGAAAAATGTTATAACTGTGCAGAAACTATTATGATGGCTTATGCTGATGATCTGGGATTGAGTGAGACACAGGCAGAATGCCTTGGATGTAATTTCGGCGGTGGTATGAAATGTGGTGGTACATGTGGCGCAATTACCGGAGGACTTATGGTGCTTGGAGCATTAGGAGTAAGCAGTCCGGCTGCTGTTGGTACATTTCAGAGAACTATCAGGGATAATCACGATGGAATGACTAACTGTGCAGACCTTTTAAGAGATAATGCTTTAAAGGGTGGCGAAAAAAAGGCACATTGTGACAGTATGATTATGGAATCAATAAGGCTTATTGATGAGCTGACTGATAAAGATAAATAAAATGCTGCGAAACTATTGATAACTTTTATCAATAAGAAGTGGTGAATTATATAGTAAAATGTGATAAAGTAAGCGTGGTTAGGGCATTCTAACTAATGCTTACTTTTTTTGTGCCTGTTAATGATGAATTTTTATATATTGACACAAAATTAATAAGTGCTAATATAATGAATATATGAATAAGTGTTCATATAATAATATAAGAGGGCGTACACGAAGGAGGTATATATGTTTTTAGAGATTAAGGGAATCAAAAAGCATTATGGAGAAGGCGAGAGCCGGGTGGAAGTACTGAATGGTATTGACATAGAAGTTAATAAAGGGGAAATCGTTGTATTACTTGGTCCATCAGGTTCTGGTAAGTCAACACTGCTTAATATAATTGGTGGTATTGATGATGCAGACGAAGGTTACATATCAATAGATGGCGAAAAGACAGCTGATATGAATGAGAAGCGTCTTACACAGTACAGAAGAAAGCATCTCGGATATGTTTTTCAGATGTATAATCTTATACCTAACCTTACTGTAAGAGAGAATATTGAGGTTGGTGCTTACTTAAGTGACAAGGCACTTGATACAGATGAGATTCTTAATACATTAGGACTTTCAGATCACGCTGATAAGAAGCCTAACCAGTTATCAGGCGGTCAGCAGCAGAGAACTTCAATTGGAAGAGCTATTATAAAAAATCCGGATATCCTGTTGTGTGATGAGCCTACAGGAGCACTTGATTACAACACATCTAAGGATATATTAAAGCTTATTGAAGACGTTAATAAGAAGTACGGTAATACTATAATAATAGTTACACATAATGACGCTATAAAAAATATGGCAGATAGGGTTATTACATTAAGAGATGGCAGAATCCGTAAGAACTATGTTAATGATAATAAGATTGCAGCAGCAGACCTTGAATGGTAAGAGAGGAGTTAAGTATGAGAAATCCTTTAAATAAGCGTCTGCCAAGAGAATTAAAGCATGACTTTGGTAAATATCTTGTTATATTCTTATTTATGGTTATGATGATTTCGTTAGTAAGCGGATTCCTTGTAGCAGACAACAGTGTTAAGCACTCATATGATGAGGGCTTTGAAAAATATAATCTTGAAGATGGACATTTTGCATTAGATAAAGAGCCTGACGGTTCTCTTATAAAAGATATTGAGAATAAGACTGACAGCAAGCTTTACGACTTAAGATATTTTGAGGAAGATGAGGCTGACAGCGGTGATACAATCAGAGTGTATAAAGACAGGACAGAGGTTAATCTTGAGTGCGTTATGGAAGGCGAAATGCCTGCTGCCGATAATGAAATAGCACTTGACCGTATGTATGCACAGAATGCGAAGATTAAGATAGGCGACACAATTAAGCTCGCAGGAAAGGAATTAAAGGTTACCGGTTTTGTTGCAGTTCCTGATTACAGCTGCCTTTTCGAAAATAATTCAGATATGATGTTTGACGCAACTAATTTTTCTATTGCTGTTATGACTGATAAGGGCTTTGAAAATGTTTCAAGTAATCATGTCAAATATAATTATGCATGGAAATATAACAAAGAGGTTACAGGAGATAAGGCTGAAAAAGAGGCTTCTGAAGATTTTCTTGAAAATCTTGGCGATATTATCAAAGAATATGATACAAAGCTTATAATGAGTGGTAATACGGATATTATCAGTGTTTCTGATTATCTTCCAAGATACACTAACAAGGCTATTAATTTTACAGGAGATGATATGGGGTCAGATAAGGCAACAATTATGCTTTTTGACTATATTGTAGTGGTTGTAATTGCATTTGTATTCGCTGTTACAACATCTAACACAATCAGTCAGGAGGCAGGGGTTATCGGAACTCTTCGCGCATCAGGTTATAAGAGAAGTGAGATTGTAAGACATTACATGGTCCTTCCTGTTGTTGTAACACTGGTTGCTGCTGTTGTTGGTAATATACTTGGCTACACTCTTCTGGAAAAGTTTTTTGTAAATGTATATTATAACAGCTACAGCCTGTGTACTTACACGACACTGCTTAATGCAGAAGCATTTGTTGATACGACAGTTGTTCCAATTATTATTATTTTTGTTGTTAATCTTATTGTGCTTGAAAAGAAGCTCCGGCTTTCTCCTCTTAAATTCTTAAGACATGAGCTTACTAACAGAAAGAGAAAGAAGCTTATAAAGTTAAGCCACAAGCTTCCTTTCATGACAAGATTCAGATTAAGGATAATGTTCCAGAATATACCTAATTATCTGACATTGTTCTTAGGAATACTGATTGCAGGTGCACTTGTTGTATTCAGCATCATGTTTGAACCGCTTATTGATGATTATGCTGATGTTGTTAAGAAGTCACAGATATGTGATTATCAGTATGTGTTAAAAAGTCAGGCGGAAACTGATGTTTCTGGTGCAGAAAAGTACTGTGTGACATCGCTTGATACAACTGATGAAAAATACATGACAGATGATATTATGATATATGGTATTCAGGATAACAGCAGGTATGTTGATGTGGATATCAAGGATGATGAGATACTTGTATCTAATGGTGTAATGGTTAAATACGGACTAAAAAAGGGTGATACATTTAAACTGAAAGATCCGTATTCAGATAATGAGTATGAATTCACAATAGCAGGAAGTTATAAATATGATGCTGCACTTGCAGTATTCATGACAAGAAAAAACTTTATTGATACATTTGACAAGGCTGATGATTACTTCACTGGATACTTCACAGACAAGAAGCTGACAGATATTGATGACAAATATGTTGCTTCAATAGTTACATATGAAGACCTTATCAAAGTGTCTAACCAGATGAAGGTTTCAATGGGTGAGATGATGTATATACTGAAGTATTTTGGAATTATAATGTTCGTGCTTCTTATGTATCTGTTATCTAAACAGATTATTGAAAAGAATGCACAGTCAATTTCAATGACTAAGATTCTTGGTTTTAAGAATGGAGAGATAGGCGGACTGTATATTGTAGCTACTTCAATTATGGTAGTTATATCACTGGTTGTTTCTGTACCTATAGTAAATGCTTTGCTTAAATGGGCATTTTCATCATATCTGTACACTTCGATGACTGGATATATTCCTTATATGGTAAGAAGAAGCTGTTTTGTTGAGATGGTTATTCTTGGAATTGTATGCTATGCAGTTGTTGCTGTGCTTCAGCTTGTGAAGATTTCTAAGATTCCTAAGACGGATGCTTTGAAAAATGTAGAGTAAGGGTTTTATGGTGTATTGCACTTCAGACACGCTCCCGCTCGTGGAAGTGCGCAGCGGTACTAAGTTCACTGCTCCCTTCGGGAGTGCGTTCACTAAGTGCCGGCGCACTTCCAACGGTCTGAAGCTGCAACACACCATAAAACAGGCCTGCCTGAGTGTGGGCTTGTTCCCCTTCGGGGAACATCGCTTCCTTGATGTGATACCTATAGGTAGTCGTATTATCGGCGGATTTATAGGTGTTTTTTTGTTGGAAATTATTGGAATGAGTGAAAAAGTACCTATATATGCTTATGAAAAATGATATATATAGGAACGGCAATTCCACATGAATAAATCTATACGAAAATAAAAATCACATAAAAGAATCCGCATGAAAATAAAAGAGGCATAAACCAAGAGGTTATAAGCAAAATTAAGCTTATTTCACAATGATAAGCAGGAATCTCTATATAGAAATCATGTTGACGCCACAAGAATATGCATATATAATTACCTATGATAATTAACAAAGATAATCAATTCTATAATTATATAGCTTAAGGAGACGAATGTATTATGAAACCAGACAAGATTAAGAGAATGCTGGATGCCTGTTACCTGGCTAAAAGGATTAGGGAACTGCTGCCGGAGCTGCCAGATGGGGTTGCACCTGCTTATATCCAGTATATTGATGTGATTCATCATCTGTTAGAGAGAAATGACTGTGTCAAGGTTTCGGACATCAGTGACTGGCTTAATCTGCCAAGACCAGGTGTTACCCGTACTGTCAAGGAAATGGAAGCTAAGGGATATCTTAAGAAGACTACTTCACAGGAAGATGCAAGGATAACTTATATTACGGTTACAGATAAGGGCGAAGAGTTGTCTAAGAAATATGATGCTGACTATTACAGCCGGCTTAGCAAATATCTTACGGATATTAGTGATGAAGAGGCTGATTCTATGATCGAAACTATTAACAAATTCTACAAGGTGATGAGCGAAAGGAAAGTTGACATTGAATAATTCAAAATCAGATTTTACACAGGGAAGTATATTAGGGAAGCTGATTCCTTTTATGATGCCAATACTTGGGGCATTAATATTACAGGCAGCATATGGTGCAGTTGACTTGCTTGTTGTTGGAAGATTTGGAACTACTGAAGGCCTTTCAGCAGTATCTACAGGAAGCCAGGTACTTAATTTAGTTACATTTGTTATAACACAGTTTGCGATGGGTGTTACAGTGCTTATTGCAAGATATATTGGTGAGAAAAGACCGGAGCAGATAGGCGCTCTGATAGGCGGAGCTATTGTTGTGTTTACAATGATTTCAGTGGTGCTTTTCGTTGTTATGATTATTTTTTCAAGACAGATTGCAGTTATAATGCAGGCACCGAAAGAAGCAGTAGGTCTTACATCTGTATATGTAAAAATATGTGGCTCAGGAATATTCTTTATAGTTGCATATAATCTTCTTTCAGCAATATTCAGGGGGCTTGGAGACAGCAAATCACCTCTTATATTCGTTGCAGTTGCATGTGTTATTAATATTGTGGGTGATCTTGTTCTTGTTGCAGGGTTTAACATGAATGCTGCCGGAGCTGCTATTGCGACAGTCGCAGCACAGGCGGTAAGTGTTGTATTTGCACTTGTATTACTTTTTAAGAGAAAACTTCCGTTTAAGATAACTAAGAAAGATTTCTCAATTAACAGGCATTGCAGGAGAGCATTAAAGGTCGGACTTCCACTTGCATTACAGGAATTTCTTACACAGATTTCATTCCTTGCTTTATGCGCATTCGTTAACAGACTGGGATTACAGGCATCGTCAGGATATGGTGTTGCATGTAAAATAGTTAATTTTGCAATGCTCATACCAAGCTCACTTATGCAGTCAATGGCGTCATTTGTTTCACAGAATGTCGGTGCAGGCAATGAAAAGAGAGCAAAGAAGACGATGTTTGCCGGTATTGGTGTTGGACTTGTGATAGGCTGTATAGTATTCCTGTTTGTGATGTTTAAGGGTGACCTTCTCACAGCAATATTTACAACTGATGAGGCTGTTATCCAGAATGGATATGATTACCTTAAGGGATTTGCATTAGAGACGATTGTTACTGCGATATTATTCAGTATGATTGGATATTTTAATGGTCATGACAAGACGGTATGGGTAATGATTCAGGGCCTTACACAGACACTGCTTGTCCGTCTGCCATTTGCGTATTATATGAGTATACAGCCTGATGCGAGCCTTACTAAGATTGGTATGGCTGCTCCTGTAGCAACTATTTTTGGAATTGTATTAAATGTGGTATTCTATATCTTGTGTAACAGAAAAGATAAGAAATATATATAATATTTGTAGAATATTTGCTACATTTCATCAGGCATGTTATAATAACTGACATTAATATAAAAGGAGATTTCTGAAAAAGAAATAAGGTCAGATTATGTTGACATACTCGTTTGAAAACATTGGAAAAGAATCAATATATGAATATTTATACAAATGTATCAAAAAAGATATAATAGAAGGCAGACTTGTTAAGGGTGAACATCTTCCTTCAAAGAGAACGCTTGCTGTCAATCTTGGAATAAGCACCATAACAGTAGAGAATTCATATGGACAGCTTATGAGTGAAGGATATATATATTCTGTTCCAAAGAAGGGCTATTATGTATCAGATATTTCAGGTGTTGCAAGGATAAAGCCGGTAAAATATGAAGTTCCTGAAATAACCGCAAAGAAGAAGACTGGATATAAATCAGATTTATCATCAAACAGGACAGATCCTGGAAGCTTTCCATTTGCAACATGGGCTAAGCTTATGAGACGTGTTATAACAGACAGGCAGGATGATCTTATGAAAATTTCTCCGGGAGAAGGAACATGGGAGTTAAGAAAAGCGATTGCTATGCATCTGGCTTCATTTCGTGATATGAAAGTAACACCCGGACAGATAATCATTGGCGCCGGAACGGAATATATGTATAGTCTTCTTATACAGCTTTTGGGAAGAGATAAAGTGTATTGTGTTGAAGATCCGGGATATTCTAAGATTGCCAGGATATATGCAAGTAATAATGTTAAATTCTGTTATGCCGGTATGGATGATGAAGGAATGAAACCGGAAGCGGTAAGAGAATGTATGGCAGATATTGTTCATATAAGTCCTACACATCATTATCCGACAGGTATAACAATGCCGGTAAGCCGGCGATTTGAACTGCTTGCATGGGCTAATGAAAAGCCGGACAGATATATAATAGAAGATGATTATGATTCAGAATTCCGTATGACAGGAAAGACAATTCCGACTATGAAAAGCATAGATATAAGCGAAAAGGTTATATATATGAATACATTTTCAAGAACACTGACACCGACAATCCGAATCAGTTATATGGTTCTGCCACCACACCTTGCAGCAACATATCAGGAAAAACTTGATTTTTATGCATGTACTGTATCTAATTTCGAGCAGTATGCACTTGCTGCATTCATAGAAGAAGGATATTTTGAGAAACATTTAAACAGAATGAGGCTGTATTATACGAAACAGAGAGAGGCTGTTCTTTCGGTACTTAAAGAGGAGCCGTTCAAATGTGTTGGAAGAGTAAGAGAGGCTGATTCAGGACTGCATTTTATTCTTGAACTTAATACATTACTTTCTGATAATGAGGTAAAAAGAAAACTTGAGGCAGAAGGCATCCATATAAATGCGTTATCTGAGTACTATCATAATAATACTGATGAATACAGCCACAGCTTTGTTATCAGCTATTCTGATATGAAGATAGAAAACTTCAGAATTGCATGCAGTAAAATGTCAGAACTTACACCTTTATGATGATTATTTATGATTGATTGTGAATGAATATAACAGTTGCAAAGAATGTAATAAAGCGGTAAAATCTGCTTATGTGATTTGTAAATAATGTGAGAGGGTATTGACAAAAGTATGGTAGACTACAGCATTTTTCCGCTAGATGAAGAGATTAAAGACAAGCTTGCAAAGCTGGAAATAAGTTATGCATTTCAACCTATATTTTATCCGAATGGCAAGGATATATATGCATATGAGGCTTTAATGAGACCTAAGAATATTTTGGTTATGGATTTAATTGAAGAGTTCAGGGCAAAGAATGATTTGCATACACTTGAGGTTGCAACCATATTTGGGGCGGTACAGTGTTATGCAAAGCGAGGATATCATTCATATATAGCAATTAATTCATTTCCTGCGGAATCATTCACTGCAGAGGAACAGGCTGTTTTTGATGAATTTTATTCCGATGTTCTTGGTGATAAAGGTATAATTGAAATTCTTGAATATACAGCTCTTGACATTGATAAATGGCAGTCCAAGAAAAATAATATTAACAGAAGCCGTTTTAATATTGCACTTGATGATTTTGGAACAGGAAATAATAATATGATGGCAGTGGATATATTTGCACCGCATATCGTTAAGCTTGACAGAAGCCTTATAACAGATATTGAAAATGATGTTGATAAGCAGGAGTATTATTTTTATTATAGAGACAGCTTCCATAAGAGAGGCATTAAGGTGCTTGCTGAAGGCATTGAATCTAGGGAAGAGTATGAATTCTTAAGGGATAATGGTATTGATTTAGTGCAGGGATTTTATCTTGGACGACCGGAATAAGATGAATGACAATTTATATTTTTTTTAGAAATGCTTTATATAATATATATTAACATATTACAAAGTATGTTGTATTATGATGGAGTAAAGAAAACATTTTTTCTCCCTCATATTTTTAAAGAGAGCGATGGCAGAGCTAATCTGCCGTCGCTCTTTTTTTGCGCGGACAGCGATGAGAATGTACAAGAAGAAGTGACAGCCATGCTTGCATGGGCTGGGACTTCTTCTTGTATATTCGAGGAGCGTCGTGACAATGCCAGAACGCAGTTCTGGCATATGAGCTGTCCGTGCGGACAGCGATGAGTATTTCAAATTATATATGGCAAACACTGCCATATTAGTGATATAATAATTAATGTTTTCGGTATTTCAGGTTCAGTGATATCTAAGGCAATGAGACTGGAATAATATATAACACAGAATAGGGAGAATATTATGGGAAAGAAAATTGCCAGAATTATAGGCAGAGTATTACTGGTGGTACTTGTTACTATAGTAATGCTGGTGGGAACTTTATTCATTATGATTAAGAGAATATGCAGCGATTCAGCACCTGCAGCCAGAAATCTTTTTATATCAACAGTTCTTGAATCAGGTCAGATGAAGTTTCTGGCTTCGTGGTTCTGTACAGATGCACAGATTAATGAGGTAATTAATGCTAATAAGATGGAGTCAATGGATTCAGATATTGATACATCTCTCATTAATATATCAACAGACACAGATACACAGACGGTTGACAATAAAGGAGAGGTAGAGCAGTTTGACGGGAATGGAATAAGAATGGTTGAGATTTCAGGAAGGTCATTCTTTGGAAAAATGCTGATTATAAAAGATCCGTCACAGGTTAAGGTCGGAACTACATACCCATGGGGAGATTACGGTAAGGAGCTTCATGAGATTGTAAGCGGAGCAGGAGCTGTTGCAGGAGTTAACGGAGGTCTGTATGTTTCATCAGGAAACAGAGGCGGCTCACCACTTGGAATTGTAGTGCAGGACGGTAAGATTACATATAACAGTCCTTCAGCACTCTCAGGTCTTTACTTAATTGGACTTAATAAGGATAACCTTTTAGTTGTTAAAGATATAGATGGTATGTCGGCAGCAGATTTTGAAAGCTACGTTAATGAAGCCGGAATCAGGGATGCTGTTGCTTTCCAGGAGGAAAGCTCAGATTCTAATAATCATTTTGTTCCACTTATTATTAACAATGAAGCAAGAGTATTAAAAGGTCAGGGAAGTGGGGCTAACCCTAGAACAGCAATCGGACAGAGAGCTGACGGTGCAATTCTTCTCTTAGTTACTGACGGAAGAGGTGCTTCAGGACATCTTGGTGCAACTGCGTCAGACCTGATATCAGTCATGCAGGAATACGGAGCAGTCAATGCAGCCAACCTTGATGGCGGAAGTTCTTCAACAATGGTATATAACGGTGGCTATGAGATGACAAGTGTAACATTTTATTATCAGAATTCATCATGGAAGCTGCCAACAGCATTTGTCGTAATGCCTAAGTAATTGGAAGGAGAACTGTGTAGATATGAAAAATAATGCTAAGAAGTCTATAAAGATAGGTGAAATCAATATACCATTAAATTACTGGACAGGACTTGCCGTATATGCAGTGATTCTTCTTATTCTTGCAATCTGTATGATTTCATATACAGGTTCATGCCTTAAGAAATATGAGAATTCACAGTCGGACAAGGTAATGAATGATTTCCTTAATGACTTTACAAAGATGGCTGCTGATAAGACATTGGCTGATAATATTGAGCTTCCAGCCAGCAGTGAATTTGAGGGAAAAGATACATTTGTCAATATGTACATGTCCGAATTAGATGGTACAACAGACTATACATATAAGAAATCAGAGGACAGTTATAATACAGAAGAGCCTATGTATGACATATATGCTGATGATAAGAAGGTTGCCAGAATGACTCTGGAAGCTAAAGACCAGCATGTTGTTCTTGGAATACTCACAGTGTTTGACTGGAAGATTAAATCAATTGAGCCTGTATTTTCAGCAAAGACTAACGATTATACTGTATCAATTCCGGAAGGATATACATTTACAGTTAATGGAATAACCATGTCAGATGATTACAAGACTGGCAAAGTTATAGAGAATCCTGATTTTGTGAATATTTCTAAGTATGTCACAATGCCAAAATCAGTAGAATATAAACTGACAGGATTTGTCAATAAGCCGGAGATTAAGATATATAATGCATCAGGCAGTGAAGTTACTGCAAATGTAGACGCTAAGGGAAATGTATCTGTAGCTGCAAGTGGCAATTCTGCCGATATGCCATCTAAAAGAAAAGAAGAAGCACTTAATATGGCTAAGATATGGGATAATTTCCTTACTAATGATTTAAGCGGTTCAGGTCATGGACTTGCAACAGTGCAGCAGTATCTTATTGAGGATTCTTATTACTGGAATCTTGCGAAAGATTATGCTTCAAGTGCGGATATTACATTTATCAGTGACCACACATTGTCGGGAAATCCGTATACAGGAGTGACAGTTGATAATTATATTGAATATAATGATGACTGTTATTCGTGCCATATTGCATTTACAAAGAATATGACACTTACCTCAGGCGGTGCGAGAAAAGATGTTATTGATTCGACATTCTATTTCGTGAAGTATGAGGGCAGATGGGTAATTGCGGATATGATTGCGACTACGAAGTGATTTATTCCATACAGAAGTGAAGTAGAATATTAAGAAAAATGTGCAGGATGCCAATTAAGGGGTGTCCTGCACTTGTCATGTGTGCTACAATGATTATTGAGAAGAATTATCAATAATGATTTGGGTAGATTATTTAGAAAAGGAAAACACACATGAAGTTAAATGAACTTAAGATTGGACAATGTGCAAGAATTACCTCAGTTGGTGGTGAAGGCGCATTAAGACAGCATTTTCTTGATATGGGCGTAATTCCCGGGGCGGAGGTTACGCTTGTAAAACTGGCACCTATGGGTGATCCAATGGAATTACAGATACATGGCTATGAACTGACACTTCGAGTTGCCGATGCAGGAGAGATTACTATTGATCCTATAGATGAGCGTACAAGAAAACACGAAAGACCAGACCGAATATATAAGTCTGACCATCCGGGACTTGGTGAGACTGGTAAATACCATGCTAAGGGAGATGGAGAAAAGCTTCCTGAAGGAACAAAGCTTACATTTGCACTGGTTGGTAACCAGAATTGTGGAAAGACAACTCTGTTTAATCAGCTTACCGGTTCTAATCAGCATGTCGGAAATTTTCCGGGAGTTACGGTTGACTGCAAGAGCGGTATGATTAAGGGACATGAGAATACATCAGTTACGGATTTACCGGGAATATATTCTATGTCTCCGTACAGCAGTGAGGAGATTGTTTCGAGAAATTTTGTGCTTAATGAGAAGCCAAAGGCGATTATTAATATTGTTGATGCAACTAATATTGAGAGAAATATGTATCTTACAATGCAGCTTTTAGAGATGGATGTGCCTATGGTTCTTGCACTTAATATGATGGATGAGGTAGTAGGCAATTCAGGTTCTATTGATATTAATGGCATGGAAAATATGCTTGGAATCCCGGTTATTCCTATATCTGCTGCCAAGAATGAAGGCGTTGATGAGCTTATAAGGCATGCACTTCATATTGCAGAATATCAGGAAAAGCCGGAAAGAACTGATTATTGTGATGAGAATGGTTTCGGAGGAGCAGTACACAGATGTATACATGCAGTAATTCATCTTATAGAGGATCATGCAAAGAGAGCTGATATTCCAGTAAGATTTGCAGCAAGTAAGATTATTGAGGGTGACCCTCTTATATTAAAACTGTTGCAGCTTGATGAGAATGAAAAAGAAATGCTTGAGCATATTGTACTTCAGATGGAGACTGAGAGAGGTCTTGACAGAAGCGCGGCAATCGCAGATATGAGATTTACATTTATAGAGAAGATATGCGAAGCTAATGTTGTTAAGCCTAAAGCAAGCAAAGAAAGAATACGAAGCCAGAAGATTGATAAGATTCTTACTGGAAAATATACGGCGATACCCTGCTTTGTAGCGATTATGCTTGCAATATTCTTTCTTACATTCAATGTGATAGGCGCATTTTTACAGAATCTGCTGCAGATGGGCATTGATGCACTTACTGGCGTTGTTGACAATGCACTTGCAGCGGCAGGCGTGAATAAGGTTATTCACAGTCTTGTAATAGATGGAATATTTGCAGGTGTCGGCTCTGTGCTTTCATTCCTGCCAATTATTGTCACACTGTTTTTCTTCTTATCACTTATGGAGGACAGTGGTTATATTGCAAGAGTTGCATTTTTTATGGATAAACTGTTAAGAAAGATTGGTTTGTCAGGAAGAAGTATAGTTCCTATGCTTATTGGATTCGGATGTACTGTTCCTGCAGTTATGGCAACAAGAACGCTTCCAAGTGAGAGAGACAGGAAGATGACAATTCTTCTTACACCATTTATGAGTTGTTCAGCCAAGCTGCCAATATATTCATTCTTTGTCAGTGCATTTTTCCCGGGAAAGGGCGCACTTATAATGGGTGGATTATATTTCTTTGGAATCATTATGGGAATTCTTGTGGCATTGCTTTATAAAGGGACATTATTCAAGGGTGAAGCTGTTCCTTTCGTTATGGAGCTTCCTAATTACAGACTTCCAGGCATGAAAAATGTTTTGCAGTTATTATGGGAAAAGGCCAGGGATTTCCTGCAGAGAGCATTTACAGTTATATTTGTTGCAACTGTAATTGTCTGGTTTTTACAAAGCTTCAATCTGCACCTTAATCTTGTTACAGATTCAAAGGACAGCATACTTGCACTTATTGCGGGAATAATCGCACCTGTATTTGCACCTTTAGGACTAGGTGACTGGAGAATATGTACATCTTTGCTGTGTGGTGTCATGGCAAAGGAAAGTGTCGTATCAACAATGCAGATACTTTTCGGGACAGGCATACGGGCAGCACTTTCAACAGCCGGTGCAGCCGCAATGCTTGTATTCAGTCTTCTGTACACACCTTGTATCGCAGCAATTGCCTCAGTAAAGCGTGAGCTTGGCGGAAAATGGGCAGTTATAATGGTTGTATGGCAGTGCCTGATTGCGTGGGTTATGGCATTTGTTGTGCATGCTGTTGTGATGCTATTCTAGAAAGCATTTATTTCATGTGACATTACTGGCGAAAATGTGGTAAAATAGCATAAGATTATGCTAAAAGCAAGGAGCGGATGGTTATGAAATACATTTTTACTAATGGACATATCCTTGATGGAACTAAGGATATGAAAGTTTTGGATGGTCATTCTGTGCTTGTTGAAGATGACAAGATTACTGGTATTGTGAAGGGTAACACTGTACCAGACGGCTTTAAGGAGATTAATCTTGAGGGTAAATATCTTATGCCGGGGCTAATTAATATGCATGTTCATCTTGCAGGCAATGGGAAGCCACAGAAGAAACAGCGAGATAATGAAAAGACTGTTAAGATGCTTATGGGAACAGCACTTTCAAGAGCTGTGACATACAAGGTCGTCAAAGATTTTGCAAAGACTGAACTTATGAGTGGTGTTACTACAATAAGAACTGTTGGTGGTCTTGCTGATTTTGATACAAGAGTAAGGGACGATATCAGAAATGGTAAGGCAGCCGGACCAAGAATTCTTGCAGCTAATGAAGGAATTTCTGTGCCGGGTGGACATATGGCTGGTTCAGTTGCGGTAGCTGCTAACAATATAGATGAAGCACTTGTTCAGGTTGATATTGCAAAGAGTCAGAATGTTGACCTTATCAAGCTTATGATTACAGGCGGGGTGCTTGATGCCAAGGCTAAGGGCGTGCCGGGTGAACTTAAGATGCAGCCTGAGATGGTAAAGGCAGTGTGTGATAAGGCACATGCGCTTGGATATAAGGTTGCAGCACATGTTGAATCGCCAGAGGGTGTAAGGGTTGCACTTGAAAATGGTGTTAATTCAATAGAGCATGGAGCAAAGCCTGATGATGAGATAATACATTTGTTTAAGGAAAATAATGCGTTTCTTTGTACAACATTATCACCTGCACTGCCATATGCTCTTTTTGACAGAAGCGTATCTAATGCGTCAGAGGTTGAGCAGTACAATGGCAATATCGTGTTTGAGGGAATAAAGGAATGTGCCAAGGCAGCAATTGCCAACGACATTCCGGTCGTACTTGGTAATGATGTTGGCTGTCCATGGATTACACAGTATGATTTCTGGAGAGAGCTTTATTATTTCCACAAATATGTAGGTGTAAGCAATGCATTTGCATTATACACAGCTACGCTTAACAGTGCAGTAATGGCAGGGATTGGTGATGATACGGGTTCTGTTGAAGCCGGTAAATGTGCTGACCTGATTGTAACTAAGAATAATCCGTTAGATGATCTCAGGGCACTTCGTAACGTGGATTTAGTCATGGCACGAGGCAGATTATACAATAATCCGAAGTTCAAAACGAAAAATATTGTCACTAAAGAACTGGATAAATTTTGCGATTTATGTTAATTTTATTAAAGAATTTTACTTAAAGGAATAAGATTATGAAGATAGGATTTGATAACGACAAATATTTAAAAATGCAGTCTGAACATATTAAGGAGAGAATTGCCAAATTTGACAATAAGTTATATCTTGAATTTGGCGGAAAGCTGTTTGATGATTATCATGCATCAAGAGTTCTCCCTGGATTTAAGCCGGATTCAAAGCTTCAGATGCTTTTACAGTTAAAGGACCAGGCAGAGGTTGTTATTGCAATAAGTGCAGAAGATATTGCAAGTAATAAGATTCGTGGCGATTATGGAATTACATATGATCAGGAAGTATTAAGACTTATAGATGCATTTACAGAATACGGACTTTTTGTTGGAAGCGTATGCATTACCAAGTATTTCCAGCAGCCTGATGTTGATAATTTTATTAAGGTTCTGGATGCACATGGAATCAAGAATTTCAAGCATTATAAGATAGCAGGCTATCCTAATGATGTTGCTAAGATTGTAAGTGATGAAGGCTACGGAAAGAATGAATTTATCGAGACAAGCAGACCACTTGTAGTTGTTACTGCACCGGGTCCGGGAAGTGGAAAGATGGCTACATGCCTTTCTCAGCTTTACCATGAATATAAGCATGGAGTTAAGGCTGGATATGCCAAGTTTGAGACATTCCCAATCTGGAATATTCCACTTAAGCACCCTGTCAATCTCGCTTATGAGGCAGCGACAGCAGACCTTAATGATGTCAACATGATTGATCCTTTCCATCTTGAAGCATATGGAAAGACAACAGTTAATTATAACAGAGATATTGAGATATTCCCTGTACTTAACGCAATGTTTGAGCTTATTGCCGGTGAGAGTCCATATAAGTCACCAACAGATATGGGTGTTAATATGGCGGGTAACTGTATTGTTGATGATGAGGCATGCCGTTATGCTTCTAATATGGAGATTATCAGAAGATATTACAAATGTTTATGCGACCAGAAGAGAACTGGTGTAAACAGTCAGGAAATATATAAGATTGAGCTTTTAATGAATCAGGCAGGAATCACACCATCTTCAAGACCTGTTGTTAATGCTGCACTTGAAAAGTCAGCAAAAAGCGGTGACAAACCGGCGGTTGCAATTGAGTTGGAAGATGGAACTATTGTTACCGGAAAAACAGGTGATTTGTTAGGTGCTGCGTCATCAGCATTGCTTAATGCATTAAAGCAGCTTGCTGGAATAGATGATTCAGTTGACCTGTTATCACCTGAGTCAATCAGTCCAATCCAGACTTTAAAGACTAACTATCTTGGCAGCAGGAATCCAAGACTTCATACTGATGAGATTCTTATTGCACTTTCATCTTCAGTTGTAGCCAATCCTTTAGCTGATAAGGCATTAAAGCAGATTCCTAAGCTTTATGGCTGTGATGTTCACTCAACAGTAATCCTTTCATCTGTTGATAAAGATACATTTAAGAGACTTGGAATGAACCTTACATGTGAGCCTGCATATGAGGAAGAGAAGAGATTTCATAAGAATTAATATTTAACTTAATTATAGTGTGTGAAAACAAGGATTTAATTTTAATATCGTTTTCACACACTTTTTATATTTATATTTGACGTGCGACAAATAATAATATATAATAGAATTGACTTATTTGACGTACGACAAATAAAAAGAGGTGGACTATGAATAATAAAATTATATTAGAAAAGCAGAATCTGACATATCTCAAATGGTCGCACATAAGAAGTTCAAGTGGAACGGCAGGAACTTTTTTGAAATCAGAATCTGTATTGAATGGAGTAAAGAAATATTATAAATTATCTAATTTTGACACAGTCAGAGGAGTTGTAGGACATGAATGTGTTAATGAGATTATTGTAGACAGGCTTTTGACACTATTGGGAGTAGAACATTTGAATTATGAACTGATTAATGCTGATATAGAGATAGAAGGTAATATATATAATACTTATCTTTGTGCTTCAGACGATTTCAAGAAGCGTGGTGAGAGCAAGATTGCACTGGATGATTATTATCGTACAAATGCTTTGGAGAAGGAATCACATTATGATTTCTGTGTCCGTTGTGGCTGGAAAGATTATATAGATACTATGATTGTGGTAGATTATATTATACTTAATAGAGACAGACATGGCGCTAATATAGAAGTGCTGAGGAACGCAAGAGCACATACTCTGAGAATAGCACCATTATTTGATCATGGATTATCTTTGATGTATTCATGTATGACAGATGAAGATGTAGTAGCATTTGATATATTAGAGGATAAGCGGTGTCAGAATTTTATAGGAACATATTCATGTTTTGATAATCTTAACCTTATAAAGAATAGAAAGAATGTATTTAGTGGAAGTCTGAAACCAGATGATAAAAAATACATTTTTACCGGGCTGGAAAATGTATTGTCAGATGTTTTTATTGATAAAATCTGGAACATGATATATGAGAGGTATAAGATATATGAAAATCTTTGAAATTATTGATGAAGAAAATAATATGTCAATAGGCGTGTTACAGTACTATGAAAAAGAAAAAAACTGTATTATTGAATTGCAGGAAAACTTGGATGAGTGGACTGCACCATTATTGTTCACTTCATATGTCAATAAGCATATATATACAATGCCAAGAGATATCAGTTTTATGTGGGTAAGAGAAAGAGTTATTCCTAGTGGAAGGCAGAATATTAAAGATATTCTGAATAATCACAGAATGAAATCATATGATGAAATGCGTTTTCTCGAAATATCAGAGGGAAGATGTTCACAGGATTCACTCTATATAAAACAGCTTAATGCTTTGCCGGATTATGTAATTGAGAGAAAGAAAAGAAACATTATAGATTGTGTAACATTAGATAATAATGTTTTATTATGTTTTTTTGCAGATAATTCCACAAAGAAAATAGATTTGCATATGCTGGAATATATTAAAGGCGTAGACAAGATAATTAATAATAAGCTTTTGTATGACTCTGGAATAGTGGGAACAGATGGTTATTTTGCAACATTTAATGATTCTATAGATATTCAGGCGGATACTCTTTATGAAGCAGGAACAGAGGTTTCATTAAGCTTACATGATTTTAAAACATTTGTAAGGAAAAATGCTGTTGATACAAGCGAAGCCTGCAATATTCTTGAATGTTCACGACAGAATGTTGCATATATGATATCGCAGGAACAGCTGGGCACTATTAAAGAAGACATAAGGGGAAGCCTTTATTTAAAAGGTGAAGTTGTGAGCAAAAAATGGTGAAATTTTATTGACACACATGCACGCATTTGATATTATTTATCAAGTAACTTAATATTCCATGAGGGAGTAGTTAGCGCGGAAGTGTGATTTGTCAACATTCTGATTATAATAGAGAGTATAATCTGGCAAATCTTAAATAATGAGACTCATGTATATCAATTATTTTCAGTGTACCAAGGCACTGAATCTGGTTGATATACATGAGTTTTTTTATACCCCTCGGAAAGAGAAAAAGGAGAAAAATAAGGAGATTTATATGGGTAATTTTATTAATAACGCGCCATTTGCGCTTGTAATTGTGTTCCTGATTATCGGTTTTGTTCTGCTTATTAAAGGCGCAGACTTTTTCGTAGAAGGAAGCTCAAGTGTAGCAAAGAGGCTGCATGTTCCATCCATTATTATTGGACTTACAATAGTTGCAATGGGAACTTCGCTTCCAGAAACAGCGGTCAGTGTATCTGCATCAGTTACAGGCAACAATGAGCTTGCAGTAAGTAATGTAGTCGGTTCTAATATATTTAACCTGATGGTTGTTATTGGCGTGTGTGCAATGATTGCAACAGTAAATGTTGCAAAAGAAACAATAAAAAGAGATATCCCATTTTCACTTATCTGTGCTGGACTTTTATTGCTTTTAGGAATCCTCGGATTTGGTGATAAGTCAGGTATGACACTTGGACATTTTGATGGTGTAATATTTATTGGTGCATTTGCAGGATACATTTTTTACATGATTAAGATTGCACTAAAGGCAAGCAAAGAAGGCAAAAAAATCGAGATTGAGGGCGGTTCTGATGAAGATATTAAGTTGATTTCAGTTCCGCTTAGTATTCTGTTTATTATTGGCGGTGCGGCTGCGATTGCAGTAGGCGGAGATATTACCGTAGACGCTGCCTCAAGGATAGCGAGTGACCTAGGAATGAGCCAGACACTTATTGGGCTTACAATAGTTTCAATAGGAACATCACTTCCAGAGCTTGTAACTTCAATAGTTGCAGCCAGAAAGAACGAAGTCGATATGGCACTTGGTAATGCGATTGGTTCAAATGTATTTAACATACTTATGGTACTTGGTATTGCATCAGCAATCAGTCCAATCAGCATAATTACAGAAAATATTATAGATTTGTGTGTCCTTATTGTATTTACAATATGTGTATGGATATTTGCCGGAACAAGGAAGAAAATCGGAAGAATCGAAGGTTTTTCAATGGTTGCACTTTATTTGATATATGCAGTTTATATCATAATAAGATAAATGAGGTAACATACCAATGTTGTTGTTTTTAAAAGTATTTTTTACTGAATTCATAGCTGAGATGGGCGATAAAACCCAGCTCATGCTTATTGCTCTTACTTCTAAATATAAGTTAAGAGATATTATATTTGGAACTGCTGCAGCAATTCTTGTACTTAACGGACTTGCTGTTTTAGCAGGTGGGCTTGTCAGTGAATTCATTCCTGACTGGCTTATAAAGACTATTGCAGCACTTGCGTTTCTTTATTTTGCTGCATCAACCATTGCCGGGGAAGAACAAGAAGAAGGCAGCGGCAAATCAAAGATTAAGTTTGCACCACTTGCAGTTTTCTGTACATTTTTCATTGCAGAGCTTGGTGATAAGACACAGCTTACAGCCATAACATTTGGTGCTAATGAAGGTATGAGTGCAGCTCTTGTTGTATGGATAGGATGTTCGCTCGGACTTTTTGCAGCTGACATTCTTGGTATGTTAGTTGGATATCTGTTAAAGAGCAAGACTCCGGACGGACTGCTTAATACACTTGCATTCGCAATATTCTCGATATTTGGTGTATTTACACTTTATCAGGGACTTAAACTTATAAGGGCATCTGTCTGTCCGATTCCGGTATGGTCAATACTAATAGCAGCAACTGTTGTTTTTGTTGTCATATGTGTCTGTCTTTTTATAAGAAGAGAGAAGGAAAAGAATGATTAGAATGAAAGTAATCGTATCATTTTTTATGTGATGCGATTATTTTTTTTGTAAATATGTCGATATAATATTAAGAAAAGTCAAGGATGACTTTATCCAATACATTTACATTCAAGGAGGAATGAATTATGAGTAGTGTATATTCAGGGAATTTTTCCCAGATAGCCGGTTCGTATGCAGATACAGCGGCTGTTTATTCTAAGTCAGAGACAACTAAGACCGATGAGACAAGCGGAAAGAAGAAAGTCAGTGGTCAGACTATTGGCAATCCCAAGTTAAGCGAGAAAGCAAGCAAATATTATGAACAATTAAAGAAAAAGTACTCTAATATGAACTTTATTCTTGTAAGTGAGGATCAGAAAGAGAATGCCAAGGCTAATGCTGCAGGTTATGCTAATTCCAATAATATGGTTGTCCTTATTGATGAGGATAAAATTGAAAGAATGGCTTCTGATGAGAATTACAGAAAACAGTATGAAGGAATTATTGCAAATGCTGCAAGTGGAATATCACAGCTTGCAAGCAGTCTTTCAGCAACAGGAACTAGTGTAAAGGGCTTTGGAATGCAGGTTAATGATAATGGTACAGCATCATATTTTGCTGTGCTTGAAAAGTCAAGTGCTGCACAGAAGGAGCGCATTGAGAAAAAGGCTGCAGAAAAGAAAGAAGCTAAGAAGACAGCCGAGAAGAAGGCAGAAAAGAAAAAGAATGAGGAGCGGCTGGAAAAGAAACGTAAAGAGACCGGGGATGTCGATGATACTGACGATACAGAGACCGTAACAGTGACAGCTTCATCAATAGAAGAGCTTCTTGAAAAGATAAAAGACCAGGAACAGCTTTTCTTAAGTGATATAGTAAAAACTCCACAGGAGAAGAATGTGGGTCAGAATGTTGACTTTTCTGTATAATGTCAGGAGGTGTACCTAGTGATATTATCAGGAACAATAGCAAGTACCGTACAATTGCAGATGCTTAACAACAAATGGATGCAGAAAAAGGAATCTGGCAATGTTTTATCTAAGCAGGAGTTAAATGAACGCTCTACATGGACATCTGAACAGTTTATGATTGCTGATTTTCAGGAACGGTTAGAACATAATCGGGAAGCAGAGAAGCGCCAGAAAATAGATAATAAGATTATGTCAGGTGGGAGTCTTTCGCCGGAGGAAATATCTTATCTTGAAAAGAATGATCCTGTTGCTTTAAAGAAATATCGTGAAACTAAAGAAGAAAAAGAAAGCTATAAGGAAAAACTGAGACAATGCAAAACTAAAGAAGAGGTTGACCGTGTAAAGCTGCAGAAGCTTGGAGAACTGGAGAGTTCATTAAGCAGTATAGTCAATGACCCGGCAATACCTAAAAGTGCCAAGTTAGCGAAAGCTCAGGAAATACTTGCAAAGACTAACAACATTGAGGCTGCACATCTTGAGTTTGTCAAATCCGCAGATTATCAGAGTATGCCAACTGATGAAGAAAAGAAAGAACAGGATGCAGCAGATAATGATATATCAGATGAGATAACAGACAGCGAGAAGGCTGATAATGCTGAACTTACTGACGCCTCTGAAAATACACAGGATAAAGCAGATACTATAACTGATGATAATAATCAGATTTGTGATATTAAAAATACAGATACCGCAGATATAAAAGCTACTGATAAAACATCTGAAAAAGATAATCGAAAGAAAGAATACAGTACAGAAATTAAGAAAGTTAGCCGAAAGCTTAAGAAAGATTTTGCGATGGCTGACATGCATGTTGACATAATTGTATAATGGCATTTTATAATGCCGCCAATTAGGAAATAATCCTGACTGGCGGCATTAACTTCTTATTCTTCAATGAATTTATTCACAAAATATCTGTCCTTACCGCCTTTCTTAGCAGTATACATGGCTTCATGTTGATAGTATTAAAAGATGGAGAGGCCAGATTAAGAGGATTGCCGTGGCACTCTATATTATCATCACGTAGTCACTTCGTTAAACTGCAATTTAGCGAAGTGACTAAAATGTGTACTTTACTACTGTAACGAGCAATTTTTAAGTGAAAGAAGATGATTTCAAGGATTTTCCAGACGAAATTAAAGACCTATTTAGGCACTTATTTGAGTAACTGCAAAACGCCGATAAATCTTGATTTATCGGCGTTATTTTATCTATTATTATCTATTATCGACCTTTTCTGGATACATATCATGGTTTGCCATTCTGTTGAATGCTATCTCCTCCCATTTTGTTCCAGGTTTTCCATAATTACAGTAAGGATCTATTGATATTCCACCTCTAGGAGTAAATTTTCCCCATACCTCTATGTATTTTGGATCCATAAGTTTTATCAAATCTTTCATGATAATATTCATACAGTCTTCATGAAAATCACCATGATTTCTGAAACTGAATAAATATAATTTTAATGATTTACTTTCCACCATTTTAATGTTTGGTACATATGATATTGTAACAGTTGCAAAATCTGGCTGCCCTGTTATAGGACACAAACTTGTAAATTCTGGGCAATTAAATTTTACAAAATAATCATTACCCTGATGTTTATTCTCAAAAGTCTCTAACATCTCCGGTGCATAATCACTTGGATACTGTGTTTTCTGATTTCCCAATAATGTTATATCTGCTGTTTCTTCTTTACTTCTTCCAGTCATAATTTTCTCCTTTTTATTCCATAGCTGGATCATTAATTCCGTTTAACTCAAATGCTCTGGCTCTATCTATACATGTTCCACACTTTCCACAAGGTTTTTCGTTGCCTTCATAGCAACTCCATGTGTACTTATAAGGTACATTTAGCTCAAGCCCCTTTTTTACAACCTGATCCTTTGTTGCATTGATAAATGGTGCTACAACCTTAATCTGCTTTCCACTTCCAAGATATATACCCTCATTTATTGCATTATTAAAATCACTGCTGCAGTCAGGATATGCACTTCCAGCCGCATCATCCGCATGTGCCCCATAATATATCTCACTGCAGCCTTTTGAAATTGCTATACTGGCAGCACTTGATAAAAATAACCCATTTCTAAATGGAACATATGTTGAAACAGGAGAACCATTTGTGCTCTTAATCTGCTCATCATATGATTCTTTAGGTATTTCCTTATCAGAATGTGATAATAATGAACAATCACTATATTGAAATATTTTTGCAAGGTCAAGATAAATATGTTCTACATTATAGTATTTTACTATTTTATCTGACGCTTCTATCTCTTTTGTATGTTTCTGCCCATATGATATTGATAACGCAATAACATTTTCTGGACCATATTTTTCTACTGCCATACCAAGGCATGTTGTACTATCTATTCCACCACTGAACAAAACCATTGCTTTCATTGTTAAATCTCCCTCTTAATGTTTGTGTATATGTTTTTGTGTTAGCTTTTTTAATTCCTCTTGCGGTCATGCAGCTATGACATCCTTCAATAAATACTGCTATATCTTTGGCACCAGTAATCATCTGCATAATATCAGCAATATCACTTCCTATTCTTTCTTGAAGCTGCAGTCTTTTAGATACCATATCTGCTATTCTTGCTATCTTACTAAGACCTATTACTCTTCCATTTGGAATATAAGCAACTGTTACCTTCATATCATACATAAGAGCAAGATGATGCTCACAATAACTGAAAATATCTATATCTTTTACCACTACCATATTGGAAGTTCCACTCTGACATTTACATTCTATTTGTTCAGACTCTTCTTCATCCATATCCAGTGCAAATGTTTTGTTAAACATATCTGCAATTTCTTCATTTGTATAATTCATTCCATCAAAAACTTCTTCATACATTTTTGCAACTCTTTTAGGTGTATCTTTTAAGCCCTCCCGTTCAGGGTTATCACCCAGAGCCTTAAGAATACCAGCTATATGATATTCAATTGCCTTAGTGTCTATTTTCTTATGTTTTTCCATGTCAGACTCCTTTTTTGTCTGGTGACCATATAATTTTATGTAACTGAATCTGCATATTAACATCATTCATTACATTCTCTTTCATAAAATTAACAATTTCCTCAGGTTCTATCATTCCAAATACCGGACTTATATAAAGGTTACATTTTCCATACAGATTATATTTTTCTATAATCTGTTTTGCCTTTATAAGATCCTCTCGACAACCAGCTACAAATTTGACAGTATCATTGCTATTTAAAATATCAAAATTATCCAGATTCATGGCAGCTTCCATACCACTGCATGAAAGCTTATAATCCATTGTAAAAGTTACATTCTCTTTGTGAAGCTTACGGATTTTATCAAGATAGACACTGCCGTTAGTCTCTATTTCAATGTTCAGATTGTTTTCTGCAAGAACTGTTATAACATTTTCAATACCCTCTCTTAACAGTGGTTCACCACCAGTAAGAGTGACATTTTTTACTCCTGTCGATAAAACATAATCAAGAATTTCTTTTTCTGTCATTGGTTGAGAAGGTGTCTCCTGCTCATTAGCCCATTTGGTATCGCAGTATTTACAGTTAAGATTACAGCCCTTAAAGCGTATAAAAACCGCTAGCTGCCCGGCTTTAGTTCCTTCACCATTAATACTTACAAATTTTTCCACTACTTCGTATTTACTCATATATAAATCCTTTCAGATTAAAATTATTTAAAATCATTCCATATAAGTTGCACTATTAGCAGGAGTTTCATATACAGTTACAGCTCTCATGTTATATCCAAGTATTTTTATTTTTTCATAAAAATATTTGGCCATATTCTCCGCTGTCGGTCGGAAATCAAGTTCAATAATTTTGAAATTCTCGCTTTTTAAAGCTTCAAATGTAGTTTCCTTCAATGAATTTCTTTCTATAATTAATGCATGATCCATTGAATCTGCTATGTTTCTTAAATCTTTTTTCAGTTCTCCAAAATCAACATACATACCCTTATGCTGAACATCTTCATTTAGTTCCTCAGTTTGAACTTCAAGAACAATCTTCCATCTATGTCCATGAAGATTGCTGCATTTTCCATTGTATCCTGCAAGAAAATGTGCCGAATCAAAACTAGCCTCTGTTTTTAAAATATACATAAATCTTTTCTCCATTTGCTTATATTGCATAAAAAAACACGGATACATCTGTACCCGTGCCTTAATAGATTATTTCCCTAAAAATTTCCAATTATGAATTATAAAAATAATAGTCCTGGTTTTATTTAGAGACAGGATGGTACAAACGAACTGTCTTATTTATTTACCGTGCAATGATATCAAATGATTCACAGCTTGTCAATTAAATACTCATGGTTATCTTCCCTAGGAAATTTTACACTTAAGTTTTCTCAAATTGCCTAATGAATTACTGATTTTTAAAATCGTTGTATTCCTTTTTTTTTTATCCATTTCATTATTACATCAACAAGATAATCCTGCTGAATCTGCGTTAGCTCTACACCAGGCTTCATCTTATGCCACTTTCTTATGCATTCCCTGCAGCAGGTAGCTGTTGCATGCTGTGCAATAAATACAGAATGCCCTTTCATCGGAGTCTGTTTCCCATCATTGGGTATTACCGCTGGGGCTTCCCTTTTCATTAGCCTTGATGATAATACCTTGCTCATCAATAAGTAGTCTGATGCTAAATACTCTAATTAATACCTACACTATACCACATAACTCCGATTCTATGATATAATATCCTAAGAAATTTCTCCGAGGAGGATAAAGTATGGAATACGATGTAATTATTATTGGAGCCGGACCGGGCGGAATCTTTTCTGCGTACGAGCTTATGAAGAAGTCACCCGAAACCAGAGTGGCTGTGTTTGAAGAAGGCAACACATTAGAGAAGAGAAAATGTCCTATAGACGGCAAGAATGTTAAATCGTGTATCAAATGTCCAACATGTGCGATTATGAACGGATTTGGTGGTGCTGGTGCATTTTCAGATGGTAAATATAATATAACAAATGATTTCGGCGGAACTCTTTATGAGTATATCGGTAGGGATCAGGCAATCAATTTGATGAAGTATGTTGATACAATCAATACATCACATGGTGGCGAAGAGACTCACATGTATTCTACAGCAGGCACTAAGTTCAAGACTTTATGCATGCAGAACAAGTTAAAGCTCCTTGATGCGTCAGTAAGACATCTTGGAACAGATATTAACTATGTTGTTCTTGAGAATATGTACAATGAGATGAAGGATCATATAGACTTCTACTTTAATACTCCTGTAAGCAACATTGAGGTGATAGATGGCGGTTACAGAGTATTCTATAAGGACGAGTACATGGATTGTGACAAATGTATTGTTTCTGTTGGCCGAAGCGGAAGCAAATGGATTGAAAATGTCTGTCAGAAGCTTGAGATTCCAACTAAGTCTAACCGTGTTGATATCGGTGTGCGAGTTGAGCTTCCGGCCGTTATATTTGCACATCTTACGGATGAATTGTATGAAAGCAAGATTGTATACAGGACAGAGAAATTTGAGGATCTTGTTAGAACATTCTGTATGAATCCTAATGGAATTGTAGTTAATGAGAACACTAACGGCATTGTAACAGTTAACGGACACAGCTATGAAGGTGCTGAGAAGCAGACAGAGAACACCAACTTTGCGCTTCTTGTTGCAAAGCATTTTTCAGAGCCATTCAAGGACAGTAACGGATACGGTGAAAGTATTGCAAGACTTTCTAACATGCTTGGCGGAGGTGTTATTGTCCAGAGATTTGGCGACCTTATGAGAGGAAGAAGAAGTACAGAAAAGCGAATTGAGGAGGGGCTTGTAAAGCCTACTCTTGCTGCTACTCCGGGTGATTTAAGCCTTGTACTTCCTAAGAGAATTCTTGATGGAATCATAGAGATGATTTACGCACTTGATAAGATTGCACCGGGAACTGCCAATGATGATACACTTCTGTATGGCGTTGAGGTTAAGTTCTACAACATGGAAGTTGAGATTGACAACAATCTTGAGACAAGATATAAGGGCTTATACATAATTGGCGACGGAAGCGGCGTTACACATTCATTATCACATGCTTCTGCCAGTGGCGTATATGTTGCAAGAAAGATTATCGAAGAAATGTAGTCACATAATATATATTAATTAATAAGGGAGATTGTCATAAGACAGTCTCCCTTTAATAGTTTAATTAATATTTTTATTAAGCTTTATTATTTCAGCCCCTAACAGATTGGCATCATCAGTTCCATGAGTTGCAATAAGCAAAGTACGGTTATTACGCATTTTTAAGGTATAGTCTATTACATTTAACTTAGTATCCTTATCTAAACCTGTGAATGGTTCATCAAGTATTATAAGTTTCCCGGGATATGATAATGCTCTTGCAAGTGCAACCCGCCTTTTCATTCCACCGGATAATGAACTTACAGGTATATCAAGACTATCATCTGGAAGAATTGATAACAGATGATTACGGACTTCTTCTCTATTATTGTTTTTTCCATGAAGCACGATTCTGACATTTTCTATTGCAGAAAGATAAGGAATAAGCCTGTCCTCCTGAAACATACAAGATATACTTTTGATATCTATACCGGATATACTGCCGGAATCAGCATGTTCAAGTCCCATTAGAATTCTTAAAAGCGTTGTTTTTCCAATTCCGGAAGCTCCCATAAGACAATATATAGAATTATCTTTAAGGGTTATATTGACATTTTTAAGAACTTCATTGTCATCAAAGGTTTTGCATAAATCAGTGATTATAATACTCACAATAATTCTCCTGACATTTTAAATTTATTGGATAGAAAGCAGGCTTGTAACACAGTAAAGAGTCTGTCCGTTATATACAACCCTTGACCAGCCAACCTCAGTATTATAACCGGTTCTGGTAAAAAGCTCGCCTTTTTTAGCAGTTGCAACAACAACAGAATCTGCATCTGTCACACTAGGCTTATTCCTAAGATTAACCTCTTCCTTAGGAGTTACAGTATCGTTACAGTCTGTGAATTTCGTGTTAAATCCGGTTGTAGGACTTTCTGTTGCTTTAGGTGTAAGGTCTGTTGTTAAGTAACTTGTAACAGCGTATACAGTCTGTCCATTGTATACAAGTCTTGACCAGCCGCTGCTGCTTGTTCCAGTCCGTGTAATTGTTTCACCATTAACAAGAGTTGCAATTACTGCTGCGTCTGTATCCTGACTAGGCTTGTCACGAAGCCTTACTTCATCTTTGGCAGTAACGGTATCATTAACAGACGTGAATACCATGCCTGCTTCTACATCTGGCGATGCGGCAGCTGCAGTTTCACCACTTAGAGAGCTGTTACTTTCAGAATAACCAAAATATGCAATATTAATATCAACATTTGTACCAATTCCTGCTACCCTGCCCTGATTAGTATACTGCCACATGCTGTATGTTCCTGTATATGATGTGGATGGAGTCTCTGGATAAGGCGTTGACGGATATTGTGCAACCCATATCTTAAATGAGTTTTCAAGACTGGCAGTGTTCCACTGGCTGTTATTGGTAAGCTCAGATGAAGCGGCATAGAACATAGGTGTATAACCTTTATCATATATTTCCTGTAAAAATGCAGCAGCTACGGCAGTTCTTTCAGCCTTAGTCATGCTCTTCTGTCTGCTTTCAGATGTGTTGAAGCCCTCGCAGTCAAATGCTACAGGGTAAGTTATGCTGTAATCTGCTATAAAATCTGCAACCCAGTCTGCTTCTTCAATAGCTTCAGCTTCATTAACTGCTGATGAGAAGAAGTATGCTCCGACTTTGATTCCGTTAGCGGCAGCCTGCTGCATGTTATACTTTGCATTGGTGTCAGCATAGATAACGCCTGTTTTCTGCGCCCTGTAGCCAACTCTTATCATTGCAAAATCAACACCTGATGAAGCAGCCTGTGCCCAGTCTATAGTTCCCTGAAATTTGGAAACATCTACGCCGATAGTGATATTTGATGTTTCATTAGTGTTGTTGGAAAGAATTACAGAAGCACCATTACCTGCATCCTGATTCATCGCTCCATCATTGTCGGAATACTGCGGATCCTGTTCTTTCGCATCTTTATCGCTTAAAGTATTATTGCCGTCGGTATCTGTTTCACTGACAGACGAACTTTCTTCGGTTGAAGATGCATTTGCAGGTACTTTTTTCCCTCTATGACCGAAAGAAACAATAAGTACAATTATTAATGCAATTACTGCTGCTGCAACAATTATGATTGCAGGCAGTAATTTCTTCCAGTTAATATGAATAGAATCATCAAGATATCCAAAATCATCGTCATCAGAATTAAACAGCTTAGACATGTACATCGCCTCCTAATTTAAATAATCGCTGCACAGATAATTAAGAAGCAGAGCTGCACCATTACTATCCATTGCAGTACCATTTAGTCCCATATAGTTAATTGTCCAGTAACTGATGGATTCATCATATGTGAATTGAATTTTCAATGAAGAATTCATGTTATTATATACTACTTTACCGTTGAATTCTACAACCTTTTTATTATCAGTAGAACTGAAAATAGTCCATTCGGGGTCTGTACATTTGTTATCCAGACATTCACCAAAGGTTATAGATTCATCCTGAAATATCTGCTGTTCTTTTACTGTATCGATTCTTGAATCCTGCATTGCGCTGGCTTTAGTACCAATGCCTGCGCGTGTCACACCGATAAAACATATTATTAATGTGAGTATGACAGCAAGAAGTGTTGAAACTGTTCCTGAAAATGCACCATCTAAACTGTCATGGTACAGAATGAATACAAGAATACCACCTGCTATTCCACCACCGAGATGACCGAGGATATCTACATTTGCACCATTAGATATAAGAGCATATACAACAATTAATGCAATAGATACGATTACAGTTGTCTTATTAGAATCAGTTTTTGAACTGAAATTAGTAAAAAGTGTTGCACACATTACACCGAATATTGCACCTGATGCACCTGCAGCAAAGCGGATTACATCGGGATTGATAAGGTGTGATACATATACAGATACAAGACCTGATGCAAGTCCTGAACCGAAATATATAATTGCAGTACGAAGAGAACCAACACGGGGTTCAAGTCTTGAGCCGAATAGATACAGAGCAACCATATTATTAACAAAATGTGGCAAATTAGCATGCAGGAACATATAAGTCAGAAGCCTTATATATTCTTTATTATTATGAATATACTGGTAATTAAGTCCACCTGTTTCAAAATGATCACTGCCTGCTATTATGCACATAATGCCTGCAAGCAGATTGGCAAGGATTATAATAAGCACAACAGGCATGTTCCTAAGACTGACTTCTGAATATTGTTTCTTTTGACTGTGTTGATAAAAATCTTCAGGATTAATTCTGTCAGATTTAATCTCGTATACTTCATCATCAAGATGAAGGTCATCAAATCCATTGGGCTTAAACTCGCTTTGATAGCTGTTATGATAGTTGTTATTGTAATCTGGTTCCATAGAATATTTCTCCCCTCATGTTAATTTTCCACTCTACAAAAAAAGAATTCAGCATTACACTAAATTCTTTTTCATTATAACATATTGGGTCAATATGTGTTATTTAATATGAAGCTGTGCTTTAATAATAATTCTTTGAGAACCATCCATTTTGGCTTTAATACTTCCGTTATGCTCGGAAACAATAGCCTTTGCAATCGAAAGACCAAGGCCATAGCCGGTTATCTTAGCGGATGTTGAATCAGCCCTGTAGAATCTGTCAAACATTCTGTCAGTCAGATGTTTATCAACATTATCAACATCATTGCTTACGATTAAAACAATATAGTTTCCTGAGGAAGATAATTTAAAGTCTATGTTACCTTTAACTGATGAATATTTAAATGCGTTATCAAGAAGAATTGTAAATAACTGCCATACTGATGATGCGTCACCACAGCATGTAAGATCAGGTGTAATATCATGGGTAAAATGTTTACCTGAATCAAGTGCAAGTGCATTGTAAGAGTGCACAGCTTCTTCTGCAAGGTCAGAAACAGGAAAAGCAATATGTTTTATATGACCGTTGCGCTCATCCATTCTTGCTAGGGATACAAGACTGTTTGTCATAGCCGTAAGATTCTCTGCCTGTTTCTTTATATCTTCAATCCATTCATTATCAGGATTATCCATCTGTAATATATCAGCATCAGCTCTTATTACTGTAATCGGAGTCTTAAGCTCATGACTTGCAGAGGTTATGAATTCTTTCTGCTTGCGGTGTGCTTTTGCAATAGGCATGACGATAAGCTTTGAAGTAAATATAAGAATCAGGAGCATGACTGCAATACCTGCACATGATGATTCTATAAGAGAAACAGCTGTTTTCTTAACATCATCTATCATATTACTTCGAAGCACGAATACAGCAATTGTACGTTTCTCTTTTTCATATATGCAGTATCTGTAACCATTGTAGAATCCATCAAGTACTCCGGTTTCATATGCTTCATGATATATTGCCAAAGCCTTATATTCAGAAATATCAGATATGTTATCGATATTAATGTTTTTGGGGTATTTTTTTTTATCAAATATAATATAGAAATACCTGGCATCTGCTTTAACTGGTTTTTGGTCTAAAATATTAATATATATAGATGAAACGAGATGGTCGGATTTAGCGACCATTTTATTGTATGTGTTTCTGACACTTGTATACACAATAAATCCTTGCATAATTATTACAACTGCCATTGAAAGAACTATAAATTGTATTCTTAAGCGGGTAAGCATTTTCTCATTATAATTAGATGCTTTATTGTTTTTTGACATTATATACCTTCTTTATATTAGTTGTTATTTTTTAAATAATATCCCATATTTCTTCTTGTAGCAATAGAATAATCAGACTTTAAAGCTTCAAGTTTTCTCCTGAGATAAGATATATAAGTCCATACGGTGCTGATATCTGAATCAGATTCACTGCCCCAGATTTTCTCCATAAAATGTTCTGCCGAAATAACCTGGGTTTTATTATTCATGAACATCAGCATCATCTGATATTCCTTATTAGTAAGAAGAAATGAACCTGAAGGAGAAGATAATTCACATGTAGTTGTGTTCAGCGAAATATTTCCAAGTGTAATAACATTATCTTGTTGTTTTTCAGAGCGTGTAAGTACACGGATTCTTGCAAGCAGTTCTCTTGTGTCAAATGGTTTGGTAAGATAATCGTTAGCACCATTATCAAGCCCTTCTACTTTATCATCAATCTCGGTCTTGGCTGTGAGCATAAGAACAGGAATGTTGCTGCCACGTTTTCTTAGATTCTTTAAAGCTGTAATTCCATCCATTACCGGCATCATGATATCCATTATTACCATGTCATATATATCCTGTTCAAGATAGTCAAGTGCAAGCTGCCCATTGTCAACGCAGTCAACAGTGTAATTATTCTTCTGTAATATAGTTGATACAGCCCTTGATAATGAGCGGTCATCTTCAACTAATAATATTCTCATATATAATCCTCCAGTCGAATAATATTAATTCCAGTAGCCAAGTTCTATACCCTTTAAGTATATAGCTTTGGCTTTGGAATAATATCCATAAGAGTTAAAATGTGTGAAATCAGCACGAATCTGTTCAGGAAGATTGCCTGTCTGTATATCAATTATATCATTTTCGGTTGGTGTAAGTCCACAGTCAGATAGTGCATTTTCCATAAGATAAAGTCTTGTGTTAAGGAAATGTTCTCCAAATGCATCATACAGAGCTTGTTCCCATAATGTTGCATGAAGTCCTGCATAATTACCATTATTATCGTATACATCCTGATATATGTCAGCTGATTCTCCCGGATTATCAGTATCACCAACAATTATATAATCAGCATAATAGCTGTTATCAATTATATTCTGATATTGTTTTATAAGTTCATCATAATCATTCTCCCAGCCACCATTACTTCCCATCTCAAGAATAAGAATATCATTGCGATGGTCATAAGCTGCTTTAGGAATAACCCTTGTCCATGCGTTAATATACATTTCAGTTACAGAATCACAGTCTGCATCAGAACATATAGAAATATATAAGCCTTCATCAGCTCTTTCGACATAACATAAAACATCATTAATATATACTGTGTCTGGATATGTGTTATCTTCATATCCATATCCGCTGTAGTCATCCATATCGATTGTTTCTTCATTTTCATTAACAAATTTTACATAAGCTAATGTGTGGTCGGTTATATAGATATCACGGTCAGTGTATATTGGAATTCCGCCCGCACGTAAAGCAATCTGATATGAATTTTCACCACCTACACCAAAGTTGTAGGTATTGATTGATGTAAAATATTGCAGAGCAGATGGAGTTGTAAAGTAAGATATGTCTTCAATACCATTATCAGAGTATATATATGCTTCGTTACATCCAGCTCCCTGTATCATGCTATCACCCCAGCATGATATGTTGCGTTCAGGGATTTCATCATCTAATACGGCTTCAGTAGTGAAAGATTCAAGAACCATATTATTATTATATACTATGTATGCGGACTGTGAGCTGTTTAATATTATCTTAGATTCTTTTCCAGAACATCCTGTTAAGAACAAGCTTAATAATATAGTACATATATTTAATAAAGCAAAAAGGTTCTTTTTCATATGAATTCCTCCAATCTGATATCTTTTATCTTTTTTCTGACATTACTATAAAATGTCAACCTAAAATTAATTTAAAAAATATTCACTAATCATCAATAAAATGGTAAAATATTAAAATATGTTTAGATAATGGAGGCAGATTATTATGGATTCAACATTAAGGAGAACATGGGCTGAAATAGATATGGATGCACTTGCACATAATTATGAAACATTACGGAAAAGAATTGGAGAAAATGTTAAGTTTTTAGGCGTTGTAAAAGCGGATGCTTACGGACATGGTTCTGTACAGGTAAGCAGACTTTTACAGGAGTCCGGAGCAGATTATCTTGCAGTAAGCAGTATAGATGAAGCTGTAGAATTAAGACATAATGGTATTACAATGCCGGTTCTTATACTTGGACATACACCTAAGGAAGAAGTATCTGAACTTATTAAGAATAATATAACACAGGCTGTAACATGCAGGGCTAAGGCACTTGAATACAGTGAGGAAGCTGTTAAATGTGGTGGTACATTAAAGATTCATATTAAAGTTGATACAGGAATGTCAAGACTTGGATATCTGTGTGACGGAGATTATTTTGAAAGTGGTGTTGAAGGTATATGTGAAGGCTGTACTCTTCCAGGTCTTGATGCTGAGGGAATATTCACACATTTTGCAGTATCTGATGAATTTGGAGAAGAATATGAAAGCTATACTAAGCATCAGTTTGAATTGTTTACCAGTGTGATTGATGAAGTTGAGAAAAAACTTGGAAAGAAATTCAAGATAAGACACTGTGCCAATACAGGTGCTGTTGCAAGATATCCTGAAACATGGCTTGACATGGTAAGACCAGGACTTCTGCTCTATGGATATGGAGATTTTGCACAGGAGCTTGGACTTAAGCCTGTTATGTCACTTAAGACAACAGTAAGCACAATTAAGACTTACCCTGCCGGAACAGCAATAAGCTATGGAGGAATATACAAGACTGACAGAAAGACAAGAATTGGAGTTGTTCCTTATGGATATGCTGATGGATATTTCAGATGCCTTTCTAACAGATATGAGCTTATGACAGAAGAAGGTCCTGCTCCACAGAGAGGCAAGATATGTATGGATATGTGCATGATTGATCTTACAGATAAAATGAATGTTGACGTTGGTAGTGAAGTAGAGATATTTGGTAAGGCTAATCCTATTGAGCATATGGCACAGCTTGCAGGAACAATTCCTTATGAGCTTACATGTGCAGTAAGTAAGCGTGTCCCTAGAATGTACATAAAGGATGGCAAAGTTTATGAAAAAGAATTATTGTTAAGAGGATAAATGAATGAAGAAAATATTATGTGTATTAATGTCCTGTTTATTGTTTGTGATGGCAGGATGTAGCGGGCATAGTAAGAATTTGAAATTTGGTGCAGCAGATATAGGCGGAGTGTATTATTCATTTGCAAGCACGTTTACACAGCTGGCAGATAAAGAGATTGATGGATATACATTTGAAACAAAGACTACTGCTGGTTCGGTTGCTAATTTAAGGCTTATATCTGATGGGTATATAGACCTTGCTATTGTCCAGGCAGATCTGTTAAGTGATGCATATAATGCAACTGGCACATTTGCTGATAAAAAATACCAGAAGGGTTACAAAGCGGTTGCTTCCCTTTATACAGAATGCTGCCAGATTGTTGTAAGGAAAGATTCTGGAATCACAGGTATTGATGACCTGATTAATAAAACTGTAAGTGTCGGTGCATCAGAGTCAGGATCTGAAAAGAATGCAGAGCAGATATTAAAGATGAGTGGAATTACTGACGAGCTTATTAATAAGGTCAATATGGATTATACAGAAGCTGCTGGAAAACTTAAAGCTGGAGAAATTGATGCATTTTTCTGTACAGCAGGAACAAGAACAGAAGTTATTGGACAGTTATCTAAGGAATGTGACATATGTCTTATAAGTCTTGATGACAAATGCATAGACAAGATGTTATCAGCGTATTCTCTCTGTGAAAAATATACTATTCCGGCAGGAACTTATAATGGTCAGGATTCTGATGTGACAACTATTGGTGTTAAGGCAGTTCTGATTGCAAAGCAGTCACTCTCAGACGATGTTATTAAGAATGTGACTAAGACAATATATGAGCATGCTGATGATTTTAAGTATGCTACATCTCTTGATATTTCATTTGATATAAATACGGTGGTTGATGGAGTAGATATTCCGTTCCATTCAGGTGCAGCAGCTTATTATACAGAGCGTGGCATCAATGTTTTGACAGAATAATTAATTCTGTATATCAGGTTAATGCTATAAAGAATGGAGAAATTTAATGAAGGTTCAGTTAGATATGTATCAGACGCTGGCTATTGCGGTACTTGTACTGCTTCTAGGCAGCTATTTACGAAAGAAAATTAAATTCCTTGAAAGGTTCTGTATACCGGCACCTGTTGTAGGAGGATTGTTGTTTGCTATATTTACATGTATATGTTATGTTACTCATATACTAGAGTTTTCATTTGATGACACACTTAAAGAAGTATGTATGGTATTCTTTTTTACATCCGTAGGATTTCAGGCTAATCTTAAAGTACTTAAAAAGGGCGGAAAGTCTATGGTGATATTCTTGGGATTAGTTATAGTACTTATATTTATACAGAATGGTGTTGCAGTAAGTTTATCTAAGGTTATGGGGCTTGATTCACTTATAGGAATGTGTACAGGCTCAATACCTATGGTTGGCGGACATGGTACTGCGGGTGCATTTGGACCGGTACTTGAAGATTTTAATGTTAAGGGTGCAACAACAATATGTACTGCTGCAGCTACATTTGGTCTTATATTTGGAAGTCTTGTAGGAGGACCATTAGGCAAGAGACTTATTGAGAAGAAAAACCTTTTAGATACAGCAATTCCAGAGGATGACAGTCTTCTTATTGAAGACGAAAAGAAGCATGAAAGACATTCCAGAATGTATGCATCAGCCGTATTCCAGCTAATTATTGCTATTGGTATAGGAACTATTTTTTCATGGGCTCTTACGAAGACAGGACTTACTTTTCCTATATACATCGGGGCCATGATTGCAGCTGCGCTTATGCGTAACATTGCAGAATATGCAGGAAATGGAAAGCTTGTTATTCATATGGGAGAAATTAATGACCTTGGAGGTATAAGTTTATCATTATTTCTTGGAATGGCTATGATTACACTTAAGTTATGGCAGCTTGCATCACTAGCTCTTCCGCTTGTTATACTTCTTGGTGCACAGATAATTGTTATTGTTTTATTTACATATTTTATTGTATTCAATATTATGGGAAAAGATTACGATGCAGCAGTTCTTGTTGCAGGTACATGTGGATTTGGAATGGGAGCAACGCCTAATGCCATGGCAAATATGCAGGCAGTATGTGACAAATATGTTCCATCAGTTAAGGCTTATCTTCTTATTCCGCTTATAGGAAGTCTTTTTGCAGATTTCCTTAACAGTCTGGTTATTACATTCTTTATCAATATATTATAAGTATAGGGGAGTTAAAATATGTTTAATATATTTAAAAGGGTAAAAAATAAAGTTAATACATCTAAAAAGGATTACAGTCTGTCATATGATAATCTTGCTATTCCAGAGATACATAAGGTAGATTCAGACAATAATGATGACGTGGATATTTCATCAGATATGGTTCCGGGGGATAATACAGATAAGCCGCATGTTACATATGATAGCGTGGCAGTTCCGGAAGTACATTTTAAAAGAAAGAAATAACTAATAAATGCGGGTGATAACCATTAAGGTATATCACCCGCATTTATTTATATGAATTAAGTTTCCTGAACTTAATTCAAAGAACTTAGTTTATTAAAATATGTTCACAATTAACCTTCAAGAACTTCTTCAATATTCTTAAGAATCTCATCTTTATTAAAAGGCTTTGTAATGAAACGTTCTGCACCAAGCTTGAGAGCTTCAATTACTTTATTCTGCTGTCCGGCAGCAGTTATCATAATTACCTTAGCGTTAGGATCATATGCTTTAATCTCTTTAAGTGCGTCTGTTCCGTCCATGTTAGGCATTGTGATATCAAGTGTTATGATATCTGGATAATGAGTCTTATATGCAAGTACACCCTCTAATCCATCAGTAGCCTCAGCTAATACAGCATAACCTGCTTCTTCAAGAATATCACGGAGAATCTTTCTTGACATACCAGAGTCATCAACGATAACTACAGTTCCCTTGCTGTCTAATGTTACTTCGCCACCTGCTTTTGCCATAATCTTTCTTACAACAGGCATATCTCCTGCCTTAGTATCATCAGAAGCAGATATGAAAAGAAGAACTTCGCTGTCATGGATATGAATAGGAAGAACATAAGCGTCTCCCTTAGCAAACTGGTTTTCATAAGCAAACTGTGGAGTAATCTCTAACATGCTGCCCTTCTTAGAAAGTGCAGTTGCAAAAAGTCCGCTTATGCAGTTAGTAAATTCACCAACAGCATCATATACTTCAATTCCAAGATTAGATATATTGCTATGAGAGAATCCATTAGCTATATCAACTATAGCTGTTTGTTCACCAACACTTGCAAAACCAACAATAATATCAAGGTCACCTTCTAATTTCTGACCTGCAAGACATCTGTATTCAAGCTGTGAAATATGCTTAATTCTGTCTATATAGAAATCAGATGTTACAAATCTTTCGATATTAGCAAGTGCAAGCCTGCATATATCTGTTACATATGACTTTGATGAAAAGGCAAATATTGGAACAATCTGCTCCAAATCATCATTCTTAAGACCATCCATATCCTCATCAGTAAAACCATGTTCCTTCTGGAATTCCTTAAGAAGCTCATCAACTTTAGATGCAGGAATATCTGCTGCATCAGAAAGAACAGAAAGGAATATTGCATAAGCGCTTCCCTGCTTCTTAAGAAGGGCATCTAACTGTTCTTCAGTCATATATCCCTCTCCTACAGCAATCTCACCAAATCTTGCATCTTTAGTTGTCTGTAAATGATTGATTTCATTAGCCTGTTTCTCAGTAATAATGCCATCAGCTACGGCAATTACACCAAGCTTTGCTCTTGAATCAGAAAGCTTATCCATTATAGACTTGTATGTATCCTGGCTTATAACCTCTTTTTCAATTAAGAATTTACCAAATAATTGACAAAACATTACATTTCCTCCTAAACACTCACGATTTATTAATTATATATATTTTATCAGCATTAGTCGGATATGTAAAGAATGTGTCGATACAAATTATTGTAAAGCCTTGAATGCTTCATCAAGATCTTCAATAATATCATCAATATTCTCTGTACCAATTGAAAGTCTGATTGTGTTAGGCTTGATTCCCTGATCAAGAAGTTCAGCTTCGTTGCACTCTGAATGAGTTGTGCTTGCCGGGTGGATTGCTAATGACTTAACATCGGCAACATTAGCAAGAAGTGAGAATAACTCAAGGTTATCAATGAACTTCTGAGCCTCAGCAGCACCACCCTTGATTTCAAATGTGAAGATTGAACCGCCACCATTAGGGAAGTACTTCTTATAAAGAGCCTGTTGTTCTTCGTTAGTAGAGATTGAAGGATGGTTTACCTTCTCAACTAATGGCTGATTCTTTAAGTACTGAACGACCTTTAATGCGTTCTCTACATGTCTCTCAACTCTGAGTGATAATGTTTCAAGTCCCTGAAGGAAGATGAATGAATGAACTGGAGAAATTGTAGCTCCTGTATCACGAAGAAGGATAGCTCTGATATATGTAACGAATGCAGCAGGTGCTGTATCCTTTGCAAAGCTAACACCGTGGTATGATACATTTGGCTCAACAAGCCATGGGAACTTATCAGCAGCCCCTACCCAGTCAAATTTACCACTATCAACGATTACACCGCCAAGTGTTGTACCGTGTCCACCGATGAACTTAGTAGCTGAATGGATAACGATATCTGCACCGTATTCAATAGGTCTTACAAGGTAAGGTGTTGCAAATGTGTTATCAACAACAAGTGGAATGTTGTGTGCATGTGCAATCTTAGCAATTCTTTCGATATCAACAACTTCTGAATTAGGATTTCCAAGTGTTTCAATCTGAACAGCCTTAGTATTAGGTTTGATTGCTGCTTCAATAGCATCATAATCAAAAGGATCTACGAATGTAGCTTCAATTCCGTAATCTGGAAGTGTATGTGCAAGAAGATTATATGTTCCACCGTAGATATTCTTAGCAGCTACGATGTGGTCTCCTGCATGAGCAAGTGCCTGGAAAGCATAAGCTAAAGCTGCTGCACCAGAACCAACAGCAAGTGCTGCTACACCACCTTCAAGTGCTGCAATTCTCTTTTCGAATACATCTTCAGTTGGATTAGTAAGACGTCCGTAGATGTTACCTGCATCCTTAAGACCAAATCTGTCAGCAGCATGCTGGCTGTTATGGAATACATATGATGATGTAAGGTAAATAGGTACTGCTCTAGCATCTGTTACCGGATCAGGCTGTTCCTGTCCTACATGAAGCTGTAATGTTTCAAACTTTAAATTTCTTTCTGAGTAAGATTTCTTTGCCATAATTAATTACCATCCTTTTTAATTTATTTCAAAAATGTATTGCTTTCTTGATGTTGATGATAATATAAACCCTTATCCCTACTATGTCAATAGGTTTGTATGAAATTTTGAAAATATTTTGAAGATTATATTGTTTATGTCGCTGAATTGGGGAGTCTGAAGGATATTCATTACAGATGATTCATGATGAAGCATTATGCTATACAACATGATACCTATAGATAGTCGTATATTTAATTTTTTTATAGGTCAAAAATTCGGATGTCTATATAAATAGTCGTTGCATAAACTTATAAGTTGTAAAAAAAAGATTGTTTATAGGTATATTGGTATCATTAAAGACTTTTTATATAGTAAAATTGATAGAATATACCTATAAAACTTATATTATTTATGAATTTATGGGAAAACTCACTTTGTTTTAATGAAAATTGCTGGATGTAAGACCATATTATATGGATTTACGGATATAATGTTTAGTTTTACCCACGCAGCCTTGCAACAGCGGCTTTCAGTGCATCTATTACATAGTCAGCATCTTCCTTGGTTAAATCCTTATCTATGCTTAATCTTAAAGCACCTTTAGCTTCATCTCGGCTTCGTCCGATGGCAAGAAGCACATGTGAAGGGTCGATTGAGCCTGCAGCACATGCTGAACCGCTGGATGCACATATACCGTTCATATCAAGCATAATAAGTAAAGAATCACCCGAAACATCTTTAAAGCAGAAATGCATATTAGATGGAAGACGCTTCAGGCTGCCAATCTCCGCTCCATCAAAAGTAACGTCAGGAATCTCACCAAGAATTCTGTCAACAATATAATTACGCATATTAATAATTGTATGTGTATCTTTATCAAGTGTATCTAAGGCAAGCTTTACAGCCTTTCCCATGCCGACAATGCCTGGAACATTGCTTGTTCCGGCGCGTCTTGCACGCTCCTGTGCGCCACCATGTATGAAAGGCTCTAACTTGGCAGAATTCTTCATGTACATGAAACCGACGCCTTTAGGACCGTGGAACTTGTGTGCGCTTGCACTTAACAGGTCAATATTCATCTCTGTGACATTAATTGGGACATGACACATAGCCTGAACTGCATCAGTGTGAAAAAGAATGCCATGCTTATGTGCAATCTCACCTATTTCACAGACAGGTTCAATTGTTCCGATTTCATTGTTGGCAAACATAACACTTATAAGAATTGTTTTGTCAGTGATGGCATTCTCGACATCTTCTAATGAAACAAAGCCCTCGCTGTCAACATCAAGGTAAGTTATCTCGAATCCATTCTTTTCAAGATATGCACATGTATTAAGAATTGCATGATGCTCTATTTTAGTTGTTATAATGTGGTTGCCTTTATCTCTAAGTCCGAATGCAGCAGACTTTAAAGCCCAGTTATCAGACTCGCTTCCACCGCCTGTAAAATATATTTCATTGCTTTTAGCAGCGCCAATACTGTCAGCTATAATTTCCCTTGCATCTTCAATAGCCATCTTGCTTTTCTGGGCAAAATTATATACAGAAGAAGGATTGCCGTAATATTCAGTAAAGAATGGAAGCATTGCAGACACAACCTCTGGTGCGGTTGATGTAGTTGCTGCGTTATCCATATATATAAGTTTATCCATAATATTGTCCTTATTAATTTTAAAAATAATTAAATGATAGTTCCGCCGCCAAGTACATTGTCCCCGTCATATAATACAAGCGCCTGACCTGGTGTTACGGCACGAACAGGCTCGTCAAATGTACACTCAAGAGTATTTTCATCAAACATTCTTATAGTACACATAGCACCCTCATGGCTGTAACGGATTTTACCTTTGACACGCATTGCACCTTCAAGTGAAGGTATCGACATGAAATTAAGGTTGTTGGCGTAAAGCTTAGGTGAGAACACATCTGAATTATCACCGATTACAACCTCGTTGGTTTCAGGTCGTATAGCAACAACAAATGCCGGCTTTCCAAGAGCAAGTCCAAGACCTTTTCTCTGACCAACTGTGTAGTGTATGATACCCTGATGTCTTCCGATTACATTGCCGTTGACATCAATGAAATTACCGGGAACAGAAGTATAGCCTGTTTCACGTGTTATAAAGCCTGCATAGTCATTATCAGGAATAAAGCATATTTCCATGCTGTCAGGCTTCTTGGCAACAGTAATACCAATCTTAGATGCAATTTCACGGACCTGATCCTTAGTATAATCACCAATAGGAAGAAGTGTGTGTGATAACTGTTCCTGTGTAAGATTATAAAGTGCGTAAGTCTGGTCTTTCCTGGCAGTTACTGAATTGCATATAGTGTATCTGCCATTAGGAAGCTGGTGGATTCTTGCATAGTGTCCTGTTGCAATGTAATCTGCTCCTATTTCAAGACTTCTCTTAAGAAGAGATTCCCACTTTACATAACGGTTGCAGGCGATACATGGATTAGGTGTACGGCCTTTTTTATATTCGTCAACAAAATAGTCGATTACATTACATTTGAACTCATTCTTAAAATTCATTACATAATATGGGATGTCAAGCTGACCTGCAACACGTCTTGCATCATCAACAGCACTGATACCGCAGCAGCCGTTTTCAGCGGCTTCTGTTGCATCGTCCTGCCATATCTGCATAGTAACACCTATTACATCATAGCCCTGTTCCTTTAATAGATAAGCGGCAACAGAGGAATCAACGCCCCCTGACATGCCGACAACAACTTTTTTCTTCATTACTAATCCTCAATCATTTCTTATATCTCTTATTTCTTCTGCAAGTGCGCAGATTTCGTTCCAATGCTTCTTAGAATCCTCATCATATACAGCACATATCTTAAATCCACCCTGTCTTGCAGATTCAATGCCGTGAAGAACATCTTCATATACCCATGTATCTTCCGGCTTAAAATGCATTTTTTCAGCGATAAGCTTATAACTTTCCGGATTCTTTTTATTATACGGAATGTCATATACTGTAAAAATGTTGTTAAAACAGTCAGCTATTCCAAGCCGGTTAAGTGCAGCGTCAACGCAGCCTCTGTCAGAGCTTGTAAATATGCACATGCAAGAACCGGCTTCATGCTCACGTCTGATTAATTCAAGCATTCCGTCTTTAGCCGGAATATCTGTGCTGTAGTGTCTTGTCATAATATCCACAGCAGTCTGTCGCATAGTTGCTGCATCAGTGTTTATGCCTAATTCATCACGGAAATAAGCAGAACATTCATCAAGGTCCATTACATAAGTACGCTCGTCAAAGTCATCAGGTAACTTATCAACATACTGCATGGCGTATTCCTTGGAAACATTTCTCCAGTAAGGCATAGAATCAAGAATAGTTCCGTCCATGTCAAATATGAAATCCCTGTGATAATTAAATACACGACCAGTCTTTAAATAAAGCTCTTTCGTAGCAAGTCCAGGATCATCAGCGGCAAATATAGCTGAAACAACAGCAATCCCGTCAACACCAGTGCCTGCAAGCTCACCGCAGTTGTCGTAATCAATACCGCCGATTGCAACGACAGGGATATTAACTGAACCTGCAACCTCAATCAGTCGCTCACGAGGCATGTATACAGCATCCTTTTTGGTACTTGAGCCAAATACAGCACCGGTTCCGATATAATCTGCACCAAGACTTTCAGCTTCTTTCGCTTGTTCTACTGTCTTGGCGGTCATGCCGATAATCTTATTATCTCCAAGAATACTTCTTGCAGTCATATAGTCAGTGTCACTCTGTCCGATATGTACTCCGTCAGCGTCAGCTTCAAGTGCCGCCTGCACATCATCATCAATAACAAATGGTACTCCATATTTTCGTGCAATTGGCTTAATTGCTTTTGCTTTTGCAACAATTTCATCATGCGATGCATTTTTTTCTCTTAATTGTAAAAATGTTGCTCCATTTTTTAATACATTTTCAACAACATCAATGAGACTGGCTCCGTTAAGCCAGCTTGTATCTGTGATTGCGTATAGACGCAGCTGTTCTTTTCTAATCATAATTAATTCTCCTGAATCAAATTCAATATGTATAATAACACATCTGCCTGTACCTTTGGCATACATTTTTTGACACATTTTAAAAAATTCTATAAAATATTTTGAAAAATGTTGTAACGAAAATCCATTTCGTGCGTCTAACCTATGTAAGACGGAAGGAGGTGACCAGTTCTGAATTATGAGAAATTGTACAATTCCTATTATATGCAGGTGTATTCTTATGTGTTTACGATAGTAAAGAATCAGTCTCTTGCTGAAGAAATAACACAGAATACTTTCTACAAAGCCATGACCGCCAGGAGACAATATGAAGGCAAGGCGGGTGAGCTCACATGGTTGTGCAGTATAGCAAAGAATCTGGCAATTGATGAATGCAGGAAAAATAAGAAGTTTTCTGAGCTTGATGAGACTTTACCGCAGCAGACGGCTGATTTGGCGGATAAAGTTTCAGATACAGATTCTGCTTTGCAGATTCATATGGTTCTTCATGAACTACCGGAGCCGTATAAGGAGGTATTTCAGTTGAGAGTTTTCGGAGAACTCACATTTGCACAGATTGGAATGGTATTTGGAAAAACTGAGAACTGGGCCAGAGTAACTTATCATAGGGCCAGACTGAAAATAAAAGAAAGGATTGATTAGATATGAGTAATAAAGAATGTGAAATCGTGCAGGACTTACTGCCCCTTTATTATGACAAAGCCTGCAGTGAGGCAAGCTGCAGCTTTGTTGAAAAGCATATGGCAGGCTGTAGTGACTGCCAGAAGATATATAATGAATTACAGGAAAACAACGTTGATGAAGTGCTTGCAAAGGAATCAAAAGGAGTACTTGAAAGACATGCAAAAAAAGAGCGTAATGCAGCATACAAGGCAGGAGTTGTGATTGCCGCAATACTTCTACTGCCAATTGTCATTACATTTATAGTACAGCTTGCAACTGGTATGGGTTTAGGCGTATTTTCGGTTGTTACTGCTTCTATGATGCTTGTTGCAGCACTTACGGTAGTTCCGCTTATGTCTACGAATAACCGTCTGTTAAAATGTATTCTTGCAGGCGTTGCATCACTTATGCTTATATTGTTTTTCGTTGACCGGATGAATGGCGGAGGAAACTTCCTTTTTTGGGCTATACCTACAGTATTTGGTATATCAATAGTGCTGTTTCCGATAGTGATATGTCTTGTGTCACTTCCACCGGTACTTAGTGACAAGAAAGCACTTATAACAATGACATGGGATACATTGTGGCTATTCCTTACAATGTTTATAGTGTATTATCATTCTGGTTTTACAGGTATGAAAGACGGATATACAGTAGCTGTTGTACTTATGCTTGGTGTATGGCTTGTATTTCTTGTGATCAGATATCTTCCTGTCCATGGACTGATGAGAGCCGGAATTAGTACGATAATATCTGTATTATGGGTTGTTTTTGCCGATGATTTTCTTGAGTTTATTCTCTACAAAAGGAAGGTGCTTACAATAAGTCATATGAATCTGTCTGATTGGAGCACGACTCTTAGTATTAATGGAAATATATTTTTTATTACTTTAGTGTCTGGCTGTGCAATAGGCTTGGTACTTATAGGTATTGGTGCGTTGCTTATGAGAAAGAAAAATGTTCAGAAGATGAGATAATAATAATCCCCTCACAAGGCTGATGCTTTGTGAGGGGATTATAACTATCTTATACTTTTAATATATGCCCTGTAATTCTTAACAAGCAGAGGTATTTCCGCAATAAGCATGCCAATCCAGCCAGCAAGATAAGAGAAAGGAAGTGCTTCTATTCCCATGCCTAATGCAAATACAAGTGGTATGGCGGCAAGTACACGGACACCCATATTGATAAAGCTTGAAAGCAGGGTAATCTTTAAGTCGCCGATTCCTCTGAAATATCCCTGAATACCATTAGTGATAGCAGGTAGTATGTACATTACAGAAATGAGCTTAAGGTAGATTACACCGTGTCTTATAACCTCCGTGTCCGAAGTGAACAGTTTCATAAGTGGTCCTGCAAATACAAAACATACAAAGAATATGAAGATTCCATATATTATCTCAAGAATAATACCGGCTTTAAAGCCTTTGATTACTCTGTCGTCTCTTCCGGCGCCTTTGTTCTGTGCCATCATTGCTGTCATTCCGTGTGCAATATTCTGCTCGGGTGTATATGCATAGTCATCAATTCTGTTTACTACTGCAAATGCGGCTGAAACCGAAACGCCCATAGTGTTAATAATAGCCTGTATTCCTATTTTACCAAGCTGTACAGTAGCCTGCTGCATAGCAGATGCCCAGCCGTAGCTTATAGTTTTCTTAAGCAGTGAGCGGTCAAATACAAGCCACTTCTTGCCAAGACACAGAATCGGTACTTTGAATTTAATATATATCATACAGAATACACAGCAGAGAGCCTCGCTCACTACAGTTGCAACTGCACATCCATTGCTGCCAGCTTTCAGGACAACAACAAAGAAAAGGTCACCAAATACATTTAAAACTGCACTTATGATAAGGAAATACAGTGGTGTTGCACTATCTCCCAATGCCCTTAAAGTGCTTGAGAAAAAGTTATAAAGGAATGTGAAGATGAGTCCTAACATGATTATTCTTAAATACTGTGTTGTAAGTGTCATAATTGACCTGTCAACCTGAACAAGCATAAGAATTGGTCTTGTAAATACTATTGCAATCAGTGTAAGTGCAAGTGAGAATATCATACCTGATATCATAGTTGTACTTATCTGGCGGGAAAGTGTGTCCATTTTCTTACCGCCGAAATAATTACCCATAAGAATACTTGCACCCATACATAATCCGTTAAGGAAAAGAATAATGAGTGTAGTTATTGGATTGCATATTCCAACAGCAGCCAGTGCTTCTTTTCCAACAAATCTTCCGACAATAATAGAGTCAACCGCATTATAAGTAAGCTGAAATATATTTCCTAGTATAAGTGGAATTGTGAATTTAATTAACATAGGCATAATTCTGCCCTGAGTTAAATCTTTTGCCATAATTGATGAAACCTCTTATGTGAATTTCGTAAATGATACTGTCCTAAGTGCATGATTTTAATGCTTATTTTTAAATATGTCAAGAAATATGTTATTTACAATTACAAGCTGCAAATTAAGATAAAAAATTAATAACCTGTAATAACAGTACTTAGTCTGCACTTACGTTCATAATCAAGAGATGTCTCTTGTCTATGACCAGGGTATATTTTATAATCGCCAATTAAAGTGTTCATCATTTTTTCTATTGATGAAATAAGTAATTTCTCATTTCCGCCAGGTAAAGAAGTTTTACCATGTTTTTCAAACATAATGGTGTCACCAGAGAAGATATTATCATTAACAATGATTGCCATTGAACCGTCTGTATGTCCTGGCATACCTAAGAAAGAAAATGACAACTCATCAAGATTAATTATATCGTCTTCACAAATTAATATATCGGCTTTTACAGCTTTATATGGTATTTTAACATAAGGTCTTTCATTAATGAGTTCTTCGTCTTCAAGTCGTCCGGCATCAATTTTAGATATAATAACAGGTACATTAAAATATTCTTTCACTTCTTTTAATGCTAAAATATGATCTGTATGACCATGTGTTATAAAAATGTATTTAAGACACAATCCATTTTCTTCAATTGTTTTAATAATTTCAGCAGCATTATCTGCTGGGTCAATCAGAATTGCATTTTTCTTATTCGAAGAAACAATATATACATTTGTGCTGCATGCACCCAATACTAGTTTTGTAATATTCATAATTCTTTACACCCCCATTTTTATGAGAACATATTTATATTGATTATATCAATTCTGTGTATATATAAATACTAAAAAAATACATGATGATATTTAAATCACATATTTTTATTTAAGAATTTCCTGCTAAAACTTTGAATATCAAAATACCCTTGACAATTATTTAATTAAATGATAACATTCAACAAGAAACTTTGAATATCAAAATATATCAAAATCTTTAAAGGAGAATGATTATGTTAAGAATTATTGCTGACAGCACATGTGATATATCTAAAGAAGATGCAAGAAAAATGGGGATTCAGATTGTTCCTATATCTGTAAGGTTTGGGAATGAAGAATTCTTAGATGGAGTTGAGATAACACACGAGGAATTTTATACAAGACTTGCTGAATGTGATGAATTACCTAAGACTTCACAGCCAAGCCCTGATACATTCATGAAAGTATTTAATGAAGCTGTTGCTGCCGGGGATGATGTACTTGGAATATTCATATCTTCTGATTTATCAGGAACATATCAGAGTGCCTGCCTTGCTGCTTTAGATGTTGAAGAAGAAACAGGAAAGAAACTATACATGGTAGATTCAAGAAGTGCTTCGATTGGAACAGCCCTCCTAATCAGAGAGGCAGTAAAGTTAAGAGATGCTGGTGTAAATGCGGCTGATATCGCTGCTGCATGTACAGAGATGTCAAAATACATCAAGCTTACGGCAGTTGTTGGTTCACTTAAATATCTTAAAATGGGTGGCAGACTTTCAGGAGCTGCTGCATTTGCAGGAACAATGCTTCATATAACACCGGTTGTAAGTATTGAAGATGGAAAAGTTGTTGTGATTGGAAAAACAAGAGGAAAAAAAGCAGCTGAAAAACTTATGCATGATAAGCTCATCAAAGACGGATTAAGTCTTACAAGAGATTTCATGTTTGGTCATATCAACTGCTCTGAATCTTTAGAAACATTTATTAATAAGAGTCTTACTTACATATCGGATGTTAATGGAAATGTTGGTGTAAGCTCTATTGGTTGTTCTGTTGGAACTCATGTAGGTCCAGGAACATACGGAATTGCTTATGTAGAAGCTGCTGAATCAGGAATGAATCGTGAAAGCATCGTAAAGACGGCCTGATTCTTATAGCGTCGCTGTTCTGATGGAACGAATCTGTCAGAATTAACAAGTTCATCAAATTCCTTATACGGAACATACATGTAGTCCATGGTTTCTCCTTCCTGAAGGGTAACATGGACTTCTTTTTCTATTAAATTAAGGTAACTGTGATATATGGCATGCTTAGGCTTATCCACATAGCTGTAGAGCGGAATAAGGTCATCAGTAGAAATCTTAATACCAGTCTCTTCATATAACTCACGAATTGCACCTTCAGCCGCTGTTTCGCCTTTAAGTATAGAACCACCTGTAACTTCCCACTTAAGAGGGTATGTTTTATTTCGTGAACGTTCTGTCGTAAGAAGCTTACCATCCTTAGTCATAGTATATACATTGACAATGACATGATACACCCCATCAGGTAAAGATTTTGCCTGGCTTCTTTTTAAATCGAAACCTAGCAGCTTTTCATTCTCATCATAGGCATCCCATAATTCTTCGTCAACTATTTCAACAAAACTGTCGTAATACTGCTCTTCGAAATATATCATTTCTTCAATCTGCTGGATTGTGTAAGATATATTTTCAGGTGCTATTATCCAGACAGTTTCAGGATCATCACGTCGTCTTGCAACAGCTATAAGCTCTCCGATATATTCATCAACGGCAACATCTACACCTAACAGATAAACTCTCTGCTTATCAAGCTCAGAAAATCCGGCAGTTCTTTCGACATCTACATAGCCGCAATTAATAGGATAGACCACCGAGGGGTTATCTTCATCAGTGCTACCTAATGGGTGGTCGATTTTCACGGTTACAGTTTCTTCTCTCATTATATCTCCTTGTTAAATGTTTATTAACTTGATATTTGTTATTTCGTGTGTGAGTCATTATTGTAGTTATTTTGTCTGTGTCTGGCATATGTGTTTGAACGATTCGTTAGAATTGCGTTAATTTATCAGGTGTTATTTTCGGCTCATACGTTTGTGTACATTCGCCAGATGAACACTTTCACCTAGATGTACGTCTGAGGCACACTCTCTCATGAGTGTTTCGCTTAGTGGGAGTAAATGCCGCTATCTACGAAGTTTATTACGGTGCGGTAATCAAACGCGCTTCGCTTGAACGTGCTTTCCCGCACCGCCCTTATGTATATAGCGGCATTAACTCCCACACAGCTCACAATAAATCGAGAGTGTGTCTCAGACGAACAACTACGGCGAAAGTGTACAGCTGTCGAATGAACATAAACAATCGAAAGAGCCGAAAATAATACCGATAAATTAGCAATTCTTAATGTGTTCAAACATATATGCCAGACACAGACAAAACAATTAAAAACTGAATCTCACACACGAAATAACAAATATGAATATACACCAATTAGAACAAAGGTGCAACCAGTCTTAATATGCATTGTCCGATTCTCAAGATTCTCGGCTTATTGATGTACTTGTCGGTTACTTCCTCACTTCTTCTGAAAATGTTGTAGAAATCATTAAGTATGTCGGCAGCAGTTTCCCTGCCATATACATACGCGGCATTTTCAAAGTGAAGGTAAAGACTTCTGAAGTCCATGTTGATTGTGCCTACAACAGATACTTCTCCATCGCTTACCCACTGTTTTGCATGAATGAAGCCCGGTGTGTATTCGTATATTCTTACGCCGTATCTTACGAGATCTGCATAATATGATCTTGTGAGGCTGTAAGTAAGCTTCTTATCAGGAATACCAGGTGTTACAATTCTAACATCAACACCTCTCATTGCTGCCATTGCAAGCTCTCTGGACATCTCTTCTGTAATAAGCAGATATGGTGTTGTAATGTAAAGATAATGCTTGGCACCCTTAATAATATTAAGATAAACATTTTCAGCGACCCTGTTGTTATTAAGCGGACTGTCAGCGTAAGGAACAACATACTGATTATTATTAACAGCCTTGTATCCGTAATCAGATGCCTTGATATATTTAATATAATCATCCTGTGGCTCGTCTGTTTTCTTAATAGAGTTCCACATAGAAAGAAACAGCATTGTAAGAGTCTTAACGGCATCGCCGGTCAGCTTAAGACCAGTATCTTTCCACTCACCATATGGGTGTGTTATGTTAAAGTACTCGTCAGCAAGATTATAACCGCCTGTGAATCCGACCTTACCATCAATTACGGTAATTTTTCTGTGATCACGGTTATTCATGAACATATTAAATGCAAGTTTAATAGGATTGAATACGCGGCAGTCAATACCATTGGCACGCATTTCTTTGATGAAATCCTTGTTAAGGAAGAAGATACTTCCTACATCATCATAGAATAATCTGACTTCAACGCCTGCGGCAGCTTTTCTTATAAGTACATCTTTAATTCTGTCAAAGCTTGAAGCTTCTTCAATAGCATGATATTCCATAAATATGAACTTCTCAGCTTTTTCAAGTTCTTTAAGCTGTGCTTCAAGACCTTCCTCACCTATGGAATAGAATTCAATATCCGTATTCTTATATACAGGATATCCTTCATGATTACTCAGATAATGGAACTGGTTATATATATAGATATCCTTATCTTTAACCTCATTAAGAATGTTTTCATCCTGAGAAAGAGATTTTTTATAGGATTCTTCTATTGAATTAAATCTTTTCTTTACATTTCTTGTAACAATGGAACGTCCAAAAAGCAGATAAATAAGTATACCAAGTATAGGAAATGCAAGAATCACAATTATCCATGGCATTTTCATGGCTGAATTAGTAGATGTTCCGTATATCTTAAGCACAAGAATAATTGCAATAAATGTGCTTAATAATGAAATCCATGCATAGTCCCTGTAAAAATATAATAAAAGATAAGCCAGCCATGCAACCTGGATAAGTACAAATATACCTGTAGCCAGAAGCCGCCCAAAACTGTTTTTTACGGCTGTTTTCTTTTCGGTTCTCATATGCTTGCGATTTCCCATAATTTTCCTTATCTCCTTGTCTTAATAATCAGATTGCTTTTCCAGCAAACTGTGTCATATACAGCTCATAATATCTGCCTTTAGCAGCAAGCAGAGTCTCATGATTACCAGTCTCGACAACTCTTCCATTATCCATAACAACTATGACGTCAGCGTCCTGAATAGTTGACAGCCGGTGTGCAATAATAAGACTTGTTCTGTTCTTCATAAGATTAGTCATTGCATCCTGAATCCTTTTTTCTGTTCGCGTATCAACACTTGAGGTTGCTTCATCAAGTATAAGTATCTTAGGACTGGCAACAAATGCTCTTGCAATTGATAGTAACTGGCGCTGTCCCTGTGACAGATTCTGTCCGTCTTTAGCAAGTACAGAATCATATCCGTCAGGAAGATGCATAATCATATTATGGCAGTTAGCCTTTTTCGCAGCAGCGATTATTTCAGTATCTGTTGCATCCTGTCTTGAATATAAAAGGTTATTCTTTACAGTATCAGCAAAAAGAACAGTATCCTGTAATACAATTGCAGTATTCTTCCTGAGATTCTCACAGCCTATATCTTTAATATTAACACCGTCAATAGTTATACTGCCATTGTCAATATCGTAGAATCTCATAAGAAGATTGACAACGGTAGTCTTACCGCTTCCCGTGCTTCCTACAAGTGCAACCTTCTGTCCGGCTTTAACCTTAAGGTTGAAATCATGTAATACTTGTTTCCCCGGAATATAAGAGAAATCAACATGGTTAAATTCAATGTTGCCGATAGAATTATCCATTGTAAATTCACCTGATTTGTCCTCGGAAGGTTCATCAAGAACAGCAAATACTCGCTCAGCACCGGCTATTGCAGTCTGAATCTGACCCCATATATTGGCAAGCTCGTCAATAGGTCTGCCAAACTGCTTGGCATATACGATAAATGCTGATATTACACCGATAGATACATATCCTTTAATTGCAAAATATCCTCCGGCTGCGGCAATAATGACAAAGCCGATATTGTTAATGACATTCATAACAGGTCCCATAGAACCACCAAGAATCTCAGCTTTAATACCAACCTTAGTCAGTTCGTCGGAAGTTTTATCAAAATCACTGCATACATTTTCCTGTCTGTCAAATGCTGTAACAGTCTTGATACCAGTGACCATCTCTTCAACAGTTCCATTAAGCTGACCTAAAAGAACCTGTCGTCTGGAATAGAATTTTCTCATAGCTTTAGACAAATTCTTAGTTGCAAATATAGTAAGAATTACTGTTGTGCAGGAACATAATGCAAGCTGTGGGGATAAAGCAACCATCATAATGACAGTTCCAATAATAGTGAGAACACCTGAGAATAACGAACTCATGGACTGTGATACAGTGTTGGAGATATTCTCAACATCATTAGTCATCCGGCTCATAATGTCGCCATGTGAATGCTGGTCAAGATACTTGACAGACATGCCGACAATCTTATCAAAAAGATCCTGTCTCATATGCTTTACAATTCTCTGGCTTAATATGGCACTTAGTCTTGTCTGTATAAATGTACATATACTGTATATTATGTATACCACCAACATGAAGATAAGTATATGGTTTAAATTATTAAATTTTCTTAAAGAAATATAATCAATTGCCTGACTCTGAAGCTTTGGAGCATAGACAGAGCATACAACCATTACAACTACAGCGATGAAAAGAGCGATAATCACAGGTATTTCTTTAGCAAAATACTGCATAAGGCGCATAAATGTTTCCTTGCCGTTGACAGGCTTTTCGACAGCTGCGCCCCTGTTTCTAGGTCCTCCCTTCATGCCGGGAATTTTCATATTAACTTGTGAAGTATTCTTATCCTCAGCCATAATATTTCTATCTCCTTGATTAGATTCTAACTTACATTTTGTAAAGCCTACTTCTTATTCAACTGCGAATTATATATATCCTGATATATAGCACTGTTTTTCAGCAGCTCCTCATGAGTACCGACAGCACTTATATGTCCGTCATCAAGAATTACAATTCTGTCAGCATCTTTAACAGAGGCAATTCGCTGTGCAATAATAATCTTAGTAGTGTCCGGATATGCATTTTTAAGCATTGAATACAGATTAGCTTCTGTCTTTAAGTCAAGTGCACTTGTTGCATCATCGAATATAATAATCTCTGCCTGTTTAAGAATTGTACGGCTTATGGCAACTCTCTGCTTCTGACCGCCGGAAAGACTCGTTCCCTGTTGTGTTACAAGAGTGTCAAATCCGTCTGCTGAAGTGCTGATAAATTCCATAGCCTGTGAGATAGAAGCTGCATTTGCAATGTCATTGTCAGTTGCGTTTTCACGGCCCCACTGGATGTTCTCTTTAATAGTGCTCTGGAATATTTCACTTTTCTGCAGAGCGACAGATATACGCTCACGCAGATTCTTAAGGTTATATTCCCTTACATCAATATCATCAACAAGCACGCTTCCTTCGCATACATCATAGAATCTTGGAATCAGGTTAATAAGACTTGTTTTACCGCAGCCGGTTTCACCAAGAATACCGATAGTTTCGCCGGGATTGATAACAAGATTAATATTATCAAGAATCTTCTTATCGCCAGTTAATGGATATGCAAATGTTACATTTTTAAATTCAATTTTACCTTTAATTGAAGTCGTGGCGTTAAATGAACCATCTTTGATAGACGGCTCGCAGGCAAGCACTTCATTAATTCGTCTGCCTGAAGCAATACCTCTTGATGCGGTCTGGAACATATTAGTCATTCGCATAACCGCATTAAGTGATTGTGTGACATATGTAATTGCTGCCATGACATTACCTGGTGTTACAGAACCGTTGGCAACCTGAATACCACCGACCTTGATAACTGCAACCACAGACAGGTTGAGAATAATATTCATAATTGGCTGCATATATGAAAAAATCATCAGCACATTAAGCTGAGTATTTACAAGGTCGTCATTGGATTTTCCGAACCGCTCTTTTTCGTAATCTTCTTTAACATATGCTTTGACAACACGGAAGCCTGATACATTTTCCTGCATTACATTATTAACATTGTCGAGCTTCTGCTGAAGCTTGGAAAAAAGTGGATTAGCTTTAGAAAGAAAATATATAACACATATGGTTACAAGCGGCAGGGCGCACGCGATTACTGCACCAAAGCTTAAGTTAAGGGATAACATGCATATTATGCCGCCAGCAAAAAGCATAAATGTCCTTATAAAACCACGCATGCTCATCTGTATGAAATTCTGAAGTTGTGTTATATCGTTGGTAATTCGCGTGATAAGCGAACCTGTAGAGAATTTGTCAGTCTGTTCGAATGAGAATGACATAATCTTTTTGAATGCGTCTTTTCTTAGATCATTACCGAAATTCTGTGATGCAATATTAGAACACACACCACATAAGATACCAGATAATCCGCCAAGAATTACGAATATTATCATCTTAAGTCCTTCGGTAAGTACAAGATTCAGATTACCAACACCGTTATTAGATAAACCTAAAACACCTTCATCCACGATGGTGCTCATTAAACGAGGCTGAACGAGGTCCGCAAGAACCTCGCCCACCATGAATAAAGGTGCAAGAATGGCAAAAAGCCAGTATTTTTTAAGATATTTCAGCATATAAAAACTCCCTGTCTTTAAATTAATTATTCAAAAACCTTCCTTATGCTGTCGTAATGAAGAAATTCTCCCCTGTCAGCGATAGCCTTGATTTCGTCTGCTGTAGCAAATCTGAAACCGGCAGTTTCTTCTGTCTGTAAATGTATATCTGCTTCTGTAATATCCATGTTAAACTTATAGATATCAACAAAATAATTATCCTTTTCTTCAGGATTATCTCTTCTGTAAGAAAATTCAAAGCCGCCATCAGCCTGTGATACATCAACGCCGGTTTCTTCTAATACTTCACGGCAGACAGCCTGAAAAGATGTCTCTCCAGCCTGGCATGCACCGCCTGAGACTTCCCAGTGCCCCGGTGCCCAAGCTTTAGTTAAGACTCTCTGTGTTATTAAAAATGTATTATCAGGTCTTTTGATTATGCCAAGAACAGTCAGGTGATAGTCCCCATCTTTCATGTTCCAGTCATTACGTTTCATAGTACGGCCTGTAAGCTGTTTATCGACATTATAGATATCCCATATTTCACCCATTATTAATCGTCTCCTGTTAAACTAATTATCTTTATGTTTTTTCAGATAGTCAAGTACGCTGTGTACAGCAACATTTCCTTCACCAACAGCCTTGGCATACTGATAAGGTCTGCCTGTACAGTCGCCTGCTGCATATACACCATCAATGTTAGTCTTCTGAGTTCTGTCAACAATAATATGTCCACCAGCCATATCAAGTCCTGATAATAATACACCCGGATTGATAGAATCCTTTAAGAAGAAAGCTCCGCTTACGGGGATAGCTTCTCCCTTGAAAGTTACTGAAGCTACTTTCTTATCTCCGTCAACACTTGCAGGAAGTCCGTTAAAATGCGTTATGTTATCATATTGTAACGTGGTTTCTTTATAAGGTGTGAAAAGGTATACATGGTTAGCAAGTCCTGCTAAAAATGTTACTTCATCCTCGAATTTAGGTGATGCACATATAACAGCAATATCCTTATTCTTATATAATGCTCCATCACATGTAGCACAATAACTTACGCCACAACCTAAAAGCCTTGCTTCACCTTCAATCTCTCTTGTTGTTGTCATACCAACAGTCATTATGACAGCTTTGGCTTCATATATCTCATTATCAGCACCGGCTGCAAAATAACCGCCGCAGTCATATATGGAATTAACCTGTGACTCTGTTATAGTAATGCCACAGTCGTCAATCTGCTTTAAGAACACAGACTGCATTTCGCTTCCTGTAACAGCAGGAAGTCCAGGATAATTCATGATTTTCTCGGCTTTCTCTATCTTAGTGCTTAGTGCTCTTGAACCAAACCATATAAAGTTAAGATTTCTTGCTTTAGCAGTGAGTGCAGCAGATATTCCCGCAGGTCCGCTGCCGATTATCATAAGGTCATACATATTCTGCCTCCATTCATGTGTGAAAAATCTTATTTTACACTATATAGATTAAAGGAAACGGCTGATACGCTCTTTCATCTGCTCTTCGCCCATGATATGAACAATAGTCCACAGATCAGGAGTATTAGCTCTGCCGGTTACAGCTATTCTTACCACCTCTGCAACATCTGATACATTACCCTTGAAGTTCTCCGGATTAGCCTTGTAAGCCTTCATATCAGAAGCATATCCGTTCTTGTCAGCTATTTCCTTAAGCTTGTTAAACCACATGCTGTTATCATCATTATGGTCATAAGCTGCAAGGTAATCGTTAAGAATAACCTTAACTTCTTCATCAGCTAATCTGAATTCATCTCTTTCACCTGATTCGCCATCAAAGAAGAAACTGATAAGTTCAAATATCTGCTTAGCATACATGAAGTCTTTTCTTCTTCTCTTAGCACCAACACCCATGTAAAGTCTTAATATAGCAAGTAACTTCTCTTTGTCAGAAAACCATACCTTTTCCATCTCAGGTTCATTCTCTAATGCCCAGTTGTGAAGAAATTCGTATAAATCATCCTCTGATAACTTAGAAAGCTCATTCTTACAGATGTTATGAAGCTTTTCCTTATCAAATAATGCACCTGAAACACTCATCTTATCTACTGAGAATGGGAATTCATTGATATCCTTGTCAGGGAACTTCTCATGCCATTCCTCAAAGTTAGAGTTAAGGAGTGTAAGAAGATAAACCTTCATTGTGTATGGATGGTAACCGTCTTTTCTATAGTAATCAAGTGAAAGCTCCGGATCCTTTCTCTTAGATAACTTTCTCTTTCCGCCAGTCTCCTCATCAAACTTCATAAGGTGCGCTGTGTGTGCGTATTTTGGCATCTTGAAGCCTAATACATGGAATAATTCATAGTGGATAGGAACAGAAGCAAGCCATTCACCACCACGTACAACTGTAGTAGTTCTCATAAAGTGGTCATCAATTGCGTGTGCAAAATGATATGTTGGAATACCATCTTTCTTAAGAAGAACTACATCATGGATATTCTCTGGAAGCTTAATCTCTCCCTTAATGCTGTCTGTAAATGTGATTTCATTCTCAGGACTTCCCTGTGAACGAAGTCTAAGCACATAAGGCTTTCCTGCCTTAAGATTTTTTTCGATAGTCTCTAAAGAAAGGTCACGGCATACAGCATATTTGCCATAATATCCAGTAAGAACCTTATCAGTCTCCTGCTGTAATCTTACAGCCTCAAGCTCTTCCTCTGTACAGAAGCAAGGGTAAGCAAGACCTTTAAGTACAAGTTCCTTTGCAAATGTATGATAGATATCAACTCTCTGTGTCTGATAATATGGTCCGTATGCATTAACCGGGTCAGAATCCGGGAAGCCTGCTCCTTCATCAAATTCAATATCAAAATATCTTAAAGAATTGATTACAAGGTCAACAGCACCTTCAACAGTTCTCTTGGCATCAGTATCTTCAATTCTTAAGTAGAATACACCACCATTCTTGTGTGCGATTCTCTCATCAGCTAAAGCACTGTAGAGATTGCCAAGATGGATAAAGCCTGTAGGGCTTGGACCTAATCTTGTTACTTCTGCCTTATTAGGAAGTTTTCTATATGGGTATTTCTCCTCATAATAATCAGGTGTCTTATCCACATCAGGGAATAAGAGTTCTGCTAATTTCTTACAATCCTGCTCGTTCATTATTAATCTCCTTATATTGCTAAATAAATCTCATAGTATTTTACACATTTTGCAGACGCATTTCAACCTTGAAATTAACATATATTAAGTATATTGCGGAATGCGTATGCTACGCCGTCTTTATCGTGGTGAAGGGTTATTTGGTCGGCTATTTGTTTCAGGTGAGGGGCGGCGTTTTCCATTGCAATACCTATTCCGGCGTATTCTATCATGTCTGTGTCGTTGTCTGCGTCACCGAAGGCGGCTACATTTTCACGGGACAGACCAAGGTATTCTGTTAAGAACTTAACACCTGATTTCTTGCCGGCGTCTTTATATGATATCTCAAGAAGCTGGCTGATAGAACTTGTCATGTAGACTTCGTCTGTGGCTTTTCTTATTCTGTCCATTATGTTTTCCTTTAATTCTTCGTTGCCGACTACTATATCTAAACTGTCAAGTTCATGGCAGTGTTCAAGTATGAAGGATACAATGTCGTCTTTAAGAATTCTTGTTTTCCTGACATAGGCAAGTGAGTGTTCGGTTGCACCGTATTTTTCAGGGTGTCTGATATATTCTGTTGAAGCGAAGGCCTGTCCTTTTATAAATGCTTCATATGTAACTGTGTCATTGGCTGTAAGGTTAAGGATTGTCTTTACTGACGATGGAGTTAGAAGATATGATTTAAGACATTCCTTACCTGCAATTCTGTAAATTGCTGCGCCGTTACTGGTTATTGCATATTCAATTCCAGGAACTGATATGATATCCTCAGGCAGTGTGTCAAATGCACGTCCGCTTGCGATACATACATGCACTCCGTTGCATATGGCATCGATTAATGCCTGTCTGTTTACTTCTGATAGATGGCTTTCTGAATTAAGGGTTGTCCTGTCTAAATCAAGAGCCACAAGTTTAATATCTTTATTCATAATAATCACCTTGTAAATATGTTATTTTCTTTATGTATATATAGAATACATTTTTAAAACATTTTTTTCAAGGCAATATATATTTGTCAATAATTTGTCAATAATTACAATTTGTCCTAGATAATTAAATGAATTCATGTTAAAATATACATAATATTTTATGGACGGAGATTGGGGATATGATTATATCAGAAAATCATTTTGGAAAAGAAAATTGTGTTGCTTATTGCGATATCTTAATTAGAAGAAATTATGAAGTAATTAATGCGGATGAGCATTTTTATCATTTTGTGGAGAAGCTGGTTGGAATTAATTTTCTGGATATTGTGCATCCTGATCAGCTGAAGGATTTTAAGACAACATTTGAATCATTAAAACCAGGAGAGAATAGCAGAATTATAATTCTGTTAAGAAATGGAATTGGTGAATATTATTGGTCAGACATGTACATTTTTAATAATGGCAAGGTGCTTTCAGGTGAGAATATTCTTGAAATAAGATGTTTCTTTTTGTCAGCGGTTGAGAGCAGATATCTTATGGGTCTTGATAATATTAATAAATACAGAACACTGCTTTCAGTGTATCGTAATTATTTGTTCGATTATAACTCGTATACAGATATATTTACTATATATATGTACAGAGGTAATCAGTGTACAGCACCGGTTAAATGTCCTCTTGAGCAGTTTAAAGACAGAATGCTGTCACTGTTACGAAATGATGCAGAAAAAAAAGAATTTAATGTTTTTTATAATTATCTTAAAACAGGTTCTAATATGTTTAGCTGCATGGTTTATCTTCCACTTGGTGAGAACAATGATGAATTATATAAGTTTAAGGTTAATGGCGACAGTCTTTTTGCCAATAACAAGCATCCCATAGTTGCTGGATATCTTGAAACAGCTGATGGAAATGTTAATAATATAATACCGTATTATGCAACAAGTGAAGCAGTTGATTCTGCAACCGGGCTTCTTAATAAAAGGGCATGCATGGAATATACAAAAGCAGTGATGGCATCTAATGATAATAAAATTCATTATATGATTATATTTGATGTAGATAATTTTAAAAGTATCAACGATACATATGGACATCTTTTTGGAGATGAGGTTTTAAGTAAGATTGCTACTATCCTTAATGCTAATCTTAATGGTCGTGGGATTGCAGGCAGATTCGGCGGGGATGAGTTTTATATTTTTACAAGTAATATTAAAGATACTGAAGATTTGAGAATACTTCTTACTACAATGAGAAAAGAACTTCAGTATGCTTTTGACAGCAGAATCGATGAATTTGGTGTTACTTTATCAGTGGGAGTCAGCGAGTATCCAAAAGATGGAAATAATTATGAAATTCTGTTTAAAAAAGCAGATAAATGTCTATATCTGGCTAAAGAAAAAGGAAGAAACCGTTTTATTATCTATAATGAAGAAATACATGGTTCTATTCAGGATAATGGCAGACACATACATAAAATACTTGATTTATCTGAGCATTCAGAGTATATGTCAGGTGTTGTTTCTGATATGATTCTTGATCTGATGTCAAGAGGAAAAGATGCTATAGAGGATGTTACCCGGAATATCATGGAACAGTTTGAGATTGATGGAATACGAATTTATAATGATAATTCTGAACTTATATATATGTGTGGTGATTATAAGAAAGTTCCGGATATGACCAATATTCTTAAGGATGAAGCATTTTTATCAAGATATGGAAAGAACAATTCAATGTCAATCGGTATCGTTCCTTCTGTTGAAGCATGGCATAAAGGGTTGTTTAATGAGTTATCAGAAAGTAATATCATGGCATTTATAAGTGCATGGTATGAATTCAGATACAGAAGATACTATTTCTTTTATGATGTATTTAATCATAAAAACCGCTGGAATGACTCTGACAGGAATTTTGTACTTATTATCAGCAAAATCATTGCCAGCGTGTTATAGATATATTACGAAATCATACAGTTATTATATTTGGCAGCTTTGCAAAGCTGCCATTTTTTTTATCTGTAATTATAGTTGCATCCTTGATATTTCCAAAAGTTACGGCGCTTGTTTCTCCAAACTTTGAACTGTCTGCAAGAATATACTTAAAATGACAGTGAGCAAATGCAGTTTCTTTAACTAATGCTTCATTGATATCTGGTGTCGTAAAGCCTGATTTTTCAGTTATTCCATTAGTTCCAAAGAATCCTTTATTGAAGTTCATGCGGTCTATTGTAAGAATAGCCTGATTACCGACAACAGCTTCGGTTATACCTTTAAGTTCTCCACCGATAAGAATAACTTTAAATCCCGCAATTGCAAGTTTTCTTGCATGTGTCACTGCATTAGTAATATATGTTGCATTTTTCTCTTCAAGATAATCAATAAGATATTCAGTAGTTGTTCCGGCATCTATATATACAAAATCATTAGGAGCTACAAGCCTTGCAGCATACATTGCGATTTTCTTTTTTTCTTCAGTATTAAACACAGCTTTCTGTGAAACTGATAATTCGGTAGTGGATATACCATTATTTTTTTCAACCGCCCCACCAAATACCTTTGTGAGTCTGCCCTGTTCATCAAGAGTATTAAGATCACGTCTTATAGTAGATTCAGAGGTGTTAAGCACCTCCTTAAGTTCGGTAACAGTAATACTGCCTTTTTCAGATAACAGATTAAGAATTATTTCATGTCTTTGTTCAGTTAGCATATTAAATCAACTCCTTTTCCATAAAATCTTTAACCTCACCTATAGTATTAAAATGTGCTAAAGACCACATAAGTTTCATCGTAAGGTTTTCAACTGTCATATTTTTTCCGTTGATAATATCTGCTTCGGCAAGATTGCGCCCAACCTCATATATTCCAAGATTAACGCCTTCATAAAGACATTGTGTTGTGACAACAACACATATTCCATTTGCTGTAAGCTTGTAAATATAATCAATAATGTTGTCTGGCAGGCCGCCTATTCCGAAGCTTTCAATTATAACACCTCTGCAAGATGAATTAATATAGTCCAGCAGCTTGTAATTCATTCCCGGGAAAATATTTATAACAGCTATATCAGTACACATGTCGGTTTCAATACGGAAATCATAATAATTGTTTTTGTTATTTTTGAATGGGTGATTATTATATAAAACCCTGTTTTCTACAATCTGAGCAATCACAGGATAGTTGATACTTTCAAATGCATCAAAACTTTTAGTCTTAATTTTTTTGGCACATGTTCCGGCTATCAGTTTATTACAAAATGCAAGAAATACACCAGATATATTTTCACATGAATATATAATTGCATTTTGCAAATTAATAACAGCATCTGTTGCATCCGCATCTATTGGTAATTGGGAACCTGTAAGAATAACGGGTTTAGAGAGATTAATAAGCTGATATGACAATGCAGCCGCGGTATAAGCACATGTATCAGTTCCATGTGTTATGACAAAACCATCATAGTCATTATAGTGTTTTTTAATACATTCTGATATGGCAGCAATGTGATTTGTATTCATATTGCTGCTATCAATATTCATTAATGATATTCCGTTAATCCGGCACATTTGTCTGACTAATGGAATATATTCAATTAAAGCATTGACATCAATACACGGTGTAAGTCCATTGCCACAGTCTTTAGAAGCAATGGTTCCACCGGTAGCTATCAGTAAAATATGTTTCATATTATTTTACCTTCTTACCTTCTGTGTTAAAGTAATCTTTTACAAGTTGTACAACCGTACCGGACAGCAGGAATACTGCTATAAGGTTAGGAATTACCATAAGACCGTTAAATGTTTCTGCTATACTCCACATTAAGCCTAAATTCATAGTAGCACCCACAACTGCAACAAGTGAGTAAATAACCATAAATGGCTTTGCTGATTTAGGACCAAAAAGAAATTCAATACACCTCTGGCCGTAAAGTCCCCAGCCAATGACCGTTGAAAATGCAAAGCAGCACATTGCAATAGCTGTAAATATTGATATCCAGCCGCCATAGGTAGCTGTAAAACCTGATATTGTAAGCTCTGCACCAGCAGCATGTCCATATGTTACAGGAACTCCGCTGCATAAAATTACAAGAGCAGTAAGTGTACAGATTACAATTGTATCAACAAATACTTCAAAGATACCAAAGAATCCCTGTTTTACAGGTTTTCTTGTATCTGCACATGCGTGCGCAATAGAACCTGTACCCAGACCGGCTTCATTAGAAAATATACCTCTTGATACACCTTTTTTCATACTCATAAAGAAACTGCCTACAGCACCACCAGTAACTGATGCTGGAGAAAATGCACCTTGGAATATTGACTTAAATACATAAGGGACATTTGTAATATTAACTATTATAACTCCAATTGCAAGAATTATATATAATAAGGCCATGAATGGAATAAGCTTTTCTGTCACTTTTCCAATTCTTTTAATTCCGCCAATCATAATAAGTGCAATAAGCAGCATGATTATAATTCCGATTATTAGATTAACTATATGGGTTGAGTCAGCAGATATTATATTGTAATTAAGCAATGCTGAATCTATTGCTGCTGTGATTGTATTGACCTGTGTTGCATTACCAGTTCCGAAAACTGTAAGAATTCCAAGAGCTGAGAAAAGATAGGCAAGCCAGTGCCAGTGTTTTTTAAGACCGTTCTTTATGTAGTACATAGGACCGCCGACAAGTTCACCTTTATCATTGGTCTCCCTGAAATGCACTGCAAGAACTACTTCAGAGAACTTTGTGCACATTCCAAGTATTGCTGATATCCACATCCAGAATACAGCTCCAGGTCCGCCGATCGCAATTGCTCCGGCGACACCTGCTATATTACCTGTACCTACTGTAGCAGCAAGCGCTGTACATACTGCCTGAAATGGCGTTAGGGCGCCGTCTGAAGCATTTCGCTTCTTAAGCATGCGCCCTATAGTTATTTTCATTGCATAAGGAAATTTCCTTATCTGGATAAATCCTGTTCTTACACTTAATACCATTCCTACACCGATAATACATATCATTGCGGGAAGTCCCCAGATAAAGTTATTGATTACGCTGTTAATTGATTCAATTGTTGAAAGCATTAATTAGTCCATCCTGTTTATATTGTAGTATGTAGTTAATTATTATTTTTTCTTACCGCCAAAAAATTTAGAAAATAATCCCTTTTCCTTTGATGTTTCAGTTTCATTGATAAGAGTATCTGTTTCGTCTGTCATATTAAAGGTTATACCGGTAAGATTAGTATATTCAATCAGTGCTTTATCATAAACAGACTTTGCATTATCAAAATCTGTTTTATTATAATCACTTCTTGTTGCTTCATAATTAAGCTTATAATATGCCTTTGAAAGCTGATTACTTATGCTGCTGCTCTGTGTATATGTATAATTAGCTTTTTCATATTCTGTTTTTGCATTGTCATATGCAAGCTTTAAAGATTCTGTTGTTCTTCCTGTTGCATCAGAATTTGCCTGAGCTTTGCTTAATTTTTCTGAGGCTTCATGAAGCTTAAATTTAATTTTGTTTATTTCATCTTTAGTCTGGCTAATTTTCTTACGCAGATTCATTTCATCATTAAGAGAATTTTCCATTGCTTTTTTCTTTAATTCTTCATCTTCAATACACTCATCAAGCAGCTTTTTTAGCTGCGGCATATTATGTGCAGCATCAGCCTGTTCCTGTTGAACTGCCTGATAATCAGCAACAGCTTTATCATATTCAAGCTTTGCCTTATTTAACACATCACTTGAATTATTATTAAATTCCTCAAGTCGTTTAATATTATCTTTAGCAGCATCAATTTCATTAAGGATTTTTTCAACAGATGATTTAGCATTTTCATATTCAATATTAATTGAAGATGTATTGCTAGTTATTCTGTTATATTCCTCAAGCATCTCGTCATATTTCTTTTTGGCTTCACTATAAATACTGTAAGAAGCAGCTGTAGTTTTAGCTTCCTCATCGTATGCCGCTTTAGCCCGGTTTACCATAGCACGCTGTGTATTATAATTCATTTTGACAGACTCAGCATTTTTAACTGCTTTCTCGTAATCAGTTTTTAGTCCGGGAACATTTTTCTTACATTCTTCAAGATGAACAGCAGCATCATCAGTTGTGGTTTTGGCAGTATTGTAACTGATTTCAGCCCTGTTTATGTCATCCTGTATAGATTTTAAACTTAACTGATACAAATCAGTTCCATTCACAATATCTTTATTAGATATAAAATGTTTTTTTGAAATATTTGACATATCAGTTATATTACATTCAGATATTTCTATGCTATTATCAGGTTCTTTTTTACAGTCACATGAAAAATTACATTTTGCAGGAACACCATTCTGTGTGAATCTTACCTGAATATATGATAAACCGCCAAGACCACGAAGATTAATTATCCATTCTCCAAATGTTATGTCTTTATAATTACATACAGAAAGATTATAGAGAATCAGACTCTTGCAATAATCCTGTATTTCAGGATTAGAAATTGTGAAGTCTTTAATATCTGCCAGCTTATTACTCTCCGCACGCAGACTATCCAATATGGAATCAAAATCGTAATTATGTGAGTCACGGCCGGTATCGACCTGCCTGTTATAATTTTTCTCTTTAGCAGCTTCATCAGCTATGGCATTATCATAAGCCTTGTTAGCTTCATTAAGCATTTTTACAGCATTGTCATAAGCTTCTTTAGCTGAATTTTCGATACCAACAGCTTCTTCATATGCAGGTTTAAGACGATTCTGCGCTTCTACAGCCCTGTCATATGCAACTTTCTTTATAGTTTCACCTGAACGGACCTGTTCATAGTCTTTCTTTTTTTCAGAAGCGGATGCTTCCGCTTTTTCAAGCATAGCTTTTCTTCCGGAAATTAATGCAGTATTGCGGTCATACTCCTCCTGAAGACTTTGTATGGAAGTAACAGAAGAAGCATACTTTTTATTAAGCGCTTCAAGAGTTTCTTTAGCCTGATTTATTTTGTCAGTAGAATTATCGGCTGAATCAAGATATTCATCATATACTGCTTTTTTAGCTTTCATATTGTCTGACACTTTGTTGATACTGTCTTTAAATGCATCAGCCTTTTTCTTAACATCATAGAATTTATTGCCGGTTTCAATTGTTTTTTGTTTTGCAGCAGAGTGAATTTCGGATGCTTTCTTTGATTGTTCTTTTGAATTTTCCAAATCATTATTAAGCGTTGTTAGAGAATCTTCTGCTTTTTTTAATTCAACTTTTATAAGATCAACAGATAATGTAAGCTCGTGAAGCCCTGAATTATCAGTGCATGATGAATTAACATTAGCTTCATAATCAGCCTTTGCTTCTTCAAGCTTAGTTTTGCTATCAGTTATCTTCTGTTTAAGAACAGATAAGTGTTCTTTTGCTTTGGCAACATCCTGCTCTGCTTTATTTATAATAATGAAATTGTTCATGAAAACACCCTCTTTGATAATTTTGTTGTTCCATTATTAATGGAGAAATGTTTATTTAATTGCATCAGCCAACTGCTCTAATGCAGGAATATCAGTTTCTTTAAGAACTGATTTAATTGTGACAACAGGTTCAACAATTGTTATATTTTTCATTGTTTCAAGTATGTTTCGCATTGTTTTTGCAGCTGTAGGTGCCCATGAGCCATTCTCAATAAGTCCTACTGTTCTGTTCTGAAATGCTTTTGCCTGAAGATGATGAAGAAAATCCTGCATAATCGGAAATACACCTGCATCATAACTTGCAGCAGCCAGAACCATTCTGTCATATCTGAATGCATCTTCTACAGCCTCAGCAATATCACATCTTGAAAGGTCAGTAATAACAACATTTTCAACGCCTTTGTTACGAAGCATTTCTGCAAATTGTTCAGCAGCATATGCAGTATTGCCGTGAATTGAAGCATAGGCTATAAATACACCTTTGCTTTCTGGCTGATAACTGCTCCATGTGTTATATAAGTCAAGGTAATATCCGAGGTTATCTGATAATACAGGACCATGTAATGGACATATAGTCTTAATATCAAGTGCCGAAGCTTTTTTAAGTAAGGTCTGGACAGGAGCACCATATTTACCAACTATGTTAAAATAATATCTTCTTGCTTCACATGCCCAGTCAGCATTCTCAGTAAGCGACAGAGCACCAAATTTTCCAAATCCATCCGCCGAGAACAGAACCTTCTCACTGCTTTCATAAGTTACCATAACCTCAGGCCAGTGAACCATTGGTGCCATAACAAAAGTAAGAGTGTGGGAACCAAGATTAAGAGTATCTCCTTCTTTAACTGTAAGAGAATTCTTAATATTAATATTCTCAAAGAACTGGTTAATCATTACAAATGTCTTAGCATTACCTACTACAGTGATTTCAGGGAAAAGTTCAATAAGTCTGGCAAGGCTTCCAGCATGGTCAGGTTCCATATGCTGGACAATTACATAATCTGCATTCTTTCCATCCAGAGTATTAAGAAGATTGTTTTCCCAGTCTTTCATTCCGCGCTTGTCGACAGTATCCATAATGGCTGTTTTGTCATCAAGGATTACATATGAGTTATATGAAACACCCTCTGGAACAGCATACTGGCTTTCAAAAAGATCTATTGTTGTATCATCAACTCCGATGTATTTTATTTTATCTGATATATTCATAATTTGTACCTCTCTTTCTGGTTCTGAAATTAATAAATTGCTTAAAATCAATTGTTATAAGTATAACATTTATCTGACAGAAGTTAAATGGTAATTGTTTATAAGAAATCATGATTTTATTATGCTTTTTTAATAAAATCAACTTGTTATTATTTTGTCATAGTGGTAAAATATAGTCAACTTTTAAAAGTGAACAATTTTATATTTATGGAGGCGTTTTTATGGCACAGAGATTTATTTTGAACGGAACTTCTTATCATGGAGCAGGTGCAATTCAGGAGATTGCAACAGAAGTTAAGTCAAGAGGGTTTAAGAAAGCATTTGTATGCTCTGATCCTGATCTTGTTAAGTTTGGTGTGACAGCAAAGGTTCTTAAGGTTCTTGATGACAATGGTTTTTCTTATGAATTATATTCTAACATCAAGCCTAATCCAACAATTGAGAATGTACAGACAGGTGTAGAAGCATTCAAGAATGCAGGAACAGATTACTTGATTGCTATTGGTGGTGGTTCTTCTATGGATACAGCCAAGGCAATCGGTATTATAATCAATAATCCTGAGTTTGCTGATGTAAGAAGTCTTGAGGGTGTTGCTGATACAAAGAATCCGGCAGTTCCTATTATTGCAGTTCCTACTACAGCTGGTACAGCCGCAGAAGTTACAATTAATTATGTTATTACTGATGCAGAGAAGAATCGTAAGATGGTATGTGTAGATCCTCATGATATTCCTGTTGTTGCTGTTGTAGATCCTGACATGATGTCAAGCATGCCTAAAGGTCTTACTGCTGCTACCGGTATGGATGCTCTTACACATGCTATTGAGGGTTATATTACTGCTGGTGCATGGGAATTATCTGATATGTTCCATCTTAAAGCAATTGAGATTATTGCCAAGAGTTTAAGAGGTGCAGTTGATAATACTCCTGAAGGAAGAGAAGGAATGGCTTTAGGTCAGTACATAGCTGGTATGGGATTTTCTAATGTAGGTCTTGGTATTGTTCATTCTATGGCTCATCCACTTGGAGCACTTTATGATACACCACATGGTGTAGCTAATGCTATTATTCTTCCAACAGGCATGGAGTATAATGCACCTGCTACTGGTGAAAAATATCGTGATATTGCCAAGGCAATGGGTGTTGAAGGCACAGAAAAGATGACTCAGGATGAATACAGAAAAGCTGCTATTGATGCTGTTAAGAAGCTTGCTGCTGATGTTGGAATTCCTGCTGATCTTAAGGATATTGTTAAACCAGAGGATATTCCATTCCTTGCACAGTCTGCATATGATGATGCATGCCGTCCAGGTAATCCAAGAGAAACAAGCGTAGAAGAGATTACAAAGCTTTATGAGAGTCTTATCTAAGTAATATATGTATATGTAAATAATAAACCGCGGTATAGTAAATTGCTATATCGCGGTTTATTATTTTATTTATTTTCTGTCATATCAATAAACATTACATTTAATTCTGGTAAAGATCTTTTTAATGATACAGGACAGCCTGATGTATCAAGAAAACAGTGCTCACTTTCGCCAGTACATCTTACTTCCCCAGTCTTTTCATCAATTACAGTATATTCAAGCGTAATCTTTACACCATTGTATTTAACAACCTTGACATTAATAATAACAGTATCATAGTAATGAGTCATAGACTTATATCTGGCATTAACTGATAATACAGGACTTATTATGCCTGATTCTTCCATTTTCTTATAGCCAAAGCCATTCTCTTCAAGAAGATATGACCTTGCTTCCTCAAACCATCTTATGTAATTAGAATGATGTACTATTCCCATCTGGTCTGTTTCATAATACTGAACCAGATGTTTATATGGTTTATATATCATAATATCCCTCCTGACATGTGCTTTTATATAATCCATAGTTATGAATTTTATTCATTGTGTAATTATAGTTAATCAGATACATTTTTGTCAATTTTAGAGGGGTTGATATTAATTATATTATAATTAGCTGCAACATTTATAACATTATCAGCGATTATTTTATCATACCTGTTCATCCATTTTCCTGTTACTCCAGTGTATGAAGCAACTTCATCTTTTGAAGCTCCTCCCATTAACATATAGCTTATAGCTGCATGACGGAGTGTCTGCATTGTATAATGTTTCCGCAATTTTTTTGCTTTCACAAGTTTATCTGTGTATGAAGCAAGAAGACGTTCTGTATCGCGCATTTTAATACGTTTTTTTCGTATGTTTGTAAATAATGCACCGCTATGTATATTCTCTGCCACAATATATTTATCAAGAATTGTACCAAGGTCATCAGGTATAATAAGAAATCTGCTTATATGATTCTTTGGTGGCATATTAATACATAGATGCCCTGTCTGATTTCGGCATATATACTCCTTGTTTAGATTACATATTTCCTGATTGGTAAGTCCCATCTTAATTACAAGTGAAAATATTATAAATGCTTTATTGTCATTGGCATCTAATGCCGCACTCAGAAGATTATCAATTTCTTTAGCATCAGGTATTGCATCTTTTGGCAATATTTTGTCCTGTTCTGGCAGAGACATACTTTCAAAATGATTAACATATCGTTTGCCATGATTAACAGTATAAGTTTCTATAAATGTGCATATAGATTTCATAACTGAAAGACGCATAACTGCAGTATTATATGACAATCTGCCAGAGTTAACTTTCTCTATAAGGTTGTTGTAATAATTCATTGCCTCTTTTCTTGTTAATTTAAGTGGGTCGTGTCCGGTTATTTTATCAAAACTTTTTATAACATTCCAATATTCTTTCCGTGTTCTTGGACGCAAATTCGTCTGGAAATATATCCATATCTCATCTTCAAATTTAGCTGATATCATATGTTATCCTTTCTCTAAAGCAGTGGTGTAGTATAGTTTAGTTATATATGACGACATATGTCTTAACCACATACAAAATTATACCATTCCTCCACAAAAAAATCAAAATAAAATAAACAAAACCCAAAATAATTAAGAAAAGCTTCCTGATTGAACTCAGTTCACATTTGCTTTTTATGTCGAAAGTCCGTATAATATATTTATATTTAAATTGAAGGAGTTAATATGGAACAGTATTCTAGGCGATTTATAGAAGAGCTTGCCAAGCATATCAACCCTGCTATTCTAGAATTCTATAATAAAAAAAGAAATCTCATGAATTTTCCAGCTGATAATGTAGCAGAGCTTATAGATGAAACATTGATGGAGTATCTTGAAGGTAAAACGAGCCGTGAAGATTTAATGCCTATTATTAACAAGATAAAAAAGTCGCGTCTTCAGAAACGCGCCAGATGGTATAAGTCATACAACAATGATATTGATAATATGAATCTTGATGATCCCAAGCATCCTCTTGCCAGTTTTATTTCTCTGGCCAGATCATTAAGACCTGACGAATATGCCATGCTTTATGGAGATAAAGAGCTTGATGATATTATCAAAGATAAGAAGGTTGCAGCTAATAAATGGAAGAATGATTCCGGAAGTCTTCTGATTGATTTTCCAGGACTCTACTCTTTCACTAATAATTCAATATATAATTCTCTTAAGAATGATTTAATTATCAGTGCATGGAAGTATATAGAAAGTGAGCTGGCCGGAAACATTGATTCTTATCTAAGAATGTATCCGGTTGACCTTGTTGATAAACCATTATTCAGCCCATCTTCTTTTACTCTGATGATGGAAACAGCTTCCAATAATTTGTTAAAGGAAATTATTACTGATGATGATGGAGATGAACTGTTAGAGGTCACTGTGGATAATGGTAAGCTGACGCCACCTAAGTCTATGGATACAGATGACCTTAAACTTGTCAATGCATTTATCTCTAATATTAATATGCAGGAGTTCTCTAAAGAGAAATCTGTTGTTGTCGATCTTAATACTCTGGGTAAAGAGGTTGTTGATTATCATGTAGGCAAGAATGTTCTTAATAAGATTAGTAATTCATGCCGTAAACTGGTAGAGTATAACTTCTCTTATGAAGCTGAAGGCAGTAAGATATATTTCAACTTGTTTGATAATATTGTTATTAAAGAAGATGCGGAACGGCCATATGCCATAGCACAATTTGGAGAGATTCTAAGCAACGCAATTATTCAGAAGAAGCTTATCTCTATTACTTCTGCTTCTTATGATGTTCTTGATAATAACCTTTCAAAGATTATATGCTATGCGATAAAGCGTGAACAGATAGCTAATCAGGAAACAAGAGTTAACGAATATAGTTATACATACTTCCAGAAGATTGTAAGATTCAAGCTCAAGAATAAAAAGAAAAATCTGCAGCTTATCCAGGAAAGTCTTCAGGAGTTTGTCGATAATCATATTGCTATTGAAAAGTTTGAATTAAAGAATGGCGTGTTTATTATAACTTTTCTGCCGTTGTCTGATGCTGAGATTGAAGATCTTAATTCTGATAATGATAAGAATGATAAAGGATTGCTGATTGATAGTTTTGATATTTGATATTAATAAACGATTTAATATTGAATGTAAGTCTACATTTTTTAATTTGACAATCTGATGTAGAATAATGAAGGATGATTGATTAATTTCAATTATCCTTTTTTTATTTGGCTTAAATATGGGATTTTATAGAGTTTTGTCGTTTATTTTTATAATTTAATATAAAAAATGTTCACTACTGCCCTATTTAAGCCATTTTTAATTTTATTAAAGATTTATTTGAAATTTTAATTAATTCTCTAAGAAAAAATGTAGATATTTTTGGAGTAAATTTATAATAAGAAGTTAATATAATGTAGATAAAATTGGAGTAAATTTATTAAATGTAGATATTTTTGGAGTAAATTTTGCTTTTTTTCATAAAAATATATCTCATAAGTATGCTTATTTGAATGTAATATATTCCCATAGTATTGTTTTTCTACATTTTTTTATTCAAAAAATCTGTTCGATGTCTACATTTTTGGCTTAAATACTAGATTTCCTTAGTTTAGCACCTTTTATATGAACACATCATAACCTAAATGTAGATATTTTTGGAGTAAATCACACAAAATATGCAATATGTGGTCTACATAAAAAAAATCAAAGAAATTTCGTAGACATATTTAGAGTAAAATACCACAGTTTTTAAAAATTGTAGATAAAAACGGAGTAAAAATAGAGAAAAATATCAGTAATGTGGATAAAAACGGAGTAAAACAGAGAATTTGATTTCCTGCCAAAATACTGTTAAATTATGGTCTAAAAGGGGGTGAAATGCTTGGATAATTTTGCAAATATAGGTAAATCAGTTATAATCCAGTCTCTTGGTATCCAGAAAAATTACACAGAAGTAATTGAATCCACTGTAGAAACCATTGACTATAATAATGCAGCCTGCATTAACTGTAAATATAAAGCTGTCATTGAAACATTTGGCAAAGACAGCAGGGCATATTCTGATGCATGCAGTACCTGTGAGCATTGTCCGCATAAAGCATTAGCCCATAAGAATGTGTATAAAAAAGTTTACCATAATGAAAAGAATCGTTATGGCTATAGACCTATGCTTAAAGCAAATGCGATAAAATTATTTATGTTACTGCATTTTTATCATCCTGATTCTAATGGTATTATCAGAAATCTTGATGCCGGCGAACTTGCAGCTAATGTTGGATGCAATGTCCGCACAATATGGAATAACTTAAAGACTCTTCAGGAATATACATATATTTCATATTCTAAAAATGAATATGGACTGATTAATATACTTCTTAATGATTACGAAAACTACTACCTTCCTGCCAATAAGGGTGGGCGAGGTTTTCTTGTTGTATCCAAAGAACTGTATAAAAGATTGTGCAATATCAAATCTTTGGTTTCATTGAGAATATTTATCCGTGAACTGTTAAGTCTTGATGCTCCTGAATTAAAAGGACAGGCTAGTGTTGATTATAAGAAAATTAAAGAAATCAGAAATCTTCTTCCTGCTTACTGTAAACCATCGGTAATAAAGGAAAAGCTTGGTCAGGAATCAGATATTTTTATTGTTTCCTTTAAAGATGATGTTGTCAGATTCCAGATAGATACAGAGTTTATTCCTAAGAATGAAAAACTTCGTGTTCATGATGAATATGCCAGAACATTAGAAAAATTCATATGGGAGTTCAACCAGAATGTGGCTTATGTTAATTCTGGCGGTATTTGTCCTGATTATCTGAACGATTTCTTCTCTATAAAAAATAAGAAATCTGCAGCTTCATTTAAACCAATGCTACTTACAGAAATTGAGATTGATGATCTGGCAAGTCTGTCAGTTCACTATTCTTATGACATTGTAGTTAATGCCTTATCTGTTGTATATAGAGAATACTATATGTATCAGAAGACAGTTAATAATCTTGGAGGTCTGATTTCTACAATTATAAGATCAGAATTTAATAAATCAAAAAAGGCTGCATAAAAAACAGTCTTTTTTTCGTGTCTTTTTTTTCATTTATCCCATAAATTTTAGTCAAATATTATAATTTAAGAAATTCTCATCTTTAAAATGTTGAAGATATATCTTATTACTATCAATTTGTTACATAATATAGTATAAATGTGTATTTATACGACTACTATAATAAATGTTATTTGAAAGTTTTCGACAGGAAATGTATAAAAAAAAACATAATTATTAAACAAAATACCTTTTTTGAAAGAAAAAACATATATAAAAAAATTAAATACATTTTTTGAAAAAAAAATTTCTTATTGACCTTAATAAGTCATCATAAATGAAAAAAAATAACACATGAAAATTCAATAAAATTAGTAATAATGCGGTTTTACATAACTGCTGTTTAACAATATATGTTTAAATGATAATAATATATATGTATATATAGATTTAAAAAGAACTATTATAAATTATTATTAAATAAAAAATGACAGGTAGTATTCAAATTTAACTGAAATTGAATACTACCTGTCAAAATAATGGCCTTGTAAAATGACCATATACGCATTTTTATTATGTATTTGATGAAATATGTATATATATGTCAAAAATTCATATATGAGGAAATTAAAGGTTATCTATAAGGTCAACCAGTCTGTCTTTTAAAATTTCAACTCTTATTTTAAGCTCAGCATCATTTTTTATAACTGATTTATTATTTTTAAGAATGTCAAAATTATTTTCTAATAAGGTTAAAGACTGTTCAAGCTTGGCAATTGAATTTATTCTTTTTAATTCAGAATCAGAGATAGATGTCTGTCGCTGTTCTTTTTCCTTTTGCTGCTGCTTAAGCTTTTCTACCTGGGCTTCCATCTTAGCCTTTTCCTTTTCGGCTTTTTCTTTTGCCAGCATTGCGAATTTAACCATGTCGTCTTTGTCGTGTTCAGTATTGGATGGCTTATCATTTTGCTGTATAGAACTGATTTTCTGTTCCAATAACCGGATTGTCTGTTCCTTATCTTCGATTTCTTTCGTTGCTGAATCGAGCTGCTTCTTATACTCTCTTGCTTCATCAGCACGTTCTTCTGATAATTTTTTTATAGACTGGAATTCCGCATTTTCAATAGTTCCATTCTTCTGAATAATAGAAAGAATTGTTTTCTGTGCATCTTCATCAAGTTTGCCGAATTTATCTGCCTGATTAAGATCAATGCCATTAGAATTAAGTAATTCAGAAAGTTCTGGTATAAGCTTCTCGGCTGTTGTATATTTTCTTGCCTGTCTTTCAGAGATATTAAGCTGATTAGCAATTTCAGCGTGTATATTTTTAATTTCACCTTTTAATTTCTTGGCTTCATAGAGTTCTAATAAACGGCTTACTTCCCATCTTTTTACTTCCATACTTGATTCTCTGACATCATGATTGGCGGAAATAAGCATAATTTCTTCATCAATAGCATTTACATCAGATTTCTCTACTTTACAAGGTATTCCTGCAGGAAAGTTATCCCGGTATTCTTTATCAGTCATCTGGCATATGGCATGATATCTTCTTTCACCAGAAATAAGTCGGTATAGGTCTGTTTCAGCATCATATAAAACAGACAGATTGTGACGCAGACCATTTACAAGAATACTTTCTTTGAGTGCTTCAATTCCATCCTGTGAATACTGTTCATTCTTAGGATTTGGAATAATCTTTTCTTTTGGAATGTATTTAAAATTATACTGGGCTTTAGCCTGTATTTCACGGAGCTTTTCACCACCATCGTTATTGAGTACACCGGATTTAGTTGTTCCGGCACTAAATGATTTCTTTGCCATTACTACTTCTCTCCTTTCAGATATTTTGCAAGCTTACGGTAATGAGGTGTGTCCATTAATCCAAGATAATTGACAAGTTCAACATAATCAAGCGATGCCGGACACTTCTTGTCATATGTTAACAAAGGTTCAAATGTAGTGTTAGATTCATTGACAGCTATGCAGTTCCTTATAGAAATTGGAAGAAATCTGTCACCGAACATATTTTCATAACTTTCATACATCTGACGGAAAAGTGTAGTTCTTCCTGCTACACGAGTCATAAATATACCCGCAAATTCAATGCTTAGTGCATATTTGTCATTAAGTTCTTCAATTGTATCTAATAGAGACATAAGTCCATCATAAGAGAAATTATCTACACAGATAGGTGTAATAATTTTATCACTTGCGCACATTGCACATGATGTAAGATAAGACTTAAAAGGTGAATTGTCTATTATAATATAATCAAATTCGTCTTTAATAAGATTAAGATTATATCGTAGATAAAGTTCAACATTAGTTTCTTTCATTTTATCGTATATCTTATATATAAGACTGTTAAGCTCCCTTGATGCAGCAAGAATAGATATATTATCGTAGTCTGTATCTGTTATAAAATTCATAACGGCATCTTTATTATTTTGCTTTACGCAAAACAGATGTTCATAATTAATATCAGGATTAGCTTCTGCCTGTCCAAACATTTTAGTTGTGTTCATCTGTGGATCAAGATCAATCAATAATACGTTGTATTCTGAAATAGCTAGAATCTGTGCAATAGTTATTGCAGAGGTAGACTTTCCTACTCCACCTTTTTCATTAATTAAACTAATTACTTCTGCCATTGTATTTCCTTTCTTAATATTAGTATATGTTAATTATACATCATTTAAAATACTTTTCAATTGATTTTTCAAAAAACTTTGCACTCAGTTCACAGTTCATACTTCATACCTCATAATTTTTACTTTATAGTTTTATATTTAATTAGATATAACAGAAAAAAGTGAACTCAGTTCAAAAAATTGAATGATGTATTGCGTTTTAAATATTATTAGAAATACAAATTGGAATATTATAATAATATGTACAAATTAGATAGTTTATGAGTGAAAAACAGAAAGATTTTTGAACTGAGTTCAAAGTTTTAATAATAAATAGAATAATTAAAATGAAAATGCGAACATATGTTTATTATGTTTCATGTGAAACATTTTCACAATATATAGTGCTTCAGATGTTTTAAGTACACAATTTAATATTAGATGTATTGAGTTATCTGGCAACTAACGGTATAATTATCAAACAAATTATTTTTATGGAATTATGAGGTTATTATGGTATTTAATTACACATACAGAATTGGTCTTGAGGATTGTGGAAGGGAAAATAGGGCTACTAACAGGGCTATTCTTACTATTTTGGAGGATATTGCAGGCTTGCATTCTGCTACAGTAGGGCTTGGACTTAATGAAATCAATGAAACAGGCTGTGCATGGGTTGTTTTGAACTGGCAGATGAAGATTATAAGGCGCCCTGCATATAATGATGAATTAACTGTTTATACATGGTCAACATCCGCAGATAAGCTGTTTGCGGAGAGAGATTTCAGGATTAATGATAAGAATGGTGAAACAATTGTTATTGCGACATCACGCTGGTTATATATGGATATTAACAGGAGAAGACCGGTAAGAATCACACCGGAAATAATGGATAGATATGAATCAGAGCCTGAAACACGTGTGTTTACTGAAAAAGTAAACAGAATAGATCCTCCAGACACTGGTTATATTGAAATTCCATATAATATATTAAGGAGAGATGTTGATTATCTTGGACACATGCATAACATCAGTTATCTGGATGCGGCTTATGATGTAATGCCAGAAGAATATTTTAACGGACCACAATTCAACTTTGTAAGTATTGAATATCGTAAGGAATTGCTTAGAAATGATGAGGTAAAAGCACATTTTTATAAAATTGACAAAGGATGTATAATATCTTTAAATACGGATAAGATAAATGCAGTAATTATGCTGAAATATTAGAAATTAATATTTGTTATATAATTCTGGAATGCAAATTCCAGCGCATGGAAAGGAGTGCAATTATGAGTCTTATTAATAAAGAAAAAGTATTGAATGGAGTCGGAAAAGCTGTGGATGCTACTAATAATATGGCAGATAAGGCTTCTTCATTTGTTAAGGAAAAGGAAATTGACAAGAAAGCTATGAAGGCTGCGAAAACTGCCGAAAAAGGTATTAAAATAGCAGGAAATAAGATTGGAGAGGTCGCTGGAGAAATTGTTGCGGGCTATAAGAATAAGGTAGGTGAAGCATCTTCTAAGACAGCTGGTACTGCTGCAACAGGTAGCAAAGCACCAGATATCATTGTAGATGCCAAAGATATTAAAGAACATGTAAGTGATGAGGAATAGTAATGCAAAGTGATTTTTCACAGGGAAAAGTCTGGAAAAATGTTATTAATCAGGCAATTCCGCTTATGGTCGCTCAGCTTATACAGATTCTGTATAATGTTGTTGACCGGATATACATTGGGCATCTTCCTGTTATTGGAAGCAATGCTTTAACAGGAATAGGACTGGTTTTTCCTATTACAACACTTGTTGCGGCATTTACTAATCTGTTTTCAACAGGTGGTGTGCCGCTCTTTTCTATGGCAAGAGGAGCAAAAGAAGAAAAGAAAGCGGAACTTATACTAGGACAGGTTGTATCATTGCTTTTTGTTACATCGCTGGCACTTATGGCGTTATGCTATATATTTAAAAGACCAGTACTGTTCCTTTTCGGAGCAAGTGAAGAAACTTATGTATATGCTGACCAGTATCTTAAAATATATCTTCTGGGAACGATATTTTCAGTGCTTTCAACCGGACTTAACGGATTTATTAATGCACAGGGATATCCTAAAAAGGGCATGATGACAGTTATGCTTGGTGCAATTATTAATCTCATTCTTGATCCAGTGTTCATATATGGGCTTCATATGGGAGTTTATGGTGCAGCAATAGCCACAGTAATAAGCCAGGGTGTGTCTTTTATGTGGGTTTTAAGCTTTTTTATGGGAAAGAAAACATTTTACCATATAAAAGAAGAAAATCTGATTCTTAAAGCAGGGATGGTTGGAAAGATTACGTCTCTTGGAATATCAGGATTTGTTATGCAGGGAACTAACTGCCTCGTACAGGTTGTATGTAATAAAATGCTGTTTATGTATGGCGGGGATATGTATGTAGGAATTATGACTGTAATTAATTCGGTCAGGGAGATTCTTTCTGTTCCCGGTAGTACGCTTGGAAGTGGTGCACAGCCTGTTCTTGGCTACAATTATGGTGCAAAGCAGTATGAAAGAGTCAGAAAAGCAATTAGATTCACGGCGGCAATTGGATTTTTATACATGCTCATTGCATGGCTTGCTGTAATTATATTTCCGAAAGAGATTCTGTCGGTATTCACGACTGATAAGGCTATGATAGGTTTAGGAGAACATGCGTTAAAGCTGTATTTTTTTGGATTCTTTTTTATGTCATTCCAATTCGTGGGACAGTCGACATTTACAGCACTTGGTTGTGCAAAGAGGGCGGTATTTTTCTCGATATTCAGGAAAGTAATTATAGTTGTTCCGCTTACAATTATTCTTCCTATGCTTGGATTTGGAGTTGAAGGAGTGTTTATTGCCGAGCCGGTTTCTAATGCAATAGGCGGTCTGGCAAGCTTTACAACAATGTATTTTACACTTTACAAAAAACTGCCGGAATAGTATTCTAAAGACAATGATAGCAAAGGTGCCATCGCTTCTGTATAGGGAGCGGTGGCTTTTTTAAAATCTTGGAAAGAAGGATAATTTATGGATATATTTGACATAATAGGACCTGTGATGGTTGGTCCGTCAAGCTCACATACAGCAGGTGCTGTCAGAATTGGTTATATTGCAGGAAAACTTATGGGAGAGCCAATTGCAAAAGCAGAAATCCTTCTATATGGATCGTTTCTGGCAACAGGAAAAGGACATGGAACAAGGAAGGCACTTGTTGCCGGACTTCTTGGAATGAAACCGGATGATATGAGAATTCCGGACAGTTTTGAGATTGCCAAGGAGCATGGCATAGAAGTTGTTTTCGGAGAATCAGCATTAAGAGATGCACATCCGAATACAGCCCAGATTTTCCTGACATCTGTAACTGGCAAGAATCTTGAAGTTGTTGGTGAATCACTTGGAGGATCACGAATTAATATTGCTCAGATTGACGGAATATCTACGAATTTTTCAGGTGATTATCCGACACTTGTTGTGCATAACATGGATCAGCCTGGACATGTTGCAGAAGTTACATCAATGCTTGCACACAAATCAGTTAATATTGCTGCCATGCAGTTGTACAGGGCTGGCAGAGGCGGCAATTCAGTTATGGTGCTTGAGTGTGACCAGGAAGTGCCAGAGGAGGGAATTAACTGGTTAAGACATGCAGAAGGTGTTGTCAAGGTGACTTATCTTGGCTTGGAATAATCATAATGCAGAATTTGATTAGCATAATTATTGGTGAAAAATGGAGGATTTATGGCAGAATATCATTCAATCAGTGACCTTGTGAAATTAAGTATTAATAATAAGCAGGAATTATGGCAGGTTGTTCTTACGGGACAAGCACGTGACAAGCTAATGTCTGAAAGAGATGTATTTGCACAGATGAAAAAGATGTATCAGGCTATGAAGAGCGCAGATGAGCAATATGACCAGCAGTTGAGGTCACCAAGTAAAATGGCTGGTGGTGATGGATATAAAATGCGAATTTATAATGAGTCTGGCAGAAATATATGTGGTGATTTTATTAGTGTGGTTATGGAAAAAGCATTAAAGATGGGGGAATCGAATGCATGCATGAAGAGAATTGTAGCAGCACCTACAGCAGGTTCATGTGGTGTTATTCCGGCTGTATTACTGTCTTATGAAAAATGTTTTGGCGTTACAGAAGATGAATGTGTAAAAGCGTTATTAATTGCGGCCGGAATAGGTGCGGTAATTGCTGAAAATGCATCTATTGCAGGAGCAGCAGGTGGCTGTCAGGCAGAGATTGGTTCGGCAAGTGCAATGGCAGCGGCGGGACTGGCTTATATGCAGGGAGCAGATAGTAAAGGATGTGCAAATGCCCTGGCACTTGCTTTAAAGAGTATGCTGGGGCTGACATGTGATCCGGTTTGCGGATTAGTTGAGGTTCCATGTATAAAGAGAAATGTTTCTGGGGCAGTCAATGCAATTACGGCGGCACAGATGACAATGGCGGGTATAAAGAGCGTAATTCCTGCAGACGAGGTTATAGATTCCATGAGAAGGATAGGTAATGACATGCCGGTATGTCTTAAAGAAACAGGTGAAGGTGGACTGGCAATAACACCAACTGCAAAAATGTATAAGCAAAAGTTAAATAATATTGACAACTAATGTCACAAAAAATGACAAAAAATTGACAAAAAATACTGTTTTTTAAAAAAAAATGGCAAAAAATCTGTTGATTGGCAAAAATAATATGCTATAATATAGATGATTGTAAAAGAGATTGAATTTGTTTGAGTGAATTTGAATGATTTTACAATTAACATTACACACAGATATAAGGATAACTCCATAATTCCTTATATTTGACTATATTTCTATCCCCTCTACTCATCCCCGGTTCCCCCAGAACCGGGGAAGTTTTTTATGCGCGGATAGCGAGGAGAATATAAAAATGCGCTGTAATCATGCTTGCATGAATTGAAACTTTTTTACATGTGGGCATTAGTATATGCTATAATTACACAATATGTTTACATTCAGACAATACCGGCTATGAGTAAATAAATAATCAGAGGATGGAGTTAGTTATGACACGAAAAGAACTTAATGAAATTAAATCACAATATACATTAGAGGACTGTGGAATATTAAGGTTATGCGGATGCTATGTTGATGGTGAGCGAAATAAGATAACACAGTTTAATGAGAATTTTCTTAATCTTCCGGAAGAGGAGAAGCATAAATATTTTGATATATTTAAGAAGACTCTTTCAGGAACACCAGGAAAGAATCTGGTTGATATGAAGTTTAATGTCGATGCGTATGCTGATGAGGGCGCAAGAACATTTTTAATGAACTTAAGAGACAGCGGACTTAAGGATGACAGACTTCTTAACGAATTCTATGACAGGATTATCAATAATTACAGCTATGTTGGTAATTATCTGATTCTTCTAATTAATCAGGTATATGATATTCCTGCGGTTACTACTGATAATATAGAGATGGATGATGCATCTGATGAGGTTTACAGCTACATTTTATGCAGTATATGTCATGTGAATCTTTCTAAGCCGGGGCTTGGGTATGATGAGGAGGACAATAATTTCCATGATAAGAAGCAGAATCATATGGTAGATGTACCTGATGTGGGATTTCTGTTCCCGGCATTTAATAAGAGAAGTGCAGATGAGGATATGACTCTTTTCTATACTAAAGATGTCAGTGAATTTGAGGACGGGCTTATCGACTGCCTGCTTGACTGTGTGGTTCCGCTTCCTGCAAAGCAGCAGAAGGAAACATTTACATCACTTGTTAATGAGGCACTTGGTGAAGAGGCTGACCTTGAGATTGTGAAGAATATTCATGAAAATCTTGAGCAGATTATAGAAGAGAAGAAGCAGGAAAGTCCGGCACCGGTTATGCTTGATAAAACTGAGATGAAGGATCTGTTGGAAAAAAGTGGTGTTAAAGAGGAAAAGCTTGAGAATTTCGAGGAGCACTTTGAGATGGCTGCCGGTGAACATGGAAAGCTTGTTGCATCAAATGTTTCATCTGGTAAGAAATTTGAAGTGAAAACGCCGGATGTTGTCATAAAGATTAATTCAGATAAGACAGATATTGTGAGTACACAGATAATTGATGGAAGACAGTGCCTTGTAATTCAGATTGACGAGAGACTTGAGGTTAATGGGATTTCAGTTAATCCTGATACAGGTGAGGTTATAGATAGAACCGCTGATGGATATGTAGAATAATGATAATGGAGGATGAGTCTGTATGACATTGAAGAAGTTGCTGCATAATTTCAATGGGCATCTGCACACGGTTAATTCCCACAGAAGGCTGGTGAGAAAATACTGCTTTAAGCTTGGATTATACAGGCAGGGAATGATGCATGATTTGTCAAAATATTCGCCATCGGAGTTCATACCAGGAGTTAAGTACTATCAGGATGGACACAGAAGTCCTAATAATGCACAGCGTGAAGATGAAGGTGTTTCAAAGGCATGGCTGCATCATAAGGGCAGGAATAAACATCATTTTGAATACTGGATAGATTACGATGTCGATGGTAACAGCACTATTCTTGCAGGAATGAAAATGCCTGTGAAATATGTTGCTGAGATGTTTTGCGACAGAGTTGCAGCGAGCAGGATATATAATAAAGACAAGTACAAAGATTCAGATCCATTGGATTACTATATTAAGGGGCTTGGGCATTATATTATGCATCCGGAAACAGATGAGCTTCTTCACAATCTTTTGAAGATGCTTGCTGATAAAGGGGAAGAGTATACATTTGCATATATAAAAGCAAATGTGCTTAAGAAAAAGAAAACAGGCGGATTATAGCAATTTTTTGGTGAAACTTTAATATTTTGACAAGAAAAAGGTTTTTAAAATTGGCGTAATGGTGTATAATTTAAAGAACAATATGAACAAAAGAATGTTCTGGTGAATAATTAAATAAGAGGAAAGGGAGGTCTTATAATGGGGAAAATGCATACTAAGGCCGAAAGAACTGAAAAAGTTGAAGAGATTAAGGCTGAGAATAGGAAGAAGGTAAAAGAGATCAGGGCAAAGAAGAAAGAGCTTGATGCTGAGGTTAAGAAGAAAGCCAGACAGGTTGCCGCTGATAGAAAGAAGAGAAGAGCGGGTATTACATTCAGACTGTTTATGCTTGCTATTGTACCGGTAATTGTTATGGTACTGGGGCTTATTACAACTACAGTATTCAGTCTTAAGTCAGGACTGGAAGAAGAGGCCATGGATGGACTAGAACTGTTAAGTGGGGCAGTACAGAGTTCTTATGAGGATATTAAAGGTAACTATGAATATAAGAACGGTAAATTATTCAAGGGTGGCGAAGAATTGACGATTAAACCGGCGGCTCTTGATATATATGTCAAGAACTCCAAGAATGATGTACAGGTTACACTTACATACGGAACAAAGAGAGTTCTTACAACGCTTACAGACAATAAAGGTGCAAGATTAACGGGAACAGATATGTCTAGTGAAGTATGGGATGTAGTTAAGACTGGAAAGACATATAGAGATACTAATTATAGGGTAGAGGGAAAGAGATACTGTGCAGTATATGTGCCACTAAAGGATAATAACCAGGTTGTAGGATGTGTATTTGCAGGACAGCCTACATCAGATATTACAAACTATATAATGCAGAAGGTTGGAACAATGCTTATAGTTTCTGCAGTAGTACTTATATTAGTAGGAATTGTGGCAACATTTATAGCACAGAGTATTTCAAAGTCGATTAAGAGAGCAAGTGTATCTGTAACGAAAGTTGCCGGAGGAGATCTTACAGTAGAGGTTGATAAGACTGTACTTAAGAGACAGGATGAAATCGGAGACATGGGCAGAGCCCTTGAAACTCTTATAATTAAGTTAAGAGAAATTGTTGGAAGTCTTGCGAAGTCTGCAACAGATCTTGGCGAGTCAGGTAATTCAATTGACTCTATGGCTTCACAGTCAAGTGTTGCTGCAGGAGAAATTAGTACAGCAGTAGAAGAGATATCTAAGGGTGCAGTATCACAGGCAGAAGATATTGAGACAGCAACTAATGAAATTATGACAATGGGTGAACAGATTACTCAGATAGTTAATAATATTGCTGACCTTACAAAGACATCTAAGAACATGGAAGAAGCCGAAAATGCTTCACAGGATACAATGATTGAATTAAGTGATGCAGTACAGAGAACTACTGATGCAGTTGCAAGAATTGCAAAACAGATAGAGACAACTAATGAATCGGTAGATAAGATTGGCAATGCTGCTTCACTTATTGCAGATATTGCAAGTCAGACAAGCCTGTTATCACTGAATGCTTCTATTGAATCTGCAAGAGCAGGAGAAGCAGGAAAAGGATTTGCAGTTGTTGCATCAGAGATTCAGAAGCTTTCATCACAATCTGACAGCACAGCAAGTAAGATTCAAGAGATTATCACAGATCTCCAGAATGATTCGAAGGAAACACTTGAGGTTATGAGAAGTACAGAAGTTCTTGTAAGAGAGCAGTATGAAAAGCTTGCAGCAACTAAGGAAAGATTTAAGGAAGTTGGTAATGGCATTAATGTTTCAAAGCGTGGAACAGATGTTATTAAGGGCAATGCCGAAGTATGCGACAGCTCAAGAGTTACCGTTGTTGATGTAATATCTAATCTTTCTGCCATATCAGAAGAGAATGCTGCTTCAACACAGCAGACAACATCTTCTATGCAGGAGCTTAATGCAACTATTAATATTCTTGCAGAAACAGCAGCAAAGGTTAAGGAAGTATCAGACCAGCTTAATGAAGATATGAAGTATTTTAAGATGTAATCAGAATAAAAATACCGGTTAAGTTTGTATATATTAAGAACTTAACCGGTAATTTTTTATGCTTTTTCTAGTACATTTATTAATTCCTTTAGCTGTGCCCGGATTTTCTTACGATTGATATCCGAATAACCAATTTCGTTGGCAATCTTGTAAAGATATTCCTGAAAGTTCTGTACAATCTGCGGGTGATTGAAATCAAAAATCATGCTTGGCAGGGCTGTACGGATAAGCATTGCCTCTGATCCTTCGTTAACAATTATACATATGTTATCATCTGGATCATATTGTATCGGAACAAAGAAATAGTCAGCATGTGTATCCATAATTCTTATAATATTCTGCAGATGCTTTGCATAAGAACGGGGCGTGTAATATACAGCTGTCTGTTGTCTTACAACAGGGAAAATAACCGGAACATGGCCAGCTATAACTTCTTCAGCAGTTGCCAGTGGACATATATCAACATTGCGTAAATCATCAAATACAGTGGATAACTGGTAAGAGGTACGCAGATTTACACCAAGGCTGTCAGGATTATTATTAAGAAACTCTGTTATCAGCTCTTCCGGCATGGCTGCTGGAGGAAGGCTCAATCCCTTCTGGATATGGTTTACATGGGTGTTTAAGATACGGTGGAAACACTTAGAAACATCCTCTGCTGATTCATATATATTCATGGTTGGCCTGCAGTAGGATAAAAAAGTTTTGAATTCGTTTTCTTTAATAGAAATAACTGCAGGTTCGGTTGTCATAACAGTAAATGAATTATCACTTACCGTTGAAAGGCAGTCAGAGTAAACTGCAACATGCGGAGGATAAATTATGCTTATTTTTGAAAACAGATTATCACGCATGCGAGGATAGTAGTAAGATTTCACCCGTCCGGTAATATATGCCGGAACCCAGTAGAAAAACTCTTCAAAAAACTGAGTGGTATTAACAGGAGAAGGGGAAATCTGGCATATAGTATATCCATAATCTATCAATCTGAGCAGAAGCTCCTGTATAGAATTAAGAATTTCTTTATTATCAAATATACTGTAAACATCATCATCAATCCATACATATACTGTACCATGGTCTTCAAGGGTAAGAAGATGGTTGATAAAACTGATAACAGCCTGTTTTTTTCCTTCGGACTTATAAAGAATACTGGTAGCATTGGGAATTACGTCAATGGATTTTATTCCCATAATATTATTAGTGCCTGATGAAGAGATATTTTCATTAAGAATGCCGTCAACCAGTGTATTGGTCTGAGGAAGCTCATCCGCCAGCCACTGGTAAAGCATATCTGAATATTCAGGCAAAGGTCTGGAATGATTGAATCTGCTATAATCAGATGCAAGAGCCAAAGCCTTTCTTTGATAGCTGAGTTTAATTGAAGAGGCAAAATAGTCCGACATTCGTCTTAAAATTTCCTTATTACGAGGACATTTTCTCTTACCACTGCGATACAGGCTTACAGCAGAATTATCGATGCCAACAGCACCAGCCAGAGTTGTGTTATTAGTGTTTGTTATATCCATCAGAAACTTAAATTTGTCATTAAAAGTCATAAGCTCTCCTTATGCAAATGCGTGAACGCCAGAAATAATAAGCGTTGTAAGTGTGCGTGCCATTTCATCAAGAGTAATACCGTCAGGGTTAGTTATCCATTCATAATACGCGGAAATCATTCCGCCAGCGACAAAGTTAGAAATAAGAGGATATTGTTCAGCAGGAACATTCATCTTAATATCCTTGTCTACCAGCTCTTTGAGAAGGGTCTCCTGCAATGCTTTCTGGAGTCTGTTAAAAAGCAGGCTTCCGTTGTCTGAAGCAAAAAGGTCTCTTGCAATATCTGCATCAGACATAATTGTATTAAGAAATGCAAATAAAGTCTGAGGTGAGAACATATTATAATCCTCAGACATAGCGCACAAAAGATCTTTAAGAGATGTTATAAGCTCATTAATTCCTTCATCAAGAACATCATTGACAGTTGAATAATATGTGTAAAATGTTTTTCTGTTAATGTCAGCCTGTGCAGCAAGCTCAGTAACTGTTATTGAATTAAGCTTTTTCTTCTGCATAAGCTCAACAAGTGCTTCGTAAATCGCTTTTTTAGTCTTTAGAATTCTGCGGTCAGCTTTAATTTCATGTGCAGAAGTAAAACTGATTTCTTCAAATTTTGCCATAATAAACTCCTATTAATCAGATTATAAAATATATATAAAATTGTTATGAAAATACTATGAAAAATGTATTTTGCAGTTAACTATATTGTACAACATTTGCAAATGATAGTAAACAAAATACGACAAAATGTTACATAAGTGCCAAAAAGAAATTAATTGACCTTTGAAAATATTTGTTAAAAAACATACAATGCTGATTGGAAACATATTGTATGATATTGGAACGTTTGTGTATTAACTTGTGATTAAATAGTAATACGCGGATAAATGATTTGACAGCAAGAGGTATCAAATGAGAAAGAAAAATGCATTTATTAATGTAACAGCCAGTATGGGGAGAGGTCTTTTATACGCTTACCTGTATATTATGTTCAGACCTAAGATATGTTATCAGAGCAGAAAAGCTAAAGAGGAAATTGAAAAAGGCGGAGTCATATTTATTGGCAATCATGTGGGACATAATGACGGACAGATGTTTTATATGCTGTTTAAGAACAGTGTCCTTATAATAGCCAAAGACTGGGCTGATAAGAAGATTCTAAAGTGGCTTACAAGCGGTGGTAAGTTTATTTCTGTAGACCGCTTTGGAACAGATATTACATGGATAAGAGGAGCATCGGAGCATCTTCGTGCAGGAGATAATATGATAATTTTCCCAGAAGGACATACTTCTAAGACAGGGGTTATGGATGAATTCAAGCCGGGCTTTGCAATGTTGGCAGTTATGTCAAGTGCAAAAATTGTTCCGGTATATAATGACGGAGAATATCATAAGCTGTTTGGGAAGAGACTTAAGCTGTATGTTGGCGAGCCGATGGAACTTACTAAAGAGGGAAAAGGGCTTAATGCGGAGTATCTCGCAGGGGAGTGTGCGAGGTTCCGGGAGGCTGTGGAGCAGCTCGGAAGGTAGTGACAGGACGGACGGGGCTGCGGCTGGGTGTGACGCGGGCGTTGTGTGGGTGTGTAGCATTTTGAAACACGCTTTCGCTCGTATCCGGACGCAGCGGTACTAGGTTCATTTGCTTTTGTGAGTGATGTTGGAAGCAAGCTTCCACCCCACTCACACAAGAGCAAATTTACCAAGTGCCGGCGTCCTCCAACGGTTTCAAACTACTACACACTCACACGCCGTCCGCATCCCACCCAGCTCGCAGCCCCTGCGTCAGCCACAGCCTTCCGGGCTGCCTCCTTTGGAGGGTACGCCCGGTGGGGCGAATGCGTGGAGGGGTGTAGGCGACGGTGGGCAGACAGCTGAAGGCTGGCGACCCCCATAGTTTTAGTTGATTATAATCCGGGAGGTGTCAGTCGCAGGTACGCGGTTTTGAAAAGGCTTGCGGAAAAAACCGTCGGAGGACGCCGGCACTTAGGAAGTTCGGGATTTTGATGAGGAATGCGTGAGCTTGCTCACTGCATCCCTCACAAAAGCCTGAACGAGCTTAGTGTCCGTTGCGTCCGTAGCCGAGCGGAAGCGTGTTTTTGGAGCAAGCTTTTTCAAAACTGCGTACCGTCCGATTGCCAACACACCCCACCGGATTTCAATAAAGTAAAAAAGGAGCAAAGCATGAATAATTATTTTTATAACATGGTAGATACTGATGAAATGGCTACTTTGGAATATATTCCAACTATTCCAAAGTTTCTTGAATTTATTAAGAAGCAATATTCTGATTATCCAGCCATAAGTGACAAGGTTACTACATATACATATGAGGAGCTTGTTTCAAGAGTTGCTAAGAGAGTTACATTTATTAATTCATTAGGACTTGAGAAGGGTTCTAACATAGCAGTACTTGCAAAGAACAATTTTGATGCAATGGAGCTTTTCCTTGCAATTCCAGCGGCTGGACATGTACTTATTATGCTTCCTAATGCACTTAACGATAAGGCACTTGCAGGAATCAGCATGAAGTTTGACCTTGCTGGTATGTTCGTTGGCAGGGAATTTACAGAGGTTACGGCTAATCTTCCTTGTAAGACATGGCCAAGCACTTCTATTGGTGAGACTGAAAGCGCATTTGCAGATGTTGAAAAGGATACTACAGCAGCCATTTTCTTTACAGGTGGAACTACAGGAGCGCCTAAGGGTGCAGTTCACAGCCACGGTTCTATTATGAGAGGCTCATTTAATGGAGTATTTGGACCGGGAAGTATTCTCCATAAGAGATATATAGCTATGCTTCCTCTTTCACACATATTTGGGGCAATTATGGGATATATGGCTAAATTGTATACAGGTTCGCTTATATATACATGTGTTGATATGAGAGCCGGTATCGGTGATATTCCTGTTGTAAGACCTACAACGCTTGTACTTGTTCCTGGTCTTGTTGAGATTATCCTTAACATTGCCAGGCTGAAGGGAAGAGCATTCTTAGGAGATCTTGAGCTTATCATGTGCGGAGCTGCACCTGTTCCTCCAAGACAGATGGCAGAGTGCCGTGAATTAGGAATTACATTATGCGCGGGTTATGGACTTACAGAGTGTGCTAACCTGACATCAGGCAATTGCGATACAGATAAGAAGCCTGAATCTATGGGACACATTTATCCAGAACAGCAGGTTAAGGTTGTTGACGGAGAACTCTGGATTAAGGGTGATAATGTAATGAAGGAATATTACAAGGATCCTGAGCATACAGCAGAAGTATTAGAAGACGGATGGTTTAAGACAGGTGACCTTGTTGAGTTTGATGATAATGACTGGATATACATAACAGGTCGTATCAAGAATCTTATCATTCTTCCTAATGGTGAAAATGTATCGCCAGAAGAGATAGAGGAATTGTTCTACAAGCAGTCGCTTGTAAAGGATTGTCTTGTACAGGAGATGGAAATGAATGGAAACACTGTTATCGGTGTTGAGATTATTCCATATATGCCTGAATTAGAGGGTGCATCTGAGGAAGAAATCCAGAACAGATTGCAGGAAACTGTTAATGAGGTTAATAAGGAACTCCCACCATTCAAGAGAGTGCTTAAGCTTAAGGTGCGTACAGAAGATTTTAAGAGAAATGGCGCAATGAAGATTTTGAGGAATCAGGCGTAAGGTTGTGGTGGTGCCCGGAAGGTAGTGACAGGACGGACGGGGCTGCGGCTGGGTGTGACGCGGGCGTTGTGTGGGTGTGTAGCATTTTGAAACACGCTTTCGCTCGTATCCGGACGCAGCGGTACTAGGTTCATTTGCTTTTGTGAGTGATGTTGGAAGCAAGCTTCCACCCCACTCACACAAGAGCAAATTTACCAAGTGCCGGCGTCCTCCAACGGTTTCAAACTACTACACACTCACACGCCGTCCGCATCCCACCCAGCTCGCAGCCCCTGCGTCAGCCACAGCCTTCCGGGCTGCCTCCTTTGGAGGGTACGCCCGGTGGGGCGAATGCGTGGAGGGGTGTAGGCGACGGTGGGCAGACAGCTGAAGGCTGGCGACCCCCATAGTTTTAGTTGATTATAATCCGGGAGGTGTCAGTCGCAGGTACGCGGTTTTGAAAAGGCTTGCGGAAAAAACCGTCGGAGGACGCCGGCACTTAGGGAGTTCGGGATTTTGATGAGGGATGTGGGAGCTTGCTCGCGGCATCCCTCATCAAAAGCCAGAACGAGCTTAGTGTCCGCTGCGTCAGTAGCCGAGCGGAAGCGTGTTTTTGGAGCGAGCCTTTTCAAAACCGCGTACCGTCCGATTGCCAACACACCCCACCGGATTTCATAAAATAAATCAAAAGGAGATTTTATTATGGTATTTGAGAAGTTGAAGGAAATTTTTGGAAGGGTTATGCCACAGTGCGACCCGGCAACTATTACAATGGACAGTGTTCTTGCAACAGATTTAGGAGTTGATTCTCTTAATATGATGTTACTGGCTATTACTGTTGAGGATGAGTTTAAGATCAGATTCAGTTCTGATGCCAAGCTTGAAACTGTTAAAGATATTGTTGATTATGTAGAAGCTAACGCTAAATAGAGGTCACCTATGAGTGAAGTAAAGACAGGACTTGTGCTGGAAGGCGGGGCTATGAGAGGTATTTTCTCTGCCGGAGTGCTTGATTACATGCTTAAGAAGGACATTTATTATGACTATGTTATAGGAGTGTCTGCGGGGGCAGGTAATGCGGTAAACTATGTTTCCAGACAGGAAGGAAGAACGAAAAAGATAATTACCCATGAAAATGCTGAAAGCTATTATGGAGTCGGACAGCTTTTCGAGAATAAGAAGATTCTTAATCTTGAAATGCTGGTAGCCGAATATGCGCTTAAAGATATTCCTTATGATTTTGATACATTTTTCGCATCTAAGACAGAGTGTGAGAGTGTTGTTGTAAATTGTGAGACTGGAAAGGCTGAGTATAAAGGGAATTTTAAGACGAAGGATGAATTCTTGAAGTGTCAGATGGCAAGCTGCTCTGTGCCATTTATATGCGAACCTGTTGAAATTGACGGCTATCATTATCTTGATGGAAGTATTATCGATTCGATACCGCTTGAAAGAGCAGTTGAGAAGGGGTGCGATAAGATTGTTGTTGTACTTACCAAGCCGGAGGGTTCTAAGCCTACAGATTATTCTAAGGTAAAGAAGCTTATAGAGTGGAGCTACAAGAAATATCCGGAACTTTGTGATGCTATGGCACACAGAAGGCAGGCTTATGACAGGCAGGATAAGTTCATGAAAAAGCTTGTGGAAGAGGGAAAGGTCTTTGTTATCCGTCCGGAGGAGCAGATGATAAGACACTTTGAGAATAATAATGAAAAACTTCTTCAATGCTATCAGTATGGATATGACACGATGAGAAAACAGTTTAAAGCATTTGAGAAGTTTATGGAGGACAAATCCTCTCCTCGCTAGAGAGGCTCGGATTTTCCTGCGGAAAACAAGGAGGATTAATAATGAAGGTTTTAGTAGTAAACGGAAGTCCTAAAGGACCTAAGAGTAATACTATGCAGATGACAAATGCGGTTCTTAAGGGACTTAAGGAGACTAATCCAGAAGCAGAGATTGAGCTTCTTACAGTTAAAGATATGGATATTAAGCCATGTATGGGATGCATGAGCTGTTGGGGAAAGACAGCGGGACAGTGCGTTATCAATGATGTTATGCAGGATGTTCATGTTAAATTCATGAATGCAGATGTGATAATATACAGTTTTCCACTGTATTTCTTTGGCATGCCAGGTCCAATGAAAACATTTGTTGACAGAATCATGCCACTTATGGAGACTTACAAGGGCAAGGTAAGAGATATCGGAGATAATGCGTTCCACGAATTCCGTTATGATGTAAGCGGCAAGAAGTTCTATGTTATATCATCATGTGGATACGGAAGGACTCAGGAGATATATGATGCACTTATCAAGGAATTTAATTTTATCTATGGCAAGGGCAGATATCAGGCACTTCTTTGTCCACAGAGTGAAATGTTTGCAATTCCACCAATGGTAAATCAGATTAATGAATATCTTAAGAGATATACAGAAATCGGTAAGGTTATGGGAAAAGGTGAAGATATCCCTCAGGATATGATTGATTATGCTTCGCAGCCAATGATTCCACAGAGAGCATTAGAGAAGCTTATGAACAATTACTGGGATGCAGTTACACCAGAGAATCCTCTTCCGGCTCCTAATTTAAGATAAGAGGCAGGTTATGAAAACATATTACATGTTTGGCGACTCGCTTATGCGCGGGGTTATGCCGGATGAAGCGTGGAATTATCACAGCTCAGATGCAATCGGTTTTGAGAAAATGCAGGCACAATATAATATGAAGTTTTTAAATTTTGCAATGCCGACATTCACATCAGAGAGAGTAAAAATGTGGCTTACACAGGTAATGTCAAGTCATCCGGTACCTGATGTGGCATTTCTTGAATGTGGCGGTAACGACTGCGACTATGACTGGAAGTCGATATGTGAGGGCAAATGTGACTATGAACACAGGCACAGAGTTGACCCTCAGGATTTTAAGAAGAATTATGAGGATATGATACATTTGTTGCAGGAAAAGGGAGCAGCAGTAACATCAGTAATTGCACCTCCGATTGCTATTGAAATGTATCTTTCACATCTGCTTGAAAGCGGAATCAGTAGGGAAGTTATGTCAGAATATGTGAACTCAGTTCAGCAAATGCAGGACGAGTATGCAGAATATGGCGACATAATGAGAGCTGTTTCCAAGGAAAACGGCTGTGAAATATTAAGTCTTCGTGAAAGCTTTCTTGCACTTGATGACATGAAGGCATATTATAGTAAGGATGGGATGCATCCTAATGAGGCAGGATATGTGCTTATTCGTGGTGATTTTGAAAAATATTTTGCATCTGCAGCAGGTATCATATAGAAAGATGAGGAATTATAATGTTTAATCTGCGTTTCAAATGTACTGTTATATCAAGCTGGCGCATGGTGCTTCATGCTGTACCTAAAGCTAATAAAATGATTTCCAACAAAAGCCGCTATTCAGAGAAAGAACGGTTTGCATATGCCAAGTGGATTATTAACTATATGAGAAAGCGTGCCAGAACAAGAACTAAGGTATATGGCAGAGAAAATATTCCAACGGACAGCAATTACATAATGTATCCTAATCATCAGGGCAAATATGATGCGCTGGGAATTATTCTTGCACAGGAAAAGCCGTGTGGTGTATTATGGGGAAAGAAACAGGCAGAAAGGCTTATGAGCCGTCAGGTCTGCGGTCTTATTGACGCAGTTATTATTGACCTTGATAATAACCGTGATAAAGTAAGAGCGATTATGGATGTTACAAAACAGGTGAAAGCAGGAAGGAATTTCCTTATATTTCCTGAGGGAGGTTACACTGACAATAAGAATGAACTTCAGGAATTTCAGGCTGGCTGCTTTTCATGCAGTTTACAGTCTAAGACACCTATCGTTCCTGTAGCACTTTTTGATTCGTATAAATCCATGAACAGCAATACATTTGAAAGAGTAGATACACAGGTACATTTCTTAAAGCCTATTCTATATTCTGAATATGGTGAGCTTAAGAAAAAAGAAGTTGCTGAGCTTGTAAAGAGCAGGATTGCAGAAAGAATCGCTCAGATTAAGGCTGGGGAAATTAATGAGAGTTATGAGATGATTGGGTAAGAAGTAAGGAGGCTGCGTATGGGGGTATTTGTCAATCCTGACAACAGTGCATTTGAAGTTGCAATCAATTCTGAAATATATATAGATAAAACGGGATTGCTGGAATATACTAACAAGATAATGAACACATTACAAGGGTATGTATGTAACAGCAGACCAAGACGGTTTGGTAAGTCAATAACAGCAAATATGTTAACGGCATACTATAGTAAAGGGTGTAATTCGCAAGATTTGTTTGCTAATCTTGCAATCAGCAGGAATGATGAGTATAGAAAACAGCCGATGTGAGCCTTATTATAACACATTAGAATCACCCTGGGCAGACATAAAATGTCGCTCAGGGCAAGTTTTTTTGCCCTGATTCGACAAAATTCTTAAATTTTCGACAGTTTGGTTGACAGTAATATTGCACACTGTTAAAATATTTAAGGTTTATTTAAAGTTATTAAATTACTATAAAAATAATAAGTAGAATTGAATGAAGTACAGGGAATAGTATGTTATTTGGAAAGAAGAAAAAGGCAGCGGAGTATATTGTAGATGTTCATTGCCATATCCTTCCAGGAATTGATGATGGTTCAAGGGATATGTCGGAGACATTAAAGATGTTGGAAATTGCGCATGATGAGGGAATAACACACATGATTGCAACACCACATTTTAAAGGCGGGCATCACAATGCTTCACCAGAGAAAGTAAGTGCACTTATCAATGAAGTACAGGAAGCAGCAGATGGATGCAAGTTAGGAATAAAGCTATATCAGGGCAATGAGATACTGTATCATGATGAGTTATGTGAAGGTGTTGACAGCGGACGCATAAGCAGAATGAATAATACTGACTATGTTCTTGTAGAATTCATGCCGTCAGATCCGTATCAGTATATCCGTAATTCCTTAGATGAAATAATGAGTGAGGGATATCAGCCAATTATTGCACATGTTGAGCGGTACGGATGTATGTTAGATGATGTTGAAAATGTGCGTGAAATCAAGAATATGGGTGTTGAAATTCAGGTAAATGCATCAAGTATACTTGGGGATATAGGCAAAGATGTAAAGAAATTCCTTCATAAGCTGCTTAGTGAGCAGATAATTGATTATGTTGGGACAGATGCACACCGCTGCGAAGGCAGCCGTACACCTACGATTCGAGAATGTGTCGGCATGCTGTATAAGAAATATGATGAACAGTATGTTGATGATATATTATATGGCAATGCCATGGACAGGCTTTTATAAAAAGCCGGAATAAGATTAAGGAGATTATGTAATGCAGGAAAAGAGTAAAGAGACAGAGAATATTGAAATAGACCTCCGGGAAATATTCGGAGTGCTGCTTCACAGATTATGGATTATCATTGTGGCAGCGTTAGTGTGTGGAGCAGTTGCATTTATGTTCAGCTTCTTTATTATTACGCCACAGTACCAGTCTACAACAAAGGTATATATCCTTAATAAGCAGAATGCAAGTGGTTCAGTTACTTATAGTGATGTACAGTTATCAGCAACCCTTTCTAAAGATTATGAGCAGCTTGTAACAAGCAGATATGTTATTGAGGGAGTTATTAAAGAACTTAATCTGGATGAAACATATGAGAGTCTTGTTGGCAGAGTATCAGCATCTAATGCTACAGATACACGAATTATAGCAATTACGGTTACAGACCCGGATCCGGCTCAGGCACAGAGAATGGCCAATTCAGTCAGAGATCTGGCAGCCAAGCATATAACAGAGGTTATGGATATTGAAGCAGTAAATGTCGTGGATCAGGCTAATCTCCCGGACTCACCGGTATCACCTTCAATTTCTAAGTGGACCATAATAGGTGCTCTTGTTGGTATAATAATATCGGCAGCAGTCATTATCATACAGCATCTTCTTGATGATACTATTAAGACTTCAGAGGATGTTGAGAAATATCTTGGCCTTAGTACATTAGCTCTTATACCGGTTAATGAGGGAGATATTCCTGATCAGGGCAGGAGAAAAGGTTCTTCAAGAAGTCCAAAGGCAGATATCGGTGCTGATGATGAGAAGGCAAGAAGCTTTAAAGCATCAGAAGTTAATAAGAAGAATAATGGAGCTAAAGTGAGAGCGGAGGAATAAAGATGCAGGAGTTTTCAGTAAAGAAAAGTGCCCTTGATTTCAGAACAAGAGAAGCATATAAAATGTTACGAACTAACATAGAATTCTCAGGGGGCAATAATAAGGTCATATTCATAACAAGTACAACACCATCAGAAGGTAAGAGTACAGTATCATTCGAGCTAGCGATGTCATTCGCACAGAATGGAATGAAGACACTTCTTATTGATGCGGATACAAGAAAGTCGGTTATGAAGAACCGGTGGAGAAAAGGTAAGATTAAATATGGCCTCACACATTACCTTTCCGGAAAGAATGAACTTACAGATGTAATAAGCGTAAGTGATGAACCTAATTTCTGCATGATATTCGCAGGTCCTGTTCCTCCTAACCCAAGTGAGCTGGTTGGAAATGACAGATTTGCAGAACTGATTGAAAGTGCAAGAGAGACATTTGACATGATAATAGTAGATACACCACCAATAGGAAGCGTTATTGATGCAGCCGTTATTTCTAAATTCTGTGATGGAGGAATTCTTGTTGTAGGTGCCGGTGAAATAAGCTATAAGTTCGCAAGAAAGGCTAAGGAGCAGCTTGACCTTGTAGGATGTAAGATTCTTGGCTGCGTGCTTAATAAGGTTGACATGGCAGGCAACTCATATTATGGCAGATACTATGGCAAGTATTACGGTAAATATTATGGCAAATATGGTGAAGAAAGTTAAGAGTGAGGAATAACCTGTACGGAGCTGAATTTCGTTGGGAGGGGTAGAGAGATAGATACCTTTCTTCTGATTGAATATTTGGCTCCGTTGTTGTGTAGGTAGATGTGATTAGAGGAGTGCTTTTATGAATGGAATTAATTCATCTGGTCAATTAAACAGGATACTTAAAATTGCAGGATGGGCATTGGCGGGAATAATGGGAATTACATCTGTTGTTTTTGAAATAATGCTTATTAATTTTAAGTTGATTCCAGAGAAATATTGTATTATTGCAGGAGTGGTTCTGGTAATACTTGTAGCTGTATCAGCCTTGTTGCAGCGCTGGAAGATAGCCGGGATAATTACAAAGGTAATGTCTATATTTTTTACAGTAGTATTAATTATCGGATGCGTGTATATTGGGCAGGCTTCTAAGACGCTTAGTAAAGTTACTACTACTCATGAAGAAAAAGTAGTGATGGGTGTATATGTTCTTAAGGATTCAGGAGTAACAGATATTGCCCAGCTTGATGGCGGAGAAATAGGTATTGTAGCCGATGCCGACAGGGAGAGTACTGATGAATTAATTAACCGTATGAAAAATGATGGCTTCTCAGCAGAATATAATGAATATGACAATACAGCTGAAATGCTGGCAGCTATGGAAGATAACCAGAATATGGGAATTATCTTAAAAACAAGCAGCATTGATATGCTTAGTGATATTGAAGGATATTCAGATATTGCAGAAAGACTTCTGCTTCTGTATTCAGGTGAATTTACGATTAATATAGAAGATAACCAGACAGTGGAAGAATTACAGGATAGAGAATATCTTTCAAGCGAGGATGTTGTGGCTGTGTATATATCCGGAATTGATTCAAGAGGATCAATCAACGAGGTAAGCAGAAGCGATGTCAATATACTGATGCTTATAAATAAGAAAACACACAGCATTCTTATGGTTAATACACCGAGAGATTATTATGTACCACTTAGTATATCAGGAGGAGTAAAAGATAAACTTACTCATGCCGGTGTATATGGAATACAGTGTTCTACAGATACGATAAGTATGTTATATGGTATTAACATTGATTACTATGTAAAGATTAATTTTAGTGGATTTGAGAATATAATTAACGCACTTGGTGGCGTAGATGTCACTCTTGATTATTCACTGACAATAGGAAATGGAGCATTAACAGTTCATCCAGGAGTAAATCACCTGAATGGAACACAGGCTCTGGCATTCTCAAGAGAAAGAAAAGCGTATGCCGATGGGGACAGACAGCGCGGACGTAATCAGATGATCATTATGGAAGCTGCAATAAAGAAGGCGTGTACACCAGCAATCCTGTCTAATTACAGCAGTGTATTAAGTGCCGTTTCAGACAGCGTTATAACTAATATGAGTTATGATGACCTTGCTACACTGGCACAGATGCAGCTCAGTGAAATGCCATCGTGGAATGTTAAGCAGATAAGCGTAACAGGAAGTGGAAGTATGTCTACAACAACATATTCAATGCCAGGCTGGAATCTGTATGTTATGGTTCCAGATGAGAGCAGCATGAATAATGCGATGAACGAAATCAGAGCTTTGTATGGGGAGTAAAATACGAGGGAGAAGCAAAATGCAAACGAAACAAATACAGAAAACTAAATTATTTATGGTACAATTGTTGATAGTCATTATTAATACGCTTTTGTTTTCTATATTTTGGTATGGATTTTATAAAACCAAAATGTGGGGTAATGTTTTTTATGGAAAAGGTGATTTAGTTGTAATAGCATTATATCTATTCATATATACTACGATGGCAAGATTATATAAAGGTTTGGCGCTTAGAATAAGCAGGATAACAGAGTTAATATATTCACAGTGTGTTGCTATTTTAATAAGTAACTGCATTATGTATGTTGTTATAGTTTTATTATCTCGACATATGGTGAATGTGCTGCCATTATTATTAGAAATATTAATAAGCTGTTTTGTAAGTGCAATATGGTCGTATATTGCCAATCATCTTACAAATATCATTTACAGACCATCTAATGTATTGATAGTATATGATAATGTTTATGCATATAAGAATGGTATTGATATTATTGAGAGGCTGCCTTGGCGGTTTAATCTGGCCGGAGAAATAAAACTTTCTGGAATAGAGAACTGGTCTAAGGTTACCAAGCAGGAGATGGTTAAGTTCATAATGGCAGTGGAACAGTATGAAGCAGATTCTGTTATGTTGTGCGGTTTAGCATCTACCCAGAGAAATGATATCATAAAATATTGTGTTGAAAACAATATAACTGCTTATGTAAGACCTAATATTGGAGATTTTATGATAACTAATGCACAGGTTGTCCAGATGGCAAATTTGCCAGTTATGATATGTGAAAGAACAGCACCAGGATTAGGTTATGAAGTTGTTAAGCGTGCAATGGATATTATAATATCTTTATTAGGAATTGTTATTACAAGTCCAATATTATTAATAACAGCAATACTTATTAAGGCATATGATAGAGGTCCTGTTTTTTATAAGCAGGTGCGTCTTACTAAAAATGGAAAAAAATTTAACATATTAAAATTCAGAAGTATGAAAGTTGATGCTGAAAAGGATGGAGTAGCAAGATTATCATCTCAGGGGGATAGCAGAATAACACCTATTGGAAAAGTTATAAGAGCTTGCAGAATAGATGAACTTCCACAGATGATAAACATACTTCAGGGAAATCTTTCATGTGTTGGACCAAGACCGGAAAGACCGGAAATATCTGAACAGTACATAGAGGAAATGCCAGAATTTGCATTAAGGCTTCAGGTTAAAGCCGGACTTACAGGGTATGCTCAGGTGTATGGAAAGTATAACACTGAACCATATGATAAATTACAGATGGATTTAATGTACATATCAAAGTTAGGAATTGTAACAGATATTAAAATTATTTTAGCAACTATAAAGATATTGTTTATGCCAGAGAGTACAGAGGGCGTTGCGGCTGGTAGTACAACAGCAATGTCAAATAAAAATGTAAAAATGAAAGAAGAAGTAGCAGCTACTCTAGAAGACAAAGAATAAAGTAGGAGTACATTATTATATATGAAAAAGGTTAATTATTCAGTATTGATGTCTGTATATAATAAAGAAAAACCAGAATTTTTAAAAAAAGCAATAGAAAGTATCCAAAATCAATCGATTAAGACTGATAATTTTGTATTAGTATGTGATGGAAAATTAACATCACAATTAGATACTGTTATATCAGAAAAACAGAAGGAATTAGGAGATATATTAAAAGTTGTAAGATTAACAAAAAATGTTGGATTAGGCAGAGCTCTTAATGAAGGAATGAAATACTGCAAGAATGAAATTGTTGCAAGAATGGACAGTGATGATATTGCAATGGAAAAGCGCTGTGAAAAACAGCTGTGTATTTTTGAAAAAAATCCACAAATTAGTATATGCTCGGGAACTGTTCAGGAGTTTACGAGTGATATAAAAAATGGTGGATGTTTAAGAGTATTGCCAGAAACAAATGAGGAAATTATAAGATTTTCTAAAATGCGTAATCCATTTAATCATCCATGTGTTATGTATAAGAAAAGTGATGTTGAAGCTGTTGGATCATATAAAGATTTTTATTTGTTGGAGGATTATTATTTATGGATAAGAATGTTAATGGCAGGATATAAAGGTTATAATTTGCAAGATACCATATTATATATGAGAGCTGGGAATGGTATGTATAAAAGAAGATCTGGATTAAAATATGCAAAATCTCAGCTTAAATTATTAAAATATATGAAGTGTTACAAATATATAACATTTTGTCAATATATAAAAGGTTGTGTAATAAGAATCCTATCCTCAGTAATACCCAATGGATTAAGGAAAAAAGTGTATGAAATGTTTTTAAGAAGTAATAGGTAAAATGGAGAAAAATAATTTGAAGATGAAAGATTCATATATATACAAAAGTATCAGTATAGGAATACGTGCTATAATTCCTGTATTATTTGTATTGAACAAATATGCCTTTGCAATTGCTATAATTTTGAATTTATTTATTTATTGTTTACATTATAAAAATAAAAGCAATTTATTTGTTGTTATTATATTAAACTCTTTTATTTATTCGTGTTTAAGTCTATTTGGATTAAAACTATATGATTGGATAATTGTTATTTATTTTATTTTTCTCTTAATAAAAAAACATGGCAAATTCTCTTTTAATCCGCGAATGATAATATTATTAATTACAAGTGTGATTGTATTTTTATTTCATAGTATAAAAAGTCCACAGATTTTGGAAATGGTTAGATATATTATTTCTATTATATTAGTGTTTAATGTAATTAATTTAGAATTTAATTTTGATGAAATAGATAACGATATTATTCATATTACATTAGCAAATATGTATAATGCAATAGTCGTGTATATTTTAATTGGCTTAGGAAGGGTGCAAAATATAAGTACCTCAATCATATCAACGAGTACATATATATATAAAGGCGAAGTTCGATTAAATGGATTTTTTACTGATCCCAATAAATATATGTTATATTGTTTGTGCTTAATATTTATTGCTGAAATTTTTATATCAAATAAAAATAAAAAAAACATCATTATATTATTAGCTATGATAAGTGCTGTAATTTCAATGTCAAGAACATCGTTAATATGCTTTGGCGTATACTTTATTATAAAAATATTTAAAGTGCTAAGGAAAAAGTCATTTGCATTATTTTATATTGGTATTGGATTATCATTGATTATAGCTATAATTTTAATATTAAATCCAGGAATTATAAACAATTTGGTTGAAAATATTTTTGTTAATACAGCTAAGCTATTGGGAAGACAAAATACATTAAAAGTAAATACGTCTGTAGAAAATGATAATAGAGTGAGGATTTGGACAATGGCAATTCAATATATAAAAAATAAACCTTTTATAGGATATGGATGGCTGGCAAACGAATATTTATTGCCATATCCAACTCATAATACAATATTATCATTAATGTTAGATGGAGGGATACTTATGTTAATTGCTTATTTATATGCATTTATCCCTTTATTTAGAAATAAAAGATTAGATGTTGTAGTACCGTATATTTTAATTCCATTATTTTTATTGGATTTAGGAAATTATAGATTATGGTATTTATTATTAGGTTTGATAATAAAGAAGGGAAAAAATATATGACAAATTTAGTGGTTGTTACAAAAAAGTGGGGAAGAAATTTTACAGGTGCAACATTGGCAACACAATATTTTATCGAAAAATGGCATAATATATTTAATAGCATACATATATTTACATTAGAAGAAGGAGAATACGCCAAATTAGATAATGTTAAAGTCAAAAAATTGTTAAATACGAAAGAATTATTAAAAGAAATAGCAGAGTATAAAAAAAATAATTTGAATGCACAAATTTTAGGTTATTCAGATGATCATTTGGGATATATTTTAAAAAAGATGGACATCAAATATGTGCATACATATCATGGGAATTGGCCTGATGCTAGATGGATAAATTTTGATTTTTTCTTGAAAAGTTTTTATTTTATGCACTTATATAAAAAAACCATTAAAAATGCAGAATTTGTAATAAATGTATCACAATATATGGATAATTTTACAAAAAAATTCAATGCAAAATCATATGTTATAAATAATGGGATAGATTTTAAATATAATACAGAAAATATTTTAGAACATAAAAAAAAGACATTTTTAATGGTTGGTAATATTGATTCAAGAAAATATAAAAAGGCTATAAAATTGTCAAAGATTATATATAGAAAAGATACAGATATAAAAATAGATATTTATGGAGATATAATTAAGACTAAAATAGCCAATAAATTGTCAAAACAAAAGAATATTGAATTAAAAGGAAAACAAACCCAAATTCCGTATAAGTCATATTGTGGATTAATTAATACATCAACAATAGAAAATTTGTCTATATCAGTGTGTGAAGCATTAATGTGTAATATACCTGTTTTTTGTTTTTCTGTTGGTGGATTGCCAGAGGTGGTAAAAAATGATGAGACAGGATATTGTTATGCTGTTAAAGACATAGATCTGTTGGCTGATAAAATAGTTAAATGTTCAAATGATGAATTAAAATTTAAATTAAATTGTAACAAAAATATGGAAAAGTTTAATTGGGATTATGCAGCAAAAAAATATATTGATGTATTTGAACAGTTGATTAAGTAAAGGGGAATCTTATGAAAGTAGGTATATTAGGACCAGTAATAACAAGTGCATATTTTGGAGGAGTTGCCGTTTTTGATGAAGAGATAGCTAACGGTTTAAAAAATAATGGTCATGAAGCAATATTGCTTACTGACCAACGGGAAGAAAAAATGAACAAAAACAAATTCATAATTAAACAAATTAACTATAAATGTGCAAAAAAAGTTTTTGATGAAGAAAAGTTTGATTTAATTATAGCCTCATTAGGGTATGCAAAGTATTTATTTTTCGATAAAACAGATTCATTTAAAATATATTTTTTACATGGTTTCTTTAATACAAATTACTATGGAAAATTAAAATCTGAATTGGCAGTAATCTATCAAAAAATACTGTTAAAAAAATGCAATTGTGTTATTTCAAATAGTAATTTTACCAAAATGATAAATAACAATTTTTTCAATATTATTTCAGATGGAGTAGTACATTTAGGAGTGTCATCGGAGTTTTATCAAAATATTATTAAAAAAAATATAATAAAAAAAGAAAATACAATTTTATATGCAGGCAGATTGGTATCAGTTAAAGGTGTAAAAAAATTGATAGAATCCTTGAGTATATTAGAAAAAAAGGATATTAAATATAAATTATTAATTGCTGGCAATGGACCAGATGAATTTGAATTAAAAAATTATGTTAATAAAAACAATTTAAATGTTGAATTTTTAGGAAGAGTCTCTCAAAAAGAATTAGTTGAATATTATATTTCAAGTGAAATATTTGTATCTTTAAATCCAAGTGAACCGTTTGGAATTGTTTTTCCAGAAGCATTATTATCACAATGCAAAATAGTTTGTCCATATACTGGTGGACAAGTAGAATATTTAAGTGATTATAGTAATTCAGTGGCTTTTGTAGATGAAACTGATGAAAAAAGTATTGCATTAGGAATAGAAAAATTATTAAGTAGAGGAGAAATTCCCAAATTAACTAATGAACAAATGAAATCATACACTTATGAGGAAATTTCAAAGAATATACTAAAATATATTAAATAGAAAGTGAATTAAAGTATGAAAAAAGTAATGTTGATTGCTCCTAATTTTAATAACTATACAGAAATCTTTGAAAATAGTATATCAGAAAATGGGTATTCAGTTATTTCCAAGAGTTTTACACCTTATAATTGGAAGACAGCATTTTGTAAAATGTTTCATTTAAATGAAGATAAAATAATAAAAAGAAAAGTTTTGCATTTTAATAAAAAAATAATAAAATTATATAGTGAGATAAATCCAGACTTTGTAATAATAATTAGAGGAGATTTTATGCAAAAAAACACATTGGAAATGATAAAATGTCCTAAAGCATTATGGCTATATGATTCTGTGACAAGATATCCTGAAATGACAAAAGATTGGGAATTATATGATTTACATTATGTTTTTGAAAATTCGGATGTTGATACATTAAAAAAAGAAGGTAAATATGCGGTTTTTCTGCCATTAGGTTATGATAATCATAAGTATTATCCAGTTTCAAATGTAGATAAGAAAATAGACATTAGTTTTGTTGGGGCTATGTATGGAAACAGAAAACAATTTTTAGAAAAAATTGCAATGGATTTTTCAGAAGAAAAATGTAGCTTTTATGGTATTTATGTGTTTAAAAGGAATTTAATAAAATATATAAAGTTTATTAGATCAAAAATGAAAAAATCATTTTGTAATAAAAAAATATCACATGAAGATGCAAATAAGTTATATTCAAGTTCTAAAATTAATATTAATATTTTACATGAGCAGTCTCAAAGTGGTTGGAATGCTAGACTAAATGAAATATTAGGAGCTGGAGGATTTCAACTTATTTCTTATAATAAATTAATAGCAGAAAAATATGATGGAATGCTTGATACATTTAAAGATTATGATGATTTAAAGAAAAAAATAAAATATTATTTGGAAAACGATAATATTAGGAATGAATATGCACAAAGAGGTTACAATTGGGCTAAGGATAATGAAACTTATTTTCAAAGGTTTAATTTTATTTTACAAGAATTAGAAAAAATCTAGAGGAGTGAGATTATGAATATACTAGTTACAGGTGCTAATGGATATCTTGGTGTTGGGATAGTTAAAGAGTTATTAGATAGAGGTCATAATGTAGTAGCTACGGATAAAAGTCTTTTAAATGTTGATGACAGAGCTATTAAAATGGAAGGTGATATATTCAAATTAGATGATCCTTATGAATATTTTGGAAGACCAGATTGTTTATTGCATTTGGCTTGGAGAAATGGATTTGTTCATTTTTCAGAAACTCATATAAGTGATTTACCTTTGCATTTTGAATTCATAAAAAAATTATCGGAATCTGGAATAAAAAAAATATCAATAATGGGTTCAATGCACGAAATAGGATTCATAGAAGGTAGTATTGATGAAGCAACCGCATGTAATCCGAAAAATTATTATGGTATCGCTAAAAACGCATTAAGACAAGGAGCGGAATTAATTACCAAACAAAATAATGTTACATTTCAGTGGCTGAGGGGCTTTTACATAGTAGGAAAATCAACAAGAGGGTCTTCGATATTTTCTAAAATTGTTCAAGCAGCTGAACAGGGGGAAAAGGAATTTCCATTTACATTAGGTTTAAATCAATACGATTTTTTAGATTATAATTCATTTTGCATACAAGTTGCTGCAACGGTTCAACAAGATGACATAAATGGCATAGTAAATATTTGCTCTGGTCGTCCTCAAAAGTTATCTGATAGAGTAGAGCAATTTATAAATGAAAATGGTTATGATATTAAATTAAATTATGGGGCTTTTCCTGAAAGACCTTATGATTCAAAAGCGGTTTGGGGAAACAGTAGCAAGATAGAAGAAATATTGAAAAAAGACAAAAGGTAGTTTTCAATGATTAAAATAAAGAGAAAAATAAATAGTTTTTTACATTCGTCAGATAAAATAAATATAATTAAATATAAACTGACATCTGGTTATCAAAAAGTAGTATATAGTTTTTTATATAATGAATATGGAATAAACTCTGTTATTATTAAGCCGATTAGAGTTATCGGTAAAAAGTATATAAGTATAGGGAAAAATGTTAATATTCTTAATGGTGCAAGAATGGAAGCTATTGATAAATGGAAAAATAAAAATTATACACCTAAAATAAAAATTGGAGATAATGTTTCGATAGGTCAAAATTTTCATATAACATCTGCAAGTGATTTAGAAATAGGGGATAATGTGACAATATTAGGAAATGTTTTTATTACAAATATTGATCATGTATATGAAGATATTAATGAAAATGTTTTGAATCAAGATATAGAGGTTAAGAATACTCAAATAGCAGAAGGGTGTTTTATAGGATATGGTGCTTCTATACAAGCGGGAACAATTTTAGGAAAACATTGTGTTGTTGGAACAAATGCTGTTGTAAGGGGTAAGTTTGATGATTATACGGTAATTGTTGGGGTACCTGCACGGGTTGTGAAAAAATATAATAAGACAAGTAACAAATGGGAAAAATTTTAAATAAAGGGAAAATAATATGAATATAAATGATTATCAACAGAAAATTAATGACATAGCATTTATTAATTGTATAGATATTAAAATGGGAGATGTTTTACATTATTATTTAAAAAGTGAAATTAATATTAAGGACGTGTGCAGAGCATTAAAAAGCGTTTTTTTTGTTGATAATTATAAATTTTCTGTTTCAGGAAATCCTAATATATTATGTCTATGTTCAAGTGATTACAACTTCAGACCAGAACATAAAAAAGCATTTAATAATGTAATGGCGTTAATAGATGACAAAATTGTAATGATGTCTGAAAAAAAAATATTTAGTATATTTATAATTAGAAATATTAATTTTATAATAAAGTGGTATAAGCAGTTAAAAAAAATTGAAAAGGATTCAAAAAAAAGGATGTATTACAGCTTAAAAATTCTTAGCATATATAGAACATATCAAAGTTGGGAAAAATTACTTAAAGAGAAAAAATGGAATATTAACAGTTTTTTGACATACTGTGACGTTATGCCAGTAGATAATTTTTTTACTCAAAAATTTAATATGAATAAAAAAAATACAATAACATTGCAACATGGAACATTTAATATCATAAATAATTCTTGGGCATATTTAGGATCAAAAAGCAAATATTTTTTAGCTGAAAGTCAGGCAGCAAAAAATACGGCTATATCAGTAGGGTATAACGGAAAAATGATAGTTGTTGGTTCTCCACATCATTTAAATGAAATAAAGAAAAACATAAATAGGGAGAAAGATTCAATTGGTATAGTAATGAACAGTCCAATGCAGCCTGTTGAGGACAACATAGAGATGTTAAAAGAATTATTGAAGTATTGTGAAAAAAATAATAAAAATATGTTTGTAAAATTGCATCCTGCTGATGATAATTCTAAGTATAACAATATTTTATTAAATAAAAATGTTCACATATATGGAAAGGAAATTAGCATAGATGATTTCTGTAATATGGTTGAAATTGTTATAGTTTCTTCTTCAACATCTTTTCTTACTGCTTTAAGATTAAATATTCCATGCTTTTTATTTGTTAGAGAAAACCACGATATAAATTTATTTGAAAAAACAGATTATTTGAAATTTACTAACATAGAAGAATTGGAAAATAAAATTATTAAAATTGGATCTGATGAATATAAAAATGAAGTGAAACTAATAAGAGAATACTTAATAGGATCTTCTGATTTAAAAAAACAATATAAAAATATTATTAAATCTATTCAAAAAGATAAATGCTTGTTGGGTAGTTGAAAGGAAAAAATTGTTAAATAAAATAAAAAAATTTTATACAAAAATTCCAGATGGTGTAAAAGCAAGTATTTGGTTTACGATATGTAGTATTATTCAAAAAGCCATTCAGTTGATAACGGTTCCGTTTTTTACTAGAATATTATCCACGGAACAATATGGACAATATTCTTTGTATCAATCTTGGTTAGGAATTGTTAGTATTTTTGCAACACTTAATCTTTCTTCAGGAGTTTTTAACAATGGAATGCTTAAATATAAAGAAAAAAGATTAGAATATATGTCGTCTATGCAGGGACTTTCATCGTTGGTGTCTTTTATTGTTATAATAATATATATAAGCGCAAGTAAATTATGGGATAATTTATTTGGATTGCCTACAATAGTTGTCGTTTTCATGTTGGTGGAGATTTTTTTTACTCCAGCTTTTCAATTTTGGTCAATGAAGCAAAGATATTTGTTCAAATATAAAACATTGGTTTTTATAACACTAATGATTGCCATATTAAATCCAATGATAGGGATTATAGCTGTTAGTAATGTTGAGCAAAAGGGTATAGCAAGAATATTATCTGTAGCAATATTAAATATCTTACTTGGTTTTTTCTTTTATATATATAATTTTGCTAAGGGTAAATGCTTTTATAACAAAGAATATTGGAAATTTGCATTATTGTTTAATATTCCATTAATACCGCATTATTTGTCTATGGTTGTTTTGTCTCAGGCTGACAGGATTATGATTGAAAAAATGTTTGGAACAGATAAAGTTGCTATATACAGTGTGGCATATTCAGTTTCTATGATCATGAACATAATTATAACAAGTATAAATTCATCATATGTTCCATGGACATATCAAAAGGTTGAAAATGCAGAGTACAAAGATTTAAAAAAGATGTCAAATATTTTACTTGCTCTCGTTGGAATTATTAGCTTGGTTCCAACATTAATGGCACCTGAAATTATAGCTATAATGGCACCTAGTAATTATTCTGAGGCTATATGGGCAATTCCACCAATTGCTTTAAGTGTATTTTTTATATTTTTATATTCATTATTTGCAAATATAGAATTTTACTTTGAAGAAAGTTATTTTGTGACAATTGCTTCAATAATGGGTGCTATATTGAATATAATTTTAAATGCTATCTTTATGCCAATAGGAGGATATTTAGCAGCAGGTTATACAACATTAATGTGTTATATTGTATTTGCTTTGGCACATTACATATTTATGAAAAAAGTTTGTAAGAAGCATGTGATTAACGAATCGATATATGATGAAAAAAATATATTAGTAATAGCGATTATATTAATAATAATTAGTTTATTGGTAATGTTGTTATATAAATTATTTATTATTAGATATTTAATAATTGGAAGCATGATTATTTTAGCTATTTTAAAAAAGAATTTTATAGTTAATTTATTGACAAAAATAAAACAAAAAAAATAAATATATATTTATGAAAGGAGAATTTTATGAATTCTAGGAGTATTACAGCAATAATTCCAGTGAGAGAAGGAAGTAGAAGATTAAAAAATAAAAATATAGCACCATTTGCTGGAACAAATCTTTTAATTAACAAAATCAATCAATTGAAGGAAGTTGAGGAAATATCTGAAATTGTGGTTTCTTCCGATTCAGATAAGATGTTGGAAATGGCAAAGATTCATGGGGTTAGAACCCATAAAAGGGCAATAGAATTCTGTGATGAAAAAAGCAAAACATTTGGAGAAGTTGTAGCGCATATTTGTGAAAATGTTGATGGTGATGATATATTATGGGCAACTTGTACAGCTCCATTAGTGTTTCCCAAACAGTATAGAGAAGCAATTACTTTATACTATAAAGCTTTGAAAGATGGATATGATTCTCTTGTTTCAATGGAAAAATTTAAAAGATACTTATGGGATGATAATGGACCTATAAATTATGAGTTAGGTGTAAGGCATGTACCATCTCAACAACTAAAACCATTGTATTTTGTGACAGATGGTATATTATTAGCACCAAGGGAAAAGATGATAGAATGGAAATATTTTCATGGTTCTAATCCATATAGATATATATTAGATAAGAGGACAAGTATAGATATAGATGATGGGTTGGATTTAGCCTGTGCAAGAGCGTGGTTAGATATGGATGAGAGTGTATCACAAATAGATCCATATTCTATAGATGCAAATATTAATACTAAAAATTGATGTTGATAAAATGACAATACTGATATATTGTTAATTCTAGAAATAAAACATATTGAAAGAAGATAGATATAAGATATAGTTTTAAGAAGATATAATTGGATAGTGTCAAATGACATATGAAAAAACAAAAAGACACTTTTGTACATTGTAAACTGTAAATGTTTTATGATGAGATAGTCTGATGCCACTCTTGATGGCACAAAAAAAGAACTGTTGTAGGTTATTCACCGACGGCGAGGAACTAAAGAACAGTTCAGTTTTGTGTCGGATACAGCAGTTTAGCAGTTTTTGTACCATCAAGGGCAGAGCCGCAAGGCGGTGGCTGGTTTGTTTACCTCTGGCTCAGAATCTAAGGACAGTTATGCTGCATGCACAGTATTGTCTGTTGCCCCATTGCTATGAGGTATTGCCATTTACCCGGCATATTACCAGCCATGGCTAAACCAGACAGGCGGCTTATATTTAAACTCTTTGTGTGGTCGCAGGAAGTTGTAATAAGTAACCCACAAAGCAAGGTCGTAGTTGGCACCGTCGATGTTGTTAAAACCATTTGTAGGTCTGTAGGATTGTTTGTAAGTACGGTTAAGTCTTTCAATCATCTGCTTTAATGGTCTGAACTCAGTTGAAACAGCATCGCTGTTGGTAAGTCCAATGACCTGGGTTATATCAAAGTTTATTTTTTCTTCAGATTCTCTGTAGAACTGCTGTGCAGCCAGAGGATAGGCACTGTAACCGTCAGCAATAAACCTGAAATCTTTAGGAAGTTCTTTAAGATGTCTGAAAGCCATGCGCATTGCAAGAATGCATGAACCGACACCACGGTTATCAGATATCTGGTAACCGATAATGGCTCTTTTGGCAGCGTCCATGATAAACCAGACATAGCCTTTAAGACCACGGATTTTTATGTAAGTTTCATCAGCAGTAAAAGCTTTGCCGACACCATAATCATAGTTATCAGTGAATGGTTTAATGCAGATGGCTGCGGTTTTACAGTAGTTGGCTACCTGCTGATGAGATATGTGTATGCCATGAATCTCCTTAAGTGCTTCAGCTGTTTTGCGTAAAGATAATCCGAGATTGACTTTATAAGTAAGGCAGAGTCCCATTACATTTTTATCAAACTTTCTGAACTTAAGGGAAGAAGCATTTTTAGGCAGAGAATTTAAGTCCATGCGGAAGAAATCTATCGTGAATTCACGGTAGATGTAGTGAAGTTTGTATTTACTTTTTTCTTCGCTGAGATGTTCCTTTTTTACTTTTTTGAGGTTGTGAAGATAAAAAGGACACTTGGAATTTTTGCATTTATGAATAATAAAATGCTTACGATTCTTTATAGGTTCGCGTATGCGTGAGCAATGAGAACAGCGGAGTTTATGAGTTTTAGAGAAGCGGTTGTTATCAGATGGAGAATGCAGGTTAAGGCAGACTTTGCATCTAATCTGGGACTTCTTTTTACCATCATTCCATGTAAGATATGGCTTAGGAGCATTGCAGATATGACATGAACAGTCATCAGGAATGTCGCATTCAACCCTTCGGAAAGTGGGTTTTATGGTTTTGCCATAGCGTTGTTCATAGTAAGTGATAAGGTCATTACATTTCCAGTTCTGTTCATAAGATATGATGCGTGGAAGTTCATCAATCTTGAATTTCTGATATGCAGGAGACTTGGAATCATCATAAGCCCATTGTTTGAGTGGGATATATTTACAGATAAAAAGAACTAACCAGCAGTTTTGTTTATAAAGATGTTGAATTAATTGAATCAGATATAATATAATGTCTATAGGTGATTACCTTTCTCTATACGGATAATTGTTTTGTGGTGATTCAATTATACTGGTTATTTAGGGGGTAGTCACTTTTTTTATGCAAAAATATGTGAAAACCCTTGAAATATAAAGAAAAAATAGAAAAGTGGAGTGTTAGATTTGACACTACCTATAATTGAGAAAAGGGGATACATATGAAAAAAATATTATTAACTGGTGGTGCAGGATTTATTGGAAACGAACTTGTGAATCAATTATATAATTTAGGAGAATATTATATTACAGTTATAGATTGTATGACAGAGCAGATTCATGGATATAATTGGAAGGAGTCGTATTTATATAATAATATTAAGGATAAATGTAATTTTATATATGGAGATATAAGAGATTTTGATATAGTCGAAAAAGCTGTTGCTGATAATGAATATATTATTCATTTAGCGGCAGATACAGGGACTGGGCAATCTATGTATAGAATTAATCAATATAATGATGTAAATATCATGGGAACTTCTAATTTGTTGCAAGTAATCTCATCTAAAGGGGCAAAAAATAATGTTAAGAAAATTATTTTATCCTCTTCAAGGTCAGTATATGGAGAGGGAAAATATAAATGTCCCAATTGTGGTGTAGTATATCCTAAGAGTAGAAATAAAGAAAATATGAAAAAAAAAGATTTCAATCTATATTGTGATAAGTGTGGAGAAAAGTTAAAAGTATTAAGAACAACTGAAGATAGTGATGTTACTCCAGGATCATTGTATGCATATACAAAATTTGCACAAGAAAAGATGTTACAAACAATGTGCCCTGCATTAGGAATAGATTACACTATTTTTAGATTTCAAAATGTTTATGGAGTTGGACAATCATTAAAAAATCCATACACGGGTATATTATCAATTTTTTCTACATTACTTTTAGAAAATAAACCAATAAATGTATTTGAGAATGGATTGGAAAGTAGAGATTTTATTAATGTTAGAGATGTTGCTAAAGGTGTAATTTTATCAATTCAAAACAATGAAAGTAATTCAGAAATTATAAATCTTGGCAGTGGTATAGGAACAAGTGTTATAGATATTGCAAATATGCTAAAAAAGATTTATAAGAGTAAAAGTGTAATAAATATTACTGGTGACTTTAGAATCGGCGATATTGCACATAATGTAGCAGATATACAAAAGGCTAAGGAGATATTAGGTTTTAATCCAAATATTGATTTAAAAAATGGTTTAATAGAATTTTGTAAGTGGGTTATGGATGAGGATAAAGATAATGGGGGCTATGAAAAATCATTAATTGAAATGGAGAATGCGGGAATGTTTATTAGAGGTAATAACAAATACAATTAATAGGTTTTTCTGTAAATTAAAAGTAGATAAAAAATATTTTAAAAGTCAGATATTTTTATGCGTAGCAGTCTTATGATGTAAGCGTTACATAACCCACCGTAGTAAAATCCTTCAAATTCAGGCGTAAGATTAGGACAGTTGGAGCATTATACTCTAAATCCTGATCAGGATTGCAAAAGTTGTAGCATTTCACTTCAAACTATCATAAGACTTTTGTATCATTTTACTCCAAATAAATTTATGGAGGATTCGGATATGAATAAATCTGAGAGTGACAAATATTGGACTGAAATTATACAGACCTGCAGAGTAAGCGGTCTGTCAGATTATGAATGGTGCAGAATGAACCATATCTCAACAAGTTCTTTTTATTATAATGTTAAGAGATTAAGAATGGCAGCATGTAATAATGCAGCAGCTGCAGTTCCTGTACATGAAAAACAGGAAGTTGTACCAATTCACTACAATGAATTAAAAGATAATAACTACTCTATTCCTAATTGTTCTGATGATAAATCATATATTAGGATTGAATTCAATGGGTATTTAATTGCTATAAATAATTCTGCTGTCAGCAGAATTATTGCAGCAACGCTTAATGTGCTGCAACAGATATGTTAGGCGAGTTGTCCGGAGTGGCAAAGATTTATCTTGTTTCAGGATATACCGATATGAGGCGTAGCATAGATGGTCTGATGGCAATAGTAAGAGATGCATATGAGCTTGTTCCTTATAGCAATTCTTTGTTCCTGTTTTGTGGGAAACGGTGTGACAGACTGAAGGCATTACATTTTGATAAAGATGGATTTGTACTCTATTATAAGCGACTTGATTCGGGAAGATTTCAGTGGCCGCGTAACCCGGATGAGGTAAAAAATCTTACCAGACAGGAGTTCAGATGGCTTATGGAAGGACTTTCAATAAGCTAGCCTAAAGCAATAAAACCAACTTCTCCCCAAAAGGTAAGCGCTTACAATAGAAAGTTGCTACAATTGATGGCGACAAGTTTAAGTTTATCTCTGTTGAAGAATTGAGAGCACTGGAGTAGAAGGGGAAAAGCTGGAATCAGAGGGATGAGGGAAATGAAAAATGATGAACTTTTATTATTAAAGAATCCATTCACATGTAGAGATAAGTATTATAAGCGTAGGATTAGATTAAGTACATGTAATGATAACGGAAGAAAATTGAAATGTTTTTTAATAGAGTATCATAAGAAAGTTATTACAGGGACTGGAATGAGAGATATAATTCATCTTTTACATTATACAGTTGTCAAGTACAGTGCCCTTAAGTATCCTATAATGCTGGATATTGGTGAAACATCTTTTAATGATAAGCTGGTATATATTGTGTTGGAATGTGTAATTCATATTGTTATGGAGAAATATCATAGGAAAGTATATATTTGTTATAAAGTTACAGATAGTATATGGACAGAAGGATTTAAGTATTCGTGTTTAAATAATGTCAATGATGGTTTTGATATATTCGAAAAGAAATTCAAGTATGATTTAGATAGAAAACATTTCAGGAAAGTGTTTACATATCAGGATTATTGTGATAAAAAATGTTTATCTAAATTAATGACAGATATAAGGTGTTTTCTAAAGAATAATTGTATTAATGAAAGCAGTGTTGATGAATTGACAGAAGTTTTGATAGAGTTAGTAGGAAATTCTGGTGAACATGCGAAAACAGATTGCCTCATAGATTTAGATTTAACTGATGATACATATAAAAGCACAGCGGATGATTTAGATAATTATTATGGTTTGAACGCATGTGTTGTTAATTTTTCAAAGGAATTATTTTATGTTCCGCTTATGAATAAAATGAAGTCATCAAAAGAAGTTAATGAAAGACATATTTGGGTAAAAAAAGCTAAGAATAATCATGAAAGATTTTTTTCAGATAAATATACTGAAAAAGATTTTTATACTATATCCAGTTTTCAGGATAAAATATCTGGAAGTATACAAAAGGATAAGACTGGTGGCAGAGGTTTAACCAGTCTGATATCTTCATTAGGAGAAAAAGCATCAGATCAGTTATGTTATATGGCATCGGGTAACAGAGCTTTATTTTTTTATGCGGATCATATGAGATTTAACAAAGAGGAATTTATAGGATTTAATAAGAATAATGATTATATTAATTCAATTCCAGAAGATGGCGTTATAAGAGATGTAGATGTGTATCTCCCAGGAACTATGTATAATTTAAGTTATGTAATAAAGAAGGAGAGTATTGAATGATGGATAATTCAATAGTACTTGAGTTTGATAAATCAATTCCTAATTTAGCGGGATATGAATATGGTGTTTCGATATATGAAGAACAGATAAAAGGCAAATTAGATATTAGCAAGAATTTTGAAATTGAATTTCCTGACTATATAGAGATGATAGCATCATCCTTTGTTCAAGGACTTTTTTCTGATATAGTTAATCAGATAGGATTAGCAAATACTGAAAGCCGTCTTACAATTAAGGCTGCTACACTGGATATAGCTGAATCAATTAAACGGAAGTTGTAATTATGGAAGAGGGTGACATATGATATGAGTATCAGTGCTATATGTACTGTTGCTGGCGCTGTGGTTGGTGCTTTGACATTATTAGGCAATATAATTTTGTTCAAAAAAACATATGAACAGACGGAAAGAATTAATCATAGCAATTCTATGGCAAAATACTATAATGTGATATTTGATGATTTTTTAATATATAAGATTCCGGAAGCAAGAAGATATATAAGGTTCGAAGACGAAAGAATGAAAGATTTTAGTAAATTAGTAGATGAACTTGATGCTATGCTAAGAAGTGCCTTATATTTTAAGTACACTAATCGAGATTTTTATAAAGAACTAAAAAGTAAGATTAATGAATTGGAAAGTTATCTAGCTGAGTGTGGAAATAACCGTAACTATGAACAGGATGAACAAGCGGAAGAATTTAAGATTATTAATGAAAAAATAGAGGCAATTTATAAATGTGTTAATGATGCATATGAGGGAAATACTAAGAAATAAAATTCTTAAACGGAATAATTACATTATATGATTTTCCAGCAGCGAGAATATCGTGTTACTCGGCGGACCTTGTACTGCGCCAGTACAAGCAGCTGGCAGGCAAAAGTGAGTTAGGAAAGACTGGGGAATCGATGAGTACTTCGTTGAACAATTTGCTGAATGGTTCTTCAAAGCCATCATATAAGGATATGAGGCCGGTTCATACTATTATTTTTTTTGAGAACAGTAGCAGCAGTCTTATCAGTGAGTTGAATAAGGAGTTATATTTTCATGTAGGAAATACGAAGTTCAATACTGGGATTGAGATAGACCTTTTGCAGGATTATGTATTGATAAGTCTTGAAACATTTAGGAAATACCGATATGCTGATGTCAAGAAAGGGCGTACTGAGATACGGGAATGTGACTATGACAGTACACAGTATAAGGACAAAGCTGTGACGGAGAAGATGAAGCTTGACCGTCTGAAGTACCTGTCGTTATTCGTAGCTGAAACTCCACAGGAGATAGAGCAGCTTATCGGGATATTTCCTGACCTTGAAGGAGTACATCGTGATATTAGTGAGTATATGGAAAGACCAGAGGAGGTGCTCAGTATGTTTTCAGAAGAGTTGAAGAAGAGAAGTGAAGCATCTGATAAACTGAGTGCAGAGAAAGACGTTGAGATAGCAAGGCTAAAGAGACAGTTGAAAGAACAGAATAAGTAGTTAATATAGATGCAGTTATCATAGGGATGTGATAACTGCATTTTACATAGAAACGTTCGCGACATAAAATCAACGGACTCATAGCAAGAACTTGATAAATCAAAGTCAATATGATACTATAATAACAGTTTAAATCGAAATTAGCAGTTGGATTAGTCATGAATTTTTAATAGAAATCTATTAATTAGAACAGGATGATTGATTCAATGTTATGGATATTATTATTTAAAAGTAGGAAATTATTAAAATTTAATAAATATATATAGAAGATGAGAGGACACAAGAAGTAGCCTCTCTAAGTTGGAAAGTAAAATCTATAATTTTTATATTCTTGAACATTTACTGTATGTAATATATGAATTACATTATTGGCGATTAATTTAATGAAATGGTACAAGGAGCACATTATGAGTGAGGAAAAAGTTTTTTTGACATATAATCAACAGTTGAAAAAATTGAGAAATAATAAGAAAATTACTTGTAATAATAGTACTAAAGATAAAGAAATTCTTGTTAGAATGGGATATTTTAATATTGTTAATGGTTATAAATATCCGTTTATCTGCGGAATAGATAATACTGGAAAACATATTTATTTACCTAATACTGATTTGGCAAATATTTATGAATTAAAAAAATTTGATGAGAAGTTAAGGAGTTTTTTACTTAGATATATTACACAGATTGAAGAAGAAGTTAGGACATTAACAGGGTATAAATTTGATCAGTGTAATGATAATGGAAAAATACCTTGGTATGATGCGAATGCATATTCGGAAAAGGCAAGGTTACAAAATAAAATAAGTGCAATTTCTTCAGCATATAGTGAATTAAGTAAAAGCCAGTTGGATTATGTAAAGTTTTACATGAATCAACACACATCAATTCCGACATGGATAATGATAAAGGTTATAAATTTTTCAACATTTATTGATGTGTTGAACAATAGTAAAATGATTGTTAAACATAGTTTATGTGAATTATATGGTATGATTGATGAAAAAGGGTATCCAGATGTTAAATTATTAATTGGAAGTTTACATTGGCTTAGAAAAGTTAGAAACTCGTGTGCTCATAATGAAAGGATTTATTGCATTACAGAAACAAAAGACAAAAGTAAAAAAGGAAGAATAAAAGAAAAATATTTTAAACAATTAAGAGCATCTTACTCAAAAGATACTGAGAAGAAATTGATGGATTTATTAATTTATTTTAAATATTATTTACCCGCTTCAGAATTTAAAAATATGATGAAGGAATTTATAGAGATGCTGAGTGCCATAAAAAAAGAAGTATCGCAAAATGCATTTGATAATATTCGTGGGCAAATGGGAATAAAAGACATTGATGATTTAAAGATATTGGTTGAGTTAAAAAAAGAAAAAATTAATTACAATACATTTGATAGAAAAGTTGAAAATAAATAAAAATAAATTTTAAAATTTATTGTAATTAAATAACAGATATGTTAGTATACTACTACAGAGATAACCATATTGATTTTGGTTGAAAGGCACTCGCATTATTTATTGCGGGTGTCTTTTATTTTATAAAGAATATTTACAATTTACAGTTTGCAGGATTATGTAGCGCTTATGATAAATATGAGGGCAAGTATTATTATGTGAGTTTAAAAATGTCTCCAATAATTGAAAAATAGCATTAGCATCAAATAAATAATTAAAGGCGGTTCAATTTCATAACATTGAGCCGCCATAATTAGTTTAATTTTACCTATACTCCTGCAGAGTAGGGGTAGTGTTGACGCCAAGCGGGGTTGTCACACCGGCAGCAGTTGTTACTTTGTAAGTAATTGTCAGCTGTGAGCCAGGGGCTATACCGATACCAAACATATAAGCTACTTGATGATCATGGTATTCATTCATATACATTTTTCCACCATTACTTGCCTTAAAGTCGGATATTGTTCCGCCAGCTGGAGCAAATATATGTGCGTAACCGCTTATGCGGCCGCCGTAGTTGCCGATAATGTATGTACTGCCGTTAGTAATGTCTTCGTTAGTAATGACATTGCCATATGTGGCAGTTACCTCGTAAGTACGGGTACCATCGTCGTTAATTACTGGCTCGCTTACTTCAGTGTTAATATCAAGGAACCAGCCGAGTTTACACGGGTCAGTGAAGTTAAAATATACACCTGTTTCAGGGTTTTCAGGATCGAAATTAAGAGTTCCTGAGTAACCAGCGTTACGGACGAGTTCCTGTTCGTTTTCATCTTTCATCCACATCATTACTGTACGCTTCTTTGCGCCATCGGCTAATATCTTATAATAATCACTAACTTTCTTGATATCGAAATTATCTACAAGCTTAGCCATGGCTGTTTTAGCCGTCTCAGAAAACAAATCATCAACATAATTATTGCTTTCGTTCATAGTGCTTGCATGAGAAGCATCAAGATATTTATAATACATATCGTACTGCAAAACCTTAGTAGCATTTTCACTTGTGAGTTCTGTTCCATCTGACAATGTAATATCACCTACAATGCCGAGTAAATCCTGAATAATAGTAGGTGTAAGCGAAACTACTCCGTCAACACTTTCGTTGTTTCGTTCTTCATAGGCAACAGCCCATATATATCCGGTTCTTTCAAAGTCAGGATCAAAACATGCATCTCGAGGATTATATATCCATGCACCAAACAATTCATATTCTAAATCGGTTATCTGTGAGTTCGCAGATGTATGCTGGGCAAGAACTTTAGGTTCGCTTTGGAAATCACCAATTGTTAATACTCCATCTCTTATGCGGATTGTTCCTATAGAACCAGGGAAACCACCGGATGCCCTGAGTTCAGAAGAATTCTGCGCAGTCAGAAGGTATGTTCTGTCACTTCCGTCTCCGACAAATATCTGGAAGAGTGGCAGAAATTCTTTGGCATCATCATAAGATGTTGTCATAGAAACAAGCTGATCAGCATATTCAGAAATCATGCTGTTTAATCCCATTGGCAGATTGATATTTTTCATGGTTTCTGATATTTCATCTATTTTAGGTTCAATATCTTCAAGTAAAGCTATATATGCATTAATTGTTGATATGCTGAACCCATCGTCAACTTTAAGTCCTGACATAGGATAATCACTCAATACCTGAATTGCTGGTCTTACTATTTCTGAAGAAGCATCATTTACAGCATTAAGTAACTGTTTCACAGAGGTCATATATCCTTTAGTTGCAGGAAATTTAGCTGCAAATTTCCATATACCGCCATCCATGGTCTGGTTGAGTTTTGTTACCGACTCATCAAGCATATCGCATGCTGAAAGTGCAGCCTCCGGGTTCTGTGCCTGTACTGCTGACATAACATTTTTAAGATTACCTTTAAGTTCATATGCCTGCTGTTTTACATTATTAACTTCTTTCTTTGCAACATTAATTCCTATTGCACCAGTTATTCCTAAAGCAACAAAAATGCAGGCAATAACTATCAATGCAATCCGGAGTTTATGACTTTTTTTATGTCTTTTGTGAGAGTGATGGCTATGGTGATGTTCATGGTGGACATGATACTCATTTTCATACGCAAAGCTCTCATCAGTATCTTTAGAATCAGAGAATAATTCTTCCATTAGTTCCTCCTTGTAAATTTGCTATTTAAATATTGTGTATAAATCACAATGTCTCAGTATAACAGATATTTATTTGGTTTACAATAAAATACCGTTCGCGACATAAAATCAACCGATTACGATTATGACAGTAGTCAGTATAATGATGAATTAGTCTCTGAGAAAATGAAGAGAGACAGACTAGTAGAGACATTTCCTGATCTGGAATCAGTACGCCAGGATATTAATGGGTATTTGGAAAGACCTGGGGAGGTGCTCAGTATGTTTTCAGAAGCGTTGAGAATATTGGATAGGAATACGGCGGAGTTGATGGTCGACAGGATGAAGGACGAGATAGTGGATTTGAAGGAGCAGAATGAGGAATAGTCCTGCAGAGTAGGAGTTGTGTTGACCCTGAGCGGAGTAGTTACCCCTGCAGCAGTTGTTACTTTGCAAGTTATAGTTAGTTGTGAACCAGAAGCGATCCCCATACCAAACATATAAGCTGCCTGATGACCATGGTATTCATTCATGTACATTTTTTCGCCATTACTTACCTTAAGCCATATGTGGCTGTAACCTCATAGGTACGGGTTCCATCATTATTGGTGACTGGTTTTCTCATATTAAGGTTAAGAAAATTATTAGAAAAATAAAAAATAAGTAGTTATTGCATATGTGATTATCACAGTATAGTGGTAGCTGGATAGCAGCTTGTTGTACAAATATTACAAATAAATATTTGGATTATGAAACTTTTTAAAAGAAATTTACTAAAAGTGTTATTGACTATTTGGTCTATGAGGTGGTACTGTTAATTACAGATTTATGAAAATGAAAAGGAGGCTTTTTTCATGAGAAAAAGAACCAAAAGAATGTTGTCTTTTCTTATGGCGGCTTTAATGGTTGTTGGTATTATGCCAGTATATTTGTTTACTGGTAAAACAACTGAGGTAAGTGCTGAAGAGAGAATGACAGCTACAGAGTATTCTAATTCCTTACTAGGAATGATTGATTTAACGAAAGGAGTACAGAAGGATACACAGGTAGGAGATACAACTCTTAATGTCTCATTTGCCGGAGATGTAAGTTATAATGCAAGTGCAGATTCATTAACAGTTGGAGACAGAGTATTTAATGGATATCTTAATCCTACTACTAATGCGAATGAGTCTAATGGGCTTCCTACAAAAGGTGAATATTTAAAACTTGCTCCAACCGAAGAGGGAGATGTATCTTTATATATTAAGATTAATAAGAATAAAGATTTCAAATTCATAAAAGATGATGGAACTATTGTTGATACTGTAAGTAATAAAACAGATGCAGGTATTAATACAGTAAAGACATATTCTCTTGATGCTGGAACTGTATATTACGCATATGTTAAAGGTAGTAAGATGCCGGTTTATGGTATTAAATGGGAATCAGCAAAGAAAATAACTAATTACACATTTAGTCCAGAGCCAGCAGATGCATCGCAGAAGGCAGAGAATACCGTGTATATTGGTAAAGGTGCTACTATAGATGAGAACATTGCAGACAGTGGATTGGTAGCTAAAGGAAAATCTGATTATAAAGCAGAAAAAGCAGAGATTGAAGGCGTATCATATACTAACATGATAAAGGGCTTTAAAGTCAATGCGGCGGCAGGAACTGTTCCAACAAACGATTATTTGGAATTTACAGCTGAACAGGATGGTTATTTAAAGCTTGCATATAAACTTGATAAGGGAGGAAAGAAGTTATATGTTGTAACCGTTGGAAGTGACGGTCAGGTATATTATGATGTAGTTACTAATACAGATGCTTCTAATTCGTTAAGACAGGCAACAGAATATCCTGTAATTAAGGGAAATAAGTATTATGTATATGCACAGAATGGTAATCTTACATTATATGGTTTTTCAGTAACAAAGGGGTTAAGAAACACAGTTATACCATGGGAAAATATTCCAACACCAGTTATTGATTCAGTGGTTGCTAATGATGATGAAGGTACAATTGATGTAACATTCAGCAAGGCAGATATCGATCAGTATACAGGTGCTGATTATCTTATGTTAAGTATGGTTGATTCTGAGGGTAATGAAGCAGCTCATTATCAGATAGACAGCAAGGGAACTAAGAGCATTGCTGTAACACCATATTGGTCAGACAAGTTTACATTTACATTAACTGCAATCAGAGAAGGATATGCATTTAAGACAAGTGAAGCTAAAACAATAGATTATGTGTTACCATTAACTAAGCCATACTTTAACCTTTTAGCTAATGAAGGTGAGGGTAAAGTATATCTCGACTGGTATAATGTAGAAAATGCTAAGTTTACATTATCATATAAAGAAGAGAGCGCAGCAGATTATGTTACAGTATTTTCAGATAAGGAAAATGTAGGTGATTATACATTTACGGATTTAGAAGCAGGTAAGACTTATAGTATTAAAGTTAGTGCTGTTTCACAGGATGCTGATGGTAATGAAATTAAATCTTTTTATGAAGATAAGATTACAGTAAGTAACACAGAAGATCAGACCTATAGGACAAAATGTGTTGATAGAAACCGCCTTCAGCCCTTGAATTTCAAGGGCTGGGGGCGGTTCAATCTTTTTTGAAACAACTTTGAGGGTGGACAAAACGTGTTGATAAAAACACCTGCATCCCTTGCAAATAAAGGGAAAAACAAGGTTTAATCTTCCTTGAAACAGCAACAACGGAGGAAGATTAAATGAATCAAGTAAATTGTCCTGTATGTGGAAATAAATGTATTAAAGCTGGAAAGACAAAAGCAGGGTCACAACGTTGGCTTTGCAGGAAATGCAATTCATCAGTTACACACAAAATAGACAACTCTGCCAAAGAACTGCAAATCTTCTTGGATTGGTTGTTTGGAAAGGAATCCCAGTCATCAATGCCCGGAGATGGAAGAACATTCAGACGCAAAACCGCTAAATATTGGAATATATGGCCTATGCCGCCTAAAGTCGAGGACAGCAGGGATGTCTTGTATCTTGATGGTATTTATCTGGGAAGAAAAGCGTGCATTTTAATCTGTTGTGATGATAAATATGTCCTTGGCTGGTATTTATGCAGATATGAATATGCCGCTGCATGGACGGCTTTAATGAAACGTATAGCGGAACCTAGAATGGTTGTATCTGACGGTGGAACAGGGTTTGCAAAGGCACTCAAAAAAGTATGGCCGGGTGCAAAACACCAAAGATGCGTTTTCCATGTATTCTGCCAGGTAAGGCGTTACACGACATCAAGACCTAATTCAATGGCAGGTAAAGAGCTATATAACATGGCAAAAGAACTCTTGAAAATAAACACAAAAGAAGAAGCGGATTTATGGATAAAAAGATTTATTGAATGGATAAATAAGTATGAGGATTTCCTGAATGAAATGACAGTTGATGAAAATGGAAACAGGCGTCCTAC